>Ga0207705_10000465_pt1 | contig 34700 bp, 25 predicted proteins | sample KBSC13metaG_FD_184314 | JGI IMG/M metagenome (GOLD analysis project Ga0207705, IMG submission 184314) | Corn rhizosphere microbial communities from Kellogg Biological Station, Michigan, USA - KBS C1-3 metaG (SPAdes) (version 2) | ecosystem: Host-associated > Plants > Roots > Rhizosphere > Soil ... | reverse complement strand
GCTCCGGACGTACCTCGCCGATCATCCCGATGACGTCGAGTCGCTGACGCAACTTGCCCGCATTCGCGCTGGTCAGGGGGATGCCGCTGAGGCCGAGCGGTTGCTGAAACATGCCCTTACCGTAAGCCCTAACTCTCCCAAAGCCAACAATGCGCTGGGAGAGATCCTGCTTGGGCAGCATCGCTATGCCGAGGCGATGGACTGCTTCGAGACCGCGCTGGCCACCAATCTGCGCGACGCGGATGCGCGCAGGGGAGAGCTTCAAGCGGCCACGGCGTTGGCGCTCCAGGCTCGCGCGGCCGGCAATCAGCAGGCGGCGCTCGAATGCCTGCAACATGCCCGCAGGAGCCTCCCCGACGATCCCACGCTGCTCACTGATCTGGGCATTCAGGCGCACGGGATGCATCTGCTCGAACCTGCCGCCGAGGCGCTGAATGCCGCGCTCGCGCTGAAGCCGGGCGACCTCACCGCTATCTACGCGCTGGCGCGTGTCGAGAGCGATCAGGAGCAGCCTGCCGCCGCCGAGCGGCACTACCGCGCCTATCTTGCGGCGCGTCCCGGCGACGCCTCGGCGCACTATGGACTGGGCCGCCTGCTCGAAAGGCAGTTGCGCACTGCCGATGCGAAGGCGGAGTTTGAGCGATCGATCGCGCTGCAGCCGGTGCAGACGGAGTCCTACTACGAACTCGGCCAGATTGCGCTCGACGGGCAGCACGATGCCGAGGCCGAGCCGTTCTTTAGCAAGGTGCTGACGCGCGATCCGAAGCACGGCGGAGCGCTCACCGGGATGGGGATTCTGTCCTATCGGGCGAAGGACTACGCCAAAGCCGAGGACTATCTGGCGCGGGCGGTGGCAAGCGCGCCGAAGTATCAGCCTGCGCATTATTACTACGGCCTCACGCTTGCGCGGATGGGCAAGAAGGATCAGGCTGAGGCCGAGATGAAGATTGCAGTAAGCCTGCAACCGAGGCACATGGCTCCGGCGCCGATGCAGTGAGTGCGCTCACTGGCTGCGTCCAGCCCTGAAGACGCTTGGAAATTTACGGTTCCACTTGTAGCCGCAAGCTCGATGCAAGCGTTTACAATTGGACTTTCTGCAAGGAGACCGCTCCCGTGAACCCTATCTTTTCTCGTGTCCAACCTGTCGCGCAGCTTCTGTCCTTCGGTCTATTCGCCGTCGCGGCAAGCCTTCCCCTCTCTGCTCAGATTACGGAAAGCGGCACCATCTCCGACGCTCCAATCGAAGTGCAGATCACCCGGCCTGCGACTCCGCGGACGATTCCAACCAGCGTCTTCGGCAGCTTTCTCGAACCTATCGGCAAGTCGACCTACGGCGGCCTGTGGGCCGATGCTCTTGAGAACCCGAGCTTCGAGGGCGGCTTGTGGAGTGCGGGCAACGTCGCCAACATGCTGCGCACCCGTCCCGAGTTGCAGCGGGCATCGCAACTCGGAATACCGTTGCCGTGGGAACCGCTGGACCAGGCCCAGGGAAATCGTTATCTGCCGGTCTGGGGAGACGCGGCGAACTCGAGCCGCTCGCTGCTGATCATGTCGATGCCGGACAAAGAGGTCGGCGTCCGCCAGATGGTGTACCTGCCCGTGCATCGCGAACTGACCTATACCGGAAGCGTCTGGCTGAAGCACGTGCGGGGACCCGCTCAGGTGACGGTATCGCTGCGCGCGCGCAATCAGGAAGGCCGCGTGCTGGCGACGCAGGAACTCGATGCGGCGGCGACGAAATGGACGAAGTACACCTTCCAGCTTGTCCTGAAGCAGGGACAAGTGGCTCCGCTCGAGCCGGTGGATTTTGTCATCGCGCTCAAGGACGATGCGCGCGTGGAGGTGGACCAGGCATCGCTGATGCCCGCCGACAACATCGACGGCATGGACCCGGACGAGATCGCGATGGCCCGCGATCTGCATTCGCCGCTGATCCGCTTCGGCGGCAACTTTACCTCTGCCTACGACTGGAGAGATGGCATCGGCCCGCGCGATAAAAGAATCGGCAGGCTGAACGTCTCGTGGGGCATTCCCGAGTACAACACCTTCGGCACGGATGAGTTTTTGGAGTTCTGCAAGCTAATCAACGCGCAGCCGCAGATTGCGCTGAACCTCGGCACCGACACTCCGCAGCACGCGGCGGAGTGGGTGCAGTACGTCAACCAGCACTGGGGTGATCACAAGGGCGGCCTGCTGTGGGAACTGGGCAACGAGCTGTGGGGAGATTTTCAAGTAGGCTATCCGACGCTGGGCCGCGTCGCGGCGCTTACGCGCGAGGTCAGCGAAGCGGTGCGCAAGGTCGATCCTCACGCGCGTCTCATCGCCACCGGCGCCGATGAAGACCACTTCCACGACTGGAACGCCGCGCAGTTGAGCAATCCTCCGGGAACCTTCAATTACCTCTCGACTCACTTCGTGGTGAACGACGCTGTGCAGATGCACAACTCCACGGCGGAGTTTCGCACCATGGCGAGCCTCGCGCTCCCCATCGGATTAGGCAAGCAGATGCATGCCATCCACGACCAGATTCAGCAGAGCCCGCACCGCGACCATGTGAAGACGGCATTTACCGAGTGGCTGATGATCTCCCGTTCGCGTACGGGGCTGAACTTCACCAACATGGGCGGTGCGCTGTTCGCGGGCGGCTTCCTGAACATGATCGTGCGCGATTCCGACATCGTTCCCATCTCCGACATGACCGGCATCATGGAGTTTGGCGGCATCTGGAAGAAGCGCGGGCAGGTCTATGGCGCGCCCGCGTACTGGGTGCTTCGCGAATATGCGAACGCGCAGCCGCGAACGCTGCTCAACGTGAAGTCGAACTCGCCGGAGTATTCCGTTGCAAAGGGAGTCGATCGCCTGCCCGAGATCACCGATGTTCCCTATCTCGACGTGACGGCAGCGGAGTCCGAGGGCGGCAAATCGCTGGTCCTGTTCTGCGTAAACCGTTACCTGACACGATCGCTGACCGCCAGCTTCGATCTCGCTAGCCTCGGCGTGAAAGGGAAGAGCGCGAAGGTAACGACGCTCGCCGCGGACAGCATTCTGGCCGAGAACGATGAAGAAGATCCCAACCGGGTGAAGCCTGTTACCCAGACGGAAGCAGTTCACGGAGCCTTTACTCACAAGTTCCCGAACGCGAGCGTTACGGTCATCGAGATTCCAATGCAGTAGCCGTTACTTGTTTACTCTCCTCCGGGACGGCTCGCATCCGCCTTGCCGTTCATGTATAAAGCTCACGGCGCTCGCCGCCGAATTTTTTACCGGATGTTTCTCTTAGGAGTTCCACACATGCCGCTCTCTCAAATACGTTTTGCCAGTATTGCATTGGCCGCTCTCCTCCTCGCCGTTCCCGGCATTGCGCCGGCGCAGCAGAATGGCCTCGCTGCACGGCCTCCAATGGGCTGGAATAGCTGGAACCACTTTCACGGCAAGGTCGACGACGCCACCATTCGCGCCCAGGCCGAGGCCATGGTATCGAGCGGAATGAAGGCCGCGGGCTATACCTACATCAACATCGACGACACCTGGCAGGGCAAGCGCGACGCGCAGGGAAACATCCAGCCCAACAGCAAATTCCCCGACATGAAGGCGCTCGCGGACTTCGTTCACAGCAAGGGGCTGAAGCTGGGCATCTACTCTTCGCCCGGACCCCTGACCTGCGCCAAGTACGAGGGCAGTTACGGCCATGAACTGCAGGATGCCCGCACCTATGCTGCCTGGGGGATCGATTATCTGAAGTACGATCTGTGCGGGCTGCGCACGGTGATGAAGGACGCGCCGACACCGGAGGCCGCCAACAAGATTATGGTCGACTCTTACATCAAGATGCGCGACGCGCTGCGCAGTACCGGGCGGCCGATCGTGTACAGCCTCTGCCAGTATGGCAACGATGCAGTGTGGCGATGGGGCACAACTGTCGGCGGCAATTCGTGGCGCACGACGGGAGACATCTCGGATCACTACGCGCGCATGGAACAGATCGGTTTCAGCCAGGCCGGCCTCTCGCGCTTTGCCGGCCCCGGCCACTGGAACGATCCGGACATGCTCGAGGTCGGTAACGGAGGCATGACCGCCGAGGAGTACCGCACGCACATGAGCCTGTGGGCTATCCTCGCCGCGCCGCTGTTGGCGGGCAACGACTTGACCACGATGACTCCCGAGACGATTGCGATCCTGACCAATCGCGACGTCATCGCCATCGATCAGGATGCGGCAGGCAAGCAGGGCGACCGCGCCAGCGCCGAGGGACCGATCGAGATCTGGACGCGTTCACTGGCCGACGGATCGAAGGCGGTCGGCGTCTTCAACCGTCATCCGTCCGCGCTGACGACCGAGGTCGACTTCAGCAAGCTTGGATTCAAGGGCGCGGTGAAGGCAAAGGATCTGTGGCTCGAAAAAGATCTCGGGTCGATCAGTTCACCTTACAAGGTAACGGTGCCCGGACACGGTGTTCTCCTGCTGCGGGTCTCGAAGTAGGTTTACAGGCGGGAATTTTGTTGTCGGTTCAACCTATCTGTGCAAGACGACGCTGCACAGATAGGCGGACCGGCGACAAAATCGGGCAGAGCTAGCCTTTGTAACCCATGCCTGCAAGGACTCCACGCATGTAGGCGAAGCTCTTGATGACACCTGGCATCGGGTCATCGGCATGAATCTCATACTCCAGATCGACCTGTCCCGGATAGTGGATGTCGATCAAGGCGCGGAAGATCTCGGGTACGGGCATTAAGCCGTCGCCGACGGCAACCTGGCTCTCCTTCACCCGGCTCTCGGCGAGATCTTTCATGTGGATATCCAGCACCCTCTTGCCTACCTTGCGAATCGCTTCGACGGGATCGGTTCCGGTGCGCATGGTGTGGCCTACGTCGATGCAGCAGCCGATGCGAGGGTCCATGTTCTTTACCGCGGCCAGCACATCGAAGGGCGAGGGGAAGTTCTTATCCTCCGGACCATGATTGTGGATGGCTAACTTGATGTTGTACTGCTTCACGAACTTCTCCACCCGGGGCAGGACCGCATGTGTCGGAGCGCCAACGATCATGGGGATTCCAGCAGCCTTGACGTACTCGAATTTTGAGCGGATATCGTCGTCTTCGTCCTTATTGAAAGTGATCGTGCCTGCCGCCGTCAGCGTAAAACCGGCGGCTCGGTACTCCGCCGCGCGAACGCTCACCTGGTCCAGGGGAGTCATGGGGAGATGAAAATCCTTCAGGTTCAGATAGGGAGTTTTCAGATCCTTCATAAACTGAATCAAATGTGCGTCGTCGAATTTTCTGAAGGTATAGCTGGCGATGCCCAATCGGATTGGCGATGCCCCGGACAATTTCTTGTCGGCTGCAACGGCGAAGGCAGGGTTGGAAAGAAATGCCGAGGCGCTCAACATCGCGCCTCCGCGGAGCAGGTTGCGACGGGTCATGGAAGGGTTCATGTTGCGAATCGTACCTCTGTCGCGGTGAGCTCGTCCAGAGCGATCTGATTTGCATGCTGGCGATCGCTATAACGTTTCAACTTTTTTTGTTGCTATTGAGAGAGCGGACTGATAAAGTTTCGTTCGTTCTTCAAACAATCATTTACCCGCTGTGTACTCGTTTACACTGCCGGGCCTCTTCTTCGGAGACTCTCGTGACCTGCAAAAAAATCCTCGGCGGTATCGCCGCTCTTCTACTCTCAAGCGCTTCGATCTTCACCTTCGGCCAGGCAGTGAATGCAAACCTGCTGGGAACGGTTACGGATCAGACCAAGGCCGCGGTCCCCGGTGCGACGGTCACCATCACGGAGACCCGGAGCGGAGCCAGCAAGACACAGCAGACCAACAACAGCGGCAACTATGACTTTGAAGCCATCCAGCCGGGGACTTATGTGATCACGGCGGCACAGGCCGGGTTCAAGCAGGCCAAGGTTGAGAACGTGGCGGTTGTTGTCAACACCACGGTTCGCACGGATATAACGCTCCTGCTCGGCTCCGCGACAGAGAGCGTCACCGTCACCTCGGCGCCGGACGTCCTGAAGACCGATCGCGCGGATGTTGGGATCGATATCTCCTCGCAACAGGCGGAGGAGTTGCCTCTGGGGACGAATCGCAACTTTCAAGGACTGCTTGCCCTGGTTCCGGGCGCGACCAAGCCTCATTTCCAGCATTCGACCTTTTTCAATGCCGCCGCTTCACTTTCCACCGAGGTCAACGGCCAGTCTCGTCTGGCAAATAACACGGAGATCGAAGGCGTAGACGACAACGAACGGTCGGGACTCCTGCAGGTTCTCATTCCGCCCAGCGAAGCGATTCAGAGCGTCAGCGTCTCGACCGGAAACTATCAGGCGGAGTTCGGACGGGTCGGCGGAGCCGTGACGGATATCATCCTCAAATCCGGCACCAACGACTTTCACGGCGCGGCCTATGAATTCAATCGCATCAGCGCGTTGCAGGCCAAGAACTACTTCCAGACCGGACCGAATCCGGTGACCGTCTATAACTACTTCGGCGGAAATCTCGGCGGCCCGATCATTCGCAACAAGCTGTTTATCTTCGGCGACTACCTGCATGTCAGCGACCATCAGGGGCAGTTCAATACGCTGAGCGTGCCTACCGAAGCCTTCCGTAACGGTGACTTTAGCGCCGCTCCGAACAATATCTACGACCCGGCAACGGGGAATCCTGATGGAACCGGCCGTACCCAGTTCAACTACAAGGGACGGGCGAACGTCATGGACCCCGCGAGGATCAGCCCCATTGCACAGAAGATCATGGCGCTGGTCCCGCTGCCCAATGTTCCCGGCGGAGCCTTATCGAGCAACTATACGGGTGTGACCCACTTTATCCGGAAGACGAATTCGTTCGATGTAAAGGCCGATCAGAACCTTCGCGGAGAGGATCATCTCTCGGTCCGGTATAGCTGGCAGAAGGTAGACCAGGATCAGCAAGCCCTATTCGGCCTAGCCGGCGGACCGTCGCGCGATGGCGCGCACGGCACCCAGACCGCGTACAACACGGCCGCGAACTATACTCATGTCTTCACGCCGGCATTGCTCACCGAAGTCCGATTGGGTTTGAATCACTACAAAAACATAGCCAAGCAGCATGACTATGGAACGGACGCTTCGGCGGCGATCGGAATTCCTGGCGTGAACGTCGATCCTTCCACGAGCGGTCTTACCGGCATCGACATCGCGGGCTTCTCCAGTCCTATCGTTGGCACTGGCGCTTCGTATCCGTGGGTGCGGGGCGAGACCAACATCGACCTCGTCAACAACTGGACCAAAATTCAGGGAAACCATAGTCTCAAGTTCGGAGCGGAGGTACGGCGAGTCCGCGACGATCTGCAGCAGGGACAAGTCTTCGGACAGAGAGGCATCTTTCGATATCGGGATGGCCAGACTGCCTTGAAGGGCGGTCCCAAGACAGGACAGGCAAACGACTTCGCCAGCTTCCTCCTGGACATTCCCAACGAGGTGGGCCGCGATGTAGGAGTTCAGGATGCCTCGTGGAGAGAGTCGCAGGTCTTCGCTTATGCGCAGGATACATGGCAGGCTAACTCCAAACTTACGCTGACCTATGGACTTCGCTGGGAACTCTATGTTCCTCCGACACCACGGCGGCCGGGCGATTACTCGAACTACGATCCCACTACGAACACGCTCATTATCGCGGGCCTTGGGAAAAACCCAATGAACCTGGGCATGAAAACCCGCTTCACCTACTTTGCGCCTCGCCTTGGCGTCGCTTATCGGGTGGACGACAAGACAGTCGTTCGTGCCGGCTATGGGATGAGCTATGAATCCTATCCCGACAACCTCAATACCTATGCCACCAACTATCCGCTCAAGCAAAATAACTCGTTCGATGCTCTGAGCAGCTACACGCAGGCCTTGCAGCCGGATGGCACGTCCGCATCCATGGCGGCAGGCTTTCCTGCTCCCCTGCTTGCGCCTATTCCCCCGGACGGCATCATTCATGATGCGCCGCCGCAGGCGTACAACGTAATTAACCTGAATTGGAAGGCTCCCTATGTCCAATCCTGGAACGCCGCGGTGCAGCGTGCGTTGCCCGCGGGTTTTGTGCTCGACGTAGCCTATGTCGGCAACGTCGGTGTAGGCCTGGCACAAAACTACAATCTCAATGCGGGTTTTGTCGCCGGCGCCGGGGCAAAAGGGCAGCCGGCGTTCGCTCCCTTCGGCAGAACCGCGTCGAGCACGGTCTTCAAACAGGCGGGCTCAAGCTACCATTCGCTTCAGGCAAAGCTGGACCATCGTTTCACCAATGGGCTCTCCGCCACGACCGCCTACACCTATCAGAAGGGAATGGGCTATTCAACGTCGAGCGGTTCGGGCGTAGGCGGCACCAGCATCTACCTCGACTTCTCCCGCAACTACTCTCGCCTCAGCAACGATCGCACGCATACCTTCGTGCAGAGCTTCATCTACCAGCTTCCGTTTGGCAAGGGGAAGAAATGGCTGAATACCGGCGTAGGGAAGTGGATCGCAGGAGGATGGCAGGTAAGCGGGGTCCTCTCGCTTGAGACCGGCACGCCTTTCTCCGTGACGGCTAGCGGCGCCAGCCTGAATGCCCCCAGCAATACGCAGGTTGCAAACATCGATGGGAAATTTCATAAGCTCAAGGGAATCGGCAGTTCGAAGGCTTGGTTCGATACCTCGGTCTTCAGCCAGCCAACGACCGCCGCGCTAGGAAATACGGGCCTGCTCTCTTTCATCGGGCCTGGATTCTTCAATCTAGATGCTTCAGCCTTGAAGCGCTTCCCCTTGACGGAGCGCGTCAACCTGGAATTCCGTGCGGAAGCGTTCAGCCTTACCAACACACCTCAGTTCGGCAATCCGAGCAGCAGCATCACGAACTCGGATTTCGGCCACATTGATGGCGCGAATGGCGGAGCAGGCGGAAGTCGCACCATGGAATTGGCTGGCAAGATAACGTTCTAGCGCCTGCTTCTTGGTAGAGTGATCGTGGCGACCATTCCAGCCTGGAGTGGTCGCCACTTTCGAGCCACGCAAACGAATGGATTCGAACCGAGTCAGAATAAAAGAGGGGACAAGGAAATGGAAGTTTTTTCGCGACGTAATTTTCTGGCGGGAGCGGGCAGCGTTGCCGCGGCCTGTGCGGCGAAGCCGCTCTTTGCCATGGCGGCAAAATCGCCATTCAGAGTTGGCGTCATCAGCGACGAGATCTCGCCGGACTTCGATCATGCCTGCTCGGTCATCTCCAAAGAGTTCGGCCTGCATTGGGTCGAGCTTCGCTCCATGTGGGGCAAGGGCATGCACGACCTGACCGACGCTCAGCTCGCCGATGCGCAGAAGATTCTCGCCAAGTACAGCCTCCGCGTCACCGACATGGCCAGCCCGCTCTTCAAGGTCGATTGGCCCGGCGCCCCCAAGTCCTCCCACGGTTCAAAGCACGACTTTGGAGCCGACGAAACCTTCAGGCAGCAGAACGATCTCCTCGCAAAATACGTGGAGCTTTCCAAGCGATTCAAGACCGATAAGATTCGCTGCTTCGACTTCTGGCGCCTGGACGACCCGAAGCCATACCGCGCCGCCATCGACGACAAGCTGAAAGAGGCGGCGGCGACCTGCGGCAAGCACGGCCTTCGTCTTGTGATCGAGAATGAGTTCGCATGCAACACCGCGACTGCTCCCGAAGCGGCGCGAGTCCTCTCTGCGGTGACCACTCCTCATTTCGGCTTGAACTGGGATCCCGGCAACGCCGTCATGCGCGGCGAACTCGATGCCTTCCCCGCCGGATGGAACCTGCTTCCCAAGCAGCGCATCTATCACTGCCATGTCAAGAACGCGATCAAAGGTCCCGATGGAAAGATGGGCTGGTCGCCGGTCGACAAGGGTTATATCGACTGGACCGCGCAGTTCCGCGCTCTCAAGAACATCGGCTACCACGGAGCCGTGAGCCTGGAGACGCATTGGCACGGTGCGGCGACGCACGAGGAATCCACCCGCATCAGTTGGGCGGGTATGAAGAAGGCACTCCAAGGAGCCGGAGCGCTGTAACCAGCACGCACACCGGGCGGGGAGCCGCCGGAGAGAGGAAGCAACTCCCCGTTCGACCGTGTCGCCTGCATCGGCAGAGGCCGCCGCAGCGATCGACCGGTGGCAATTCCGGCGCGCGGTGGGCATCCATTCGGAATTCCAATGATATAAAGGCTGCATTACAATTTGGCTGGCCGATTCACTGTGAAGGGGACAGGTCTTCGGTTAAACGGGCTGGATTCCGAGCGGAAGCAAACCTACTTATGCAACGTTTCATCTTCGCAGGCAAACAAACCGCCTCCAATAAGACTCCGAGACAAATCAATCGAAATTTACTCTTTAATTTCATTCGCTCGCGCCCTTCCGTCTCGCGAGCCGACCTAGCCCGCCTCTCCGGCCTCCAGCGCAGCACCGTCTCTCTCATCGTGGAGGAGCTTATCGCCGAGCGCTGGATATTGGAAGGCGCGACAGGACGCCTTCCGCGTGGCCGCCGCCCGACCTTGATCAAGCTTAACGATCAACGTGCCGTCATCGCGCTCGATATTCACCCCGCGCAGACGACCGTCGCCGTCGCCGATCTCGGCGGCAAGATCATCGCGCAGAACGTGATCGTGCTTCCGAACGACGCGGGAAAGGCGCTCTCCGCCATCGTCTCCGGCATCCGCAAGCTCATCGCGGCGCACAAGGAAAAATCGTTCGACGGCATCGGCATCTGCCTCCCCGGGCGCGCCGACCTCCGCATGCAGAAGCTGATCTTCGCGCCTAACCTCAACTGGCCTGTGCTCGGCATCAAATCCCGCATCCAGCGCGCCACGGGCCTTCAGGTGGAGATGGATAACGTAGCCAACGCCTGCGCGCTCTCCGAGGTCTGGTTCGGCGAGAGCGACAGCATGCACGATCTCGTCGTCGTCAACGTCTCCGAGGGAATCGGAACCGGCATCTTCACCAACGGGCAACTCCTGCGCGGCGCCAACGGCATGGCGGGCGAGTTCGGCCACGTCCAGATCGACCCCGAGGGACCGCTTTGCGCCTGCGGCAACCACGGCTGCTGGGAGACGCTCGCCTCCAATCGCGCCGCCCTGCGCTATTACAGCGATCTCGCCCCTTCCGCTCCCGCGATCAGCTTCGAGGCCTTGTTGAAGCTGGCGCAGGGCGGAGATAAAAAGGCGATCGCCGCGCTCGAAAAAATGACGCTCCAACTGGGCCGCGGAATCCGCATGATCGCCTCCGCTCTCGCTCCCAACGAAATTGTCGTCGTGGGCGACATCACCGCCGGCTGGCACACCTTCGGCCCCATCGTCGAGGCAGAACTGAGGAGACATTCCCCGTCGAAGTCGCCGATCCTTCGCCCCGCCTACGACGGCAACGCCGCCCGCCTGCGCAGCGCCGTCGCCCTGGTCCTCAGTGAAGGCGCTGTATAAGATAACGGACCATGCATTACACCCAACAATGGAGAAGGCACGAACGATGAGTCGACAATATATCGGGGAATTGATCTCAGAGACGATCGCCGTTTTCATCATCATCGCGTTCGGCGACTCCGTAGCGGCTATGTACACGCTCTACTCTCCCAGCCCCTATCAGGGAGCCTACTGGGGCGTCTGCATTGCATGGGGTCTGGCAGTGACCATCGCCATCTACGCGACGGGCTCGGTCTCGGGCACGCACGCGAATCCGGCAGTCACGCTGGCGCTGGCGATGTACAGAAAATTCGCGTGGGCCAAGGTGATCCCTTACTGCATCGCCCAGGTCGTCGGCGCGGTGCTGGGAGCGTCGCTGGTCTACATGCTGTACTCCCCGGTCATCAACCACTTCAACGAGGTCTCGCACCTTACCCGCGCTGCCGGCGGCGCTGCCGGGGTCTTCTTTACGCATCCGGGGCTGGCGATCACCCCTATGCACGCCTTTGGCGACCAGATCGTTCTCACCGCGTTTCTCATCTTCGGCATCTTTGCCATCACCGAGTCTTATAACGAGATGGCCCCGGGAGCGAACTCCGGCGCACTCATGATCGGCCTGCTGGTGGCTCTCATCGGCGCCTCTATGGGCTACCTGGAAGCGTGGGCCATCAACCCCGCCCGCGACTTCGGGCCCAGGCTTTTCTGCTTCGTGACGGGCTGGGGAAGCTCCGCCTTCCCGTCGCCCGGCAATTACTGGTGGGTGCCGATCGCCGGCCCGCTCCTGGGCGGCGTCGTCGGCGGCGCAGCCTACCAGTATCTGGTGCGGCCGTACCTGCCTGCCCACGTTCGCGCCTTGAGCGGAGAGTCAAAGTAGCCGAGTCTCACGGGAGCATCTTCAACGTTTAGCCGCTGAGGGAATGTTCGGAAGCTTCGAGCGATTCCTTCTCAGAGGTAGCTTCCTTTGCTTGTCATTCCAATCTTTGTTTGTCATTCCCGAAGGGAATCTGCGTTTCGCCCGAATCACCAGAACTCCATCCGGAGGAGAACCGCTCCAATCAGACCTTGCACTTACTCCCCCTGATAGACATATCCCTGGGCCAGATCCAGAAATTGTTGCAGCTCTCGGTCTCTCCACGCATCGTTTCTGTCGAGTTCCTTTGCCAGCAGAGCAGCGACCGCCGGAGCCGCCTCCATCGCCGCGCGCGCATCGAGAAACAGCGCCCGCGTGCGTCGTGCCAGCACATCCTCGACCGTCCTCGCCATCTCATGCCGCGCCGCCCACAGTACCTCGCGCAGCCGGTAGGGAAGCCGGGGGTGTAAAAGCTGATCCAGTTCGGGATCCTCTTCCGACAAACGCTGAACCAGTGGCAGGTCGGAGCCATACACTCGCTCGGACTCCACCATCTTCGCGGAACTCTCCGTCCATCCATGCAGCTTGAGGTCAAGCGTCCGCGAGGGGGCCTTTCGAAGCTCCGCAACTTCGGCAGCGTGATTGATTGTGTCTTCGCCCATGCGCCGGTACGTGGTCCACTTGCCGCCGGTCACGGTGACCAGTCCCGACTTCGAGACCAGAACCTTGTGGTCGCGAGACAGCTTCGACGTCTTGCTGCCGCCATCGCGGACCAGCGGCCGCAGCCCCGACCACACGCTCAGAATCTCGTCACCCCCCGGTCGTCGCCCAAAGTAGCGGGCAATATGCTCAAACAAAAAACTTCTCTCCGCGGCGAGAGAGCGCGGCTCGGTAGACGCTCGATCCACCGCCACATCCGTCGTGCCCACAATCGTCGATCCATGCCACGGTATGGCGAACAGCACGCGCCCATCCTCCGTCTTCGGAATCATCAACGCCGTGCTCCCCGGCAAAAACGAGTGCGGCAGCACGAAGTGCGTCCCCTGGCTCACCGCCAGCAGCGACTCCGCCGCCACTCCGTCCATGGCCAGAATCTCTTCCGTAAAGACGCCGCTGGCGTTCACGACGACCTTGGCCTGCACATCAAATCGCGCATCTTCTTCACAGTCACGCGCCGCGATCCCCGCCGTCTTCCCACCGTTCTTCAGTAGCCCGGTCGCTTCCACATAATTGACCGCTGTTCCCCCCAGATCCTGAAACGTCCGCAGCAGAGAGATCGCGTAGCGCGCATCGTCGAACTGCCCGTCGTGATACAGAATGCCGCCGCGAAGTCCCGCCGCAGCGATTCCCGGCAGCATCGCCGTCGTCCGCTCACGCGACAGCAGCTTCGAAGCCCCCAGCGAGAGCCTCCCCGACATCCGCTCATAGACCTTCAGTCCGAAGCCATAGTAGGGAAGTGAGAAGTAATCGAACGCCGGCACCACGAACTCCAGGTTGTGGACCAGGTGCGGCGCATTGCGCAGCATATGCCCGCGCTCGCGCAGCGCGTCCAGCACCAGCGTGATGTTGAACTGTTCGAGATAGCGAACGCCGCCATGCACCAGCTTGGTGCTGCGGCTCGACGTCCCCTTGGCAAAATCGAATCGCTCCACCAGCGCCGTGCGATAGCCTCGCGAAGCAGCTTCGACCGCTGCGCCTAGGCCGCTGGCTCCGCCGCCAATCACAAGCACGTCCCACGGCTCGCTCTGATTGCATAACTGTTGCAGTGCTTCGGACCGTGCGCTCAAGCCTCCCTCTCCTCATCTTCCGCCCAGTTGCAGGCGCGGCCCAAAGCCTTATGCCACGTCGCACGCACCCTGCGGCGCGCCTCGGCGTCCGTCTGCGGCTTGAAGATGCGATCCACCTGCCATTGCCGCGCAATCGTCTCCTTGTCCGGCCAGTAGCCCACGGCAAGTCCCGCAAGATAAGCCGCGCCCAGCACCGTCGCCTCGGCGTTCTTCGGTCGAACGACATCGATGCCCAGCACGTCTGCCTGAATCTGCATCAGCAGATTGTTCGCCGAAGCGCCGCCATCCACGCGCAACTGCGCCAGGGGCAGGCCGGAGTCGGTCTGCATCGCCTCCAGAACATCCGTCACCTGCAAAGCGATGCCTTCAAGCGCCGCCCTTGCGATGTGCGCGCGCGACGTTCCCCGCGTCATTCCCAGCAGCGCTCCGCGCGCGTACTGGTCCCAGTGTGGAGCGCCCAGCCCGGCAAACGCCGGTACCAGCACCACGCCGTTCGTGCTCGACACCGATGCGGCCAGCTCCTCGATCTCCGCCGAAGATCGAATCATCTGCAACTCGTCGCGCAGCCACTGCACCACCGCGCCCGCCATGAGCATGCTTCCTTCGAGCGCGTATTCGACCGTGCCGCCGATCTTCCACGCAATCGTCGTCAGCAATTTATTCTTCGATGTCATGGGTGTCGTTCCGGTGTTGAGCAGCATGAAGCTGCCCGTGCCGAACGTACACTTCGCCATGCCCGGCTCGCTGCACATCTGCCCGAACAAGGCCGCCTGCTGATCGCCCGCGATACCGGCAACCGAGACCCCGTTGAGAATCCCCTTGGTGGTAGCGCAATGCCCGCTCGAAGCGACCACCTCCGGCAGCACCGACCTCGGAATGTTGAGCAGCTTCAAAAGCTCCTCGTCCCACTCCAGCGTATGGATGTTGAAGAGCATCGTGCGCGAGGCGTTGGTTGCGTCGGTAACGTGCCGCTCGCCCTGGGTCAGCTTCCATATCAGCCAGCTATCGACCGTGCCGAAGGCCAGCTTGCCTGCCTCCGCGCGTGCCCGTGCGCCCGGAACATTCTCGAGCAGCCAGTTCAGCTTGCTTCCTGAAAAATAAGCGTCCGGCAGCAGCCCCGTCTTCGCCTGGATCATCGGAGCATCGCCACGGTCGCGCAGGCCGTCGCAGAACTCCGCCGTCCGGCGATCCTGCCACACGATGGCGTTGTATACCGGCTCGCCCGTCGCGCGATCCCACAGCACCGTCGTCTCGCGCTGGTTGGTAATGCCGATGGCCGCGATATCGCGCTCCGTCAGGTCGGCCGCCGCCAGCACCTCGGTGGCGACGCCGCTCTGCGACGACCATATCTCCGTCGGCGAATGCTCCACCCATCCGGGCTTGGGGAAGATCTGCTGGAAAGGCCGTTGCCGGATCGACACCACGTTACCCGCATCATCGATCACCATTGCCCGCGAACTCGTCGTTCCCTGGTCGAGCGCCAGGATATATTTCTTCCCCATGAACAGGTCTCCTCCATCGGATTGCTTTTACGTCACCGCTAACGGTTCGCGACCGAGCAGGGCGCACAAGCCTTCCCGTAGAGGATTCTACCTAACCTACGCCAGGAAAAATAACCATCTCCGTCCGTCTCGAAAAATTGCACTCTAACGCAGCACAGGCCTCCGCAGTCGGAGGCCTGTAACCATATGGCAATCCTTCTACCGGGGCAGCTCCTTGTTCCCCGTAATGCTGAACTGCTTCGTCACGCCGCCCTCGTCCGCGCCCGGCTGCGCTCCGCCGATAAAGACCGAATACTCTCCGGCCTCGATGCTGCGCTTCCCATCAGCGGCCACCGTGCTCAGGCTACGAGGATCGATTACCACGTGCACCCGCTGCTTCTCATGGCCGTTCAGCGGAGTCCTGACAAAGCCGACCAGCGCATGGATCGGAGCCGTCGCCGAGGCCGGCGTCTTCAGATAGACCTCCGACACCGCATCGCCCTTCATCGCCCCCGTGTTCTCCACCTCGGCGTCGACGGTCAGCGGCTCTCCCGCGGCCAGCTTCTCCGTCGACAGCTTCACATCGCTCCACTTGAACTTCGAGTAGCTAAGCCCATAGCCAAAGCCCCACAGTGTCGATCCCGTGAAGTAGCGATATGTCCGCTTCGCCATCGAGTAGTCGTCAAACGGCGGCAGTTCCTTCGTGCTGGTATAGAACGTAATCGGCAGCCGGCCCGCGGGATTATTCTCTCCCGCCAGCGTGTTGGCAATCGCCGCGCCGCCCTCTTCCCCCGGATACCACGCCTCCAGCACCGCCGCCGCATGATCCTTCGCCCAGTCGACCGCCAGCGCGCTGCCGTTCATCAGCACGACGATCACAGGCTTGCCCGTCGCGGCAACAGCCTCCAGCATCTCCTTCTGCACCGCGGGCAGCTCGATCTCGGTGCGGTCGCCGCCGTCGAAGCCCTCGACGTGCACCGGCATCTCTTCGCCCTCAAGCTCCGGCGAAAGCCCGACAAACGCGACCACGACATCGGCCTGCTTCGCCGCCTTCACCGCCTCGGCTCGCGAAGCCTCGACCGGCGGCCGCCAGTTCAGCGAGATGCCCGCGCCGAACAGCGGCGCATGGTGCGAGTATTCGATCTTCAGGTCATGCGCCTTGCCGTCGCTCAGGTCCAGCTCGAACGGCTCCATTCCGGTGGCCCGCGACTCCTTTGCCGCGACGGCCTGTTCCGAGACCTGCTTGCCGTCCAGATACACGCGCAACATCTCCGCGTCGCGGCAGGGATAGCAGTGCGCCATGCGGAAGGTGAACTCGTACTTGCCCGGCGTCGGCGGCGTGATCGTCCCCGTCCAGCGCACGCCAAAGGCATCCGCCTTCACTCCCGGCACAGGAGCGGCTGCGTTCCAGTCGAAGTCCACCTGCTGGTCAACGCGCGTGACGGCGGCCTTGCCGGCGAAGTCGATGTTGTCGAAGTACTCCCCCTTCAACCCGAAGGCCGCGCTTCCTTTCGCCGGGTGCAGCAGCGTCCGCGGCACCGGCAGCGGCAGCTCCGACACATACGGCGCTCCCTGCGCGTACACGATCTTCGCCTGCCTGCCGAACTTCGCTTCCATCCCCGCCAGCGGCAGCACCGGATGCGACGGCACGGCGTTATAGTTTCCTTCGATCGCGGCCAGCGCGGCGGCATTCGGCCCGATCACCGCGATCGTCTTCACGCTCTTCTTCAGCGGTAGAACGCCATCGTTCTTCAAGAGCACCATCGACTTCTCCGCGACCACCCGCGACAGCTCGCGATGCGCCGCCGAGTCATCCTCCGAGAACGGTATCCGCGCATAGGCCACCTTCGACGCCGGATCGAACATTCCCAGCTCAAACCTCGCCGTAAACAGCCGCCGCACCGACTGGTCGATCTCCGCCTCCGAGATCAGTCCCTCATGCACGGCCTCGGTCAGGCTGGCATATCCTTTTCCGCAGCTTGTATCCGTGCCGGCCTTCACCGAGACCGCCGCCGCATGCGCCATGTCGGGCGCGAACTTGTGCCCCACGGTCACGTCGGCGATCGCCCCGCAGTCCGAGGTCACATAGCCCTTGAAGCCCCAGGTCTTCCGCAGCGTCTCCGACAGCAGATAGGGATTCGCGCACGCGGGCTGCCCGTCGATCGCGTTATAGGCGCACATCACGCTGCCCGCCTTGCCCTCCTTGACGGTTGCGCGGAAGGCAGGAAGGTACGTGTCTTCGAGATCGTGCGGCGAGACGTCGATGTTCGCCGTGTGCCGCGTGTTCTCCGGTCCCGAGTGCACGGCAAAGTGCTTTGGCGTGGCGATCGTTTTGTAGTAGTGCGGATCGTCACCCTGCAGGCCCTCTACAAACGCCACGCCCAGCCGCGAGGTCAGAAACGGATCTTCGCCGTAGGTCTCCTGCCCGCGTCCCCAGCGCGGATCGCGAAAGATATTGATGTTGGGCGACCAGAGATCGAGTCCGAAGTAGATGCTGTGATTGCCGTGCCGCAGCGCCTCCTGGTGCTTGGCGCGGGCCTCGGTCGAAATAGTTGTGGCGACGGTGTGCATCAGAGGAACGTCCCAGGTCGCCGCCAGCCCAATCGCCTGCGGAAAGACAGTCGCGTAGCCGGAGCGCGCAATGCCATGCAAGCCCTCGCTCCACCAGTCGTACTCCGGCACATGCAGCCGGGGTATCGCGACCGAGTGGTTCTGCATCTGCGATACCTTCTCTTCAAGCGTCATCCGGCCCACCAGATCGTCGACGCGCTTGGCGACGGGCAGCGACGAGTCCTCATAGGCTGGCACCGCCTGCGCAAGGGCCGCCGGACTCCACAGCGCTGCGGAAGCCATTGCGAGCAGGGTTGCGTATAGACAAACAATCTTTCGGGGCATGATCTTGGGTCCAGCTTTCAGAGGGATAAACTTCGCAATGACAATTTATCCCGCCGCTGCAACGGAAAGCAATAAAATCTCAATGCTGAATCGTTAAAATCAGTCCTGATCCAAAGGAACCCTCGGCTAAATCCGGTTCTGTTGAGGGCACGGCTTCAGCCGTGCTCTTAAGCGCTTTGCTTGCAGTGGGGCTTTAGCCCTGGAGTACGGTTTTTCAGTGCATGCGGAGCCTGCAATGCGGTTTTAGCCGGCGGTGAGGGAATCTTCGGAGACTCAATCAGACCGTCTCTATGGAATTCGATCGAGCCAAGCGGCGAAGACGGCCCGCGAGGCCGCCTCCAGTCGCGGCCCGCAGGCCTGGGCTTCGGCACGAAGCGCGACCGGATCGACGCCGGCCTGCGCCAGTTCTCCCGCGTGCCCGACCAGCCACTGCTCGATGCGCCGTGTGTCGGCTTCGAGATGGAATTGCAGGCCGAGGGCATACTCTCCCACGGCAAACGCCTGATGCGGGCACAGCGGCGTAGCCGCAAGGCTATCCAGACCATCTGGAATTGCGAACTGGTCGCCATGCCAGTGCAGCACCGGCTGGTCCGCGGCCAGCACGGCCAGCGGCGACGCCTTCCCGGCGGCGGTCAGCGTGAGCGGCGAGAAGCCGATCTCCTTGTGGCCCATCGGCGCGACCGTCGCACCCAGGGCGCGTGCCATCAACTGCGCTCCGAGGCAGATGCCCAGCAGAGGACGGCGAGCGGCGAGACGCTGACCGATCAGTTGCAGTTCGTTGCTGAGAAAAGGATAGGTGGCTTCGTCATAAGCCCCGATCGGAGCGCCGAGAACAACGATCAAACTGGGCGACTCCGCATCCACGGAATTAAAATCGTGGACGCCGACGTCATGGTATCGAACCTCATATCCGCGCTGGCGAAGCAGCGGTTCCAGCGTTCCAAGGTCTTCAAAATGGATGTGACGGATAGCGAGAGCAGTCTTCATCGTGATAGTCCTAATTCTATTGGAAGGCATCGATCGAAGCGCCACCAATGCAAGTCCTCTCGATCAAAGCACCCCAAACGCACGTCATCTCGACCGGAGCGAAGCGCAGTGGAGAGACCCCTGTATTTGCCTTTCGTTGAACGGGCAAAATACCGAAGGAACCTCTGATTAAGTCAGGTCTTGTTAAGGGCACGGCCTTAGCCGTGCCCTTAAGTAGCTCGCCCGCAATGTGGTTTTAGTCGCTCAGGGAAATGTTCGGAGCCTTAATTCAGATCCGACCTAATCCAATCCCAGTTGCAGTCGTGTAGCCTCGGACATCAATCCCTGGTGCCATGGCGGATCGAAGACGATCTCGACCTGGACCTCTTTAACCGTAGGCAACGGGCCGAGTTTCTCCTCGACGTCGGTACGAATCACGTCTCCCATGCCACAGCCGGGAGCGGTCATCGACATGGTGATGTGGATGTTGTGGTTGCCGTCGAGTTCAGTGATCGTGAGCGAATAGACAAGGCCAAGATCGACGATATTGACCGGGATCTCCGGGTCGTAGATGGTCTTAAGCTGATCCCAGACCAACTGCTCGCTGAACTCGGCGGGCGCGTCCTGGGGAAGAGCGCCGCCCATCCCCAGGGCGTCGGCGTCGCGGGCGTCGATGCGCAGAAGCTGCCCGTATCCGTTCGAGACGGTGAAGCTGCCTCCAAGGCTCTGCGTGATGAAGACCGGCGTGCCCGCGGCGAGAATGTGAACCGAACCGCTGGGAATCTCCGTCGCCCGGCAATCGCGAGTAAGCGGCACTACCTGACTTGCCATTTTCCTTCTCCTTCTTAAATCTCAACAGTGCTGCCAGAGACTACTCGGTCGAAACGACCTGATCGCCCTTGAGCGCGGCGTGCAGCGTATGCCATGCCAGCGTGGCGCATTTGATCCGCGTCGGAAACGCCGCGACCCCGGCGAAGGCTTCGAGCTTGCCAAGGCTTCCGGCAGCATCGGGCTCCTTGCCCGATTCTTTTCCCGTCACCGCCTGGTGGAACTTTTCGAAGAGCTCTTCGGCCTCCGCGGTGGTTCCGTTCTTCAGGATCTGGCTCATCATCGACGCCGAGGCCTTGGAGATAGCACATCCCGCTCCCTGAAAAGAGATGTCGCGAATAATGCCGTCTTCGACTTCGAGGAAGATGGTGTAGTGGTCGCCGCAGAGCGGGTTGTAGCCCTCGGCCTGAAGGTTCGCCTTCTCCATGCCGCGAAAGTTGCGCGGGTGCTTGCTGTGTTCCAGGATGACCTCCTGGTAGAGGTCCTGTAGTTCCGACATCAGGCAAAGACCTCCTTGACCTTGTGAATGCCCGCGACCAGAGCGTCGATCTCCTGCGCGGTGTTGTAGACGGCCAGCGAAGCGCGCGCTGTCGCCGGAATGCAGAAGCGCTGCATCAGCGGCTGGGCGCAGTGGTGGCCGGTGCGGATGGCGATGCCCTGCCGGTCGAGGATAGTGCCAATGTCGTGCGGGTGAATGCCCTCCAGCACAAACGAGAGCACGCTGACCTTCTCCTTCGCCGTCCCAATCAGCGTCAGGCCGGGGATCGCGCTGAGCGCCTCCGTGCCATAGGCCAACAGGTCTTCCTCATGGGCGACGATATCGCTCAACCCAATTCCATTGACGTACTCGATAGCTGCGCCGAGGCCGACGACCCCGGCAATATCCGGCGTGCCTGCCTCGAACTTGTAGGGAAGCTGGTTGTAGATCGTCTTCTCGAAGGTGACCGAGCGAATCATGTCGCCGCCACCCTGGTAGGGAGGCATGGCTTCGAGCAGCGCGCGCTTGCCGTACAGCACGCCGATGCCGGTCGGTCCGTAAATCTTGTGGCCGGAGAAGGCATAGAAGTCGCAGTCGAGAGCGCGCACATCGACTCCGCCATGGGGAACCGCCTGCGCTCCGTCGACCAGCACCGGAATCCCCTTGGCGTGGGCCATCTCGACGATGCGTCCGACCGGGTTCACCGTGCCGAGCACGTTGGACGTGTGCACGACGGAGACCAGCTTCGTCTTCGCATTCAGTAGCGCCTCGAACTCATCGAGCAGCAGTTCGCCCGCATCGTTGATCGGCGCGACGCGCAGATGGGCGCCCTTCTCCTCGCACAGCATCTGCCAGGGCACGATGTTCGAGTGGTGCTCCATCGCGGTTACGACGATCTCGTCGCCAGCGTTGACATGCTGGCGGCCATAAGTCTGCGCGACCAGGTTGATGGCCTCGGTTGCACCGCGAACGAAGATGATCTCTTTCGCATCCTCCGCGTTCAGAAACGTCTGCACGCCCTTGCGCGCGGCCTCGTAGGCGTCGGTGGCCGACTGCGAAAGCTGGTGCACGCCCCGGTGAATGTTGGCGTTGTACGAGAGGTAGTAGTTGGAGATGGCGTCGATCACAGCGCGCGGCTTCTGCGTCGTCGCGGCGTTGTCCAGATAGACGAGCGGCAGGTCGTGAACCTGCTGTTCGAGGATCGGAAAGTCCGCGCGGACGCGGTCGATATCGAAGCCGCTCGAGGTACTGGTGCGGAATGCTGTCAGGGTCGCGCTCATCCCACCTCCTCCCAGTTTCTGCCGCTATCTTCCCGCTCGGCTCCATCCCCGGTCTCGCCGTTCACGATGATCTTGGGAAGAGCCTGGCGAACGAGTCTCTCGATGTGGGCGCGCACGGGACCGGGCTTGATGCGCCCGGTACACTCGCCCGCGAAGGCGAACAGCAGCAGGCTGCGCGCGCCGTTCTCGTCGAGGCCACGCGAGCGCAGGTAGAACAGCGCGTTCTCGTCCATCTGGCCGATGGTCGCGCCGTGCGTGCACTTCACGTCGTCGGCGTAGATCTCCAGTTGCGGCTTGGTGTCGATCTGCGCGTCGTCGGACAGCAGAAGGTTGCGATTGGTCTGCTTGGAGTCGGTCTTCTGCGCGTCCTTGTGTACGATGATGCGGCCATGGAAGACGCCGTGCGCGTGGTCGTTCAGAATGCCGTTGTAAAACTGGTGGCTGTTGCAGCGCGGGCTGGCATGCTCAACCAGCATGTAGTTATCCAGGTGCTGGTGATCCTCGCCGATAAACAGGCCGTTGATCAGGCACTCGCCGCCCTCCCCGGCAAAGACGGGATGGACGTTGTTGCGTACCAGCGCGCCGCCCAGCAGAAACGAGTGCGAGTTGACGTTGGCGCTTCGCTCCTGCTGAATGCGCAGCGTGGCCACGTGGAACGACTTCCGGTTCTTGCGCTCGATCATGTAGTGCGAGGCGACGGCGTTCTCCCCCGCGATCAGTTCGGTGACGACGTTCGAGAAGGTAACGCCGTCGGCCAGCGAAATATGCTCCTCGACGATACTTATCTGCGTGTTCGCCTCCGCGACGATCAGGTTGCGGTGATGGAACATCAGCGGCTCCTCCGCTCCGGTCGAAAGAAAGAGCAGATGGATCGGCGCTTTGAGCACCGTTCCGCGAGCGATGCGGATAGAAGCGCCGTCTTCGATGAAGGCGGTATTCAGGCTGCTGAAGGCGTCGTTCTGTAAGGCCAGCTTCAGGCCCAGTTGCAGTTCGAGCGCACCGTTGTCGCCGGCCAGTGCCTCGCCCAGGCTGCCTGCGTGAACGCCGGCGGCGAGCTTTGGCTTATCCGACAGCTCGGGCGCGAAGCGGCCGTTGACGAAGACCAGCGAGCACGCGGTGCCCTCGATGCGAAACGGCTCGACCTCTGCGCGGGTCACTTCCAATGGCCCGGCTTCGGGCAGGCTGAAGACGGTCTGCGAGATGGGCGCGACGCTGGTGAAGCGCCATGCCTCGTCCTTGATGGTGGGGAATCCCGTGTCGCAGAAGCTGGTGAACGCCTCCTGCCGGAGCGAGCGCAGCCACTCCGGCTGTCCGTGGGCGCGCTGCTCAAGGTCACTGAATGCGTCGAGGTAAGTACCGGCTCCTGAAGTCTGTGTCATTGTGCTCATAGGTCTCCTTAGCGAGCGCCGGCGAGTGCCGGTTCAATCCAGCCATAGCCTTCGCGCTCGAGTTCGAGCGCCAGCTCGGCGCCGCCGGATTTCACGATCTTGCCGCCTGCCAGTACATGCACGAAGTCGGGCACGATGTAGTCGAGCAGCCTCTGGTAGTGCGTCACCATCACAATGGCGCGGTCCGGGCTGCGCATCGCGTTCACGCCCTGCGCGACGATCTTCAGCGCGTCGATGTCGAGGCCGGAGTCGGTCTCATCGAGGATCGCGAGCGTCGGACTCAGCACGGCCATCTGCACGATCTCGTTGCGCTTCTTCTCGCCGCCCGAGAAGCCTTCGTTGATGGCGCGGCTCTGAAAGCGCTCGTCCATCTCCAGCAGCTTCATCTTCTCCTTCAGCAGGGGAATGAAGTCGATGGCGTCGATCGGCTCCTCGCCGCGATACTTGCGCTGTGCGTTCAGCGCAGCGCGAAGAAAGTAGGAGTTGCTGATCCCGGGAACTTCGACGGGATACTGGAAGGCGATGAAGAGACCCTCGCAGGCCGCCTCTTCGGGCTTCATCGCAAGCAGGTCCTTGCCGTTGAACAGCACCTGTCCCTCGGTGACTTCATAGGTCTCCCGCCGCGCCAGCACCTGCGCCAGCGTGCTCTTGCCGGAGCCGTTCGGCCCCATCAGCGAATGCACTTCACCCGCATTGATGTCGAGGTTGATGCCCTTCAGGATCTCCTGCTTGTTGACCCGGGCGTGCAGATTACGAATCTCCAACATTGCCATATTTATCCAACGCTCCCTTCAAGACTTACACTGAGCAACTTTTGTGCCTCCACGGCGAACTCCATGGGCAGCTCGCGGAAGACTTGTTTGCAAAATCCGTTAATGATCATGGAAACCGCCTCTTCCGCCGACAGACCGCGCTGGCGGAAGTAGAAGATCTGGTCCTCGTCCACCTTCGAGGTCGAGGCCTCGTGCTCCATGCGGGCGCTCGAGTTCCGCACCTCGATGTAGGGGAAGGTGTGCGCGCCGCACTGGTCGCCGATCAGCAGCGAGTCGCACTGCGTATAGTTGCGCGCGCCGGTGGCGTTCTTCATGATCTTCACGCCGCCGCGATACGTGTTCTGTCCATGCCCGGCCGAGATGCCCTTCGAGACAATTGTGCTGCGCGTGTTCTTGCCGATGTGAATCATCTTGGTGCCGGTATCGGCCTGCTGGTAGTTGTTCGACAAGGCCACCGAGTAGAACTCGCCGACCGAGTTATCGCCTACCAGGATGCAGCTCGGGTACTTCCATGTAATTGAGCTGCCGGTTTCCACCTGCGTCCACGAGATTCTGGAATTTGCGCCGACGCACTTGCCGCGCTTGGTCACCAGGTTGTAGATGCCGCCGACGCCGTTCTTGTCGCCGGGATACCAGTTCTGCACGGTAGAGTACTTGATCTGGGCGTTGTCATGTGCGACCAGTTCGACCACCGCGGCGTGAAGCTGATTCTCGTCGCGGGCCGGGGCCGTGCAGCCTTCGAGATAGCTGACGTTGCTGTCGGCGTCGGCGATGATCAGCGTCCGCTCAAACTGGCCGGTGTCGGCCGCATTGATGCGGAAGTAGGTTGAAAGCTCCATCGGGCAGCGCACGCCCTTCGGCATATACACGAAGGAGCCGTCGCTGAAGACCGCGGCGTTCAGCGCGGCGAAGAAGTTGTCGCTGTAAGGAACCACCGTGCCGAGGTATTGCTGGATCAGGTCGGGATGCTCCTTGACGGCATCGGAGAAGGAACAGAAGATAATGCCTTCCTTGGCCAGCTTGGCCTTGAAGGTGGTCGCGACCGAGACGCTGTCGAAGACGGCGTCCACGGCGACGCCCTGCAACCGCTTCTGCTCGTTCAGCGAGATGCCCAGCTTGCTGTACGCTTCTAGAATTTCGGGATCGACCTCGTCCAGGCTCTTCTTGGCGCCCGCCTTCTTCTTCGGCGCGGAGTAGTAGACGATGTCCTGGTAATCGATCTGGGGGAAGGTCACATGGGCCCACTTGGGCTCGGCGTTGGCTTCGAGCAGCTTGACCCAATGGCGATAGGCACGCAGCCGCCATTCGAGCATGAACTTGGGCTCGTCCTTCTTGGCCGAGATCAGGCGGACGATGTCTTCGTTCAGCCCGCGCGGAATGCGGTCTTCTTCCACATCGGTGACAAAGCCCCACTTGTATTCCTGGTTGGCAAATTCTTCAATCGTGTTTGTAGCTGTCATTGAACTCTCCCTGGACTCATGGTGATGGAGGTAACGAGGTTACTCTTGCGAGGCACGCGGGCATCCTCCGCAAGTTCAGCCGTAAGGTCTGAAAGTTTGATGTTTCCCAGGGCGCGTTGGAGCGTGCGTCCGATAATATGGGAGTTGTCCTGCACCCGGCACTTGCCTTCGAGCGTGCAGCGCCCGGGCGCGGTAGCGCACTCGGTAAAGCCGATCGATCCCTCAATCGCCTCGACGATCTGCGCCACGGTGATCTGCGAGGGCGGCCGAGCCGGGGCATAGCCGCCTTTGACGCCCCGATAGGAGACGAGCAACCCGTGATCCTGCAACTCTTTGAGCAGCTTGACCACGGTTGGCACCGGCAACAAAGTCGCCGCTGCCAGGCTCCGGGCCGTGTGCAGAGGCTCCTCCGGGTGGCCAGCCACATACTGCATCACGACGAGAGCATAGTCGGTCAACTTGTTCAGCCTGAACATGCGACTTTCTCTCCTCTCTCAAAACCAGTAGCTAAAAGAATCAATCAGTACTAATTTCGTATGGTTTCAATGTAGCATGGGAGACCTGTCGAATTCAACCGAAATTCGCTCTTCTGTGACAATTCTGTGACAAACCTGTGACATTTCAATGACAATCTCCGAACGCGGTTCGCCGTCGGCTATTGATCGTGGGCAGCGTATCGGACACCGCGCAGAAAGTTTCTTTCCCACCGCACCATTCCCGTTGCAACGGGACGCCTTTTCCAGCCGGGATGCACCCGATTTCAACAGGGCTGTAACATTCATCCCCCCTGTCCACGCAGGTTTGCGAGCCGCGGTGGATGCGCAAGCGGAAATCTCGCCTGTCTTCGCCCAAATTTCGCTGTTGCCAAGACCGGTCAGGCTTCGTACTCTTGGCAAGCGTTGACGACAGCTTCGCATCGAAAGTGCGCCGCCGTCGGAGACGAACGAAGTTGCTTTCGCCTGGTTTTCTGACAATTTGAGTTGAGAGAAGGTCCCGACTGTCCGCAGTCGCGCCTCCCCCCGCGCACGTCGCTGCCCGCAACGCAGCGAAGTCGATCCGGTTCGTCCGGCTTCGGCTTCGCTCGATCCGCGGCAGGCCGACCTTTCGCGCCTGCGGAGTCGCGTGGCAACCTGCGCACACGGCCTCTCTCGCACCCCATGGTCCGGCTGCGTCGTTTGCCAGACTGGTGGCACTGTTCCTCCCAAAACACTTGGGGAGCAGACAGGAGAGCCTTGCGCTCACGCCTGTCTGTTCTTCCGACACGGGACGAGCAGCCGGCCCCACTATGCTCCGGAGCATGCAACCGGACCACGGGGAACGTTCAACACTCCAGATCGGAGTGCCTGCAAACCAGCAGACACGCCGCCTCTGGCCTATCGGCCGCGCCACCCTACCCGTGGCCTCCGGCAGAATGTGAGACCGCATGCGCCCCAAGAAGACGATCCTCTGTGTCGACGACAACGAACAAGTACTCTCTGTCCGCACCTTCCTGCTCGAAACCCGCGGCTACCGCGTCATCTCCGTCACCAGCGCGCAACAGGCGCTCGATATCGTTCAACAGTCGGCCCCCGGCTCGCTCGATCTTCTTCTCTGCGATCTTCTGATGCCCCGCATGGACGGCAACGAACTCGTCCGCCGCGCCAAGCAGCTTCACCCCGCGCTGCCCGCCATGATCGTCTCCGGCACCGTCAACTCCTTCGATCGTGCCTGCTCCGCCGATGTCTTTCTGCCCAAGGGTGCCTGCTCCGCCGCCGAGATGATCGAGCGCATCCGCGTCCTTGTCGCCCGCAAGCGCGGCCCCAAGAAAGCCTTCGTCCTGCCACCTTCCAACGCCGCCGCCGCGATGCTCACGGCAGCCTCGTAAGCAAGCGCCTCGCCCCTTTCAAGCAACGATCAACCAACGTCTCAAGCAACGTCATCTCGAGCGTAGCCGCGCAGATTCATCGCGCGGCGAAGCGGAGAGACCCCTGTATTTCCGTCTTGCCCTGCAACAAGCCGCCATGGCCCAATGCAGAAAAGAATCTCAGGCAACTACCCCGCTGCCGGAGAGCACAAAACCGGGTCCCCCACGTCCCCCCTCTGGGACGTGGGCTTCCACCCATCGTCATCTCCCCATGGGAGAATCGCATTAAGCGAATCTTCGGAGACTTCATCACACCTAAATTCAAAGCCAAGGAGATTGAATGGCCCGGATAGCGATCATCGGAGCAGGAGCCATCGGGGGCGTCATCGCCGCGCTGTTGCAGCAGGCGGGCCGGCACGAGCTGACCCTGTGCGTTCGCCGCCCCCTCGCCAGCCTCACCGTCGAGACGCCGGACGGCCCGGTGCGCGTCGAAGCGACAGTCGCCACCGGCCCGGCCAACGTCTCCGCGGTCGACTGGGTCATCGTCGCCACCAAGGCCTACGACGCCGCGAGCGCGGCAAAGTGGTTCGATCGGCTCCGCGCTTCAGGCGCACCAGTAGCGGTGCTGCAAAACGGCGTCGAACACCGCGAGCGTTTCGCCCCTTATGTGCCGCTCGATTCCATCCTCCCCGTCGTCGTCAACTGCCCCGCCGAGCGTCAGATGCCCGAGCTGGTTCGCCAGCGCGGGCCCATGCGCTTGACCGCTCCCGACAACGATCTGGGCCGTTCCTTCGCCGCTCTCTTCGCCGGAACCCCGGCAGACGCCACCGTCGTGCCCGACTTTACCAGCGTCGCCTGGCGCAAGCTCTGCCACAACGCCGCCGGCGTGCTCTCGGCGCTGCTGCTCCAGCCCGCGGGCGTCATGCGCGGCGAGGCCGTGGGCGAGACCGCCCTCCAGATCGTTCGTGAGTGCGCCGCCGTAGGACGGGCCGAAGGCGCGCATCTCGACGACAACGTCGCCGAGGCTGTTCTCCGAACGTACCGCGCTGCTCCTGTCGACGGTGTCAACTCGCTGCACGCCGACCGCGCGGCCAACCGCCCCATGGAGATCGACGCCCGCAACGGCGTCATCGTGCGCCTGGGAAAGAAGCACGGCATTCCCACGCCCTGCAACCAGATGGCGGTCGCTCTGCTGGTTGCAATGTCCTCCAGCAAAGCCGGTTGAATCAAGCAGATCTTAAAGCATCTTCGATTCAAGTATGAACAAGGTGGCAAACAAGGCTCGGGTGCCCCATCCTTCCGCAGCCCCATCACGAAAGGGTGGGAGACCACAAATCTCCATCTCGACTGTATGCTGCCCAGCCGAAGAGCTTTTAGCGAAGAAGATCCTCCAGCACCAGCGACAGCTCCGTCTTTTCGTCCCTGTACTTCACGATCACCGGCGCTGCCACGCTGAGCCCCCACTCCTGCCCTTTTCCCTTCGTGACCGCGCGCGAACCCGGCACCACGACCGCGCCTTCGGGGATCACCAGCGGCCTCTCCGCCGTGGCTTTATAGACCTCGCCCCGCACCAGGTCGTAGACCGGCGTGCCCCGGGTCAGCACCGTTCCCGCCGCCAGCACGGCGCCCTTGCGCACAATCGTGCCTTCGTAGACCCCGGTGTTTCCGCCCACCAGCACATCGTCTTCGATGATGACCGGGTTGGCATTGACCGGCTCCAGAACGCCGCCGATCTGCGCCGCCGCGCTTAGGTGCACGCGCTTGCCGATCTGCGCGCAGCTTCCCACCAGCGCATGGGAATCCACCATCGTGCACTCCGCGACATAGGCGCCGACATTAATATAGGCAGGCGGCATCACCACCACGCCCTTGCAGAGAAAGGCCCCCGACCGCACGCTCGACCCGCCCGGCACGATGCGAACTCCATCCGATTCGGTGAAGTGACGCGCCGGAAAGGTTGACTTGTCCACGAACGAGAGCCCGTGATTCGATCCCATCTGCTTCAGCGACCCCAGCCGGAACCCCAGCAGGATACCCCGCTTCACCCACGCATTGACATGCCATCCCAGCTCCGAGTCATCCGGTTCTGCAGCGCGCAGCTCACCTGCTTGCAGCCCGCCGAGCACCTCTTGAAACGTCGTCTCCGCCTTCCGAACTCCCATCGCCGGCTTGCCCTGCGCGAACCAGTACTCCACCCGCTCCTGCAACGTTCCTTCTTGATTCACGTCTCACCCTCTTTCACGTCGCTCTAAAGATAGCTCATTGGAGCTCGTCTCAACCCATCGAGAAGCTTCTAAAAACGTCATCTCGACCGAAGCCGCGCAGCTTCATCGCGTGGCGCAGTGGAGAGACCCCTGTATTTGTCTCCGTCCCTGCCACTACCTGTTCCCACTATCCATACGCACAGCCCGCTGCGATAGCAGCACTAGAACATCCGCAGATCTTCCCCGGTACTGGGAACGCCTGCCAGCATACCAAGCTCTCCCACAATACACTCGAGCCGGCGCCGCGTCGCCGCCGAAACCGGAACCATCGGCAACCGCAGAACATCCTCGCCCCGCCCGATCATCGAAAGCACAGCCTTCACCGGAGCCGGATTCGCCTCCCAGAAGTGTGCCTGCATCAGCCGGAAGAACTGCCGGTTGATCCGCCGCGCGCTCACCCAGTCATTCTCCAGCGCCGACCGCACCATGCGGCCCATCTGCCCCGGAATCACGTTCGAGGCCACCGAGACCAGCCCCGCCCCGCCCAGCGCCAGGATCGGCAGAGCCAGTCCGTCGTCGCCGGAGAAGACCTTGAAGCTGCGCGGCGCCGTCGTCAGCAGTTCCGTCACCTGCGCCAGGTTCCCGCTCGATTCCTTGATGCCGATCACGTTGGGCAACTCCGCCAGCCGCAACACCGTCGCCGGCTCCAGATTGGTGCCCGTCCGCGAAGGAATGTTGTACAGCAGGATCGGTAGCTCCACCGCCTCGGCGATGGCTCGGAAGTGCTGGTACTGCCCCTCCTGCCCCGGCCGGTTGTAGTACGGATTCGCCGACAGGATGCCGGTCAGCCCCTGCACCTGCGCCAGCTTCCGCACGCGTATCACCGCTTCCCGCGTCGAATTATGCGAGCACCCGGCGAACACCGGAACCCGTCCCGCCACCGTGCCCACCACCGCCTCGACCACGCGCAGCCACTCGGCCTCGGTCAGCGTCGCGGCCTCGCCCGTCGTTCCGCAGGGAACCAGAAAATCAATCCCGTTCTCGATCTGCCAGCTCACCAGCGCGTGCAGCGCGGGCTCGTCCACGCTGCCGTCCTTGCGAAAAGGAGTAACCAGCGCCGTTCCACATCCCATCAGTTCCATAATGGTTGTCAGTTTACCTTGTCTTCCGTTGTGCCTGCTTTCGCACCCGGCCTCACATCAAGAACCGAAGGCCCGCCCTGCGCCCTGAGGAATCTCTGATTAGAGCGATTTGTTTGTCATTCCCGAAGGGAATTCGCGTTTCGCCCGAATCACCAGGGACTCCATCCGGAGGAGAACCGCTCTAGGAATCTGTTTAAGCCTCTCCAGCTACGTCATCTCGACCGAAGGCCCGCAGGGCCGCAGGGGAGAGACCCCTGTATTTCGCCTTTGTTCTTCCTTGCGTGTTCCCCAACCGTCCGGGTGCCCCACTCATCGCGCATTTTGCGATGAGTGGGAAAGTAGAATATCTCCCCGCCCCGAAGAGACTGAATCAACCCCTAAACCCACTCGCCCTTTCGCATCAGCGGTTCCGAGGTCCCATCGGCGGCCACCCCGTCCACATCCATCTCGCCCGAGCCGATCATCCAGTCCACGTGGATCAGGCTGGCGTTCGCGCCCAGCTTCGCCAGCGCCTCCGCGTCCATCTTCTCGCCGCCGATCAGGCAGGTCGAATACGCCTGCCCCAGCGCAATGTGGCTGGCCGCGTTCTCGTCGAACAGCGTATTCCAGAACAGCACGCCGCTCTGCGCAATCGGCGACGAGTGCGGCACCAGCGCCACCTCGCCCAGCCGCCGCGCGCCGTCGTCCGTGCTGATCAGCCGGTTGAGCACATCCTCGCCCGCCGTCGCCGTCGCTTCGACGATCCTTCCGCCCTCGAACCGCACCGCGATGTTCTCGATCAGCGTTCCCTGGTGCGAAAGCGGCTTCGACGCCCGCACCGTCCCATTCACGCGATCCTTGTGCGGAGTGGTAAAGCACTCCTCCGTCGGAATATTCGGCTGGCAATAAACTCCGTTACCCGCCGTCGTCCCGCCCCCGGCCCACAGATGATCGTCCGCCAGCCCGACCGTCAAATCCGTCCCCGTCCCCTTGAAGTGCAGCGCCGAAAATCGTTTCGCATTCAGCAGATCGACGCGCTGCTTCAACCGCGCTCCATGCTCCTGCCACTCCACCATCGGATCGTCGGCATCGACGCGCGAGGCGACAAAGATCGCCTCCCACAGCTTGGCCACGGCGACATCCTCGCGGTCGTTCGGAAACACCAGCTTCGCCCACTCCGGCGTCGCAAACGCGACAATAGTCCAGTTGATCGTATGGCGTGTAATCAACTCCATCGCCGGCTTGCCCGCTTTAGACGCCGCAACATTCGCCCGTGCCACCTTCGCCGGATCCTGCTTCGCCAGCAGAGCCGGATTCGCGCCCGCAATCGCCAGCCGTGCCGCGCCGTTCCTGAATCCCTCGGCGATTCCGTCCTGCAGCCACTTTGGAGCGTAGTCGAAGCTGGCATCCGGAGCATAGGCAAACCGCGCCAGAGTCGACGGATCGTCCCCGTAGAAGGTCGTCACCAGCACGGCCCCGGCCTTGTAGGCGTGTTCTGTAATCCGCCGCACCAGCGGCAGCGCCTCCATCGGCGCGGACATGATGAGTTCCTGTCCTGCGCGCAGTCCCAACCCCACCCGGACGGCAACCTCGGCCAGCCGGTCTAGCTTCTCTTCAAAGGTTAAATCCGCAAACTTCGCCGCCGCTACATCCATCGTGCTCATGCCCATCCCCATTCCATTTGGAAACCAAACCCAAAACTACATCTGTTGGCAGATATTCTGAAAGTCGAAGCAGCCCGTGCGCGAGCACAGCCACTCCGCCGCCCGCACCGCGCCCTCGGCAAATCCGCGCCGCGAGAAGGCCTCGTGCGTCAGCGTAATCCTGTCGGCGGCGCTCTCGGCGACCAGCACATGCGTCCCCTTGGCATCGCCCACGCGCTTCGATTCGATGGGGACCTTCCGATAGCCCGACGCTGCCTCGACCACCGAAGCCAGCGTGATCGCCGTTCCGCTGGGTGCGTCCAGCTTGGTCACGTGGTGAGTCTCTTCAATTGAAAACTCGTAGCCCGCATTGCGCAGCGACTCACCCATCTTCGCCGCCAGTTGCAGCATCACCTGCACGCCGATGGAGTAGTTCGTCCCATACAGCAACCCCGCGTTTTTTCGCTCGGCCAGTGCCCGCATGTCCGACAGCTTGTCATACCATCCCGTCGTGCCCACCACCATCTTCGCCCCGGTCGCCAGGCAGGCGCGCATGTTCTGCACCGCCGCCTCCGGCGTGGTGAAGTCGATGATCACATCGAATCCGGCGACAAACGGCGGCGTCAGCGCCGACGCGTGCTCATTCTCCTTCTCGTCGAGCACATGCACGCTATGGCCGCGTTCCGCCGCAACCTCCGCGACTACCTTGCCGGTCTTGCCCTGTCCTAATACCAGAACTCGCATGATCTTTCCTTCCCGGCGCATCTTCCATTCAAGCGCCAACTAAAAACACGTCATGCTAAAAACACTTCATCGAGCCCAAAAGCACGTCACCTCGACCCGAGGCCCGCAGGGCGGCAGCGGAGAGACCCCTGTTTCGTCTTCATCCTATCCTGCCGCAACTGCTCGGATGCCCCATCTAACTCTCAGCCTCGACCGTCAATAATCGATTTTAAAATGCCCTAAGCCTTCACCGTAGCCGGAACCCGGGCCGCCACGTCGAAGACACTCGCATCCGGATCGGCGAAGAACTGCTTGTGCAGGCTACGCACGGCCTCTTCGACATCTTCCTCATCGATCATGAAGCTCATATTAATCTCGCTTGCGCCCTGCGAGATCATGCGCACGTTGATATGGCTGACCGCGCTGAAGACCCGTCCGGCAATCCCGCTGTAGCCGCGAATATCCTCGCCCACCAGGCACACCAGCGCCTTGCGCCCCTCGTACTTCACATCCGCGATCTTGCCCAGCTCCGCGCAGATCTCCGGCAGCTTCTCATTCGAGTCGACCGTGACCGAGATGCTCACCTCGCTGGTCGAAACCATATCGATGGCGCACTGGTACTTGTCGAAGACGTCGAAGACCGCCTTCAGATATCCGTGCGACATCAGCATCCGGCTGGCGACCACGTCGATGATCGTCAAACGCTTCTTTGCCGCGATGCTCTTGAACGGGCTGGCGCACTTCGGAGCCAGCGCCGTAATCCGCGTACCTTCGTTCTCCGCGTTGCGCGAGTTCAGCACCCACACCGGGATGCTCTTCTGCACGGCGGGCAGGATAGTCGCCGGATGCAGCACCTTCGCGCCGAAGTAGGCCAGTTCCGCCGCCTCTTCAAAGCTGATCGTCTTCACCCGCAGCGCGTCCGGGCAGATGCGCGGATCGGTCGTCATAATGCCGTTGACGTCGGTCCAGATCTCGATGGCCCCGGCGTGCATGCCGCCGCCCACCAGTGCTGCAGTGTAGTCACTGCCGCCGCGTCCCAGCGTCGTTGTAATACCCTCCACCGTCGATCCGATAAATCCGCCCATTACCGGCGTCTTTCCCGCTTCGATCAGCGGCAAAACGAACTCCGCAAGTCTTGCCTCGATGGCGCTCTCCTGCGGCGCCGCCTTGCCGTAGTGCGCGTCGGTCACAATGCAGCTCCGCGCATCGACGTGCGCGCCTTCGAGGCCCCGCTGCTCGAACGCTGCCGCGACCATGCGGCTCGAAAGCCGCTCGCCGAAGCTCACCACCAGGTCGCTGGTGCGCGCCGTCAGCTCGCCCACCGCCGCTATGCCCCGCAGCAGATCGTCCAGCGCGTCGAACTCGTGGTGAATCACCGGCTGCAACTGCCCGAAGCGCCCGCTGTCCAGCAGGTCGGCCAGCGTGTCCATGTGGCGGTGGCGCAGCCTCGCGCTGATAGCCAGCGCGCCCGCCTTATCGTCGCGCCCGGCCGCGGCCGCGGCCGCCAGCAAATGGTCGGTCACCTTCGCCATCGCCGAGACGACGACCACAACCTCCAGCCCCCGCTCCCGCCGTCCGCGAACGATC
>Ga0207705_10000464_pt1 | contig 34704 bp, 26 predicted proteins | sample KBSC13metaG_FD_184314 | JGI IMG/M metagenome (GOLD analysis project Ga0207705, IMG submission 184314) | Corn rhizosphere microbial communities from Kellogg Biological Station, Michigan, USA - KBS C1-3 metaG (SPAdes) (version 2) | ecosystem: Host-associated > Plants > Roots > Rhizosphere > Soil ... | reverse complement strand
TCTCGTCGGCGTGATGACGGCGATGATCGGCGCGCCATTCTTTGTGTGGCTCATCCTGCGCATGCGGCGGGAGGCGATATGAGCGCGCTGTCTCTCTCCCATGTTCGTGCGGCCTATGACGCGCGCGAGGTGCTGGACGATGCCTCGGCGCAATTTCTGCGCGGCAAGGTGACGGGCATTGTCGGGCCCAATGGCGCCGGCAAGACGACGTTGCTGCGCGTGGCGCTGGGTTTATTGCCGCATGAAAGCGGCGATGTGCAGGTGCTGGAGCGTTCGCTGAAAGATTGCTCGCGCGAATGGCTGGCGCGCTCCATCGCTTATCTGCCGCAGGAAAGCGCGGTGCAATGGCCGATGCTGGTGAACCGCATCGTGGCGCTGGGGCGTTTGCCCTATGGCCCGCGCGACGGTGGCGCGGCGGCGATTGCCGATGCCATGGCGCGTTGCGATGTTTCGCAATTCGAGTCGCGCCGCTTGAACGAATTGTCGGCCGGTGAGCGCGCGCGCGTGTTGTTGGCGCGGGCGCTGGCGACGCAGGCGCCGATATTGCTGGTGGACGAACCGGCCGCGCATCTGGACCCCGCGCATCAGCTTCAGTTGATGGAATTGCTGCGGGCGGAGGCGGCGCGCGGTGTCGCGGTGGCAATCACCTTGCACGACCTGTCGCTGGCGTCGCGTTTTTGTGATGAGATCGTCGTGTTACGGAATGGCCATGTGGCGGGGCAGGGCGCGCCGGAGGAGGTTCTCTCCGACGCGGCGCTGGCGCAGGTTTTCGGCATTGCGGCAAAAAGGCTGGACGGGAACATTGTGCCGTGGTCACGGGTTTAGGTTGCAGCAACCGCTTTCCGCACGTTTAATCCCCCACATGGCCAAGCACAAAAAGCATCACAACGACGACGATGATGACAACGGCGATCATCAATACAAACAGACTTTGCGCGATCTTCAGATCGAGCTGGTGAAGCTGCAGCGTGAACTGATCGCCAACGACGATAAGATACTCGTCATCCTGGAAGGCCGCGACGCTGCAGGAAAAGACGGCGCCATCAAGCGCATCACCGCCCATATGAGTCCGCGCGAGACGCGCGTGCACGCGCCGGCCAAGCCCTCAAACCGCGACGAGAGCGAATGGTATTTCCAGCGTTTCGTGCGGCATCTGCCGGCTGGCGGTGAATTCGTGATCTTCAACCGCTCCTGGTACAACCGCTCCGGCGTGGAGCAGGTGATGGGTTTCTGCACCAAGGTGCAGCTCGAAGCATTCTATGAATCGGTGATCCCGTTCGAAGACATGCTGATCCGTGACGGCATAGCGATCCGCAAATATTATCTCGACATCAGCCGCAAAGAGCAGAAGGGGCGCCTCGCCGAACGCGCCAAGAGCCCGCTCACCAGCTGGAAAATATCCCCGGTCGACGCGAAGGCGCAGAAGATGTGGAAGGAATACAGCAAGGCGCGCGACGAAACCTTCGAGCGCACCGACCATCCCTCCGCGCCATGGCGCATCGTGCAGACCGACGTGAAGAAGATCGCGCGGCTGGAGATCATCCGCGATCTGCTGTCGAGCTTCGACTACAAGGGCCAGGACAAAAAACTCACCCGTCCCGACCGCGATGTGGTGTTCTTCTATACACCGGACGGCAAAGAGCGCCTCGCGCGATAAAAAAGGCCGGAGATTGCTCTCCGGCCTTTCTGTTTTGATGCGATGTCAGTGCGGTTGCGGGGTCGATACGTTCGTATCGGTGCTTGTGCTGGTGTTCGCCGCGCCTGGATCGGTCGTCACGCTCGTTCCGGTGGACGTGCTCGCGTTCGGCGTGCTGACGCCGGTGTTCACACTGGTGTCGCTGGCTGGCGTGGCCTTGCGATGATGCCTGGACTTGCTCGACGCCGAACCGCTGATGCCGGTATCGGAAACTGGCGATGCGGTATTCGACTTCATGCCGGTGGACGTGGCGCCTGGCGCGGTCATGTTCGATATGCCGGTGCTGGAGTCGATGCCGGGGCTTGAGATTTGGCCGGCGGCGTTCGTCGTGCTGGTGATCGATGGCGGAGCCGCCGATGTCGCCGTGCTGGTTGCGCCGCTCACCGCGCCGCCGATCTGCGCGAAGGCGGAAGTTGAAAATGCCACAGCGCCGCACAGCAGCGCGGTCCGGATGATGTTCCTTGTCATATCGTTTCCTCGTTTGTGGAATTTGCGCGCGTGGGCACGCGCGGATCAACGAAACGATGGAACAAGGGGGGCTGTTCCAGATTTTGTGAAATGGTTCCCGGGGAACTTGGCAACGCAGGGTGGCCGCCAATCGAAGTCCGCGGGGTTGGCTGTCCACTTACGCTAAAGCTTCGGTGGATGCGTCTTCACTCGTTGCGCGAGCGAAGGCTGGCGACCCCGGGAAGACTCGAACTTCCGGCCTGCGGTTTAGGAAACCGCTGCTCTATCCTGCTGAGCTACGGGGTCGCACCGGAAAAGCAGATACTTAGAACCGGCTGGAGACGCAACAGGCCGCGCGGCCACTGTGCCGCGCGCCATGTGCGAAAGACGCAAAAACGGCGCGCACCCAAAGGAAAACGCCGGCGATCCATGCTAAGGTCCGCGCCTTCGCTTGTCCGCAACGCAGACGATGACGGCGAAGATCGAGGATCTCATGAAAATTGTCGTCTTGGGCGGGACGGAGCTTGTCGGTTCGGCTCTTTTGAGCGCGCTGGTGGAGAATTCGCGGCGGGTGGCACCGACAGGTTTTGACGATTGGCTGCGGCGCGTCATCGCCGACGCTTGAAAGGGTGGATCACATGGACGGACCGATAAAGATACTTCTGCAAACAACCATCCCGCCCGCGGCGGACGATTGGTCCATTGCGCGCTTCAGTCATCTGGCCGATTTTCTCCGCGCGCAGCGGGATGCGGATGGACGCGCGCTCTTTGACGTCACTGCGCGCGATCGCGATCCGCTGGACGCGCCCGATTCCCTGTTGTCGATGCTGGACCAAAGCGAGTTCCACGAGTTGTGGCTGTTCGCGGTCGATGTCGGCAACGGCCTGACGCCGGAAGATTGCGCAGGCATTTCCCGGTTCCGGCAGGATGGCCGCGGGCTGCTGGTGACGCGAGACCACATGGATCTCGGTTCGTCGGTTTGCACATTGGGCGGCGTCGGACTGGCGCATTTTTTCCACACCAAGAATCTCGATCCCGACGTGTCGAAGCGGGAAATCGACGATCCCTATACGACCTACATTTCCTGGCCGAATTTCCATTCCGGCGCGAATGGCGATTTTCAGACCATTGAGGCGTTGGGCCCGGTTCATCCGGTGCTGGCGAATTCCGCATCGCCGACGGGCGCGATCCGCTTTCTGCCATCCCATCCGCATGAAGGCGCGGTGGGCGTGCCGGAAGGCGAGAAGGCCCGCGTGATCGCGCTTGGAACAAGCAAGGTGTCGGGCCGCAAGTTCAACATCGCGGTGGCGTTCGAGCCTGGCGATGGCGGCGGCGCGGCGATCGCGCAGAGCACCTTTCACCATTTTGCGGATTATAATTGGGACATCGGCGCCGGCGCCCCAAGTTTCGTGAGCGAGCCTCCGGGCGGAAATCTCAAACAGACGCCCGAAGCGATGGGGGATACCCACCGTTACGTCCGCAATGTTGCACTCTGGCTCGCAGGCAAGAGCGTCGAAAGTCCGCGGCCGTAAGGTTCGGACGCCGCCATCGCAGATGCGTCCCTAGTCCTTGGGCCTGCTGTCCGTGGAAAGCCAGCGCGTGCGGTTGAAGCCGCGGATGTTCGGGATCCAGCCCTTCACCCAAGGCTGCACGATGTCCATCGTGAGAAGAAAATAGCAGGGCAGCCAGGCGTAGTCGCGCAAGGCCAGTTGCTCGGCCTGTTCCATCAGCCGCCCGCGTTCCTTCAGGTCGACGGTCTGCTGCGCCTTGTCCATCAGCGCATCGTATTTCGGGTTGGAATAGCCGCCGTAATTGTTGTCCGCGGTGGTGCGCAACAGGTCGAGAAAATTGCTGGCGTCGTTGAAATCGGCGATCCAGGATGCGTTGGCGATGTCGAAATCGTGCTGCTGCATGCGCTGAAGGTGCTGCGCGATCTCCACCGAGCTGATCGTCATGTCGATATAGATCTGCTGGAACATCTGCTGGATCACGGCGGCGCTGCGGCGCTGGTCCGGATTGGTGGACGTCGCATAAACAAGATGGAAATGGTGCTTCGGCCCGTAACCCATCTCACGCATCAGGGCGCGGGCCTTCTCCACGCGGGCGGCATAGGGCAAGGATTTGAAATCCAGCGTGGCGGTGTTCGGATAATTGGCGACGCCCGGTGGGATCATGTTGTAGGCGGGTTGCTCGCCGACGCGGCGGATCTTGTAGGCGATGGCTTCGCGATTGTAGGCGAGCGACAATGCCTCGCGCATGCGGATGTCCTGGAAGGCTTTGCGCTTGAAGTTCGCGACGATGTAATCCACGCCGAGATAAGGAACGCTCTTTATCGTGTCGGGCGCGTTCGCGCGAAGCCAGGCGATCTGCGCGGCGGGATAGGGGTTCTGTGTATCGAGTTCATGGCCGCGGAAGCGGATCAGCGCGCCTTGCGCATCCGGGGTGTTGAAGTAGCGCACGGTTTGGATGCGCACATGCGCGGCGTCGTAGAACAGCGGATTCTTCACCAGCGTGAGATGGTCGTTCGGAATCCAGTCCTTCACGATATAGGCGCCGTTGGTGACATCGTTCGCGGGGCGCGACCAGGCGTTGCCATATTTCAGGTAGGTGTGGCGCGGAATCGGAAATGCCGTCTGGTGCATCAACAGTTGCGGCAGGTAGGCGGCGGGATGCTCCAGCTGCACCACCAGCGTCTTGTCGTCCGGCGCGCTGACGCCCAGCGCGGATGGCGGCAACTTCCCCGCACTCACCGCCTCGGCGTTCTTCACCACCCACATATTATAAGCGTAGGGCGCGGCGGTTTTGGGATCGAGCAGGCGCCGCCAGGCGAAAACGAAATCCTGCGCGGTGACCGGCACGCCATCCGACCAGCGATGATCGCGAATGTGGAAGGTCCATGTCTTGCCGTCGGGCGATAGGCTCCAGCTTTTCGCCGCGCCCGGAATGGGCCGGCCGGCGGCATCTTCGGTCGCGAGGCCCATCATCAGGTCGCCCATGATGTTGGACTCCCATTGGCCGTCGATGAATTGCGGGTCCAGACTTTTCAGCTCGCCGCCATTGCCGCGATTGAGATAGGGACCGCTCGGCGCATCGGGCGCGCAGGCGGCAAGCGCCGCGCATCCGAATGCGATCAGCGAAAACAGAACGGCCCGGCGGACAGGCGCGATCAGACTTCGGCGACGGCGCGATCGAGTCTCAGATAGCGCGTGCGGTTGATGTTGATGGTGTTGCCGATCCAGTTCCGCACCTGTTTGGAGACGATGTTGCGCGACACCGCGTAATAGACGGGTGCGAACGGAGAATCGTCAAGCATCAGCTGTTCAGCTTGCTGCAGGATCTGCCCGCGTTCCACCGGATCGTGGGTGACGTCGGACTTGGCCACCAGGGCATCGAATTTTGGGTTGGAATAATGGCCGATATTCATGTCGTTCGAAGATGTTTGCCCAAGGAAAACGAAGTCCTTGGCGTCCATGTAGTCGGCGCTCCAGCCGGCCCATGCGGCCTGGAAATGCTGGCGGCGCAGTTCGTTGTAGTGAATCTGCGGATCGGCCGGATGCAGGCTGACATTGGCACCGATGCCCTTCCACATCGATTGCAGCGCCACGGCCACAAGCCGCGCGTCGCTCGTGCCCTGGAAGGCATATTCGAATTTCAGCGGGTTGTTCGGGCCGTAACCGGCCTCGGCGAGCAGCGCTTTGGCCTCCGCGATTCGCTGCGCCATGGCGAGGCTCTTGAACCTGGACAGCGCCTTGCCGGGATAGCCCGGCATGTGCGGCGGCACCATTGTATAGGCCGGGGTTTCGCCCGCGCGCATCACGCGGCTTGCAATGATCTCACGGTCGATCCCCATCGAAACGGCCCGGCGCACGCGCACATCGTCGAAAGGCGGCTTCGTCAGGTTGAACTGGATGTAGGTGACCGAAATATAGGGCGTTACGCGCAGCACGCCGGGAAGATGGTCGTGCAGCCACTGGAATTCGGACGAAGGGACGCCCGCCGTCATGTCGAACTCGCCGGCGCGAAAGCGCTTCAATGCCGCCGCATAATCCTGCGTCGGGTAGAAGTTCACCGTCTCGATGGTGACATTCTTCGCATCGTAGAAGTGTGGGTTCTTGACGATCGTGATGTGATCGTTCGGCACCCATTCCTTCAGGATATAGGCGCCGTTGGTGGCGATGTTCTGCGGCTGCAGCCACTGATCGCCGTGTTTCTCCACCACATGCCGCGGCACCGGCATGCAGGTGTAATGGCGCAGGAGCTGCGGCAGGTAGGGCACCTGGTATTCGAAATTCATTTCCAGCGTGCGGTCGTCTATGGCGCGCACGCCCAGCGCAGAGCCCGGCATCTTGCCGCCGTTCACCGGCTGCGCGTTCTTGATCGGATAGAGTAGCGACGCGTATTGGGCGGCGGTCTTCGGATCGAGAATGCGGCGGAACGAGAAAACGAAATCCTGCGCCGTGACCGGCACGCCATCCGACCATTTGTGGTCGCGAATCTTGAAGGTGTAGGTCAGCCCATCGTTGCTCTGGGTGTAGCTCTCGGCGGCGCCGAGCGTGGGATTGCCCGCGACGTCCTCCGTCATCAGGCCCATGAACATGTCGCCGACGATGTTGTTTTCCCAACTCGTCTGGATCTTCTGCGGATCGAGGGTATCCGGTTCCGCGGCATTGCCGCGGTTAAACGTTTTGTCATCGAAGGTGGTGTGCCGCATCGCGCCGCCGCCCAACGAAAAGGCGGCTCCCCCCACGACGGCAATGGTCGCGCCGGCGCCCATCAACGCACGGCGGCTTAGTCCAAGGCGGATCTGTGCCATGGTGCCTCCCTTACGCCCCTTCGGGCGCCCTCGCATCGGATGGAGCGCTCACCTATGATCACAATACAGCCGCCCCAATCGACCGTGCGGCTATTAAGCCAGATGGGAGTGAATGAGTTATGAATTTGCGCACTGCGGCGGTAACCACTGTGAGCTTTCTGGCGCTTTTTTCCACGGTTGCGCTTGCGGGGCCACGGGACGACGTGCTCGAGGCCATGGGCAAATGCGCCGCCCTGACGGACGACAAGGCGCGCCTGAATTGTTACGACGCCGTGGCGCCGCGCCTGCGCGATGCGCTGAACGCGCCGCCGGAGACGCTTTCCCATCCGCCGACGAAGGAGGAGCAGGAATCCTGGTTCGGCTTCAACTGGGGCAGCATCTTCGGAACGTCGCCGGACAAGCAGACGACGCCGCAACAGTTCGGCTCCGACCAGATTCCCGCACCCGCGACGCCGGCCGCACCCGAGCCCGGCGCCCCGCCGTCTCCCGAGGTGGTGGACAGCATCAGCGCCACCTTGACGGATTATTCGTTCACGCCGTTCCACAAGTTCATCATTTTCCTGAACAATGGGCAGGTATGGCGCCAGATTCAGGGCGATTCTGAGATTGCGCATTTCAGCCGCGCAGCAGCGGACAACACCGTCACCATCGAACGCGGTACGCTCGGCAGCTACAATCTGCGGATCAACGACAGCAACAAGGTCTTCAAGGTCACGCGCGTGAAGTGATCGTTCATTGAGATGGTTTTGGACGTTTCCAATTCCAATATCGTCATGGCCGGGCTTGTCCCGGCCATCCATTAACTCCGACGCTAGCCTCTGGAAAATGGATGGCCGCCACAAGGGCGGCCATGACGAAGCTTGGACGAAATAACGCTTCGGCCTATGCCGCGTCGTGCTCAGCCACAAAATGGCCGGTCGCGACTTCGATCAGTTTCGGCCGATATTGTTCGGCGTCGGGATCGTCGATCATCTTCGACTTGAGGAAGCTGAGCTGCGCGCGGCTGTCGAGCGGCGACGGCAAATCACCCAGCAGGCTGGCGTGCAGCTTGCCGCGTTCCGCCTTCGGATCCGGCACCGGCACCGCGGCGATCAAGGCGCGCGTATAAGGATGGCGCGGGTCTTCATAGATCGAGTTGCGATCCGCCAATTCCACGATCCGGCCCAGATAGAGCACCATCACGCGATGCGCCACCTGGCGCACGATCGAAAGGTCGTGGCTGATGAAGATCATCGACATGCCGAATTCGGATTGAAGATTCAGGATCAAATCCACGATCTGCGACTGGATCGAAACGTCCAGCGCGCTCACCGCTTCGTCGCAGACGATGAGCTTGGGCTTGATGATCATGGCGCGGGCGATGCCGACGCGCTGGTTCTGCCCGCCGGAGAATTCGTGCGGATAGCGGTTGATCCAGCCCGGCTCCAGCCCGACGCGGTTCATCATGGCGCGGACTTCGTCCTGTACCTGCGTGCGGGTGAGTTCGGGCTGCAGGGTGACAAGCGGTTCGGCGATGGATTCGCCGATCGTCATGCGCGGATCGAGGCTGGCGAGCGGGTCCTGGAAGACGATCTGGAATTCCTTGCGCAGCGCGCGGACTTCGGGGCCGTGCAGATCGCTGAGATCGCGGCCGCTCCAGACGACGGCGCCGTCGGTTTTCTCGATAAGCTTCATCACTGCGCGGGCGAGCGTGGATTTTCCACAGCCGGATTCGCCCACGATACCCAGCGTCTCGCCCTGGCGAAGTGAAAAGCTCACGCCATCGACGGCGCGCAGCGGCTTGATTTTCGACACCGGAAAGCCGCCGGTCTTGATCGGGAAATAGACCTTGAGGTCTTCCACATCGAGCAACCGCTTTTCCGCGCCGATGGTGGACAGCGGCTGCAGAATCGCGTGGCCCTTGCGTATGGGCCGGTCGATGCGCGGCATCGCGTCGAGCAGCGCCTTCGTATAATCGTGCTTGGGCGAATAGAATACGTCGTCGGTGCTGCCGCCCTCGACCACTTCGCCCAGGCGCATGACCTGCACCTTGTCCGCCATACCCGCGATCACGCCCATGTCGTGACTGATCAGCACGATGGCGGTTTTCAATTCCTTCTTGAGATCGCGCATGATCTCCAGGATTTGCGCCTGAACGGTTACGTCCAGCGCGGTGGTCGGCTCGTCCGCGATCAGAAGATCGGGGCCGCAGACGGTGGCCATCGCGATCATCACGCGCTGGCGCATGCCGCCGGAGAGTTCGTGCGGATACTGGCCCATGCGGTCGTGCGCTTCGGGGATGCGCACCAGATCGAGGATTTCCAGGCAGCGCTTCTGCGCTTCCGCGTGCGGCACGTGCTGATGGGTGCGCAAGGCTTCCATCATCTGCGCGCCGATCGTCATGTGCGGCGTCAGCGCGGTGAGCGGATCCTGGAAGATCATGGTGATCTTCGAGCCGCGAACCTTGTTGAGCGCCCGCTCCGACAGGCCCAGAAGCTCCTTGCCGCGATATTTGACGCTGCCGGTAGCGCGGCCGTTGGAGGTGAGCAGGCCAAGCGCGCCGAGAAAGAGCTGGCTTTTGCCCGAGCCGGATTCGCCGACGATGCCCACGCATTCGCCTTCGCCGATGTCGAAGTTCAGGTTCTTGACCGCGTGAACATTGCTGTCGTGAGTATCGAACAGCACGTTGAAATCGCGGATCTGGAGAATTGGCTCGGCCATTTTCAGCGATCCTTGGGATCGAGGGCGTCGCGCAAGCCATCGCCGATGAAGTTGAAGCAGAACAATGTCACGGCCATGAACAGTGCCGGGAAGATCAGCATCCACGGCGCGGTTTCCATGTGATCCTTGCCGTCGGCAATGAGCACGCCCCATGACGTGAGCGGGTCCTGAATGCCGAGACCGAGGAACGACAGGAAGCTTTCGGCGAGGATCACGGTGGGGATCGTCAGCGTCACATAGACGACCACCGGACCCAGCACGTTGGGAATGACGTGATGGCGGATGTTCGCAATCGTGCCGACGCCGGCGGCGCGCGCGGCCTCGATGAATTCCTTCTGCTTGATCGACAGCGTCTGGCCGCGAACGATCCGCGCCATGGTGAGCCATTCCACCGCACCGATGGCGACGAAAAGCAGGAAGAAGTTCTGGTTGAACACCACCATCAGGATGATGACGAAGAAGATGAAGGGCAGCGAATAGAGAACATCGACAAAGCGCATCATCATTTCATCGAGGCGACCGCCGACAAAGCCCGCGATGGCGCCATAGGTCACGCCGATGAGAAGGCTGACCAGCGTGGCGACGAAGCCAACCGCCAGCGAAACGCGCGCGCCGTACAGCACGCGGATGAACAGGTCGCGCCCGTTCTGGTCCATGCCGAAGATGTGGTAGCCGCCCGCGCGGCACGCCGCATCCGTGCCCGGCCACCAATCGGGCGCGCAAGCGATATTCGCGTAATCGATGTCCGCATAACCGTAAGGCCAGAAGAACGGCACGAAGGCCGCCATCAGCGCGATGATGCTCAGAACGATGATGCTGGTCAGTGCCGCCTTGTTGCGCACCAGGCGCCGGCGCGCATCGGTCCACAGGCTGCGGCCTTCGATGTCGAGCGCGCGCTCGATGGCGACGGTGTTGCGGTCGGTCATGCCGGGCGCGCTCATCAGGCGAACCTCACGCGCGGATCGAGCAGGGCATAGAGAATGTCCGCCACGAGGTTGAGCACGATCACGAAGGCCGCATAACAGATGACCACACCCATCACGAGCGTGTAGTCGCGGTTGATCGCGCCTTCGACGAAATAACGGCCGATGCCGGGAATGCCGAAGATCGTCTCCACGATCAGAGAGCCGGTGAGCAGGCCCGCGATGGCGGGACCGAGATAACTCACCACCGGCAGCAGCGCCGCGCGCAAGGCATGGCGGAAGATGACGATATGATTGGGCAGGCCCTTGGCTCGCGCGGTGCGCACATAGTTGGAGCGCAGCACCTCCACCATGCTGCCGCGCACCAGCCGTGAGATGATCGCGATCTGCGGCAGCGCCAGCACAGTCACGGGCAAGATCATGTTGGCGATCGCGCCGCCGTTCCACCCACCCGCGGGCAGGAAGAAATCGTAGCCGAAGAAATGCAGGCCGTAGATGCCGAAGATCAACGCCAGCACGGGCGCGGTGACGAAGGTGGGGATGGTGATGCCGATCATGGCAAGACCCATCACGCTATAGTCCGTCGCCTTGTTCTGGTTGAGCGCGGCGACCGTTCCCAGCGATATGCCGAGAACGATGGCGAGAACGATGGCGGAGAAGCCGAGGCGCGCGCTGACGGGCAAACCGACGGCAATCAGCTGCGAGACGGTGAAATCGTGGTTCTTGTACGAAGGGCCGAGATCGCCGTGCAGCAGGTTCCCCACATAGATGACGAACTGCTCCCACACCGGCTTGTCGAGATTATAGGCGGCACGGACGTTGTGCTCGATCTCGGGTGGAAGATGGCGCTGCGCGTCGAACGGGCCGCCCGGCGCGATGTGCATCATGAAGAAGGTGAGGGCGATGATGATGAACAGCGTGGGCACAGCGCCCAGAATTCGCCGTATCGCGTAAGGCCACATGGACCGTTCTTCCCCCGCCTCTGAACGTCGCGTGGCTCCGAAGCGGGCCGAACGTCGTTGAGTCCCCCTGTCCTGTCAACGCGTTAGCGCCGACCGGCAGATGCGGGTGGCATCATCAATTCAAAGCTTTCCAAAAGTGTTAACCACAGCCTCTTATCGCTCCGTTATCGGACCGATTTGCCGTCCATTCCGTGAAGGGGCGTGGATTTTTGGGAAATTGATCAGTCCACGGACGGAAGGCGCAGGCTCGCCGTCAACAAAATTTCAAAAGCGCGCCCGGAAACGAGTTCTTGTGTCGCCACGATGGATGGCGCGAAGAAGCGGTCCTTGTCGAAGCGCGGGCTGTTTTTGCGGATCAAGGCATGCGCGGCTTCCAGCGCGGGCGAGCTTTTCAACGGGCGATGGAATTCGATGCCTTCCGCCGCCGCCAGCAACTCCACCGCAAGAATGTTGGCGGTGTTCCTGTTCATCTGCGTCAGGCGCCGTGCCGCGAAAGTGGCCATCGACACGAAGTCTTCCTGGTTGGCGGAGGTGGGTAACGAGTCCACCGACGCCGGATGTGCCAGCGATTTGTTCTCGGAGGCGAGCGCCGCCGCGGTGACATGTGCGATCATGAAGCCGGAATTCACGCCGCCATCTTCGGTGAGGAAAGGCGGCAGGCCCGACAAGGTGGAGTCGATCAGCAGCGCGATGCGCCGCTCGGCAATCGCACCGATCTCCGAAATCGCGATGGCGAGCGCGTCGGCGGCAATGGCTACCGGCTCCGCGTGGAAATTACCGCCCGACAGGACGTCACCGCCGTCAAACACCAGCGGGTTGTCCGTCGCCGCATTGGCTTCGATGGCGAAGACATTGGCGGTATAACGGATCATGTCGAGGCAGGGGCCGAGCACCTGTGGCTGGCAGCGGATGGAATAGGGATCCTGCACGCGGTCGCATTCCAGATGCGAGGTGCGGATGGCGCTGTCCTTCATCAGCCCGCGCAACACGGCGGCGGATTCGATCTGGCCCGGTTGACCGCGCGCTTCATGGATGCGCGCATCGAAGGGCGTGTCGCTGCCTTTGATTGCGTCGGTGGAAAGCGCGCCGGCGATGAACGCCGCTTCGATGTTGGCTTCCGCGCCGAACAACCCCACCAGCGCCAGCGCGGTGGAGACTTGCGTGCCGTTCAGCAGCGCGAGGCCTTCCTTCGCTTCCAGTTCCACCGGTTGAAGTCCTGCGTTCTTCAACGCCTCGGCGCCGGTGACGCGCTTGCCGTTCACATGCGCGAAGCCTTCGCCGATCAGCACGCAGGACATATGCGCCAGCGGCGCGAGATCGCCCGACGCGCCGACCGAACCCTGGCAGGGAATCTCGGGGAGGATGTTCTTGTTGAGCAGATCGAGCAGGCGCTCCACCACCCCGCGGCGCACGCCGGAATGGCCGCGCGCAAGAGAGGAAATCTTCAGCGCCATGACAAGGCGCACGACACTGTCCGGCAGCGGTTCGCCCACGCCCGTCGCATGGCTCAGGACGAGATTGCGCTGCAGCTTCTTCAGTTCGTTATCGGGAATGCGTTTCTGCGCCAGCTTCCCGAAGCCGGTGTTCACGCCATAGATCGCTTCGCCCGAGGCGAGTGCCGTTTCCACCGTCTTGCGCGAGCGCTCGATGGCGCTCCACGCGTCGGCGTGAAGCGAAAGCGTGGCGGGTGCTTCGGCGATGCGGCGCCACAGCGAAAGTTTTGATTTTCCGGGGTGAATAACGAGGTCGGCCATGGCGGTGAATCCCAAAGTCCGCGTGGTTTTGGCCTTCCTGCCGCTTTGCCGCAAGAGCCTGTGTTTGGGTTACGCGGGCCGCTCCCAGCGCGAAATTATCAGTCTCGCGGCCGGGTCGGAGAGTTCGCATCCTTTGTCGCGGAGGCCATGCTCGGCGAGCACGGCTTCGGGCGTTTGGGCGGGGACTTGCGGAAAGATCGGGCGGCCGCCGGGCAGGCGCACGCCCGCGATCCGCGACAGGAAAAAGACGGTGTAGCGATCGAGAAAACGGCCGAACACATCGGTGCCACCGAGAATGGCGGCGCTCTGGATGGGCACGTCCAAAGCGGCGACGGCCTCCTCGAATGTGGCGCCCAGCGGATTCCACAAGATCGCTCTCGGATTGGCGGGCGAGGGCGCGATGTCGGCGACGTTGCGGGTGACGACGATGCGGTGGCGCTTGGCGGAGTTCGGGTGATCCTCTTGCGAGTTACGGCCGTGCACGACGGCATCGACGCCGTTCAGGCCCTGCTTGAAGAATCGTTGATCGGCTCGCGTGATCAGTTGCGGCGGCAACAGGCCGGATGCATCGGCAATCATGCCGTCTTCCGAGACGACCGCATACCCTTCGATGCGCATTCAGGCGGCTGCCGTGGCGCGGTCCATCTCCACGGTGGCCTTCAGGCTATCGAGATCGCGATAGATCGTGACCACGGCAAGCGTTTTGCCGCCGCGCTGGAAGCGCAGCAGGCAGTCCCTCTTCTTGATGTCGCCTTCGATCTGGATGTCGTCCCACTTTTCCGCGTGGCCGACATAATTGATCGGCACGTCGTAATGCTGGCTCCAGAAGAACGGCACGGCGTCGAATTTGGTGGGCTCGCCCATCATGTTGAGCGCCGCCGTTTGTCCCTGGCGTTCCGCCACGACCCAATGCTCGACACGGATATTCTCGCCGGTATGCGGATCGGGCCAGCGCGCGATATCGCCCGCGGCATAAATCTCCGGCACGCTGGTCTGCAGATAGTCATCCACCACCACGCCCTTATCGAGCGTAAGGCCCGCCTGTTCGGCGAGCGCAAGGCGCGGGCGCACGCCAACGCCCATGATAACGAGGTCCGCTTCCAGTGTGTCACCGCTCTTCAGCGTGACCTTCCTGCCATCGATGGCGGTGACGGTGTTGCCGAGGTGGAAGTTGACGCCGTTTTCTTCGTGCAGCGCGCGGATGAAATCGCCCATGTCCTTGCCGAGGATGCGCTCCATCGGCCGGTCTTCCGGCGCCACGACATGCACCTCGATCTTGCGCGCGCGGAGTGATGCGGCCGCTTCCAATCCGATGAAGCTCGCGCCGATGACGACCGCACGCTTGGCGGTCTTCGCGTGCTCGATGATCGCGCGGGAATCCGCGAAGGTGCGCAACACATGTACGTTGGGTTGCCTGGAGCCGGGAAAATCCAGTCGCACCGGCTCCGCGCCGGTGGCCAGCAGCAGGCGGTCGTAGCCGATGACCTCGCCTTTTGCGGAGACGACCTGCTTCTTTCTTGTGTCGATGGAAGTGACGTCGGTGTTCAGCCGCAGGTCGATCTTGTTGTCCTTGTAGAAGGCCTCGTCGCGCAATGGCATCCAGTCTTCGGGCGCGCTGCCTGCGAGATAGTCCTTCGACACGTTCGGACGATCCACCGGCAGATCGGAATCGTTGCTCAACATAGTGATGCTGCCCACGAAGCCCCTCCGGCGCAGCATTTCCGCCGCGGCGAATCCTGCCGCCCCACCGCCGACAATGACGATGGCTTTGGGTGCGGAAGCGGGCGCTTTGCGATCGGGATTTTTCGCTTCGTTTTTCTCGCGGACGAAAATTTTTCCGTCTTTCTGTTCAACCTTCCATGTGGAGAGCGGGAAGGTTGCGGGCGCGCAGCTCGCTTCGCCGGTGCGCAAATTAAAACAGGCGTGATGCCAGGGACAACGCAACGTGTCTCCGACAATCAACCCTTCCGCGAGCGGGCCGTGATAGTGGCTGCAATGTGCGTCGATGGCGAAGATGCCGTTCTTCGTCTGCGCCAGCACGACTTCCGCATCGCCGACATGGCCGAGCAGCTTGCCATCCACCAATTCCGACGGCGAGATACCTTTCGTGAAATCGGGACCGGCGGGCGGGGCATTTTCATCGGCCATCGTCATCTCCTGTATGCGCATTAGACGGCGGGCAGGCAGAACCGTTCCGCAACGGCATCTTGACGGCTCGCGCAGGGCAAGGACAGTGCGGGGAACCGCTATTTCGGAGACGATCCATGCCGCTTCCCAAGGTTCTCGAAGGCCGCTTGCGCCTGCCTGTCATCGGTTCGCCGCTCTTTATTGTGTCGGGGCCGGAACTGGTCATCGCGCAGTGCAAGGCGGGGATTGTGGGATCTTTCCCCGCGCTGAATGCCCGGCCGGAACCGGTGCTGGAAGAATGGATCGTCCGCATCAAGTCCGAGCTGGCGCAATGGGAAAAGGAAACCGGCAAGAAGGCCGCGCCCTTCGCCGTGAACCAGATCTGCCATTCGTCGAACGACCGGCTGCCGCACGACATCGAAGTCTGCAAGCGCCAGGAGGTGCCGATCATCATCACCTCGCTGCGTGCGCCGAAGGAAGTGGTGGAAGCCACGCATTCCTATGGCGGCGTGGTGCTGCACGACATCATCAATATCCGCCACGCAAAAAAAGCGATCGACGAAGGCGTGGACGGACTCATTCCGGTGTGCGCCGGCGCGGGCGGGCATGCGGGCGTGATGTCGCCCTTCGCGCTGGTTGCCGAGCTGCGCACTTTCTTCAACGGCACGATCGCGCTGTCCGGCTCCATCGCGAATGGGCGCTCGATCCTCGCGGCGCAGGCCTTGGGTGCGGACCTGGCCTATATGGGCACGCGCTTCATCGCGACACAGGAAGCCAACGCACCGGCCGCTTATAAAGAAGCGCTGATCGAAGCGGCGAGCGGCGGCGAGATCATCTATTCCAACCTCTTCACGGGCGTGCATGGCAACTACCTGCGTTCGTCTGTCGCGGCGGCGGGACTCGATCCCGACAATCTTCCGCAATCGGACAAGTCGGCGATGAATTTCGGTTCGGGCGGCAACACCAAGCAGAAGGCGTGGCGCGACATTTGGGGCGCGGGGCAAGGCGTGGGCCAGATCGGCGATGCGCCGACAGTGGAGGAATTGGTGTCACGACTCGAAACGGAATATCGCGACGCCAAAAAGGCATTGGCCGCATAACCGATTGCAACGTCCTGGAATCGGCGTCACCCTCTCCCGAAAGCGGGAGAGGGATATGCGACGCATTGCACTCATTGTCATTGCAGCACTGGTAGCCGGCATGGGGTCGGCTTTCGCGGCGGATCGCGGGCCGCAGGAATCGAACGGCTACACGCGCTATGAATTGCTCGCGCCCGGTTCGGCGAAATTCCGCATCATCTATGACATCACCGCCATCTGGCCCGGCGCGACGGCGTTCTTCAATCCCATCCGCAAAGGCAGCATCGCCTCCGACGAAAGCGTGACCGATCGCGCAACCGGCAAGAAATTGCCGTTCAAAATCGTCTCCGGCGAAGAGGCCAAACGCACCGGCCTGCCGGATGGCGACGCGACGTATGATTATATCCGTGTGCAGCTTGCGCATCCCGTTCCGGACAATGGCGGGGAAGCGCGCATGCGGATCGAGAAAACCTATGCCGATCCCAAGAGCTATTATCAGGACGGCGGCACCATCGTTTTCGACCGAAGCCTGGGCATCAAGCGCAATGCCGTCGTGCTGCCGCCGGGCTATGTTCTGGCGACGTGCAATTATCCGGTGCAAGTGGGACAGGAAGCGGATGGCCGCATCCGGGTCAGCTTCATCAACAACACGCCCGGCGAGGCGCCGCTGAAACTGACCGCGCGTCCCGCACATGTGTCCTCCACGCCGTCGAGCGAGAAGGATCATCTTGGCGAGCGCGCGGCGCAGACCCGCGACATCGTCTACTATCTGCGCGATCCGCAGACGCACGCTTTCGATCTTTATCACGACTACACCGAGGACCGCCCCGGCACGCGCCGCTATATCAATGTGGTGCGCACCGGCAGCGCCGCGTCTGACCCGTCGGCGCGCAATCTGGATACGGGCGAGGCCATCCCCGCGCAGATCCTGAAAGGCGATGCGATCACGGCGGCGGGAATCTCCGATCCCGAAGAGCTTCCCAAGGTCACGCCGGATACCGAGATCGTGGTGTTCAACTTCAAGCCGCTGAAAGCGGGGCAATCGATCCGCTTGCGCATGTCCGAAACCTATACCGACCCCGTCCGTTACAGGCAGGTTGGCGACGAACTGGTCTTCCACCGGTCGTTCGGCCGGCCGGCAAATGCGGTCGTGCTGCCTGCGGGATGGGTGCTCACCAACTCCACCATTCCGGCGCAGATCAGCACCCTGCCGGACGGGCGCCAGCGACTGGATTTCATCAATCCGCGGCCCGACGAGATCGATGTGCTGATCACCGCCCGAAAGGCGGGCTGACAGGGTTCTGCGACGGCGTTTTTGGCAGCAAAACCAGATATTTCGGCTGGCCGGCCTGTTGGCTTGATTTTGAGGGGGCCGAACCCTAGTTTCCGGCCCCTTCGCCCGCTTCGGGGCGCGTGTGCAGTTGTAGCTCAGTTGGTTAGAGCGCCGGATTGTGGATCCGGAGGTCGGTGGTTCGAGCCCACCCAACTGTACCAGTCCATTTTTGACTAACTCCGACTCGCAAAGCCGTGCGCTGAACCCGCCGCATTCCGGCGTGCTTTCGCGCATGTGTGGTCTCCGCCAATACCAGGGCAGACTCGCAATCAGGGAAGTTTTTGCGGCCTTCCCTCATATCTTTTGAGCATAACTCCCCGTTTACAAAAGTATTATCACCCCGCCGTCCAGCCCTCTATCAACCGTATCAACGTCAACGCGATCACCATCGTTGCGTTGTGCAGGGGCAAATGGGCGAGTCATGAGCGGTCTGGAAATACGTGGAAAATCGGTTCTGATCACCGGCGGTTGCGGCGGGATCGGCCTTGGTGTCGCGACTGCGTTCGCCGATCGGGGACTGTCGGTTCTACTTGCCGACCGCGATACATCCGGCGCTGCCGCCCTGTGCGCCGCCAATCCCAATGTGCGGTGCATCGAGGTCGATCTCGGAAACTTTTCTGCGATCGACGCAAAGCTGAAACCGATTCTAACCGGGGACGATGCGCCCGACATATTGGTGAATGGAGTCGGCATCTCGCCGAAATATTCGCCCTCGGGCGAGCGCTGGACCGCCTGGACGATGCCGCTGGATCATTGGCAGGACGTTCTGCGCGTCGATCTGGATTCGATCTTCTACACGTCCAGCCTTGTCCTTCCCAAAATGATCGAGCGGCGTTCGGGACGGATTATCAATATCGCCTCGCTTGTTTCGCGAACGAGCGGAGGAGGCGTGGCGCCGATACATTACGTGACGGCAAAGACCGCACTGCTGGGGCTTACCCGCGTGACCGCGCAGGAAGCGGGGCCTTACGGAATTACAGTCAATGCCGTCAATCCGGGCCGGATCGACACGCCGATGATCCGAGACGTTCCGGAAAAGGTCAATCAATCGATCGCGCGAAACATGCCGCTTCAACGGCTTGGAACGCCCAAGGACGTCGCCAGCGCGATCGTTTTCCTGGCGTCGGAGCTTGCAGACTACCTGACCGGTGTGGTGATCGAGGTAAATGGCGGCATGCATATGACGTGAATTCGCATGGTCGGGGCCTTATGCGCCGGCGCAATTCTTCGGTAGTGTTTGAGAATGGAAAAAAGACCCAATATCGTTGTTCTGATGGCCGATCAGCATCGCGCGGACATGATGTCCTGCGCGGGCGATCCGGTAGCACAGACACCCAACATCGATTGGCTCGCCCAGCAGGGCGTCCGTTTCGACCGCACCTATTGCCAGGGGCCCTTATGCATGCCGGCGCGGGCTTCGCTGGTCACCGAGCGTTTTGTGCGCGACCACGGGGTGTTCGAGAACAGTTCCGAGATCCCGAAAGGGATGCCGACATTCCTGAACAGGCTCGACGACGCCGGTTATCACACTGCCGAAGTCGGAAAGATGCATCTGTGGATGCACGGTGGCCGAAAGATCGGCCACACCGCGAATATGATCCCGTTTCTGCTGGATCTGGGTTTCAATGATGCTATCGAAACTGTCGGCAAGCTCGCGACCTATGGGCATGACAGCGCTTATACGGACTATCTCGACAGCCGAGGACTCCTGAAATCCTATCGTGCGTTCATCGGCGCCCAGAAGCATTGCGGCGCTGCAAACGCGAATGAGCATAAAGGCGACATCGCAGGCTGGAGCGCCGCGCCGGGACCTTTGGCCATCGAGGACTATGTCGATGTGTGGCATGGCCGCCGTGCCGTCGAATGGATCGAGCAATATAACGACGACAAGCCGTTCTTCCTTTGGGTTGGCTTTCCGGGGCCGCATGATCCCTTCGATGCGCCTGCCGAAGCCGTCCGCCGGTTTGCCGGCGTGGATATCCCGATGCCCAAATCCGTGGCACGGCCGGAATTGCCCGAAGAAGATGGCCCCTTCCGGACATTCCTGCGCCGCATGCTCGCCTATAGCGACTCCGCCTCGATGGACGATGCTGCCATTGTTGCGATGCGTAGAGCTTACTACGCCAACATCGCGCTGATCGACGATGCCGTCGGGCGGGTCATCGACGCCTTGCGGAAGCGCGACATTCTTGACGACACCTGGATCATCTACACCTCCGACCACGGCGAGATGATGGGCGAGCATCGCATGATGGCGAAGATGGTGTTCTACGAACCCGCCGTCAAAGTCCCGCTCGTTGTGCGTCCACCAAAAGGCACGGTTGCGCGCGTCGTCGATGAACCCGTGCAACTCATGGATCTGGCCGCGACGTTTCGTGAAATCGCGGGGGCCGGTGAGATACCGGACAGCGCAGCCTCGTCGCTCGTTTCTACGATCGTGGAAGATAAAACACCGGTGTCGCCGGAAGCGATCGCAAGTGAGAATTTCGGCTTTGCGATGTTCCTGACGAAACAACACAAGCTCGTTGTTTATGAAGACGATCTGTCGCCCGTCTCGCTCTTCGACATGCAGCAGGATCCATCGGAAGACCACAACCTTGTGAAGGATCCGGCATTCCGGGGCGTTGTCGAATCGATGATGGAAAATCATGTGCGGCCGTTCCTGGCGACCAAGCCTTTGCGTCCGCATCAACCCTCACCCTCGAGAAAGCGCTGAAAAAGTATCGTGCTGTTCGGTAGAAATGCGGCTCGCCGGCTTAACCAATCCGGTCCCATCGGGAGAAGTAGTTTGGGTCTGTCAATTCCCGCGTCGGAATCAGATGCTTTCTTCAATCCGAACGCGATCGCACTCATCGGAGCATCGTCTTCGGCGACGCGGATCGGAGGCCGCACAGTCGCAGCGCTGCTCAAGCATGGCTTCGCGGGGCGCATCTATCCGATAAATCCGTCGCACGATGTCATTCAAGGCGTGAAAGCCTATGCGCGCATCGAAGATGTGCCGGAACCTGTCGATCTGGCTGTTATCTCCGTTCCGGCAGCCGAAGTGCTCGATGCTCTCCGTTCGTGCATCGCAAAAGGCGTGCGCGCCGTCGTGATCTATTCTTCCGGCTTTGCGGAAGCCGGTGGCGATGGCGCCGGCATGCAGGCAACAATCCGCTTCCTCGCGCGCAGGGCCGGCGTGCGCGTCCTGGGCCCGAATTGCCTGGGCTTTATGAGTTTGCCGTCCAAGACCATCTGCACGTTCGGCCAAGCGCCCAATATCGGTCTTCCGAATGGTGGTGGCGTCAGCATCGTCAGCCAAAGCGGGGCGTTCGGCACCTATACGTATGGTGCAGGCCTGTTTCGCCGGATGCCTATCAGCCGCTGGATCACCACCGGAAACGAAGCCGATGTCGACTTCAGCGATTGCGTGGAATGGCTCATCCAGGATCCCGAGACGAAGGTCATCATGGGCTACATGGAGGGTTGTCGTGATGGGCCCGGACTCGTTCGCGCGCTGGAGAACGCGCACCGTGCAGGGAAACCGGTTGTTATTTTGAAAGTCGGCCGGTCTGTTGCCGGCGCCTCGGCGGCGCAATCTCACACGGCGGCTCTGGCGGGGGACGATCAGGTCTATGACGCGGTATTTCGCCGATACGGCGTTTGCCGCGCGGCGAGCCTGGAAGAATTTTTCGATGCCGGATACGCACTCCTTCATGGCCTTACGCCGAAAGGAAAGCGGGCCGCGGTGATCACAGCGTCCGGCGGAGCGGGTGTCTTGATCGCGGACGAAGTTTCGGCGCAGGGCTTTTCGCTTCCGCCCGTGCCGGAGGATATCCAGCGTCACCTAAAGACACTGGTTCCTTTCGCAGGGGTTGGAAATCCGATCGATGTCACCGCGCAGGTTGGAAACGATCCGCAACTGTTTTCGCAATTCTTTTCCGCCGTCGCCGAGACCGGCCTTTATGACGCGATATTCTGTTTTCAGGGTCTTTCAGGGATAAATCGCGAGCAATCCGAGCGTCTATTGAGCCGGTGGACGGAGCTTCGTGAGAAGTTTCCGGACTTGCCGATTTTCATATCGGCGATGGCAAAACCCGAAGTCGCCGCGGCGCTCGAGGCGAAGAACATTCCCGTTTTTGACGACCCGTCGCGGATGGTGCGCGCCGCGGCCGCGATGTGCGATCGACGAAAAACGGATGTCGTGCCGAGGCCGGCATCGGGTTCCACTTCCATCGCATGGCCGAAACTGAACGAGATCGAGGCGGTAAGGCTTCTCAGTCGTGCGGGAATAACGATGGCGGCCAGCGTGGTTGCGAAATCCGCCGAAGAGGCCGTGGCGCACGCGCGGGAGATCGGATTTCCCGTGGTCCTCAAGATACTTTCCACCGACATTCAGCATAAATCCGATATCGGCGGTGTCGCTGTGGGATTGACCGATGAGGATATGGTGCGTGGCGCCTACGAGAATGTGACGTCCTCTGTCGGGCGACATCTCCCTCAAGCCTCCGTAGATGGCGTTTTGGTTGCGCCAATGGTCAAAGGCGGCGTCGAGGCAATCGTGGGCGCGCGTATCGATCCGGTGTTCGGTCCGATGGTGATGGTCGGCCTCGGCGGGACAATGGTTGAGGTTCTGAAAGATGTGAGCTTTTGTCTGGCGCCCCTATCGTTGTCCGAAGCGCGAAACGCGTTGGAACGGCTCCGCGGCGCTCCCATTCTGGCAGGCACCAGAGGAAATCCCCCCGCCGACATAGACGCGCTCGCCGAAGCGCTGGTTCGGTTGGGCGACTTTGCGGCCATGCATGCGGGCTCGATCAAGAACGTCGAAATCAATCCGCTCCTGGTGAAGGCGAAAGGCGAGGGTGTTGTCGGCCTCGACGCCCTGATTTCCTGAGGCTCCGTCGATAAGTGGCTACGGCCCTCGCCGGTCAGGGCCCTTCAAACGTGAAGACACTTTTTTTGTGATCTCCACGAAATTTCGCACGGTCGGGAAAAGCCATGTCTCCGGCAATGCGAGCGCCACGCAGTGATGAAGGATTTCCAGATCTGGGTTGGCGAAGAAAATCCGCTTCTTCTTTATATCTTCCAGAAAGACCTGGCTCGGCCCGTAGCCGATCGCATCCGAATTGAGGATGATGTGACGAACCAGTTCGTAATCGTCCACCTGGTAAGCGCCGAGATTCTGGCGCTGCCGGGCATTCAACTTCGCGGGGAAGAACGCGCGTTGATGCCGCGTCATTCCGATCCCAACCATTGGATAATCCAGAAGCTCCTCGATCTGGCACGGCTTTCCGGATTTTAGAATCTTGTGACCTTTGCGAACGAAAAAAGAAAGCTTCAGCGTGACGAGATCGGTTCGCACAAAGCTGTGGTCTTGATCGAGTGTGCTGTCGAGCTCGGAGTACTCACTTGAGCTTATCGCGACGTCGATGGAACGTGTCGTTAGCGCTTTCAGGATGTCGGGTGTGCTGCCGACCCTGGCCTTGAGGCTGAGGTTCGGGAATTTTCCCAGGATCTCCGTGACCGCGGGCAAGAAAATAAGTTGTCGTATGAGAGGGCCCATGCCGACACGCAGCCGCCCGGAGTCGCCTTTGGCCATCATCCTGACTTCGCGCGCGATGGTGGCAATGCTTTCCATCGGCGGCACCGCGCGGGAGATGATGTAATTGGCGAATGGCGTAGGCTTTGCGCCATCGCCAGCCCGTTCGAAAAGCACCGCGCCGAGTTGGTCCTCGATGCGGGCGATGCTTCGGCTGAGCGCCGGCTGGGAAATACCCAACTCGCGGGCGGCCCGTCCTATTCCGCCCGATCTGCAGACTTCGATGATCTGCCGAATCTGGCGAACATCGATTTCCCCTCTGTTATTCAAGCGCGCACCTCATTGAGAGAACAGCAAGCTCTCCGCTCGGCCGATCAGATTGGCATTCAAGACTTTGCAAGCCACATGCTTTTCGGACATGCACCTCACAGCCACAAAGCATTTCACCAGCTCTGCCAAAATAGCAACTTTTACCGGACGATAGGCATCTTGGGACGCCCATCGCAACGAAGCGGAGCATAAACATGAAGATGAAAGGCGGTGACGCCTTCGTGAAATTGCTGAAAGCGTTTGGCGTATCCCATGTGTTCGGAATACCGGGCGATAGCCTTGGTTTTTACGACGCGCTCTTCAGAGAAGACTCCATTCGGCACGTTTTGGTGCGTCACGAGCAGGCGGCGGCACATATGGCCGACGCATTTGCCCGGGTGTCCGGACGAGTCGGCGTCTGCGATGCCTCGTCCGGCCCGGGCGTCACCAATCTGGTGACGGGCCTGGCGACGGCTTACGCGGACTCCGTGCCGGTGCTGGCCGTCGCGACGACATCCCCAACCAAGATTCGCAACCGCGATAATTTTCAGGAGCTGGATCAGCCGGCGCTGCTGCAAACGGTGACGAAAGCCGTGATCCAGATCGATCAGCCCGAACGCATTCCCGATCTCGTCAAGCGGGCGTTCCGCATTGCGACAACCGGGCGGCCGGGCCCAGTGGTGCTGAATGTTCCGCTGGATGTGTTCCTGCGGAGCGCAGAATATGGCGACGACGATTTTCTCTGCAGCCCTGAATTCGGGCGCTATCCCGCGCTGCGCGTTCGCGCGGAAGCCAAAGAGGCGAATATCGTTCTGGACGCGCTCCGCAAGGCGCACAAGCCTGTGATCTGGTGCGGCGGCGGCGTCATCACCTCCGGTGCGAGCGCAGAAGTCGAAGCCTTCGCCGAGCTTACCGGCATACCCGTGACCACGACTTATATGGGAAAGGGGGCGATCGCAGAAACACATCCGCTGAGTCTGGGACCAGCCGGGCAACTCGGCCGGCCGGTAACAAACCAATATCTCGCCGACGTCGATTTCGTGCTGGCCATCGGGTCGCGGTTCACGAATGTGGATACCGCGAATTGGACCATACCGAAGCGCGGCACGCCCTTGATTCAGATCGATATCGATCCCGTCGAGATCGGGAAGAACTACGATGTGGTCCATTCCGTGTGGAGTGACGCAAAGCTCTTCCTACAGGACTTGATCGTCGCGGCGAAAGAAACGAAATGGGATGGTCCGCGCGCTGACGGAGCTGTTAGCGCTCTTCGGAAATCCTGGCTCGCCACGTCTGGCGTGGAGAGTCCGCAATCCGCTCCCGTAAATGATGAGCCGGTCCACCCGTTGCAGGCGATGCGAGCCTTGCGTGAGGCGATGGAACCGGATGACACGCTGATCTGCGATTCCGGTTTCAACCAGATCTGGGGTGGGCAATATTTCGAGGTGGAAAGGAAGGGGCGATACTATGTCGGCCCGCGCGGCATGGGGACTATGGGTTTTGCCTTTCCTGCGGCGATCGGAGCAAAATTGGCTTGCCCTGAAAGACGCTTTGTCGCGCTGGCGGGAGACGGCGGCTTCATGATGCTGCTCCATGAGTTGGAGACATCGATTCGCATGAAGACACCGGTGGTGGTGTGCGTTCTGAACAACGGCAATCTTGAGTATTGTCGCCAAGCGCAAATCGGGTTGATGGGGGGGCGGTTGCTTTCGACGGATTTCACGGACACCAATTTCGCCGAGATCGCGAAAGCTTTCGGTGCGCGCGGTGTGCGAGTGACGCGAAGTGCGGAATTGTGCGGCGTTATCCGCGAGGCGCTCGAGGCACCGGTGACGACTGTAGTGGAGATCGTGACTCCACAATCGGCAAAGCCCGATGGCGTTGCGTTTTAACATGCAGCAACGGCCAAGCGAGAACGTGGGGCGGCCCGTAATCGAGCAACAGCGCGCAGGTGCGGTCTATTCATATTATATCCTGATCGTCCTGATGCTCGGCAACGCCTGCGCGTTTCTCGATCGCAGCATCATCAGTGTTGTGATGCCGCAACTGAAGCACCAGTTGCATCTGGGCGATGTGAGCCTGGGCTTTCTTTCGGGATTTGCGTTCACGGCGTGCTATGTGCTGTTCGGATTGCCGCTTTCAGCTCTTGCCGAACGGATAAGCCGGCGCAACATCATCGGAGTGGCGATCACCCTTTGGAGCGTGATGACGGCGTTGTGCGGCCGTGTCACGACCTTTGGCCAGCTTGTTCTCTTGCGCATCGGTGTTGGGATCGGTGAAGCGGGGATGACACCATCTGCGCACTCTGTGCTCTCGGATATGTTTCCGCCGGAGCGACGCGGAACCGCCATTTCCATTTACACGATCGGGATTCATCTGGGCGTTTTTGCCGGGCTGGCATTGGGAGGCTATCTAGCGGAGCATTTCGGCTGGCGCATGACCTTCTTCATCATTTCCCTTCCCGGGATCGCCATCGCACTGCTCATCTTCTTGACCACCACCGAGCCGCAGCGCGGTCAACACGAAACCGTCGCGTCGGCCGCTCTCCCGTACCAGTCATTCCTCAAGGTCATTCAGCTTCTGTGGGGGGACCGCAGCCTGCGTTACACGATGCTCGGCACGACGTTCTGCTCGTTCGTCACGTTCGGCCAGGGCGCATGGCTTCCGTCTTTTCTGGTGCGCTCACATGGCATGACGGTCGGCCAGGCCGGATTGATCCTTGGTATTGCCAGCGGGCTCGGAGGATTGATCGGCACACTGGCCGGTGGCGTGTTTTCGGATCGGTTGGGGGATAGGAGCCCACATTGGAGGTTGTGGATCGTCGCGGTAGCGCTGGCCCTGTTCCCTGTTTCGATGCTGTTTCTATTATATACGCCTGTCGTTGGCTTCATCGGCGTTGCTGCCATGGGCGGCGTTCTGCTGACGGCTGTTCACAAGGCGCCGACCTCCGCCGTGACGCTCAATCTGACGCCTCCGCGCATGCGAGCGCGCGCCACGGCACTGACGTTGTTCCTGACCAATCTCCTGGGTGGAGGACTCGGCCCTTTGATGGTCGGAGGAATGAGCGATGCGCTCAAGCCGGCATTCGGCAAGGAGAGCCTGCGGTATGCGCTGATCGCGATTACTTTTTTCGCTCTCGCCGGTGCTTTCTCCTATTTCGTGGCCGGCAAACATTTGGGGATGTCCGAGCGTTGTTCGGCGGCGGCTAAAAATCCGGTCTGACACTTGTCAGCCGGTGGCAAGACTATGTCATGTTTAATGAATCGATCCGGTTATTGCGCCGTTTTTGTTACCCGGCAGCGCTATGTGGCCAGTTCGTGATCTTGACGCTGTTTTTCGCGTTGAGCTTTCTGCTTTCTTGGTTTGTAACACGAACTGCGCACGCAAAAGAGCGGCTTCTCGAGGCTGATGCCTCAACCGGCAACCCAAGCCTGGCGTGAGCCATGCTCGAAGCCGCCGTTTGAAAAGCAGGCTGCGTGAGACAAGCTCGCCACATGCCTTTCCGGCATGTTCCCCACAGCCACAAAGCATTTCACCAGCGTAGCTAAAAAGCAGAGTCTATCATGGTGGCAAGAGCGTCCGGCGTGGTGCGCTTGTCGCGTGAACCGGGGAGCTGGCGAACATGCAGCTCTAAGGGAGTGCCATTTGATGAAACGGGCGAAGACGTTTGGCCTGTCATCGTATCGAGCGTGCGTGCAAAGCAAGGGGGAAAAGAAATGTCTGAACACAATGGCCGTCGCCACATCCGTCAAAAACTTCTGACTTCAGCCGCGGTTCTCGCGGGTCTGTGGCTGGGCAGCGGCGGTGTTGCCTACGCACAAACGGCCGACACGGGCGGCGGTATCGAGACCGTCACGGTGACCGCCGAGAAACGTCCGGAAAATGTACAGCATGTCGGACTGGCGATCAGTGCATTCAGTGGCGACCAGTTGGAGCAAAAGGGAGTCTCCAGCGTGGCGGATCTCGCCATGCTTGTTCCCAGCCTCACCATCAATCAGTCGAACAATAATCGCAATTCCTCGATCATCATCCGCAATGTTGGTACGTCGGGTACCAATGCCGGCACCGAGCCGGATGTCGGCGTGTTCATGGACGGTGTGTTTATCCCGGTCGCGGGGCCGATCTACGGCGAAATCACCGATATCTCCACGGTCGAAGTGCTGCGCGGACCGCAGGGTACGCTTTACGGGCGAAATACGCCGGTGGGCGCGATCAACATCAATACGCGTGCGCCGTCGCAAACGCCCGAAGCCATGATCGATGTGCAGTATGGAAACTTCGACCAGGTGCGCGTCGCCGGTTATGTCGGCGGCGGCATCACGGACGATCTGGCAGGCCGTTTCGCCGGCTGGATAGACACCCATTCGGGTTATCTGAAGAATCTCTATACCAACGCGCCCGTCTGGAATAGCGACAAGTATGGCGGTCGCGGACGTCTTCGCTGGACGCCGGACGACGCCACCACCGTGGACCTCATCGGCTACTACTCCTACATGTCCACCGACGGTACCAACAGCGTTCAGGTTGATCCGCTTGGTACAGGCGGGATCGTGTATGGCTATAATCCCAAGCCGGTTAGCTTCGACAAGTCGCCGTTCGTCATTGCCCAGAAGGCCACCAATCCTTCGCACCCCTATGTCGTGCCCGGATCCTGGGAAGTGAACTCGGCGACACCGGCATATAACAAAACGACGATGTGGGGCGCCTCGATGAACGTCAGCCGTCAATTGCCGTTCGATGCGACGCTGACAGATCTTCTCGCCTACAATTCGTACCATGACTTTGCTCCGAATGTTGGGCCAGGTTCGCTCCCGCTCGATATCGCCACCAACATGCAACGAGATAATATTGGGTCCACCAGTAACGAATTGCGGATCGTTTCGGACGGTAAGCACTTCATTGACTACGTGGCGGGCCTGTATTTCTTCCACGATGATTTGCAATATGCTGCGCAGTTGACCATCGATTCAGGTGCCAATCGCAAGTATCCTGCCGCGCAGGGCGGGCCGGGTTCGGCGCATGTCGGCGATCAGAACAACACAAACTTCCACCAGAAAACGACCGCGTGGGCGCCTTACACGCAGGTGACCATGAACGTCACCGATACTTTCCGGCTTACTGGCGGTCTGCGCTACAGCCACGACCGCAAGAGTTCGTCGATCACATCGACGAAAGTGAATATCGCCGGCAACACGGTTTCGGCGCCTTTCACCTTTACGCAGGGGCCGAACGCCGCGATGACCGGCCGCATCACCGACAAGAGCCTCACATGGATGTACGGCGCCCAGTACGACATCAAGCCGGACGTGATGGTTTATGCCACCGCGAGCAGCGGCTTCAAGGATGGCGGCTTCAACTCGCGCTCTGCGACGGTGACGCCTTATGCCTTCAATCCGGAGACGTCTCTCAACTACGAGGTGGGCATCAAGTCGACCTGGTTCGATAACAGGCTGCTGGTGAATTTGGACGTATTCCGCATGCTGGTGAAGGACTATCAGCAATCGACACTCCTGCCGATCGGAACGGGATTTGCGATCGGCAACGCCGGAAACTTCCGCAATCAGGGTGTTGAGTTCGATACACAGGCGCAGCCCATCGACGAGCTGACCTTGAATGCATCCGGCAGCTATATTGACTCGCTGATCACGGGCGGCGCGGATCATCTGACCTGCGACAAGACCTATCCGTTCCAGGGTTCTCCTCCGCCCGCATCCTCCGGGCCTTATACGGATGCGACACACAGTTATTGCAACTTCAATGGCCTTACTTTGCCCTATGCGCCCAAGTGGCATTGGAGCATCGGGGGACGGTGGGAACAGAATTGGGGAACGAGTCAGTATAGCTGGTTTGTGGCGGCGGAACTCTCCGGGCAAAGTTCGGCCTATCTAGATTCTTCGCTGGACCCGAGGTCTCTCCAGAAGGGCTACGCTCTCCTCAGTGCCAGCCTGGGAATTGAACCCAACAGCGGAACCTGGAAGGTCAGCCTCTGGGGAAAGAACCTGACCAACAAGCGGTATTTCACGACCATGGCAGCCCAGACGCAGGCCGCGCAGATCAGCGGCGGCGGCACGGCGCCCGCCAATGGCTTCATCGGCTGGCTTGCCCAGCCCCGCACGTTCGGCGCCGAGGCCAGTTACCGTTTCTGAAGTCTCGGTCAGAGGTGAGGCCGCGCCGTGTCCACAAGCAAATGGACCTGTGCGCGGCCTCATCGTTCGGCGTGATGCAAAATTGCACGGCACAGCGCTTCCAATCTTCATCATCAGCCGCCCCGAAACATCCTCGTCGTTCGCGCAGAAATTCAATGTTCTAGGCGGCAGCGACAAGTCGCTGGCGTTGCTCCGAATTTAAACAAAAATCGGAGCAGAGTTTGATCTAACAGAAGTGCCGCGCTTGGTGGCGGACATGGCGGGAAGGTAGATCGCGCCGTGCCCCGGGGCCTGCTCATAAGGCCGCCAAGGAAATGGGCGCGAGCGCGGACGGAACGTAAGCATAACCCTGCGCTGTCGGTCGCATGCCGGAACAATCGTGGCGGGCAGCCATTGTTTCTCTTATATGGCTCGGCGGCCTTTCATGTTTCGTTTTATCTTCATCGCGATTATGGGCGTTCTGTGTTGTTCCCCCGCTCAGGCGGCGGATACGCCACAGGTGGCGCGTGGCCGCTATCTCGTCACGATGGGCGATTGCGTCGTCTGCCATACGCGGCCGCAGGCCGGCAGCCCGAAATTCGCAGGAGGCTATCCGCTGCACGCGGCGCCGGGCACCGTCTATTCCTCGAACATTACACCGGACAAGAAGACCGGCATCGGCAACTGGAGTGCCGATCAGTTTTACCGCGCGTTGCAACACGGCATTGCAGCGGACGGCCGTCATCTCTATCCGGCGTTCCCCTATGCCTATTTCACCAAGCTCAGCCGCGCGGATACCGACGCGATCTTCGCCTATCTGAAGACCGTAAAGCCGGTGTCATACCGTCCGCCGCACAATGACCTTATCTTCCCAGCCAATATCCGCGCGGGCATGGTGGCCTGGAACGCGCTGTTTCTGAACCAAAATTCTTTCAAGCCGGACGCGACGAAATCCGCGGCTTGGAATCGCGGCGCGTGGATTGTCACCGGTGCCGGCCATTGCGGCGCTTGTCATTCACCCAAGAACTTCATGTTCGCCGACAAAGCCGGCGATAACATGCAGGGCAATCTCGTGGATGGATGGTTCGCGCCCAACATCACCAATGCCAAGCGCGATGGGCTGGGCGATTGGTCAGCGCAGGAAATCGTGCAGTTCTTAAAAACAGGCCGCAGTGCCCATGCCTGGGCTGCCGGTCCGATGCAGCAGGTTGTCGAGGAATCCACCAGCCGGATGAGGGATGCGGATCTGAATGCCATCGCGACCTATCTGAAGTCGCTTGCGCCGGTTGCGCCCAAGCTGCCGCACGCACCGGACGCGAGGCAGATGCATGACGGGCAGGCGGTGTTCGTGGAGCGCTGCTCGGCGTGCCACACGCGGACGAGCGCGCAGGGCTATCCGACGCTCGCTGGAAACACACTGGTGCAATCGCAAAATCCAGACACTGTCCTGCGGATCATCCTGCAGGGCGCTTCGACAGCGGACACGAAGAGTGCGGGTAGCGGCTTTTCGATGCCGGCATTCCCGGTGCTGAGCGACAAGGAACTGGCGGATGTCGCCACCTACATCCGGAACTCCTGGGGCAACAAAGCCGAGCCGGTTTCCGCGCATGACGCTAAGTCTCTGCGTAGGGTTTCGAAGTCTGGCGAATAGTGCTCCCCAACTCAGCCGGAACTCCCCCATGGCCGCCGCGTTACCGCAGCATGAAAAGGGAGATGGTCATGAAGAAGATTTTGATGCTTTCGGCCGCTGCATTATTTGTCAGCGCTTCCGCCATGGCCGCCCCGCCGGATCAGCCGGGCCACCAGAGCCCCGCGCCCGGCACCAACAACGAAACGATGAGCAGGGTGAAGGATGCGACAAGCCATGCCGTGGGCACGATGTCCGCCGAAACGACGTCGAGTCTGCAAGGCTTCGTCACCGGCGCTGCGATCAGCGACATGTATGAAGTCGAGGCGGGCAAGATTGCGCAGACGCGCGCCACCAATCCGGGTGTAAAGGCATTCGCGGCGAAAATGGTGCAGGCGCATACCGAAACCACCGCCAAGCTCAAATCCATCCTGGGCGAGATGAAGCATCAGCCTGCCGCACCGGCCCGTCTGGATGACCGCCGCCAAGGTCTGATCGACGATCTGCGCGGTGCCAAGACGGCGGATTTCGATGCCCGCTATATGAGCCAGCAGGTCGATGCCCACAAAGAGGCGCTCATCCTGATGCAGGGCTACGCCAAGGACGGCGACAACGCGGCGCTGAAGAGCTTCGCCGCGACAACCGCGACGGCAGTGCAGGACCACCTCAACATGGCCGAGCCGCTCTACAAAACGGTCAACAAGTAGCCGGCTTCCGGGGGGGCAATATATCGCATTACGATATTATGTTCTTCGGCCATGCCCGATGGATCAAAACTCCCGGTTGCGCATTACTTCCCCATAGCTGCGGGTTCCCCGCAGGTTTTGCAGGTGGGGGAAAGGGTGAAACGGTCGTCCCAAAACCGTTCCGGACTGAAAGTCCTCCTGCGGGCCCTTCTCTGCCTTTTTCTTTGCCCCATACCACGCGCCTTCGCCGCCGCGCCGCTGAACTATATGACAGGCGCCGGGGATAAGGCTGACGCCGTCCTGCCCCTCACATGGGGCGTCACAATCATTTCCATCGCGGTCATCGTCATCATTTCGCTGCTCCTCGCTGGCGCGATCTGGCGCAGGCCCGGCATGGCGCCGCAGCCCGCGGGCAGCAAGATCGCCATCGATGAGAGGACAGATGGCCTGCGCTGGATATGGATCGGTGTTGGGCTATCTTCCCTCGTACTGTTGTTCACGGTGGTGTGGACGATGGTGGTGCTGGCGAAGGTTTCATCGCCCTCTACCAAGCCGGCGCTCACCGTGGAGATCACCGGCCATCAATGGTGGTGGCAGGTCCGCTATCTGAACAACGATCCGTCGCAGGTGTTCTCCACCGCGAATGAGATCCACATTCCGGCCGGGCAGCCGGTGTTGTTCAAGCTCATCGGCGCGGACGTGATCCACTCCTTCTGGATTCCCGCGCTTGGCGGCAAGACCGATGCCATTCCCGGCCAGACGAACGAAACCTGGCTGGAAGCGCACACGCCCGGCATCTACCACGGCCAATGTACGGAATATTGCGGCTTGCAGCATGCGAAGATGGGCATGCTGCTTGTCGCGCAGTCGCCGCAGGATTTTGCGGCGTGGCGCGCGCATCAGCTGCAATCCCCCGCGCGTCCTTCAAATGGCGGGCAATGGGCGGGGCTCGCGAATTTCACCACCCATTGCGGTAGCTGCCATGCGGTGCGCGGCACCGACGCAGCGGGATCATTGGGGCCGGATCTCAGTCATCTCATGCAGCGGCAGACCATTGCCGCGGGAAGCCTGCCCAATGATCCGCAGGATCTCGATCGCTGGATCGCCGATCCGCAAGGCGTGAAACCGGGCGCGCTGATGCCGAAGCCGGAACTGTCCGCGAATGAGCGCGCCAGCATCATCTCTTATCTCAAGACATTGAACTGAGGGACGCGGATGACGATCACCGACTACGAACGCGTTCCCACCGTTTCCACCGAGCAGAACGCAGCGCTGGCGGAGAAGCTGAAGCGGCTGTGGGAGACCGAGCCCGGCATCGCGGGTTTCTTATCGACGGTGGATCACAAGGAAATCGGCATCCGCTACATTATCACCGCTTTCGCGTTTCTGATCGCGGGCGGATTGGAAGCGGCGTTGATGCGCTGGCAACTCGCATGGCCCGGCCGCCATGCGCTGACGCCTGAGCAATATGACCAGCTCTTCACCACGCATGGGATGACGATGATCTTCCTTTATGCGGGGCCGGTGTTGTCGGGGTTCTCCAACTATCTGTGGCCGTTGCTGCTGGGCGCGCGCGATATGGCGCTGCCGCGGCTGAATGCGCTGTCTTATTGGATCTATCTCTGCGCGGGAATTTTCCTCTACGCCGCTTTCGCGTTCGGCTTCGGGCCGAATGACGGCTGGTTCAATTATGTGCCGCTGGCCGCGCGCGCCTACAACGCCGGACCCAATATCGACTTCTACGCGCTGGGCATGATCCTGCTTGGTATCTCCACCACGGTCGGCTCGATCAATTTCGTGGTGACCTTCCTGCGCATGCGCGCGCCGGGCATGTCGATCAACCGCGTGCCGATCCTGATCTGGGGCACGCTCACCGCATCCGCCGCGAACATCTTCGCCATTCCGGCCGTGAGCCTTGCGTTCTTCCTGTTGTGGATGGATCGCAATGTCGGCACCCATTTCTTCGATGTGACGACCGGCGGCTCGGCAATGCTGTGGCAGCATCTGTTCTGGATGTTCGGCCATCCCTGGGTTTACGCCATCGTTCTGCCGGCGATGGGCATGGTGTCGGATGGACTGCCGGTGTTCGTGCGGCGCCCGCTCGTCGGTTACACCGTTGTCGCGCTCGCCACCGTCGCGACGATGGTTCTGGGTTTTGGCGTGTGGGTGCACCACATGTTCGCGACGGGCCTGCCGAACGTCTCACTCTCTTTCTTCAGCGCCGCATCCCTCATCATTGCGGTGCCGAGCTCGGTGGGCGTGTTCGCCTGGATCGCGACAATCTGGACGGGCAGGCCGGTGTTCACCACAGCCTTCATGTTTTTCGCCAGCGTCATTGTGCTGTTCGTGATCGGCGGTGTTTCCGGCTTCATGACCGGATCGGTGCCGGTGGACTGGCAGTTGACCGATACCTATTTCATCGTGGCCCACATTCATTATGTTCTGATCGGAATCAACGTCTTCCCGGTGGTGGGCGCGACCTATTTCTGGTTCCCGAAATTCACCGGGCGGCTGATGGACGAACGCCTCGGCCGCTGGAATTTCTGGACGATGTTCATCGGCTTCAACATCGGCTTCTTTCCGATGCACATTTCCGGCCTGCTGG
>Ga0207705_10000463_pt1 | contig 34773 bp, 24 predicted proteins | sample KBSC13metaG_FD_184314 | JGI IMG/M metagenome (GOLD analysis project Ga0207705, IMG submission 184314) | Corn rhizosphere microbial communities from Kellogg Biological Station, Michigan, USA - KBS C1-3 metaG (SPAdes) (version 2) | ecosystem: Host-associated > Plants > Roots > Rhizosphere > Soil ... | reverse complement strand
CGGCCGGTCGGCGAGGAGTCGATGCGCATTCGGCGCTCCTCCTGCACTACATCCCGCTCCTTGTAGAACTCGCGCTCGACCGGATGACCGATCCGTTGGCTCTCAAGATAAGCCCAAAGCTGCAACCGGTTCGACGGCATGCTCCAGAAGTACTGTGTGGAGTCTTCGCCGGTGGATGCGTTGACGCCAACGGCGCCATTCTGCTCCGCGATCTCGGAGAACTGGTTGGGGATGACGTATTTCTGGGCAGCAGCCTGGGCATCTTCAAACGCCTTCTTCAGTTGTGCCAACTTTGCGGGGTCCTGCCCGACACGCTTGCGAAACTCCGCGTCGTAGGCGGCATAGGCAGTCTCGACCTTGGCCAGCGCGATCTTTTCCGCCGGATAATTCGTTGTGCCAATCTCGGTGGAGCCCTTGAAGGCCATGTGCTCGAACATGTGGGCCAGCCCGCTGGCTCCCTGGGGGTCGTCTGCCGAACCGGCGTCCACCATCGTGAAGAAGCTGAAGACGGGAGCCTCGGGCCGTTCGCAGACGATCAGCGTCAGGCCGTTGGGAAGCACCTTGACGGTCGTTCGCTTCTCAAAACTGGCGAGGTCCTGCGCTCCTGCCGTGCAGCACAGAGCGATCCCCAGCAGCAGCGTTGCCGCAATCGTATGTCGAACTTGCACAGAACTGACCTCCATCGAAAACTGATCATTGCCCGAAGTCTAACTATACCGAAGTAGAACGCCGGTCTCCTCTTTTCATTGAGCGGGCATAAAAGAAGCAGAAATTTAAAGCAAAAAATCCCCGGGACGCCTTGTATTCCAGAACGTCCCGGGGCGAGGTAAAAGCTAGAAGAGGATTCGACCGCCAACCTGAATGATGCGGTTGCTGCCGCCGCTGCCGGTAACTTTGCCGAAGTTCGAGCTGTTCATGGCAGTGGTTGGAGTGCCGAGGTTCGTGAGGTTGAAGACGTTGGTGAATTCGCCGCGAAGCTGGAACCGAAGCGATTCAAAGATACCGAACGTCCGGAAGAGCGATGCGTCGACATCGCGATAGCCGGGGGAGTCAAGCTGAGCGGGGCGGGTATTGCCAAGGCGCCCCAGCGGGCCAACTCCGGGGCAGCCATCGGTGCCGGGAATGCAATAGGCCGAAGTATCGAACCACTGATCCTCTGCAGCGACGCGCGAACGCTTGCCCCCCAGAATGCTCGGGGTTTTCCCGGGCACAACGCTCGGGCGATCGTTCGTCTGCCCATCTCCGTTGACATCGGTTCCGGTCGTGACTGTGAACGGCTGGCCACTGTTCGCCGTGATGATTCCGCTGACCGTCCATCCATTCAATGCTGTCCGGATGAATCTGTTGTAAGAAGTGAAGTAGTCGGGATTCCACACGAAGGAAGCAGTCACCATGTTCCGCCTGTCCTCGCTCGAACGCTGATGTGCTTCAAGCTGCGGATAGTTTGGGTCGACGAAGGTCGCGGCGAGGTTGCTTCCGTTCAGTGCATTGCTGGCCAGCGTCTTGCTCCAGATATAGTGGCCGCGTGCGCTGAAGTGGTGAGAGAGGCGCTTCTCGAGGCTCACCTGTAAGCCGTTGTAGTTGGAGTTTTCTGTCGACCGGAGATTGTAGACATTCGAATAGATCGGGGCTGCCGCCGAGACCCCGAACTGCGAGTTTAGCGGACGCCGATTATTCACCGTGCTGCTGGTGTTGGCGTAGGCACAGGCTTTGGTCTTGTCGGTGCAGCTTGGCCCGCTGTTGCCGTCGGCGGTGATGTTGAACTGCGGAGGATTCAGGTCGTGGTAGATCGGCAGCTTGCGGTTGAGGGAGGCAACATAATTGATACTGAGTGCGAGGCCGTTGCCCAGTTCCTGCTGAATTCCCGCGTTGATCTGATAGGTGACCGGCCACTGGAAATGTGGATCGAACGAGGCCACCTGGTTGATGGCGAGGAAGCTGGCGGTTGAGGTATGGGGGATGTAAGTCAGGCTTGGGAACGGATTAATACCGCCGGGAAATTCGGTCGGATCGTTCGAGTAAGGATGGGCCATCGAGACGACCTTGTTGAACGTAGGCCGAACGGCATAGGGGGCAAAGTTCGAGGGCAACTCCCACAGGTTTCCGGAGATACCGCCATAAAAGAGGCCTCCAGCGGCGTGAAAGACCGTCTTGCCGTTGCCATAAGGATCGTATGAGAGACCGAAGCGGGGAGAGATGTGGCTGGAGGGAGTGTAGGCTCCGGTCGTCGGCACACCGGGGTCGCCCGGAAAGAGCATACCGATAGGTGCCAGTTGAGGGCCGGTCTTTCCGGCGATGCTGACGTTATCGAATGCGTGTGACTGGACTCCCGGAATGAAGTTGGTCTGCCGGTTCTGTGTATCGGTTGGAGCCTGTTGCCAGTCGTAGCGCAGGCCCAGGTTGACGGTCAGATTCGGAAGAATACGCCAGTCATCCTGGGTGAAGAGAGCGAAGTTCCAGTAGTTGGCCTCCGCGTACTCGCCGGTGTCCTGCTCATATTTGCTGGGCAGGCCAAGCATGTAGTCCGACAGGGCATTCGAAGTGCGGGTGGCTTTGGTGGTGGCATAAGTAAAGACGCCATAATTGTCGAGTGAGGTGAGCTGGTAGTCCTTCTCCAAGCTGGTCTCGGCTCCCATGGAGAGAGTATGCTTACCGCGCGTCGTGCTGAGCAAATCACGGAAGGCATACAAATTTGTGCCCGCCTTGGGGCCGGTGATGGACTGGGAGAGGGTAAACCAGCTCGGGACGGCCACCTGGCCGCGTGAAGGCGAGCCGGAGATGCCGAAGTCGGAGCCGAAGTCCGCGAACGTGCTGTTGTTCGGAACCGGATTGCGTCCGCCAGCCTGCCTGGTATAGCTTAGCCATACTTGGTTGACCGTGCGCTCGTTCATCGTCCATGTATCGCTGATATTTGCGTTCTGCTGCTTGGTCGCGTAGTTTGAGTGCGTCCATTGCGGCGTCAGGCCACCCGGATTGATCTTGATGTTGTAGTCGTACAGAAAGTAGCTGAGAGTGAGGCGATGATTTGCCGTTAACTGGTGGTCGGTCTTGATCAGGTACTGATTATATTTTTCTGGGGTGGGAGAGAGTTCCCTGTAAGTATATTGGTTGTCGCCAAAAGCACGAGGACCTGCGCCCGGCTTGACTCCGATAGAGTTCAGGTAGCTCACGATGCTGACAGCGGTGGGGTCCAGCGGATCGGTGATGACGTTATTCGGATAAGGCTTGTTCGTCGCCGGATTGCAGACCAGGAACTTGAAGTTCGTGTTGTCGGCCTTGGAGGGGCTCTGCGAACAGGTGGTGATGTCGGTCGGCAGGTTCTCCGAGAAGTCGCCTGTGAGCTGCGCGGCGCTGGGAACGTTGCCACTGAATTTAGGAGAAGTGGTGGCGCGTAGACCGCCAAAGCTGGCGAAGAAGAAGTCTTTGTCCTTGCGGATCGGACCGCCCAGCGTCGCGCCGTACTCGTTGCGGGCGTAGGGCCCCTTGGTCGTCGAATTGTGGCTGACGGCAGTGAAGTTTCTGGTGCGATAGAACTCGAAGGCCGACCCGTGAAACTGGTTGGTGCCGTTCTTGGTCACGAGACTCACGACGGCGGCTGCATAGCGTCCTAACGTCGCGCTGAAGTTGTTGGTCTCGACATGGAACTGACTGATCGCATCCGGGGACGGAATGGCGTTGCCGCTGTTACGCAGACCAGTCATGTTGAGCCCGCCGTCGAGATAGTACGAAACCTGGCCGGTGAAGTCATCGGTCGATCCGTTGATGTAGACGTGCTGTTCCTTGAAACCCAGGCTGTTTTGTACTTTGTTGGCTTGAACACCGGGGGTGAGACTGAGCAACTGATACGTGTCGCGGCCGACCAGCGGAAGATTTTCGATCTCTACATTCGAGACGGTGCGCCCAATGGTCGCATTGGTCAGATTGATGAGCGGCGCTCCGCTGGTGACGTTGACCGTTTCAGTCGTCTCGCCGTTTTGCAGCATGAGGGTAAGGTTGGCTTCCTGCATGACGGACAGAACCACGCCGGTGCGTTGAAGCGCCTTGAATCCCGGTGCGGAAACGTCGATCTTGTAGGGGCCGATTGGAAGAAACTCGTCGCGAAAGGAGCCATCCTCCTTCGTCTTGACTGTGCGGGTAAAGTTCGTGTCCGTCTGCGTGACCGTAACCGTGGCATTGGGAATGACGGCGCCTGTGGAATCGGTGACGGAGCCGACCATGGTAGCCGTCGTCAGTTGCGCGTGTCCGAGTGTGCTGAATGCTATGAGCAACAGCAGCGTTATCAGGAGCTTCCAGTTTTTGAAGTGTAGGGTCGTACTCATTTGGGCTTGCCTCTCAATTTAAAAATCCATTTACCTCCTGCGGCGCTGTCCGGGCAGAATGGCGGCGTGGTGGTCGCAGGAAGGAATGTGTGGACTCGAAAATCTGCATGGATTCAAATTCCATCGAACGATAATTCGCAGAACAAACAAAAGTCAAGACAATAAGACTAACGTTTGTCTATTAGTTTTTGTCTGGTAAAGTTCGTGTATTGAAGCGCGCCAAAAGGCGGAAGAGGGAGGGTTCAGGAAAGAGATAAAAAGGCTGTTTTTAGCCCGGCAGTATGAGCAGCTACGACGGCTCCGTCGCGATTTACTTCGAGCGAGATCTCTGCCCGTCCGTTGTACATCTCCACCACACGGGAGCCTCGTGACGTTCCACAATTGTCGATCAGCTTTCCTGTTCCTGCGAGCGTGAAATGCGTTTGATTCCTTGCATCCAGGCAGAGAATTCCATTCGCGTCATAGAGACGGGCTTCCACCGTTACCGTCTCTTTGCCGCCAACCGTATTACGAAATATCTCGGATAACTTCAACTCCGCCGGCTCAGCCCATTTTTCGGTCTGATAGAGAAATTCAATCTCATCCTCGATTCTTGTACTTCCCTGAATCGCGACGACGCGCAGATTGTTTTTACCGCGGACGAATGGAGTCATCCAGCGCAGCCCCGCAGCGGGAAAGTCCCGGCTGTTGCGCTGCTTCACGCCGACGGACTTGCCGTTGACGAACAACTCGGCCCGCTCACAGTTGGAGTAGACCTTCACCATCTTCGCCTCGCCCGCGTCGCCCCAGCGTATCGGCCAACTGTGGCCATAGAGGTGAACCATCGGCGTCTCGCTCCAATAGGATTGGAAGACGAAGTAGCCCTCCTTTTTTGTCATGTCGCGCTCGATGACGCCTTTCTGATTGATGCGGGGAACCGGGTTCTCTACTCGCAGCGGAGTGGTGAAATCTTTGAAGACCCATTGGGCTGAACCCGCCAGCCACGGGAGCGTCTCCTGCGTCTTCAGGTACCAGTCGAACAGGTTGCAGGCATAGGTCTCCGACCAGTCGCCATCCTTCGACACGCGGGACTGTCCGCCGGTAAGAAGATAATCCATGCCCCGCTCGTCGGTGCCTTTTCCGGTGACGATCTTCGCCAGCACCTTGTCCGGGTCTTCGGAGTGCCGCCGCGCATGGCTGTCCGCTCCCCACTCCGCATGAAAGAGGTGGTCGACACGCTCGCGTTCGATCTCCAGCGTCTTTTGATACTCCGTATACTCGCCGCGATACCAGCCCGCCCAGATCGATGGCGAATAGACGTCGGTGATATCGCGCGCGAAGTCGCAGCGGCGCATGGTTGTGAAGCGCGACGGATCAAGCTGATGCGACAGGGCATTTAACTCCTGAAAAAGCGCTCGAATCTTTTGCTGATTGATCTCGGGATATTCAGTGGGCCAATCGTCTTCATTGCCCAATCCCCAGAGCAGAATGCTGGGATGGTTGTAGTGCTCGGCGATCATGGTGCGAAGCTTGTCACGCGTCATCTGCTTGAAAATCTCATTACCGACGCCGCCCCGGCACCATGGAACCTCTTCCCACACCAAAATTCCCAGGCGGTCGCAGTTCGCCAGCACGCGCCGCGACTGCTGATAGTGAGCCAGCCGGATGAAGTTCGCGCCCATGTCTTTGATCAGTTGCATCTCCTGGTCGATCAGCTCATCGGGCATCGCCGCAGCGTATCCGGCATGGTCCTCGTGCCGGTGCGTACCGCGCAGCAGCAGGCGCTCGCCGTTCAGTTTGAAGGGGCCGTGTTTTACGAACTCCGTGTGACGGATCCCGAAGTTCTCCCGCGCCATATACTCTCCACCTTCTCCGCGTACCGTGATGCGGCACTGATAGAGATGCGGTGATGCGGGACCCCACAACTGTGGAGTGCCAACCGTAAAGCTGGTCATCTCCTTTGCTTCGTTCCACGGCGCCAGCGTGTGTTTGGAGTGATGAACCGATGCCCCTTTTGCGTCGGTCACGTCGATCGAAATCTCAAGCAGTCCGTTGCTGCCGGAGGGGTTATAGAGCCAGCCGAGAATCGCGACCCTGGCCGCGCTATCGGGCGACGCCAGTTCGGTTCGCACGTGCACCGTCTCCAGCGAAACCGCCGGGACATAGACCAGATTTACATGGCGATAGAGCCCGCCATAGAGACTGAAATCGCTGAGATCTGAAGGGATGCGATCGAGATTCCGCGAGTTGTCGCAGAGCACAGCGATGGGAGTTCCATCCGCCTCTTTTGTCTTGCCCGTTTCGTTTCGAGCCTTCTCTTCCGACACTGCGACCAGGTCTGTGATATCGACGACAAACTCGTCATATCCTCCCGTATGTCTGCCGGCCAGCGCTTCTCCAACGTATACGGCGGCCGTCTGTCCAGCTCCTTCAAAGTGCAGCAGCGTGCGGCCTTCCTTGTATGGATTCGCCACTGCTACATGTGCCCGATACCATCCATTGCCTTTGTAGTAGGGCACATCCGGGTCGCATCCGTCGTAGGCATTGAAACAGTGCGGCATCGCAACAGGCTGCCAAACCGCTGTCTCCTTGCTGTGCCATACCTCCCATGGGCCGCCCATCGACTCTTGCAGGTATTCCCATCCCGTCGAAAGCCGATGAGCCTGTGTGTCATCGGCAGCATCCGCCGTACTGCCCGCCAGGGTAGCGATCGAAGCATGGAGAGGAGAACGAGGAAGCAGCGAAGCCGCTGCGAGGGTGGTGCCTGTCTTTAGAAACTGTCGACGGGAGTACATCCTGGTGTTCGCTCCTGAGCCGTTTGCTTTGGATGGCGCCGGCAGCGCATTCGAAAGAATAATTCAAAGCATTAACAAAATACTGTCTCTTCAATGATATAAAGACTCGATCATCTGCATGTCAAGGTTTGGAGCGCACGGTATTAGGTTGCGTGATGTCGTTCCAGTTGTTATCAATGAACATCTGATCTTAAGGGAGCCCCTCATGCCTGTCGTCGAAAAAACGTTAACGCGGTTCCCGCGTAAAGCCCGCCGCAGTTTTCTAGGTGCGCTTATACTCGGCACTCTTCTCGCAGGCTCCGGTGCAGTTTCTGCGCAAGCGCCTGTTCATCCCAAAAAAGTCGTTCCGGTTGATCGCAACGCCGCAGGCGACGCTCCCGACGATCCCGGCCCTCTGGCCACGGATCTCTCCTCGGCGATTCAGCCCAAAGCGATCTCTGCCGCAATGAAGAAAGTGGCCGATTGGGAGTTGACAGTTGCCGAGCCCAGTTTCAATCAGCAGTGGACCTTCGCCGCGCTCTATGACGGCCTGCTCGCCGCTTCGGCCACCACGGGCGATGCAAAATATCGCAATGCAGTCGTGCGCATGTCGCAGCGGTATGACTGGCAGCTACTCGACAATCGTTTCCCGCACGCGGACGATCAGGCGCTCGGCCAGGCGTATCTCGATCTTTACCTCCGGGACCGCAAGCCTGTGCGCCTCGCCAATACCAAGGCAATCATGGACCGCCTCGTCGTGCGTCCCGACGATCCCAACAAGTTGCTCTGGTGGTGGTGCGACGCGTTATTCATGTCGCCCCCCGTCCTGCTCCGTACCTATGCAATCACTCACGATCAAAAGTACCTTGACTACATGGACCACGAATGGTGGCTTACCTCGGCCAAACTCTATGACCCTGAGGAGCATCTCTACTTCCGTGACGACCGCTACCTCAACCAGAAGCAGGAGAACGGAAGGAAACTCTTCTGGTCTCGTGGCAACGGATGGGTGATGGGCGGCCTCGTAAATGTTCTCCAATATCTGCCCGCCGACTACCCCAGCCGCGAAAAATATATCGAACAGTTCCGCCAGATGGCTGCGGCGCTCGCTGCGATCCAAAGCCCCGACGGCCTATGGCGCTCAGGTCTTCTCGACCCTGACTCATACGAGCTTCCCGAGGTTTCGGGTTCTGCCTTCGTCACCTATGGCATCGCCTACGGCATCAATCACAACATTCTCGATCGCGCCAAGTATCAGCCTGTCGTTGAGAAGGCGTGGAAGGGAATGTTGAGTCACATCTACGCCGATGGCCGGCTGGGATCGATCCAGCCCATCGACGGACAGCCTGGAAAGTTCAAACCATCGGCGAGCTATGTCTACGGCGTCGGCGGCTTCCTGCTTGCGGGCTCGGAGATGCACAAACTCGCAGCAGCGAAACACTAGACGCAGCAGCGAGGCACTAAACGTTGCTGCTCCCTGACCTTGTCATCCACAGCAACGGCTGACGGATGGGAAAGTTCCGGATAACCTCCGGAACGACAGGGTCAGGGTTCAGCGTCTTCCATAGCATGATGTAGTCCTGATCTCCGTAGACGATGCCGGAGAAGAGCAGCGCCGGATTCCTCACAGGGAAGTCCTCGAAGTGTTCCACATCATGCCTGTAGGGCCATCTGCTCTTGTCCTTGATGTAGGGATACATGAACTCCATCATCTTGCGCAGGCCGCGTCCATCTTTGGTGGAGAAACTCCACAGGTCTTCCTCTTTTGTCGAGAGGCTCTGCGCGATGCCGCAGAAGATATCCATATCGAACAGCGAATAGCTGTAAGGCTTGGTACGGGCCAGTTCGAGCGGCAGGCTGCCGTTGGGCGCAATCTGGCGGGGCACAAGCACGCTCCTGAAACGCTCGCGGCACCACGCCATTACTTCGGCGTTTTGCGTAAAGCGAGCAAACTCCCCGGCCTGCAAGACCCAGCAGGTGCCGTGGTTGTTCTTTGCATCACATTCCTGCCGCCCGCTCTTCGAAGTCCGCATCCACTCCAGATATTCGGCGAACCACTGCTGGACCTCCTTGCCTCCTTCGAGTGCGCCTCGGGACATGAGCACCGTCGCTGCGCGCGCCGGTTCGACCAGGTGCAGCGTGTCGATGATCCCGATGCTTCGACCTTTGTTTACCCCAATGATTGCCTGGGCATATTCCAGGTTGGCGTTCATTCGTGTTGAGGGTTCGACGAACCATGCGCGCAGATGCCGCCCCGCATGGTCTGCGTACTTTCGTTCTCCGGTGAGTTCCCATGCCGCTGCCATGGCAGGGACAATCAAGCTAAGCCGAATCATCGCCTCTCGATGCGAGTTGAAATTCTCCGGGTTCGACATTCCATCGCGCTGGATATAAGGCCCACCGGGGTTCTTCGGATCGGGCCACCAGTAGTCGCCTTGCGAAAAGTAATCGTGCAGACCGCCCGCGCTGCGCTTCGCTCTTGTTGCCGTGACCGTGATCGGCTGCTCCGATAAGTAGAGGTCAGCCGCCGCGAGAATCCGCTTCCTGTCTAACTTCGCCACCATGTCATAAGGAGTCGGCTTGCGGCGAGGAGCCATTCCCCATGCCAGCCTGCCGGAGAGATAGCCCGCCGTCCCCCCGGCTATTTTCAGAAACTCTCGTCGCGTCCTGATTCCCATCCGGCAGTCCCTCTTTCACTTTCACAATTCAATAGAGTTCGCAGATCAAACAAAATGTTTTCCTGCGGTCCATAATACCCATTCCCGTTCTATATCTGTAAGGCTCATCCTTTGTTGACAGTGCAAGCACGAACACGGGGCATCGGCTGGCTTGACGTACTGAATAGCCATTCAGTACCCTTCACTCGTCCAGGAATTTGCCGCCGGAGCCTGCCTGATGCCAGAAAGTCGCGCCGCAAGAAGACAGATCCGCAAGGCAGCCGTTCTTGGAGCCGGAACCATGGGCTCCCGCATCGCCGCCCATATCGCCAACGCCGGGGTACCTGTCGTTCTGCTCGATATCGTGCCTCCGGGCACGACCCCGGATGCCGCGAAGCCGGAGCGCAACCGCTTTGCCCTCGCCGCTCTCGATGCGTTGAAGAAGTCCAAACCGTCAGCCTTTTACACCCTCGACAGTGCCCGGTTCATCACCACGGGCAACTTCGATGATGACCTCGCACTCGTTGCCGATTGCGACTGGATCATCGAGGCTGTCGCCGAAAACCTCGATATCAAGCGCGCTCTGCTCGCCCGGGTGCAACAGCATCTCCGCCCCGATGCAATTCTGACGACCAACACCAGCGGCCTTCCCATCGCTACCATCGCAGCCAGCCTTCCTGCCGAATTGAAGCCGCATTTTTTCGGTACCCACTTCTTCAATCCGCCGCGCTACATGCGGCTGCTTGAAATCATTCCCACCGCCGAGACGGACTCCGCCGATCTTGCCACCGTCGAGCGCTTCTGCGACCGACGCCTGGGCAAGACCATCGTCCGTTCGCACGACACGCCTAACTTCATCGCCAACCGCATCGGAACCTTTTCGCTGAGTAACGCCATCCGCCTCATGCAGGTGCAGGGGCTGACGATTGAAGAGGTAGACGTTCTCACCGGCTCTGCTCTGGGATGGCCCCGCACCGGAACCTTCCGCCTTGGCGATATGGTTGGCATCGACGTTCTGGCTCACGTCGCAAAAAACTTCGAAGCCAAGGCCGCGCAGATTAGAGATGAGCGCGCCGACGTCGTCCTCGCCCCTTTCATCGGCAGGATGATCGAGAAGAAGTGGCTCGGCGACAAGACCGGGCAGGGTTTCTATAAAAAAATAGACGGAGGCTCACAGAAGAATAGCAGCGTGCTCGACTGGCAGACGCTCGACTACAGGCCAGCCACACGTCCAAAATTCCCTGCGCTCGATCTGGCGAAGAACATCGAGTCAACCGCCGCGCGCATCCCGCAACTGCTCCATGCCGCCGCAGCAAAGGACAAAGCCGCCGCTTTTTACTGGCCGCTGCTCACCGAACTTTTTACCTACGCCGCCAACCGTATTCCGGAGATCGCCGACAGCATCGTCGAAGTCGATCAGGCCATGAAGACCGGCTTCAACTGGGAGCTTGGCCCCTTCGAGATGTTCGACGCTGCCGGAGTCCGCGCCGTCACTGGGAAGATGCGCGAGCAGGGCCTACCCATCGCCGCCAATGTGGAAAAACTTTTGGCCATGGGCGAAAGTTGGTACAAGGACGACCCCGCCGGTCCTGGCGGACGTCTTTTCTTTGATCCCGTTACCAGTACTTACAAGCCGGTCCCCGTCGCCGACGGCGTTACCTCGCTCGCTGTCATCAAAAAATCGCGCGGCGTCATCAGCAGGAATCCCGGAGCCTCTGTCGTCGATCTTGGCAATGGAGTCGCGGCCATCGAGCTGCACTCCAAGATGAACGCACTCGGCGACGACATCGTCTCGCTCATCACCCGGACGCTCAAGCCCGCGAGCGAACAGATTGCTAATTTCGAGGCCTTCGTCATCACCGCCGACTCAGCCAACTTCTCCGTCGGCGCCAATCTCATGCAGCTTCTGCTCACTATTCAGGACGAGGAATGGGACGAGGTTGACCTCGCCATTCGCGCCTTTCAGAACATGACTCAGGCGATCAAGTTCTGCCCCCGCCCCGTGGTGGTTGCGCCGCACGGCCTGTGCCTCGGCGGCGGTACCGAGATCTCCCTCCACGCCTCTGCTCGCCAGCCTCACGCCGAACTCTATATGGGGCTCGTCGAAACTGGGGTTGGCCTCATCCCTGCCGGCGGCGGCTGCAAGGAGATGCTGCTGCGCTCTATTGAAGCCGGCTCCAGCATCCGCCCCGACGCTCGGGGCGAAAGCATCGAGATCTTCGAAGCGATCAAGAAGAACTTCGAGACCATCGCCAAGGCCACTGTCTCTACCTCCGCCGCCGAAGCTCGCGGCCTCGGCTTTCTGCGTCCCTCAGACAACATCACCATCAACCGCGATCGCCTGCTGACCGATGCGAAACTTCGCGCCCGCGCTCTCGCCGATGCCGGATACGCTGCTCCTATCCCGCGCACCGACATTCCCGCACCCGGCGAGAGCGTCCTGGCAACCTTGAAGCTCGCCGTCTGGACTCTGCGCGAAGGCCAGTACATCTCCGACCACGACGCCAAAGTTGCCAACTGGGCTGCCTACACGCTCTGCGGAGGCAAGCTCACGCCAGGCACGCTCATCAGCGAACAATATTTGTTAGACCTCGAACGCGAAGCATTTCTCTCCCTCTGCGGCGAAAAGAAGACCCAGGAAAGAATCGCCTTTACCCTCAAGACCGGCAAGCCGTTGCGGAACTAGAAGCTCTTAGGAGTTGTACTTCCATGAACGAAGTCGTCATCGCATCGTCGGTTCGCACCGCAGTCGGCAAGGCCCCTCGCGGTACCCTGCGCACGACCCGGCCCGATGACCTCGCCGCGTTTGCTATTCAGGGCGCGCTGGAACGTATCCCGCAACTGGACCGAAAAGAGATTGAGGACGTGATTCTCGGATGCGCCATGCCGGAGGCGGAGCAGGGAATGAACGTTGCCCGCGTCGCCAGCTTTCGCGCGGGCCTTCCCATCGAAACCGCCGCCATGACCATCAACCGCTATTGTGCCTCCGGGCTGCAAAGCATCGCCCTCGCTGCCGACCGCATCCGTGGCGGCAGCGCGGAGGTCATCGTCGCCGGCGGCACGGAGAGCATGTCCTACGTTCCTCTCGGCGGCAACAAGATCTCCGTCAATCCCTGGCTTGTCGAGAACTACCCCGGCTCTTACATGTCGATGGGCCTCACGGCGGAGCGCGTGGCCGCTCACTACGGCATCACCCGTGAGGCGATGGACCAGTTCTCGTACGACTCGCACCAGAAAGCTCTCGCCGCAATCGCCGCCGGACGTTTTGATGACGAGATCGTTCCTGTACCAGTGACAAGCACGCGAATCTGTAGCAAAGGCAAGCTCAAGTCCGCGGAAACTATCTTCAAGAAGGACGAAGGCCCACGCGCCGACACCTCTCTCGAAGCCCTCGCCAAACTCAAGCCCGTCTTCCACGCGAAGGGAACCGTAACGGCAGGGAACTCATCGCAGACCTCCGACGGAGCCGCCATCGCTGTCGTCATGTCCGCCACCCGCGCCGCCGCGCTCGGCATCCAGCCGCTGGCAAAGTTCATCGCCTTCGCCTATGCAGGCTGCGACCCAGAGGAGATGGGTATCGGCCCCATCTACGCCATTCCTAAAGCCCTCAAGATGGCAGGCCTGTCTCTCGAAGACATCGGCGTCATCGAACTCAACGAAGCCTTCGCCGCGCAGTCGCTCAGCGTCATTAAGGTGCTCGGTATCGACCCTGCCAAGGTCAACGTCAACGGCGGAGCCATCGCCCTCGGCCACCCGCTCGGCTGCACCGGAGCCAAACTCACCGCCACCCTCCTCCGCGAGATACCCCGCCGCAAAGCCAAATACGGCATGGTAACCATGTGTGTGGGCGGAGGCATGGGCGCCGCCGGAATCTTCGAGGCTGTATAACGAAGCATTGGTTAACTGCTACTTGGACGAAGGAGCTTCACGATGGCCGCCACCCCCAGCCTCACCCTCACTGACAAGAAGATCATCCCCGGCGGCAGCTTCCTCATCTCCGATGCAACCCCTGCCGATTGCTTCTTCCCCGAAGACTTCACCGAAGAGCAGCGCCAGATCGCCCAGACCACAGCCGACTTCGCCAACAACGAGATCGTCGCCGTCTCCGACCAGATTGAGGCCAAGGACTTCTCCGTCATCCGCCGCCTCATAAAAGAGGCTAGTGATCTCGGCCTCACCTCCGTCGACATCCCCGAAGAGTACGGCGGCCTGGAGATGGACAAGGTTACCTCCGCCATCATTGCCGACAACATCGCCCGGCAGGGCAGCTTCTCCGTCATCTTCTCCGCGCACGTCGGCATAGGCACTCTGCCCATTGTCTGGTACGGCACCCCCGAGCAGAAAAAAAAGTACCTCCCCAAACTGGCCTCGGGCGAGTTCATCGGAGCCTACGCGCTCTCCGAGTCCACCAGCGGCTCCGACGCCGTTAGTGCCCGTACCCGCGCTGTCCTGTCCGAGGACAAGCAGATTTACACCCTTAATGGCGAAAAAATGTGGATTACCAACGCCGGATTCGCCGACCTCTTTACCGTCTTCGCCCAATGCGCGATCCCCGAAGGTCCCAAGGCAGGCAAAGAAAAATTGACTGCCTTCCTTATCGAACGCGGAACCCCCGGCCTTACCATCGGCAAGGAGGAGCACAAGCTGGGCATCCGGGGCAGTTCTACCTGCCCGCTGAGCCTGGCCGACTGTAAAATTCCCGCTGCCAACTTGCTCGGCGAAGTCGGCAAAGGCACGCACATCGCCTTCAACATCCTCAACATAGGACGCTACAAGCTCGGCGTCGCCGCCGTCGGAGCTGCCCGCATGGCACTCGGCAACGGCATCCGCTACGCCAAAGAGCGTAAGGCCTTCGGCAAATCCATCTCCGAGTTCGGCCTCATCGAGGAGAAGCTTGCCGACTGCGCGATAGGTGTCTTCGTGGGCGAAGCGCTCTCCTACCGCACCGTGGGCATGATCGACACTGCCCTCACCCCCGTCGACAAGCACGACACCGCCGCCATCCAGCGCGCGATCGAGGACTACGCCGTCGAGTGCAGCATCGTCAAAGTCTGGGACTCCGAGATGCTCGACCGCGTGGTCGACGAGGTGCTGCAAATCTATGGAGGCTACGGCTACGTCGAGGAGTACCCTGCCGAGCGCGCCTACCGCGACTCGCGCATCAACCGCATCTTCGAGGGCACCAACGAGATCAACCGCCTTATCATCACCGGCTGGCTGATCAAGTCGGCCGTCTCCGGCAAGCTCGCTCTCCTGCCCGCCATCAAGCAGTTGATGGACGAGGTCATGGCCGGTCCCGTGCCGAGGGAGGACCGCGAAGGCTTCCTCGCTGCCGAATTCAGCCTCCTCGCCGCCGCCAAAAAGCTGACTCTCTTCGCCGCCGGAGCCGCCACGCAGAGATATGCGGACAAGATCGCCGAAGAGCAGGAGATCATGGGAGCCATCGCCGACATGGTGATGGAGGTTTACGCCATGGAGTCCGCTATCCTTCGCGCCGAAAAGATCTCCGCCGCGACAGCAGGTACAGGGAAGGGAGGTGGCGGGATTCCCGTAGCCATGGCCCGCGTCTACGCCGCCTGGGCGATGGAGAAGATTGAGTTTGCCGCCCGCAAGGTCATCGCCGCAGTGGCGGAAGGCGACATGGCGCGTACACAGTTCACCATCCTCCGCCGCCTCGCCAAACACGATCCGGCGGACACCGTTGCGCTTCGCCGCAAGATAGCCCGCCACATGGTCAGGGCGGGGAGATATATTCTCTGATTCCGGTCGTGTCGCGCCCGTTCACCGCAACATTTTCCCAAAATGGATGTCTAAGCGAATGGACAATTCGGCATCTCAATATATAGCCATTCATTATTTCGCTGTCTGCCTATAATATTTGAGGTCTGTTGTACGGATATGAGAACTCATTACCGATCGTCAGCCGGATCGTTGTAGCTCCTGCCGACGCAACGGTTGTCATCGCTATTCAACTGTTTTGCGGGAAAGACCATTCATGCATAGCCGTTCGCTGTTTCCCAGCACTCTCCGCATTCTCGGCCTGGTTCTCGCTCTTGCTTCAGTCGGCCATGCGGCGCCTCCCAACCGGATTGCGTCCGTCTCGGTCGATTCGCGCGCTCCCCTGGAGCACACGGTCTCGCCCCGGGTCAGGGCCGCCATTGACCTTGGCGCCACGCCGGAGAGCCGCACCCTGGATGACCTGACCCTACGCTTCAACATGACCGCCGCGCAGCAGGCGGCACTCACCCAACTCATTGCCGACCAGCAGAACCCCGGGTCGCCGCTCTACCACCAGTGGCTGACGCCGGAGCAGTTCGGCGCGCGGTTTGGACTCAGTAGCGCCGACCTGGCCAAGGTTTCCAACTGGCTCACCGGCCAGGGCTTTACCATCACCCGGGTGGCGCGCAGCTCCACCTTCATTACCTTCAAGGGAACCGTCGGTCAGGCACAGAGAGCCTTCCGCACCAGCATCCACAACCTGAGCCTCAACGGCGAACAGCACTTCGCTAACACCACCGAAGCCGCGCTTCCTCCGTCCATTGCTGGCGTCGTCGCCACCGTCACCGGCCTCGATAACTTCAAACTCAAGACCCGAGCCCGCGTCCGCTCGGTCAGCGCCAATATGCTCAACCCGAAGTTCACCTCCTCAGTTTCAGGAGGACACTTCATCGCACCGGGTGATTTCAACACCATCTATAACATCAACCCGCTGCTCCCGCAGATTAACGGCACCGGATTCGGCTCAGGCTTTGGCAAGGGCTATAGCATCGCTGTCGTCGGACAGGTCGATATCAGCCTCGCCGACGTCGCAGCCTTCCGTACCGCCTCCGGCCTCCCCGCCAATCCGCCCACGGTAAAGCTCTATGGAACAGACCCCGGTTCACCGACCTCCAGCACCAGCACACCCAGTACCGGCGATCTTGCCGAGGCCCAACTCGACGTCGAGTGGGCGGGCGCCGTCGCCCCCGGAGCCAAAATCGTCTATGTCAACTCGACGGACGTGCTTAGCAACTCTCTTCCCTCTGCCATCGACGACAAACTGGCGCCCATCGTCACCATCAGTTATGGGTTGTGCGAGCAATCTACCAGTGTCAGCGTCCTCGATTCTTTCAACAATCTCTTTCAGCAGGCAAACGCCCTGGGCATCACCATCGTCGGGCCGTCCGGAGACTCCGGCGCGACGGAATGCGATTACAGCACCACGACCGCAACCCAGGGCTACTCCGTCGGATTTCCTGCAAGCTCCCCTTTTGTCACTTCGATGGGCGGCACCATGTTCAACGAAGGAAATGCCGCGACCGAGTTCTGGAGCGCGAACAATGGCACGGCCTCCGGTTCGGCCCTCAAATATATCCCTGAAGTGGTCTGGAACGAGACCGACAGCAACGGTCTCAGCGCGGGCGGCGGCGGCACCAGCGTCTTCTTTGCCAAACCGTCCTGGCAGGTGACCGGAACATCGAACGATAGCGACTATGCGCGTGACGTTCCCGATGTCTCGCTCAACTCCGCCTACGGTCACGACGGCTATCTCTTCTGCACCCAGGGGTCATGCGTCAACGGCTACCGTGACGCCCAGGGCAACCTCAACGTCGTAGGAGGAACCTCCGTCGCCGCTCCCGCCTTTGCCGGCATCCTTGCCCTGGTCCAGCAGAAGAATGGCTTGAACGGAATCGGCAACGCCAACCCGTATCTCTACGGTCTGGGAATTAACCCTGCCTACGCGAACAGCTTCAACGACGTCACCAGCGGCAACAACAACAGTCCCTGCCAGGTAGGAACACCCGACTGTCCTAACGGCGGCAGCATCGGCTACAGCGCCGGTCCCGGTTACGATCTGGCCACTGGCTGGGGAAGCGTCAATGTCGCAAATCTCGCTACCAATTGGGCACTCTCTACTCCGACTACCGATATCGACAAATATCCGACCTATATCTCCGCCACAACTCTCACCAGCAGCTCTCCCATCTGCGGAATCTCCGGTGGAACGTTGCCCCTCTCTGTAACCGTAACCAACGACACACTCGACAACAACGGCAATCCCGAAACCGGTCCGACTCCTACCGGTACCGTACAGTTTCTAGTCGACAACAAGCCCTCCGGTACCCCGGTTGCCTTATCCGGTGGCACAGCTACCTTTACGCTGAATACATCCGCGCTTTCCTCCGGCGGTCACACCGTTACCGCCGCCTACTCCGGCGATACAACTTACGCCGGCTCCCGAGGGACACTCGTAGCGTCCGATAATTCGCTGACGCCCATCGACGTTATCTCTTCGACCAGCCCCGACTTCTCGATCACGTCCTGTACTACCACTACGACGGCCAAGGCTGGCGGTACCGCGCCGGGCATCATCTTCACCTTCACGCCGGTCCAGGGATTCACGGGAACGATTACGCTTTCCGTCAGCGCCAGCCAGTCAGTCGCCGCAGGTTATGCCTTCACTCCCACTTCTACCCCTGCGGACACGGTGACCATCAACTCGAGTGCTCCGGTACAGTCCACCTTCACCCTCTCGGCCTACCAGAGCAGCGCGCAGAGCGCGGCGGCGAAGCTGAAGGTCGCTTCGAACCATCCTGCAACCAGGCTGCCGTGGTACATCACCGGCTCCGGAGCGACGCTTGCCTGCATGTTTTTGCTTGTTCTTCCCCGTCGCCGACGCTGGGGTGCGCTGCTCGCCGTCATCATTTCAGTCGGCATCGTCAGCGGTGCGGTGGGTTGCAGTTCAGGCGGAGGCTCATCCGGCAATCCCACCAACCCGACCACTCCCGTGATTACTCCCGCGACGCCCGGCACCTATAACATCACCATCACGGCTATCGCTTCTAACGGCTCAGGCGGCAACCTCGTCCACCACGCGACTGTCGCGTTCGTGGTGACCAAGTAGTTTTGTCTACCCTACGAGGCCGTGCCTGCGGGCGTGGTCTTTCCCTTTGGCGGGACGATTCTGCCCGGCAGGGCTTCCCCTGCTCCCTCAGCCACCCGCATCAGGAAATCCTGTGCGCTGAACGCTGCCCCCGTCCGCGGAGCGCGAACATAATCGCCGTCCGGCCTGAGCAGTCGGGCCTTGGTATTATCCGCCAGATAGGCAGCGAGGATCTCGTCCCGCAGTCGCTTTAGCAGGTTGGGCTGTGTCACCGGAAAGACAACCTCGCAGCGCTCGAAGAGATTTCTCGGCATCCAGTCCGCGCTGCCGCAGTAGATCTCTTCGTCTCCGCCGTTGGCAAAGCTGAAGATGCGGCTATGCTCCAGAAAGCGTCCCACGATGCTGCGCACCCGTATGTGCTCGCTCAGGCCCTTCACTCCCGGTCGCAGCGAGCACATCCCGCGCACGATCAGATCGATCTCCACCCCGGCCTGCGACGCCGCATACAGCGCCTCGACCGTAGCTCGGTCCAGCAGTGCATTCATCTTGGCGACGATCGCCGCCGGGCGTCCCGCCCTGGCATGCGCAGCCTCCCGCCCAATCAGCGCAATCAAACTGTCCGCCAGGTTCAGCGGAGCCACCATCAACGGAGCATACGATTCCGCCTCCGTCTCCGCCGTCAGATAGTTGAACACCTTCTGTACCGCCTCCGTCATCTCCGGCCGCGAAGTCAGCAGGCTGATGTCGGTATAGAACCGCGCCGTCACCGGGTTGTAGTTTCCCGTTCCCAGGTGGGCATACCGCCGCACCACGCCGTCCGGGTCGCGCCTGACCAGCAGCGCCAGCTTGCAATGCGTCTTGAAGCCGAATATCCCGTGAAACACGCCGACACCTGCGTCTTCCAGCTCCCGCGCCCAGCGAATGTTCGAGTCCTCGTCGAACCTCGCCATCAGCTCCACGACGACGGTGACGTCCTTGCTCTGCGCCGCTTCGATCAGCGCGCGAAAGATCGGGGAATCTTTGCTCGTTCGGTAGAGCGTCTGTTTCATCGAGATCACGCCCGCATCCTCTGCCGCCGCCTCGATAAAGTCCTCCACTGTCTTGTACGAGTCGAAGGGATGGTGTAGCATCACGTCCCGTTCCCGCAGCTCCTCGAAGAGATCGGCAGACTTGGCCCCCAGCCGGAACTCCTTCCCCTCAAAGGCCGGATACTTCAGCTCCGGGCGTTTGACCTCCGAATACAGATGCATCAGACGCGACAGATTCACCGGCCCATCCGTTCGGAAGACCTGCCATGGTTCGAGCTCGAAATTAGTCCTCAGACGCTCGACGATCTCCTCGACCGCTGAGCCATCGGTCTCCAGCCGTACCACGTCGCCCTTGCGCCGGTTGTGCAGCTCCGCCCGCACGCTTTCGAGCACCGATCGCGACTCTTCCTCTTCCATATAGAGATTGCTGTTTCGCGTCACCCGAAACGCCGAGGAGGAAAGCACCTCATATCCGCGAAACATCCGCTCTACCTGCGACTCAATCAATTCGTGAAGCAGAATGAAGTCGCAGCATCCGTCCGCCGGCAGCGGCACCAGCCGGGGCAGCGAACGCGGCACCGTCACCACACCCAGCACCGCGGGCCGCATCCTGCTATTTCCATTGCCATTGCCGCGCCGCTTGTTCCTGAGCAGCAGCGCCAGGCAAAGTGCCTTGTTCAGCACTCTCGGAAACGGGTGTGACGGATCGATCGTCACCGGCGTCAGCAGCGGATCGACCTCGTTCTCATAGAACTCCAGCGCGTGATTCCGCGCCTCGTCGCTCAACTGCTGCCATCGCAGAAAACGGATCTTCTCGTTTTGCATCGCCGGTAATAACTGCTCATTCCAGCAACGGTACTGCGCCTCGACGAAGCTCTTCAGCCGTTCCCGCAGCCGGTCCAGTCGTTCCTGCGGCCGTAGTCCCCCCTCGTCCAGCGGCTGCGCCATGTTGTATCCATCCTCGATCCGCTGCAGGATGCCAGCCACCCGTATCTCCACGAACTCATCCAAGTTGCTGGCCGTAATCGCCAGGAACTTCACTCGCTCCAGCAGAGGATTGGTCGCATCCTCGGCCTCCTCCAGCACCCGCTGGTTGAACCGCAGCCACGACTCGTCCCGGCTCAGGAAAAGGTTCTCCACCGCCTTCGCCGAGGCCTTTTTTACAACTCCGGTTCGTGTCCTTCCAGAAGCAGCCGAACGTTTTGTGGCAGTCATAGAGGTATATGAGCTTACCGCACTCCCATGGATTTCTTGCAAAGGCCGGTCAGCAGAAGCAAAAAGTCCTTCCGTCTAAAAAACCGCTGAACCCGGGTCTATGCTGCTGGTAGTATGACTGGACTGACAGGTTCCTGTTCCTCAGCATGTTGATCTCAATCGAGAGGCTGCAGTTATGTTGAGTGCGTTGCAGTATCGGTTTCTGAAGAGCCTCTACCCTCGCAGTCCGGACCTGCTTACCGAAAGCGGAGCCATCTCGAAGCTTGATCTTCTGGGAGACAACCTCCTCAGCAAGATTCCCGGCAAGACCGTCATCGACTTCGGATGCGGTCTCGGCACGGAAGCCATCGAAATGGCGCAACGAGGCGCCTCGCGGGTCATCGGCATCGACATTCGAGAGGACAATCTTCAAATTGCCAGGGATCGGGCGGCCAGTGCGGGAGTCCAGGACCGTTGTGTCTTTACGACTTCAACAGCAGAGAAGAGCGACATCATCGTATCCATCGATGCCTTCGAGCACTTTCAAGACCCCGCCGAGATCCTGCGCATCATGAACTCTCTGCTGAAGCCGGATGGAACGATCCTTCTGAGTTTTGGACCGACCTGGTATCACCCGCTGGGCGGACACCTGTTTTCTGTCTTTCCATGGGCACACCTTCTCTTCAGCGAAGATGCGCTTATTCAATGGAGATCGACTTTCAAAACGGATGGAGCCACTCGATTCAGCGAGGTTGCCGGAGGGTTGAACCAGATTACGATAAGCAAGTTTGAGAAGCTAATTGCATCAAGCGACTTCTGTCTCGTTGATGTGGAAGCAGTACCCATCGCGAAGCTGAAGCCGGTTCACAACCGTCTGACTCGGGAGTTCACGACTGCGCTAGTGCGCGGAGAACTCATCAAACGATGATGTGGCTATCACTGCTGCCCCTAACTGACTCATCTTTATGATCTTGCCTGCCGCTATATTAAAGGCCCCCTGATTCTCTCCCCATAAAATATCCTCACCCCCTCATCCGTCTACACCTGTAGATGAACGATTTGACGATCATCGAGCAGGACCAGCTCATCTCCCAGGCCATGGAGCGGGATGAGCCACGCCTGCGCAGCTTCATCCGCAAGCGCGTTGCCGACAGCGGAGAAGCCGAAGATATTCTGCAGGATGTCTTCTATGAGCTCATCGAGGCCTACCGCCTGATGAAGCCCATCGAGCAGGTCACCGCCTGGCTCTTCCGCGTGGCCCGCAACCGGATGATCGACCTCTTCCGCAAAAATAAGCCCGGTTCCCTCAACGAGCCTGTCTCAGAGGAAGATGGCGACACGCTTGAAGACCTCCTGCCCTCGCCCGATGAAGGCCCTGAGGCCGCCTACGCCCGCAGCCTTCTGCTCGACGCGCTCGACGAAGCCATCGATGAACTTCCCGCCGCGCAGCGTGAAGTATTCATCGCCCACGAGCTGCTTGGCCGCAGCTTCAAAGAGATCTCCGCCGAGACCGGTCTCAGCGTCAACACTCTGCTCTCGCGGAAACGCTACGCCGTTCTATCTCTGCGGCGCAGGCTCGAATCCATCTACAACTCTATCGACACCATCGCAAAGCCATAAGGAGAAACCATGCCTCATCGAATGCTCAAAGGATTCAAAATCATTCTCTTCGTACTTGTCGCCGCAATCGTCCTCGGCTTTGTCACCATGGAGTTGTGGAACTCGCTGCTGCCGCAGATCTTCGGCTGGAATCGCATCACCTTCTGGCAGAGTCTCGGTCTGATCATCCTCAGCAGAATCCTCTTTGGCGGTTTTCATCGTCACTCTGGCCACCGCGACCAGTGGAAGCGGCGCATGAAGGGCCGCTGGGAACAGATGACTCCCGAAGAGCGCGAAAAATTCCGTAATGGAATGCGCTGCAACCGCAACCCCTTCGCTCCCAGCGAAGAGGAACCCGCCGAGCCGCGCATATGAACGAAGACGATAGAGTCACCACCACCGCTTCCCGGCGAGGGGATGGCTTCTCCAGCCTCCCGCCGCTAGAAAGCCACGCCTCCACCGATTTAAGGATTCTTGAGTTGGAGATCGAGAACTCGCGCCTGCAAAGGCTGGTCGCCGAACTCCTGCTCAAAAATCAGCAATTACGAAAAGCTGAGGAATAGCGAAACAGAATCGACCACCGGCTCGTCAGTCGTAGATCCACAAACGCACGTCGTCTCGGCCGAAGGAGGCGTTTTTGCCGCCGCAGTGGAGAAAGCACTCCAACTCGTCTTTGTCCCTACTCGTTACGGATGGCCATATCCATCAACCCGCCGTCGTAGCTTTGAACAGAAAAATCCCCTGACTGAGAACATCGGTCAGGGGATCAGAGGGGAATCCGCAGCCTTATTTATGCCAGTGCATCGGCCAGCCGAGATACTTGGAGGCCGCTTCGTGGACGGGTGCGGCGACTGTAGCAAGGTTAGCCGCGACATGATGCTCAAAGCCATTCTCGCAGATGTAGCGCAGCAGGTTCTGCATATTGGGAATCTCGACTACCCCGGCCCCGCCAAACGTGTTCAGCGTGTCGTTGGTGAAGTTGCCCTCGCCGACATAGCCCTTGATCGTTCCGGAGAAGTCGTCGGTGGAGAAGCGCGCGAAACTCATCGCGCTGGCTTTGACCGTGCCGTCGAGCGTGCCGTAGGTGTTCTCCTTGCCGACCGTTCCGGCGATGATCTGCTGAAAGTCCATCTTCACTTCCTTGAAGAAGTGTTTCGGCAGGTTCGAGCAGTGGAAGCAGACCGCCTTGTCCGGGTTGTCGCCGTAGTTGTTGTTCCAGTCGAGCAGCGCCGAGGGCGTTTCGCTGGCCAGCGTCAGCGCGTACATGCTGACCGTGCCCATGATGTCGGTCTCGCAGGCGCTCGGAAACAGGTTCTCGCTCATCATGCTCATCACGGTGCAGGGCACGACGCCGAAGTACTCCTCCATCGAGGTCCAGCATTGGACCGCGCTAACGGTCAGCGAACTCCCCTTCATCCATCCGTCGATGACCGCGCCCAGCTTTGCCATCTTAATCAGCGCGGCCTCGGGAACATTCCCTGTCGGGATGTACTTCTTGATGGTGGCGAACTTCTCCTGCACCACATCGTCACCGTCCTTCAGTCGCTCGATGCGCCCGAAGACCTCGCTCAGGTCGAGCGTCTCGATCGTGATGCCGCTTTTTTCGAGCAGCTTCTCTGAGTAGCGAACGGTGTTGAACGCGGTGGGCCGCGCGCCGATTGCGCCGATGCGCAGATTCTTCATCCCTTCGACGACCCGGCAGACGCCCGCGAACCACTCCAGATCGGCCTTGAACTCCGGCGAGTCGGGTGCTTCGGTGTGCAACCGCGTCAGCGAATAGGGAATCCCGTACTGCTTGAGGTTGTTGCAGATCGACATCTTGCCGCAGAAGCTGTCGCGGCGGAAGGCGATGGTCATCTTTCCGGCGTGATCCGGCGTCGCCTGGATCAGCACCGGAACCTGAAGATTCGCCAGCCGCAGCGTGTCGGCCAGGCCGCGCTCCTCACCGAAGTTCGGCAGCGTGATGATGATGCCGTCGATCTCGGCGGCGTGTTTTTTGAACAGCGCCGCGCATTTCTTCGCGTCCTCGTAGGTCTCGACCGCGCCGTGCGCCGTCTCCTCGGGTGTCAGCACGATCGGCTTAATGCCCGCCGCCTCGAGCGCCGCAATCATCTCCAGCCGTCCGCTGGTTGCCAGGTGGCTCGGAAAAAAGCCACGGTTGCCTACAATTACTCCCATTGTCATCTGCTTCGCCATACGTCTCCCTGTTGCTGTTTGTGCGTGCCCACGAACGGGCCGTCTCGATGTTTCTTCACCGCGTCTATCGCGCAGCGATCTCTAGAACAACTTATGCTTCGGCCAATACTTGATCGTATAGATTCCGCCAAATGCCGCCATCAGCAGGCCCCACCACAACGTCGGGTGCAGATGAGCCAGCACAGTCGGCGGCGGATGATGGAACTCCGTGATCCCGGTGAAGATCAGCACCACTCCATAGGCCAGCATCAGGATGCCGCAGAAGAACCAGATCGACAGCTCTGCCGTCTCCTCATCGCGCTTATCGTTTCCGCGTTTATCGCTCATAGTCCAGCTCCTACCACAACATCAGGTTGAGAATAAAGAAGACGGTGATGACCACGATTGCCCAGAAGATCGGCTTTTGCCACAGCGTCTTCGATCCGTCGTGCGGAATCGGCGTAGCCCCATAGACCAGCCCGCTCAACTGCTCGACCGGCACCGGTTTGGTCATCAGGCTCACAATTACCGTGACGCCGACGCAGATCAGCCAGCACCACAGGCCGCGATACAGGTTCTCCGCCATCGGCTTTGCGTCCGGACTCAGCGCGATGTAGCGCAGCGCTCCGGGATCGCTGTGCGTCCAGATGAACATCCCAATCGAGGACACGGTTCCCGCCAGCAGACCCCAGAAGCCGCCAGCATGGGTCGCGCGCTTCCACAACATGCCCAGCACCACCGTCCCGAAAAGCGGCGCGATGAAGAAGGTGAACAACGCCTGCACGTAGTCCATGATGCTGGCCGCATTCATCACCAGGTAGGCAGTGCCGACGCTGACCAGCATGCCGATTACGGTCGACCAGCGGCCCATCGCGACATAGTGCTTATCGCTGGCCTTTTTGTTGATGAAGGCGCCGTAGATATCGTAGGTCCACACCGTCGAGAAGGCGCTGACATTGCCCGCCATGCCGCTCATAAACCCTGCGACCAGCGCTGTAATGCCTAATCCCAGTAGCCCCGGACCGCAGTAGCGTATCAGCATCAAGGGAAGCACGTCGTCGTAGCTGTGCTGTCCTGTGACCTGGGCGACGCTCGCCGGAACCAGGTGCATCACGCTGCCGTCGGGGTTCTTCAGTACGGCCAGCGCCAGCAGGCCCGGGACGATGACGATGAAGGGAACCGCCATCTTGAAAGCCGCTCCGATGATTGGAGCCATCTTGGCTGCGCGCAGGTTGTTGGCGCTCAGCACGCGCTGGACGACGAGGAAGTCGGTCGTCCAGTATCCGAAGCTAATGACGAATCCCAGCCCGAAGACGATGCCGGTCCAGTGGACGCCCATGGGGTTGTCCCGGAAGTGGCCGAGCGTGCTCCACAGGTGGGTGTAGTCGCTGCGCCCCACGTTCACCGCGATCTGAGCCTTGAGATTGGTCCATCCACCCGCTTCGATGAGACCCAGTATCGGAATCATGGCAGCGCCCGCCCAGATCAGCACGAACTGCAGGACCTCGTTGATGATGGCCGACCTCAGGCCGCCCAGCATCACATAGAGTGCCACCGTTGCCGCGCCTACCCAGATGCTGAAGCTGAGGTTCCAGCCCAACACCGTCTGCATCACTACGGCCATGGCGTACATGTTTACGCCGCTCATCAGAATCGTCATGACCCCGAACGAGATCGCCGACAGCCCGCGTGCGGGTTCACCGAACCTCAGTTGCAGGTAGCCGGGGACCGAGTGGGTCTTCGAAATGTAGTAGAACGGCATCATCACGATGCCTAGAAACAGCATCGCCGGAATCGCGCCGATCCAGTACCAGTGCGTCGCCAGGATGCCGTACTGGTAAGCCGCGCCCGCCCAGCCCATCAACTCCAGCGACCCCAGGTTGGCCGACACGAAGCTCAGTCCCGCGATCCATGCCGTCATCTCGCGTCCGGCCAGGAAGAAGTCTTCGCTCGTGTTCGCCTTGCCTTTCGCGTAAAAGCCGATGAACACCACCAGCGCGAAGTACAGTGCCAGGATCAGTACGTCTACGGGGGCAAGAGTCGTCATCTGCCCCTTCATCATTACCAGTGCGGCAAAAACCTGCATCGGTCAATCCCAGGCGAACGGCCCACAGTTAATGGTCGCGGGCGTTCACTCCCTCTCAATCGAGACTATTTGGTATACGTCGGAGCGTTGCGGTACGGATTCATGGTCGGCTGAGCCTCGCCAAGAAAGCGTATTCCGATAATTTCCGCTCGTTGTCACTATACAGGAAGGAGTCTCAACCCTCTACGAATAAATCGTCGCTGGAATCCTCAATTCCCGTGCATAAATCGTTTTAGCTATTAGTATTTTGGATTGTCGGATTTACAGGCACGGTTCATCCCTGCAACTCGCCGCGGTAAGTGCGAATCTATCTCGGGTAGGATGACGCTTCGGCGCTCATGGAGATCGACTATGCATATTCGCAAAACAGGTATTTTCTTCCTCACCGCTGTCCTCGCATTCGGAATGTCGTCAGCGTTTGCACCGGCCCAGGACGGCGCCAAACAGGACATGAAGAACGCTGGCCAGGAGACTAAGAATGCCGCCAAAGACACTGGCCACGGCGTCTCCAAAGGCACGCAAAAGGCCTATCACAAAACCAAGAGGGGAACGAAGAAGGCTTACCACAAGACTGTCAAGGGAACGAAACACGCGGTGAACAAGGTAGAAGGCAAACCTTCCGACGCTCCGCAGTAGTCATTCCCTCTGCAACAGCCTACTCTGCAAAGCTGTCGTCGCCGCGGAACCCCAGAGCGCCTCGGCAGCGAGGCAGACCAGCGCGATCCAATACATATCCGCGCCCAGTAGATGCACGATCTGTATCCATGTCGGGGCCAGCAGCAGAACATCCGCAATCCCAAGCACAAACTGGAGTCCCAGCAGCGCAGCCACAATCCAACCCAACCGCGACCGCATCTTCATCACCAGCCAGACCACGCAGACCAAACCTACGACAGCTGCTGCCGGGTGAATCCATCGCATACGCACCAGCAGCGGCGAACTTGACGCGAAGTCCGCCGCAAAGCCCTCGAGCAAGCTGGGCGAGGGAAACAGCGTATCCGCTAGCGCCGCGACCGACCCTGTGGCTCCCACGACGATTGTTGCCGCCAGCGCCACCCATGCAGGCAAGGCAAGACTTCTATCTCCGACGCTCGTATTTCTGGAGGCCGCAGCATCGCCCAGCCACCACGCGGTCAAGGACAATGCTCCCAGAAACAGCATAGTGTTGGTGAAGTGAATCGACTGCATCAGCACGCGCGATGTCGCGATATTTTCACCGACGAACCCACCCAGTACCAGCGCCGCGCCCAGCAATGCCTCGGTCACCAGCAACAGCACGGACGCCACCGCTGCCTTCCGTACCCGATGCCCGCGGCTGACGGCATAGAACACCCAGACCACGAGCCCAATCACCAGAACCGTACTGATTCCCGACATCGAACGATGGGCAAACTCGATGATTGTGGCCAGCCGTGGATGGTGCGGGAAGAAGTCGCCGTTGCACAGCGGCCAGTTGTCTCCGCATCCCGCGCCCGAACCCGTGGCGCGCACGACCGCTCCCCAAAGGATGACCAGCACGTTATACGCGACCACGACCCACGCATAACCCACCAGCGCCTTCGGCACCCGCTTCACCGTCTCAGCCGCAACCGTAGCCATACCCTCATTCTACGCAGCGCAGGATCGACTGGCCGATATTCGTCAGCCCTTGGCCAACTCCCTGGCGCGCTGCGTGGCCCGCTTCACGGCTTTGATCAGCGTTACCCGCAAACCGCCCTCTTCGAGCTCCAGAATACCGTCGACCGTGCATCCCGCAGGAGTCGTCACAGCGTCTTTCAGCAGCGCCGGATGATATCCCGTTTCGAGCACCATCCTTGCCGACCCAAGCGTCGTCTGCGCCGCCAGCAACGTGGCGACGTCACGCGGCAGCCCCACATTGACGCCCGCCTCCGCCAGCGCCTCGATAATGATGTACAGGAACGCAGGTCCCGAGCCGGAGAGCCCGGTCACGGCATCCATATGCTTTTCGTCGACGACCACGGTGCGCCCTACGGTCTGAAAGATGCGCTGCGCGATGGCCATCTGCTCTTCAGACACGAATCGTCCCGCGCAGAGCGCCGTAATCCCGGCAGCCAGCATCGCCGGGGTGTTGGGCATGGCGCGAATGACGCCCAGATCGTAGCCAGCCTCGTCCTCGATGCTGCGTGTCGTCACGGAAGCCGCAAAGGAAAGCACCATCTTCTTCGCCGAAAGCGCCGGTTTGATCTGTTCCATGATGCCCGGAACCTGGATCGGCTTGACGCCGAGCAGGATGACATCGGCGTGCTGTGCCGCCGCCAGGTTGTCGGTCGTCACTTCGACGCCAAATTGCGCCGACAGCGCCAGCGCGCGATCAGGATGGTGTACGGTGGCGAAGATCTGATCGGTTGCAACCAGATTGTTCTTCAGAAAAGCCTGCAAAAGAATGCCGCCCATCTTGCCCGTGCCAAGAATCGCTACCCGCAACCCAGGCATCACCGGGGCCGGTGTCACAACTTCATACGTTTCGTCGCTCATATAAAAAGGCTACCAGACTACCTTTGATTGCACGTTGCCAGCTACTTCTTCTGCGCCGCGATCCAGTCGTTCACCCGCTGTTCGAGGATGTCCATTGGCAGCGCGCCGGAATCCAGCACTTCGTCGTGAAATGCCTTGATGTTGAACTTCGGTCCTAGCTCGGTCTTTGCCCGCTCCCTTAGTTGCAGAATTGTCAACTGCCCCATCTTGTAGCCCAGCGCCTGCGCCGGCCACGCGATGTAGCGGTCCACCTCGGCCTGAATGTTGGTGTCGTCCATCGCCGTATGCTCGTGGAAGTAGTCGATCATCTGCTGCCGCGTCCAGTGTTGCGAGTGGACGCCCGTATCGACCACCAGCCGGATCGCCCGCCAGATGTCCGCCTCCAGCCGCCCATAGTCGCTGTAAGGGTCCTGGTAGAAGCCGATCTCCTTGCCCAGCCGCTCGCTGTAAAGCGCCCAGCCTTCGGTGTAAGCCGTGTAATAGGACTGCTTGCGGAACTCCGGCAGCCCGGTCAGCTCCTGCGCGATGGAGATTTGTAGATGGTGCCCCGGAATCCCCTCGTGATACGAAACGGCTTCTACTCCAGCCAGCGACCGCTCGGCGAAGTTGTAGGTATTCACCTCGACCTTGCCGGGACGTTTTCCAACCGCACTCCCCTGGTCGTAGACCGCCTCGGCCTGATCCTTGGCGATGAACGACGGCATCTCGACCACCTCTAATTTCGCCTTGGGCAGCGTGCCGAACAGTTCCGGCAGTTTGGGTCGCATCCTGTCGATGTATCCCCGATAGGTATCCAGCAACTGCTCCTTCGAGGTCGGGTGTTCTTTCGGATTGGCCTTCAGCGCCGCGTTGAAGCTCTTGAGATCGGCAAAGCCCAGCTTGTGAACAATTGCGAGCATCTCGGTCTCATCCCGCTTAACCTCGTCGAGCCCGATCTGGTGAATCTCCGCCGCCGTCTTGTTCAGCGTCGTGCTCTGCCGGATGCGAAACGCATAGTAGGCGTCGCCGTCCGGCAGCGCCCAGACGCCCGGGTCCTTGCGCCCGTTGGGCACATAGTCCCCCTTCAGGAATTTGGCGAAGCGTTGATACGAGGGCAGCACATCCGTCGCAATCGCGTTGAGAACCTCGCCCGAGATTCGCTTCTGCTCTGCCGCACTTACGGCTGCTGGAAACTTCTTCAGCGGCAGAGCGAACGGGCTGTCTTCCGGCTTCTCATTCGCCAGCGTCTGCACCTGTACCAGCACCTTCTCCAGCAGATATTCCGGCGGCATCCGATGCTCGTCGATTCCCATCTGCATGTTCGTCGTAATCTGCGAGAACGCCTTCGGTACCTTCTGCAGCCGCGAGATGTAGTCGTCGTAGTCCTTCACCGAGTCGAACTGGAGATCGATGGGCATCTGTGCCAGGTCGGTATGGAAGCCGTAGAACTGGTTGACCGGCATCTCCCATTCTTTGAACTTCGCCGCCTCCTGATCGTCGATCAGCGACCGCATCATCAACTCGGCCGACAGCTTCTCCTGGTCGGGCAGGCCTGTCGTGTCGATCGCTCCCAACCGCAGGATGAATCCGTTCTCCCGTTGCAGCGTGGCATTGACCGCCTTCACGGAGTAGTCCGTTAGCTGGTCGTTGTAGCGCTTGTCCCCGAGGTACGAGGCGTACTCCGGCGAGTGCTTGAGCTTGTCCTGCCAGATCTCGTCGAATAGCGCGTTCAACTCCTTGACCCGAGCAGCGACCGGCTCGTTAGCCGCGGAGGCGGAAGGAAGCGGCACCGGCACAACCTGTGCTTCGGTTGGCCCCACGCCCATGCAGCAGATCAATGCCAGACCACCAGTCAACCCCAGCGAAATTCTGTTCATTCGGTCTCCAGATACTCACTCGCCAGTGTAACTCCGCGTTCCCGCGCCTCCGGCAGGACAGGCATCCAGCATTCGATAAAGCGTCGACCGGCTGATCCCCAGCAGTTCCGCCGCGCGGAGCTTGTTGCCCGCACAGTTCTTAAGAACTTCGAGCACGTGCTGCTCCACCACCTCCTGCAATCGTGCCATCTTCTGCCCACCCCTGAAAACCGCGTTCCCATTCTCTGGTGGCGACATGGCAAACTCCGGAAACTCCCGCGCCTCGATCACAGAGCCGCTGCATCGCGAGACAGCCTCTCGGACCACGCCTCCTAATTCGCGAACATTTCCCGGCCACCCGTGCGATTGCAGCCTCTCCATCGCGTCCTTCGCAATCGCCGCTATGCTCTTTCTCTGCTCCCGCGCGAATCGACCGACAAAGTACGCCGCCAGCGCCGGGACATCCTCCCTCCGCTCCCGCAGCGGAGCCACACTGATCTGTACCATCGCCAGCCGCTGATAAAGCTCCAGTCGAAACACTCCCGCCGCAGCCAGCGTCCGCAGATCGCGGCGCGTTGCGGCGATAATGCGCGGCCAGTCCCTCTGCGGTGCAGCCCTCCCCTCGCGCGCCCATTCATGCCGTCGCAGAATCTTTAGAAATTCATCCTGCGTTACCAGCGGCATCTCGCCGATCTCATGAAAGAACAATGTGCCTTGCCGGGCAATCTTCGTTAGAGAGTCGATTCGGTTGCCTTCAGCCGCCACGATAAACGGTCCATCCGCGCTAGCGTTCATCCGGTGCAGAGCCCGCGCTACTGTCTCTTTGCCCGCGCCGCTCTCTCCGTGTACCAGCACGGTACGAAAGTGAGGTCCGATCCTGCGAACCTGCAATCGTAGCCTCTTCATCGCCGCGCTATCGCCGAGCATCTCCTGCTCCATCGGAGAGCAAGACAGGTTCGACTCTCCCTGAAATTCGATGAAGCGAGCAGGAAGAGAGGAAGGAATGTAGTTGAAGGTCACCATGGCTAATCCCTTCATCGGCAGGGATCGCCCTCAGATGAGCTGGTCCAACGCAAAAGAGCCGAACACCGCAAAGCGGCATTCGGCTCTTGATACGCCAAAATAAATTTAAGCGGTCCTGAACAGTCTTACGCGGTCGTAGACGCGCAATAAGTATCGAAGGCGCGGGTCAGCTCCTGTGCAATCGCCGGTGCCGTCGAGGTCTCAATCGCCGACCGCTGCATAAGGTACACCAGTTGCCCATCGCGCAGGATCGCAATCGCCGGTGAGGTCGGAGGATGGCCGCCGAAGTAGCTCCGGGCCTTCTCCGTCGCCTCGACATCCTGGCCCGCGAAGACTGTCACCGCATGGTCAGGCTTGGTGCCATGTTGCAGCGCCAGGCGAACTCCGGGGCGCATCTTTCCCGCCGCGCATCCGCAGATCGAGTTCACTACGACCATTGTCGTTCCCGATTGCGCCACGGCGGCATCCACTTCAGCCGCGCTGCGAGCCTCTGCCACGCCTGCGCGGGTCAGTTCCTCGCGCATGGGAATCACCATAATCTCTGGATACATGAGCCTCTCCTTGAGGCGGTCAAAACGGCCGCCTGAATCGATTGTACGGTCTTGCCCCCCGCCGCGCCAGCCCCCAGGCCGCCGGTGTTGTACCCTCAAAGCCGTGCAGACTCCCACCATCCGCGTCCAGGAGCAGGTCGCCCTCGCCCCCTACACGACCCTCCGCATCGGCGGCCCGGCCCGCTATTTCTGCGAGGTTACCAGCGAAGTCGAGCTTCTCGAAGCCATTCAATATGCCCGTCGGAACAATCTCAAAGTCTTCGTTCTTGGCGGAGGCAGCAACCTGCTTATCGGCGACGAAGGCTTCGATGGCCTGGTCGTCCGCATCGCCATCGACGACCCCATTAAAGCTATTCCTGACGGCGCTTTCGTCGACTACACCGCCAGCGCCGGAACGGAATGGAACGCCTTTGTCCTTCACGTCTGCGAACAGGGAATCAGCGGCGTCGAGTGCCTCGCCGGAATCCCCGGCTCCATCGGCGGCACCCCGGTGCAGAACGTCGGAGCCTACGGGCAGGAGGTCGCTGGCACCATCGCTGCCGTCCGCGCCTTCGATCTCGAAGTAGGCGCCTTTGTGACCCTTGCTCACGATCAATGCCATTTCGCTTACCGCAGTAGCATCTTCAACACCACCCGGCGCCACCGCTATATCGTCACTTCCGTTACTTTTCGCTTCGATACTGGAGTCCGGCCCATCCTCACTTACGCAGACCTGCAACGCCATTTTGCGGATTGGGATTCTGGCGCTCCTCCGACGCCGCTCGATGTCTATCACGCCGTCCGCTCCATCCGTCACCGCAAGGGCATGTTAATCGTCGAGGGCGAAGCCGACTGCCGCAGCGCCGGGTCCTTCTTCAAAAATCCCATCGTCGCTCCTTCCATACTTACGCAGATCGCTTCCAGCCTGCAAATCGCTGCCGATGACATTCCCCATTGGCCCGCCGCCGATAGCCTCATCAAGCTGCCCGCCGCCTGGCTTCTTGAAAAGGCAGGATTTACCAAAGGCTTCACCATGGGCCGCGCTGGAATCTCCTCTCGCCACACGCTCGCGCTCATCAACCGCGGTCACGCCACCGCCACTGATGTCATCGCACTGCGCGACGCGATTCGCGGCGAAGTCCTAAATCGCTTCGGAATCCAGCTCGAACAGGAACCGGTTATCCCGTAGTCAGGCCATGCCTGCTGACATTTACGCTGCTTCTCTCTCGAATCTGAAAAATTAAGCCAGTTTCCATTGGGGGAACTAGCCCTATTGAAACCCACAACTAGCCAGCTTAGGGGAGGTCCTTGAGTTAGGCAGACGATAAGGAAAGTTAAATGCGTATCCTGCTTATCCGCATCCTCATGCTTGTCAACTGCATTGTTCTCGTTGGCCATCTCTTATTGCAACATAGCCGCGGCGATCTTAACTGGTTGCGGGTTGGAGACCGCAGCCCACTCTCTAAAGCTTATATGGGTATGGAGGCAGCTCTGGCTATGATACTGGCTTTGGCAGTGTTCAACTATTTTTACCCGAATATGAAGAACATGTGTACGTCGAAATTAGCGCTGCTAATGGCTTGCATATTCATAGTAGAAGCTGCAGTCTGGCTGCTATATCAATAGGTTTTCTGTACGATACACATCGTATCTATTCGTCGCAGTATTAAATTTTCACGTTATACCGGTATTGTTCTCTATTCTGTCTCATTTGCGTGCCTGCATCGCCGAACTCTTATACTGAACTGAGAGAAACCATAGGAGAGAAGCTATGAGGTTGTATCAGATGGCAGATGCGGTTCGGTATGAACTGATGAATACCGAAGATTTGCGCGACACGTTTTTGCTGGAAGGCATGTTCCAGCCCGGCGAAATAGAGTTTGCCTATGTAGACCTCGACCGCACTGTGATCGGGTCGGCGGTGCCCACAAAGAGCCCGCTCAAGTTGCTGACCGAGCCGGAGCTTCGCGCCGACTATTTCCTGGAGCGCCGCGAACTCGGCGTCCTGAACGTCGGCGGCCCCGGATCGGTCATCGCCGGCGGTAAGACCTTCGACCTCGACAAACTCGATTGCGTCTACGTGGGACGCGGCACCAAAGAGGTCTCCTTTACCAGTAAAGATGCCGCCAACCCGGCTTACTTCTACATCCTCAGCTATCCCGCTCACGCCGAGTACCCCACGGCGATGGTCAAGTTTGCCGACCTCAAGGGCCTC
>Ga0207705_10000462_pt1 | contig 34797 bp, 37 predicted proteins | sample KBSC13metaG_FD_184314 | JGI IMG/M metagenome (GOLD analysis project Ga0207705, IMG submission 184314) | Corn rhizosphere microbial communities from Kellogg Biological Station, Michigan, USA - KBS C1-3 metaG (SPAdes) (version 2) | ecosystem: Host-associated > Plants > Roots > Rhizosphere > Soil ... | reverse complement strand
ACGGAGAACCTTAAGCAGGCTCATGTCCGAGAGAGGCTTCTTGAGCTTCTGACCGGGAAAAACGAGATCAGTGACTGAAGCGCGGAGCTTGGCAGCTCCTTGAAAGACGGCGATTGCTTCAGGCGAAAGTGGCACGACATGCGGCCGGTTCATCTTCATGCGTTCTGCCGGAATGGACCAGAGTCCATTTTCCAGGTCTATTTCCGGCCAACGGGCAAACCTGATCTCACCAGAGCGAGCAGCTGTGAGGATTAAGGTTTCAAGTGCCAATCTGCCAACGGATTCCCGCTCTCGGAGGTTTTTGATGAACTGCGGCACCTCCGCATAGGTCATTGCAGCGAAATGGCGGTCCTTTCGTGGCTGACGCGGCAAGCCCTTTGAAAGGGCTCGAAGCGGAGCTTCCGTTTCCCGAAAGCCTTTGACGCACGCCCAATCCAGAACCGTGCCAATTCGCTGACGAACACGCCTCGCCGTCTCAGGCTTACTGAGCCAAATGGGGGCGAGCACGTCCCGGATTTCAGGCGCGCCAATGTCGCTCACCAGTCGATCGCCCAATTTAGGGAAGGCGTAGGTCTCAAGAGTGGAGAGCCACTGACTTTGGTGCTTGCCGTTCTTCCAGCTGGCCTTGTGCTCCTTATGAACGACTTTCGCGGCATCGCGGAAGTTGGGTATCGCCTGCCGCACCCGCTTCCGCTCCAGAACAGGATCCAGGCCTTGGGCGATCTGGCGGCGGATTTGGTAGGCGGCCTCGCGAGCATCCCGGAGGCTGACTGATTTGAGAGGGCCGAGGCCAATGTCGCGGCGCTTACCGTTCAAGAGCGCTCTAAGAACCCAGTTTCGACCGCCCGCCGGCTTCACCACCAGGAACAAGCCGTCGCCGTCCGAATAGCGTCCTGGCTCGATCATGGTTTTCAGCTTTCCAGCAGTGAGTTTTCCCACCTTGTCCCGTCCTCCCAGTCCCACATCTGGTCCCACAATTTGTGTGGGACTGGATGGAATTCTCTGATCCCGCATGGGATCTAAAAATCACCGATTACTGGCGGTTTATAGCCATTTTCTAGCGAATTTCCTAGGCTGAAAAGGAGACGAAATGGCGGTGGTGGCAGTCAGGTTCGAACTCGTCTCCGCTCGTTCTACCGGATCACAAGTGGGATTTGGTCACTTCAAACGCAGCTGAATGCGAGCGTTCTCAGCTCATTCCGCAATGCCGCTTACCAACCCGGCGCAGCCCGAAGAAAATCCGGCTGGTCCGGAAACCCAAGAAGCCGGCGCTGAAGTCTCCAGTCCATAGGCAGATCCGCTTCCATCAGTCGCTTGCATGTCAGATCTGGTGGCTGCGTGCCGTCCCTGATTGACGCAATGATGTCGGGAGCGAGATAATTTAGCCGGACTACGCGTGTAAACCGCTTACGATGACATCGGACGCGTTGAGACATCTCCACGACGCTGCATACGTCTCTATCATCAAGCGCAGCCTGTGCGATGCGCGCCTTCTGCAGCAGACCCACAAGCCGTCTGTTTGGTTTCGCTCCGGAGTCCGTGGATCGTCTCTTCAAAAGCATTGTCAGCTCGCGCTTCATTGAGATTGCGCTCGCCGGGACATCGATGATTTCGATTAAATGTTGACGCGACCACGCGTCCCTGTCGCCGCGAAACAGGCCCACGCAATCCCATTGCAACAGCCGCACGACTTCGGGAACGCGGATAAGCAGCTTTAGCCAGCTGCTCGAGAGTTCGATGCGTTCCACGACCGCTCTGATGACGCATTGGGCGCGGCGAGGCGTGGCAGCCTCGATATATTTACTCACCTGAGCTCCGGCGGCGGGGAGCCTGTCCAGATTTCCACTGTGGTAACCGTCCCTGAGCAGCATCCCACGAAGGCGCTCCCGATCAGCAAACATTGACGCGAGCGCCGCCACTACGAGCTCCTCGAGCGTGTCTGCTTTGACCCGGTATCGCCGCGCCCCATGCCTCCGTCCCCATTCTGACTGGTTGGAGATGTAGTAGCGCTTCATGGTCGCATAGCGGCGGTCGCGATACACTCCCATTTTCCGGCCAAAGCCGTCGTAAATGAGATCACGGAGCAGATCGGTCTTGTAGATCTCCACTACTCTCGCGCGGGTGCGCTTGGCGCGAAGCGCTTGAACCTCATCCCAGAGCTCACGCGAAACAATCGCCTCGTGCACTCCGGGATAAATTGCGCCCTTGTTTCGGACCTGCCCGGCATACAGGGGATTGCCGAGCATGTTCCACACGCTCGCCTGGCAAATGCCGCGGCCCTGAACCGGATGCCCACGCTTTGACGTGCGACTTCTGCGTACAATGCCCTGTTGACGGAGCTCACGCGCGACCATCGTGTAGCTCTTTGCCTCGAGGTAGCGGTTGAACATCCATCGAATTACCTCTGCTTCCGCCTCATTGACGTGCAGCTTCTTGTCACGCAAATCGTAGCCGTATGGCGGATTACCCCCTACGAACATTCCACGCTGTTTCATGGCGCTGAACTTGTCGCGCAACCGGTCTCCGGCGATCTCACGCTCAAATTGAGCGAACGTGAGAAGGATGTTCAGGATCAGCCGGCCGGTGCTGTCGGCAGTGTCGAAATTCTGCGTGACGGCGACGAAAGCGACGCCGAACTGCTCGAACAAATCCACGAGCCGGACGAAGTCCAGGAGCGTTCGGCTGATCCGGTCCAGTTTGTAGATAACCACAGCATCGATGACGCCGCTTTCGATGTCCGAGAGGAGCTCCTGGAGGGCCGGCCTGTTGAGATTGCCGCCTGACCATCCTTCATCGTCATAATGTTTGGAGGCCTCCTGCCAGCCTTTCGGCCGCTGGCTCGCAATATAGGAAGAGCAGATCGCGCGCTGCGCCGCGACTGAGCTGAACTCCTGCTCGGAGCCCTGCTCGACGCTTCTGCGGGTGTAAATCGCGCATCGTGTGAATTGTGGAGTTGAGAGTGGGCGCATTGCAATGCTCCTCGATTGCCCACCCTGGCTGAGCATAGCTTCGGCGCTGCGAATTGCACTTGCACCGGCGGTGCGCGAGGGTCGGCAAGTCGAGGTCCGTTCCATGCGGCGGCGGAGAGGAGTTCGGAGCTGTCTTGGGCGCCTCGATTAGCCTTATCCAAGGATAATGTAGGGCAGCCGACATTAAGGTGGTAATGCAGCCAGGTGGGTCCAAAGGCGAAGGGGGCGGCGCCATGGCAACAATTGCAGGAAGAACGTTTCTCGAGGAGCGCCGGGATGTGCTGTCAGGCACTCCGCGCGCAGGGTTCGTCGATCGGTGGATCTTCGTTGGGATGGCCGCCTGGTTCATTTTCGTCGTGCTCGTGGGATTCATCCCTGACGCGATCGGCAAGGTTCAGGCGGTCCAGGCAGGGTTGCGGCCGCCTTTCCCAATCGTGCTGCACATGCATGCGGTAGCGATGGGCGCATTCCTGCTGCTGTTACTGACGCAGACGGTGATGGTGGCGACCGGCCGCGAAGCGTTGCACAGACAGTTGGGGATTGCCGCTTTCGTGCTGGTGCCGGCGCTGGTTGTGATCGGCATCGTTCTGGCGCCAACCATGTATTACCAGACGTGGGACGCGCTGCAGACCGCTCCCGCGTCCGCGCGAGCGGGATTGCAGCAAATACTCTCCATCCGGGAAGACATCCTGCTGCTGCAGATCAGCGCGGGTGTGCTGTTCGCGATTTTCGTGACGATAGCGCTCCGGGCCCGAGTGAAGAATTCGGGGCTGCACAAGAGGATGATGTTCCTGGCGACCGCTGTGCCGCTCGGGGCATCGATCGACCGCATGGATTGGTTGCCTTCGAGCCTGCCTGCGAACCCGTGGGCGACCGACCTATGGATCATCGTGGCGCTGGCGCCGATGCTGGTCTGGGACGTGCTTCGGAACAGAAAACTGCATGAGGCCTATTGGATCTGGCTCGCCATCTATGTGCCGGCCTGCCTCGTCGTGGACTTCCTGTGGGACAAGCCGGCGTGGCATACGACTGCGCGGTACATCCTGAGGGTGTGATGTAGCGATGTGCTAGCGCCGGCCGCCGGTCCGGTCAGCGATCCAGGCGAGAAGCAGGATCGTCGGCACCCAGAACGGGAAAATTCCATAGAGCGTGTCGCTGACCGAGTGCGAGCGGCTGTCGATCGCGACGAAGACCTGAATACAGAAGGCGAGTGCGGCGAGAGTGACAAGCCAGCCGGCGATCGAAACGGGGCGGAACAGCACGCCCATTGGACGAAACCAGGACATGAGCTTCTCCTAATCGAAATACGACCGGCTCGCTATTGGTCCGTTCGTCGGCACGCGCTGCCATCAAGCCCCAGATAGACATTCTTCGTGCCAAACGCCTGGCACGCCTATCAGCCGGTACAGCTCATCTCCGCCGTGGTAGAACGTGACAGACAGGACGCGGGCCTCCAGTCCGGCATATTCAAGCTGATCGTCCTCGAGTTCGTTGTGCAGCCTCCAGATTCTTTGAAACGCTTCCAGTGACTCGCGATCGCCTATCTTCACGATCGTGCCCTTGGGAAACTCTGCGTTGTACGGGCCCTTGGTTCTTCCCATGAGTGAACTCATTTTGGAATTGGCACGAACCGCTCCGTCGGGATCGGTTCGATCAGCTGATATCGAATTGCGTCCATTGCTGCCACTCACTCCGATCGTCATCAGCTTACGAGACGCTCGGCTTATACCAGCCAATTTCTCGGCCACATCCACCAGAGAAGGAGAATGGTGAACTGGATAGGCAGCACCACTGCAGCGGCAGGCAGCGTCACGGCGAGGACAATGTATGTACGCTGGCAGGGTTTCATCCGCACACAGTGCCTGCAGGGACAGGCGAGACCCTCATTCGGCTGCCAACGTGAGTGTCTCCCCGGTTGTGGGAACGACGAAAGTTCTCTCGCAGACCGGCTCCACCCTCTCCCCTGTTTCCAGTCTCAGGCGGCGTACTTTCGTGATGAACCGACGATCCTGGAACTCGTAGAGCCCAATACGATCGCCGTTGCTGTCCTCGACAGGAATAACTCGCACGAACGCCATCAGTGACTCGCGCGGTAAGCCCGCACCTCTGCCTCGGAAATATCGGACGGGTAGCACTTCGGAGAATATCCACCGGGACGGCTGTAAGCGCTTCGCCGGCCGCAGGAGCGTCCGGCTCGGTCGACATTATACGGGCAGGGACAATTGCCCGGATAGGAGCTCAGGGACTCCTGGATGATCAGCTGCCGAATCTGAGCGTCAGAATCCCGCGCCTGTGCAGGTTGCGCGGCGAACGTGATAGCGAGGATCGCCGGAATCAGAGTTCGATGCATGAGTGCCCCCACTCAGCGATTCGGCACGGCTGGTATCATCAAAGTTGAAAGCACACGCAACCCGAACCCGACCGCGTGCGATTTCATGCCAGTCTGGACATAGTTAATCTCCAGCAAAATCAATGTATGCTAGATCCGCCGAATGAATGCGGATCGGGAAACACTTGAACAACTTCGGGCCCAGCTCGAAGACTGTCTTCAAAAGCTGCCCGGTACCGGGGCGCCATCGGGTATCGCCGACTGCGTTGACTTGGCGTTGCGCCGTCTGAACGCGTTTCTGGAAATGATCGACAGTTGGGATCGGGAATCCTGAGTTAACCTCCGCTGCTTGACCGCATCAATAATCGATGGTCTTAGGAGAAAGCCGGATCACTACTATCGTCGGGTAATAGTGGAACACGTCGATCCGGAACTTTTCGAGGGCCCTGCCTTTGATGCGCGCCAGCTTGATCTGCCCCTGAACTGCAGTCTGGGGGAACGCGACCGAGTCTGGAATCCGGACCTCGGCCGGCCCTCTCCCCATCAGGCGCTGGGTTCCTTCCTCGAAGAGATCGGCGTCGGGCAGCCGATGCGTGTTGCCGGTACCCTGATCCGCGATTTCGGCTCGGCCGGCGGGGTTATGTCTGCCTCCTGGTGGCGACTTCGCGCGATCGTCGGTATCCGGATCGCCAATGCGATCACCGCGTCGCGTGAACTCATGAAAATCGCGCTGACAGAGTCCGTCGCGCGCGGCCCTGTGGTTTCAAACCGAGCCGAGGTCGTGAAACTCCTGTCCGCGCATCTGGGATCGTTGCAAAGGGAGCGGGTCCTCGCTCTCTACGTCGATTCAAAGCTGCATCTGCTCCGCCTCGAACACATCAGCGAAGGCACGGTCAGGGATGCCCCCCTGAACCTGACCCGCATAATTCACTGCGGTCTGGACGTCGGAGCGTGCGGACTGATCGTGGTGCACAACCACCCATCAGGCGATCCCACGCCGAGCGCTTCTGACCGCACGGTAATGGCCCGCCTGGGCCGTCTGGCGGCAGATCTCGACATGTACCTGATAGATGCTCTTGTCATCGCAGGCTCTCAGTGCGTTTCGATACTCAACGACGGGGATGACCAGAGGCGGTAGGAGCAGCGGCGTTTGCTGATCAATCAGCCGGGCGGCAATCCGCCGCCGGCATATTGCGGGAAGGGCGGTGGTGGCGTCTCCCGACGAAAGAGAGTGGTCAGATAGTGCTCGAGCATCTGGCGGCCCTTGGAGCTAAGGTGAACGAGCTGTCGGCGTCCGTCTGAACATCTGCCGGCCCGCTCGATCAGTCCCCTCTTCATGAGAATGCGCTGCCACCTCTGGCCGGTGGACTTCGGGACGTTTGCGGCGTGCGCAAGGCCGACAACAGTCGCCGGTTCACCGCGCGCAGGCAGACAGTAGCAGGCAAGCAGGATATCCCACCCCGGTTCTCCGAAAAGGTCGTCCCCCAACAGCCGCTCCCGCGCCCTCCGCGCATCATAGAGTCGGCAGGCAAGGTGGACCAGCTGAGACCGCGTGGGCGGTTCCTCCGATTTGAGATTATGGGCTTCAGCTGCCGGCCAATTAGCGGCAACAGCTGCTGGATCGGCAGCAGAGTCGACCGGCACAGCCGCGCACTCGGCGGTGTCGCTATCGGATACCGTAAACTGGTGCTCAGGTAGCACTCGCGGTCCTTCTGCTGCTGACAGAGCGGTACCGAGCAGTGGAAGCCTATGTGGGATAGCTCGAGAGGGCAAGATACATCCGTATCGGATGTGCTTAAGTCTAAAGCGGATTCGGTTGTGGCCGCCAGTCCCAATTCGGGCGCGATAGCGGGCGCAAGCGAGCGGACGAGATGCAAAACCTCTCTCATTCAGGAGGGAGGTCGTCTATGCGTTCTCAGTTCATCTCAGGTACCGGAATCGCTCTCGCAACAATGCTTCTGTTGCCGCAAAAGGCTTCAGCACAGACGGTTCGAAAGGCCGGTCTCGATACCCCTGCAGCTGCCCCGGCAACTGCCGCGACCCAGATTCTCCCAATCTCCTACTCCCTGAGCCCTGCGGCCATGGCTGCATCGTCCGGAGAACTCCAATTGACGCAAGGACAGCCTCAACAAAGCAAATCGGAAGAGGCGCAACAGAAACGCGAACTCGCCAATCGAAAGGCCTGGGCGAAGTGGCACGGGATGCAGCGCGACGCGATGCGATGGGAATTGGGCTACCTCGCGTTGAGCGCAGTGGACGCCGCGCAAACCATCAGCTGCCTGCAGGACCATACGTGCCATGAAGCCAATCCGGTCTACGGCCGTCATCCGAGCCCAGCACGGGTGATCCTGACCAAGCTCGCGGGTGGCGCTCTCCACTTCTGGCTGGTCCACGGCATGATCAAAAAGAATCCGTGGGAGGCGAGGCTCACCGCTCAGCTGAGCGCCGGGATCCAAGGATTCATTGTGGGGATCAATCTCACCGGCGCCATGAAAGATTAGTGCGGCCGCGGTAGTCGGGTGAGAGTGAGCGGGCGCCTTTGCGGCGCCCACTCACAGCGATTCGGCTCGCTGAACCCTTCTGGTGCCGGGCCAAATCCTACATTGCAAACAGTAGATCAGGCCGGCTTCGCTCCCGGCGTCCCGCACTTAGCGTAATGGCCTTTGGCGTCACGACACTTGGTCGGTTTGGCAGGTGCCTTCGGTGGGCACTTCATGAACTTGCCTTTCGCGTCGCGGCAAGGCGCGGCTGCGATCGAAGGCGTCGGACCAGCGACTAAAGCGACTGCGGCCAATCCGAAAATGAATTTGCGCATATTGCGACTCCCCCAATTGCGTTACAGCCATTTGGCCACACCACCGTGATGAGAGCAAGCACCTTGGTGCGTCTTGGCATGGCTATAGGTGCCGTCCTTGCACTGGGCCGTTGCGCCAGCCGGACTGTTGTTGTCGTTGGCAGCAGCAGCCGACGTTGCGGCAGGAGCAGGTTTCGGCGCAGGCTTTACTGTCGTCTTGGCGGGCGTGGACGAAGTCGTGCTTCGGCAGGTTGCCCGCAGCCTGTTGTACCATTTGGTGCAGTCAGTTGTGCTGGCAGTGGTCTTGGTGGTGGTCTTTACCGCCCCTGGCGCTTTGCCTGTTGTGGTCTCGGTCGACGCTGTCCGGCAGACTGCCTTGTTCGCGTTTCCAGGCTTCGTGCAATCATAGTGCCTGCTCGTCGTCTTGGTCGTGACCGTACTTGTCGTCGTGGTGGTTGGCGTCGCCTTCGGCGCGGTCGCGGCGTTCTTGCAGGCCGCCTTGTTTGCGTTTCCGGCCTTTGAACAATCGTAGTGGCGAGCTGGGGCAGCTGTCGCTGGCGATGCCGCGAAAGCCACCGGAGCCAGGAATGCGAGGACCAACAGTGCGCGGGACAGAATGCTCATGTGACGATCTCCCTCCTCATTGAAATTCAGGTGTGGCTAGAGAAGCTTGGAAAGAGCGCCAGAAAGGCCGCCTTCACCCTCCAGAATTGAAGCGAAACGTCCGAGCGACCCTTCGCCGCCAATCTGCTGAACGATCTCGTTGAGCTTATCGCCCGGAAGGCCGGTCGCGTCGGACGCGGTTTGAACCGTGTCGCCTTCCTGCGCGTGAGCTTGGCCAAGCGCAGCAACCGCCTGCTCTACCTCCTCTGGGGAGAGACCAACCTTTGCTGCAAGATTTTGAACCGTGGTGTTGTCGGTAACCTGGCCGAGAATGCTATCGAGCAAGCTCATATTGCCCCCTTTCAAACACCCACGTCTGGTTCAGCGCTCCTGCTGTCGTTTCGTTCCTTCGCAGATCCAGCCACAAGGCGCAGCGTATCCGCTTCCCGCCCCCCTCGCGGACATTCTGCGAACCCAAAGTCGTTGGTTGAACCGCGCCAGAATTTGCGAACAGCGCAAGGTCTGTGGACGCCATCTTTTACCGATGCTAACTTGGCGGTCTTTCGCGGTCACCAGGCCGGCCCACCTTTTAGGCCAGGTGGCACAACCTGTCCGTTCAAGATCATTGAACCGATGACCAAGGATCCGTAAAGGTCGACTGAGCCGTTGATTACTGTTCGTCCGAGGAATTTGCCCTTGGTCATTGAGGTGACGCTCGAGCGTTGAGTCATTGTGCAGTCGCGATAGATTGCTTTCCAGCTCCAGGGTAAGGCCGCCTTCCACACGTTAAAGCTGCAGCGATCGAAGAGCACGTTGTCGCTCTCGGCCATGTTAACGATCGGCCCAGCCTGATAAACCTTTCCCGTCGGCGACAGGGTTGTGTCGTCCGTGAAGCGACAATCGATGAATTTCGTTGCGCGCGCTGAGTCCTGCTTGTCGGGAAAGGGATGGACCACCGCTCCGACAAACGTGCAGCCATTGAAACGAAAATAGGGCTTCAGCGGCCACGCTGACCAGGTGGTTGTGCCGACAAACGTGCAGTCGGTGAACCGCGCATCCTGGCTATCGCCGCTGTCGGCCACAAGTCCGGCGCCGACGTTGTCAACGAACCTGCAGCGGGTGAATGTCAGATCGCGAATGGGCTTGTCTTCGGCCTCGATGTCGACACCCGCGCCTGGCGCGCTCGAAATGATCGAACGGCCGGTATGGCTGAACTCACAATCCTCAAAGTCATAGCCACGTCCGGCGGTGAGGCTGAGACCCTGCCGGGCGTTATAACGAGCGACCAATTTCGAAAGCCGGCTCCTATCCGTTCGGTCCGGATCGCCGATAATAATCGCTCCATCCTGGCCATGGTGGTGGCTGAATACGTTTCGGACAATTTCCGGGCCACGATTGCCCGCCAGCAAAAGTCCGGTGCCGGGAATTTGCCAGCCAGTATCGCCATGTTGTCCGCCGATCAGCAGCCGCTCGAGGTTTCCGTCCAGTTCGACGTGCTCAATCGCAACAGGCGCCAGGCAGTCGCTGACCCAGATCATGGCGTTGTACGGGCTCGCGACTTCGCCAACCTGCAAATTGGGCATCTTCCGGTGAGTAGGCAGACCGGTCTGGCGATCGAACGTACCGAAGCGCAGCCTTGGCTGGCAAAGCAGCCGCGCGCCGTTACCCAGAACCCGAGTTGGCTTCGTCAGTCCGCGCAGCTCAAGGATGGGCGACGGAGTCCAGGCGAGAGGCCCACCCTCAGTTTGTTCTCCAATGAGATAAGTCCGTCCACGCCCAAGCGAGACTGTGCCTCCGCCGCGGCGTTGAAGCACCCGACTGAGCGCAGCAAATGCCCGCGTGTCATTGGTTGCTCCATCACCCTTCGCCCCGAAATCCTCCGGTCGAAGGACAAACTCGTCTTGAGAGAGCAATCGAGTTGGCAGCGCTGCCGCCGCCGCACACGCAGCCAAAAACGAGCGCCGCCCTATCGCCATGTGAATTGAACGCTCGGAACCTCGGGACTGTTGCTCAACCAGGCGAACCGCTCTGCGTCCGCTTTCCACCCGTTCGCGACATTACGACCAAGGCGTCCGGGAACCTCAATTTGTCCACGGATTGCTTGGAGCGCCCTTCAATACTCCGTCGGTTCAGGCGTGAGGCATTCAGCGCATCGAGCGAAGCGGCCGCCCGTTGAGAAGCAGTCGGCGGGTGCGGGTCACGCAAACCAGGTTAACCTGACAATCGTGCCCAGCGCCCGAACCGATAGGGATCGCCCATTCCGATCTCTTTTCCACCGCTCTGGAGCGGATCTTTAGAGCTTCTTCACCCTGCCGAACTATCGTTCAAGTACTGCGGAAGCTTCTTCCGCCCAAGAGGTAGCACGACGGATCGATGCTTAGTCGTCTCTTTGACGTTTGCGGGCCTGCTGAATTTGGCCCTGGCGTCGACCAGGCATTGATCGAAGAGCGCTATCGCTCGCTGCGGCGCCAGGTGCCGATCATCTACCTGATGGGCTTCGTCAACCTGTCGGCTATGGAGCTTGCAGTGAGGCATCGGCTCTCGCCCGGGCTCAACCTCCCAACTTTCATCGCCGTCTGCGGTCTCATTCGCTTGTACCAGTGGTACGGGTTCCACGCCCCGCGCGAGACGGATCATCAGAAGATGATCAAAATGATGCGGCAGACCGTCTGGTTCGCCGCTGCGGTATGTGTCGGCGTGTGCATTCGTTGCCTCTATCTTCTTGCGATCGGGGATGAAGCCGCTCGGATGGCAGTGCTTCTGTTCGGCGGATTGACGGCGATCGGAGTATCCTACGGGCTCACAGCCCTTCCGGCGGCGGGACGGGTCCCACTGTTCCTGATCATCGGGCCGATTTCCATCGCCGCCCTGCTCTTCAGGGACCCGAAATTTGCCGGCGCTGCCTTTGCACTCGTTGTGGTGGCCACCCTCACCATTCGGCTGCTTAGCGTGCACAGCCGTCACTTCACCGCAGTCGTCCGGTCGCGCTGGGAGATTGCGCATGAGCAGAAGCGCGTCGGACGCGCGCATGAGGAAGCGGTAGTCGCGGCAACAACCGACTTCCTCACCGGCCTCCAAAACCGCCGAGCCTTCGTTGCCGCGCTCGAAAGCGTCGCCTCCGCTTCCACTCGCCCGTTCGCCCTCGCGCTGCTCGACCTCAACCGATTCAAGGCGGTCAACGATACGTTCGGCCACAGCGTCGGAGACCAGCTTCTCAAGGAAGTTGCCGCGCGGCTGGTCAGGGCGGTGGGATCGCGCGGGATTGTCGCGCGTCTCGGCGGCGACGAGTTCGGTCTCCTCCTTGCAGACGTCGCCGGCGCATTCGACGCCCACCAGACCTGTAGCGCGCTCCTTGCCGAGGTGAATGGGCCCGCAATGCTGGACGACCGCGAATTCGTGATTGCGGCTTCCTGTGGGATTGCCGTGGCAGCCGGTCGCCCGCAATCCACGTCGCGGCTTATGATCGATGCGGATCTCGCCCTCTACGAAGCCAAACGAGGGGAATCGCAGGTCGCCGTCTATGAATTGCGGATGGACGCGCCGCGCCGCCGGCGGGCGCAAATCGAACATGCGCTCCAGGAATCGCGCGTCGAGGATGATCTGGAAATCGTCTTCCAGCCGATCTTCGACCTCAAAAGCGGCAAGATCATCGCCAACGAGGCGCTTGCCCGCTGGACCGACGCCCGGCTCGGCGCGATCCCGCCGTCTGAGTTCGTACCGATCGCAGAGCAACTCAACCTGATCGGCGAGATCAACGTGCACCTGATGCGCCTCGCCTTCGAGGCGGCCCGTTCGTGGCCGCCCTCGATCAAACTGTCGTTCAACCTGAGCGGCGTCCAGCTATCGCAGCCCACCCTCGCAAAATCTGTTCTCGTGGCACTTGAGGAAACCGGCCTTGAAGCCACCTCCCTCCAGGTCGAGGTTACCGAGACGGCGCTCCTTGCAAATTTCGATCAGGGGCGCGCGAACCTGAGGGAACTGAAGCGGGCGGGTGCGACCGCAGTTCTCGACGATTTCGGGGCTGGCTTCGCTTCAATCGCCTATTTGCGGGAATTACGCTTCGACCAGATCAAGCTGGATGGAAGCCTTGTCACTGCCGCTCGGGAGAGTGCGGACGGCAGGCGTCTGCTTGGGGCGGTCATTGGGCTGTGTGACCTCCTCGGGGTCTCAAGCGTCGCTGAACATGTCGAGAGCGAGGAGTTGCTGACACTCGTTCGAGATCTCGGCTGCAGCGCAGCACAGGGATTCTGGCTCGAGCGCCCGCTGAGCCGTGGGGAAATAGAAAAGCGGCTCAAGCGCGGAACCGAGGACACCCTGCATTCACGTCGAGCAGCCTGACCGGCCGCGGGCGCCGGCCTCGTGAGAGCCAAGTTAGCCCTAACAATGCCTATCGAGATGTCATCGGCCGGTGTTGGCGGCAAAGATCGGGCCGAACCGGTTCCACCACAGCCGAACGGTCTCATGGCAGATGTCGATGCCGTGCTCGAACAGCAAGTCTTCGACATTCCTCAGTGACAACGGAAAGCGCACATACATCAGCACCGCGAGGCGAATTACCTCGCGCGAGGAGTTGAAATAGCGGAATCGGCTGGCTGGCTTCTTCGGGCGAGGCATGAACTCGCCACTACCCAATTTCCATCCTTCCGCCAGCCGGTGCATTTGCTCGGACAATGCCGCGGAAAGCGCACATACATCAGCACCGCCAGGCGGATAACCTCAGGCGATGAGTTGAAATAGCGGAATGGGCTGGCCGGTTTTGCTCGGGAGCTGCGGGGCATCAGCGGCCGCTACCGGGCAGATGCAATTGAAACCAGTGCTGCCCCGTTGGACTGACAGTGCCCCTCCACGTCTTACTTAGGTGCCACGTAATTTCGCTAAAGCCTCTGGAAAGCGCCGCGACAGCGGAACCGTAAATCCCTCCAGTTCGATCTTGTAATCGCCCGATCCTTCGGGCGCGAACCCGCTCACATGCTTGGCGTTGACGAGCCAAGAACGATGTGTGCGCAAGAAGCCACTGGGAGCCAGTTCTTGCTCTATCGCGGACAGAGCTGAGCGCATCATCAAAGTTTTCTCGCCGCGCAGCTTGAACTCGACATAGTTACCCGCGGAAGCAATCGCCACAATGTCGTTCAGATGAACGCGGGAGACTCTTGCACCATCACGAATGTCGAACGTTGCCTGTGATATTGGAGTCGTGGCAGGCAGCGGGGGGTTCAAAAGGTGGTTGACCAAGGTGAAAACGCCCAGGAACAGAACATAGCCCGCCGTATCCTTGCTGAACTCGTAAAGAAACTCACGGAGAGTATTCCCAAATTCATAAGGCATGCCTGCAAGATCGAACGCGACCTTGCGCAGCAAAACGAAACCCAGGACATGAAAGAGGGAATAAAGGAAGACTGCGGGTCCGTGGACCAAAAGCTTCCAGCGCGGTCGAACCGTGAGGGGCGCCACGCACCACGCCAGCCATATAATCCGGAAAACCAAAAGAGACGTAATAAAGCTTGAGCCTTCCGTAATGATGGGGGCGAGCAAGCCTCGGGCGGGTGCGCCATGCCACAGCGTGATGACATTGACCGCAGTGCCGAGGCCCGCGAGCGTAGCCGCGATCCCAAACGAATAGAGCCAGGTTCGGCTTGCTTTGCCGTTTGTCCCCGAAGAATCGCCGCTTAACCCAAACAGTTGGCGCCAATCACGGGCTTCACGCAGCCAATCCCTGGGCGCTTCATTGCGCGACAAGACTTCAGCAGAACCATAGAGTTTGTCGATCGAGGGCATTGACCGTCCCAGCGGTAGGCAAGGCGCTAATATAGAACGGATCAATCAAGGGATAAGCCGGAAAATGCGCAGACGGACTTTGCTAACGGCCGAGGCCGCCGGCTTGGTGTTGAATTCTCTTGTGCGATTTCGCTTATCGGCCAAGGCCGGAAGCCCCTTTCGCCGCCTGCGCCCGACCGATGCCGCGTGGCCCACGGCGGCTCAATGGAAAGCTCTAAACAAAGCAGATCGATTAGACATTCGACATAAGGGGGTTTTGCCATGCTGAGACGCGATCTGCTGAAAGGCGTCGCCGCACTGTCCCTGGCGACGGGTTTGGCGCCCGCTGCTACTTTCGCCGCGCCCGCGCGCAGACGGGTCCGGCCGGGGGATGTGGGGTGGCCGGATACAGCGGCCTGGGCAAGCCTCGGCAAGGCGGTCGGTGGTCGGCTCAGCAAGATCGTCTCGCCCTGGGAGGCAGCAGCCAAAGCGCCGGACAGCCCCGAGACCGCGGCCCTGTTCAAGGCGGTCCGCAACAGCTTCCACAACAGCGAGACGCCGGCTCTCACCCAGAGCCTCGGCTGGATTGATGCCTGGATTTCGAAGCCGAGCGAATACATGGTGGCCGCCGGAAGCGCGGCTGACGTGGCCGAGGCAATCAAGTTCGCCAGGGCGCACAACCTGCGACTGGTCGTGAAAGGCGGCGGGCACAGCTATCTCGGCGGCTCCAACGCACCAGACTCGTTGTTGATCTGGACCAAGCCGATGCGAGCGATAGAACTGCACGACGCGTTCGTCCCGAAGGGCTGCAGGAGCGCGCCAGAGACGGCGGTCAGCGTGGGGGCCGGCTGCGTCTGGCTGGAGGCCTACGATGCAGTGACGAGCAAAGCCGGGCGCTATGTCCAGGGCGGTGGCTGCGTCACGGTGGGAGTTGCCGGGCTCGTGCAGGGCGGCGGCTTCGGGAGTTTCTCGAAGGGCTTTGGCACTGGGGCTTCGAACCTACTTGAGGCCGAGGTCGTAACGGCAGATGGCCAGGTGCGGATCGCCAATGAATGCACTAATCCGGATTTATTCTGGGCCCTGAAAGGCGGCGGCGGCGGGACGTTCGGCGTGGTTACGCGGCTGACGCTCAGAACATTCGATTTGCCGGCGACCTGGGGGGGCGTGATCGGGACGATCTCTGCCGCGTCCGACGAGGCCTATCGGACGCTCGTCGAGGAGGTGCTCCGGTTCTACCGCGATCGCCTTCTGAACCCCCACTGGGGCGAGCAGATCAGGTTCCAAATGGGAAGACGCGTGGGGCTCGGCATGGTGTTCCAAGGCTTGAGCCAGGCGGAAGTCCAAGCGACGTGGAAGCCGCTTTTGGATTGGGTCGCGGCGCGGCCGGACGACTTTGTTCTGAGCGGGCTGCAGTTCCTGAGCATCCCAACGCGGGAGTATTGGAACAATGCGATTCTGAAGGATTTTCCCGGCGTGGTGAAGCTCGATGAGCGTGCGGCGACAACACCCTACGCCTTCAAAGTCGCGGACGATGTCTGGGACGGCGACGCCGACCAAGCCGGCCAGGTCCTCCACGGCTATCAATCAACCTGGCTCTCCAAGGACCTTTTGGAACCAGCACGGCGACCGGCGCTGGTCAATGCGCTGATCCACGCCGCGAATGGCTGGGGTGTCTCACTCCACTTTAACAAAGGTTTGGCTGGCGCGACCCCGCAGGCTCAGGCGCGAACGCTGGGCACGGCGATGAACCCCGCGGTGGTCAATGCCTTCGCACTCGCCATCACCGGCGGCGGGGAGTCAGCGGCCTACCCTGGCGTCGCTGGGCACGAACCGAATGTCGCCAACGGCCGGCGCGACGCCAGGCAAATGAAGGCCGCGCTGCAGCCGCTGCGGGCGCTTTCAAGAAAGCCGGCGTCCTACGTCTCGGAAACCGACTATTTCGAAGCTGATTGGCAGCAGGCGTTCTGGGGTGCCCACTATGCGCGCCTGAAGCAAATCAAGCGGCGGTACGACCCCGAAGGCCTGTTCTTCGTTCACCACGGGGTCGGAAGCGAGGACTGGAGCGCGGACGGGTTCGAGCGAATGACTTAGTCGATTCAGCGATACTCCTCGCAGACGCCGAGATCCTCCGGATCTAATGGGCCGCGAGGTCAAACTCTCGGCCGCCGGGTCGCCGCCAGAGCAGTAGCTGCTCTTTACAACCATCTGAGCGCAACTCGGCAGCGGCCTCCGAAAGCAGACCGAAGGTCACCGCGCGATCATCCCCAGTAAGTTCGACCAGTCCGGCGCCGATCGCCATCCGATGTTTGCGTGCAAGCTCAAGAAGGGCACTGTCAAACTAACCAGTTTTTGGTTCGTCGACCCTGGCGCCAGCCCCTGAGTCGTCAAATAGGGGCGTGAGGCCGGAGAACATAAAGTGGTCACAGATAGGACATTAAGAGATCGGAAATCGCTCGATACGGCCCATAACCTATTTGGAAATCAAGAGCCCGTTAGTTTGACAATGCCTTCGCAGGAGAAGGAGGCCGAGCGGGAGCGGGTGAACCGCTGGATCCGTTCGAGCGGAGCATTCGATGGCGTGATCGACTTTGACCGCGTGCTGCGTGACCCGCAGTATCCGGGCAGGATTGCCGCTCGCTTTGCATCCGGCGATCACCTTCACCCCAATGATTCCGGTTATCGTGCGATGGCACTCGCTGTAGACTTGGGCCTTTTCCGATAACGGACGGACTGCGCGATGACTGAAAGCACGTATCGGGTTCTTAAACGCAAGGGACGCATAAGTCTGATCAGGACCAGCCACCCGAAGATGGGGATCGCTTATTCGGTCAAGATCGGTACCTTGCGATTGTGGAGCGGTGAGGAACTTGGCCTTGCCGAGGAGGAATTTGAGCGCGCGACAAGCCAACCAATCGAATAGATGAGGTTTCCATGTTTGGCGGAGGTGCGATTTAGCTTCAGATCCGCACTATCGTTGAGTGTTCGCTAACAAAGCGCGGCGCATCAGCAGCTTCCTTTTCGGGAGTTGAAATTCCGTGCCTGCAAGCGTCGCATCAGCAATCGACCGTGCGATTCCGTCGGTGAACTCGGCGCTCGTCGCCGAATACAGGCGCGCCCACGAGGAACTACTGGCGGCCATTCGAGCAATGGATGGGCTTGCGCTCGGGACAGGCCCAAATCCCCTCAGGGTAAGCCACACGAGAATGAGGATCACGCGTGCTGCCAATGAGAGCCGCGCCGCATTCCAGAAGATCGTCCTTGCGCTCTCACAGAAACCCAGCCCCACCATCGCCGGCAAAGTGGAAGTGCTCACTCAGCTGCATGCAGAACTGAAAGAAGTCGCCCGGCGTCACATGGCGACATGGACGCATGCAGCGGCCCAGGAGGATTGGCCGGGCTTTTGCAAATCGCATGCATATGTCGCGCAACGCTGGTGCGACACGATCGCGCGCGAGCGCCAGCTTCTTTACCCGATACTTTGATGTTGCGGGCAGTCCGGCGGGCTGCGATCCCGGACGAATGGAAATCAGGCCTGAGATCCCGTCCGACGAGAAAGCCATAGCCGAGCTCATAACCGCGGCATTTCTCGAGGCCGAACATAGCGGCGGCAATGAAGCCAGGATCGTGGACGCGCTGCGAAAGTCGGGAAGCCTCTCCGTCTCGTTCGTTGCGACTGAGAACGGGAAGATTGTCGGCCATGTCGCATTTTCACCGGTGACGATCGATGACCGTGGTGACGGCTGGTTCGGTCTTGGTCCTGTGGCCGTAGTGCCGGATCGGCAGGGAGAAGGCGTCGGAAGCGCACTCATCGAAGCCGGCCTAGCCGAGCTTCGCGCCGCCGGTTCGAAGGGATGCGTCGTTCTTGGCGAGCCAGCCTATTACAGCCGCTTCGGGTTCGCGGCCGACCCGTATCTTTGGCTGGCCGGAGTGCCTCCGGAATACTTCCAAGCCCTAAAATTCGAAGAGCAGCCGTGCGGCGGCGAGGTCAAGTATCACGCCGCATTTGGGATGGCTTAGTTTGGATTTTCCACCCATCGCGGAAGTTCGGCCTAAACTCCATTCGGCGCGTTTCATATTGAGCAGATGCTTCATGGGAATAAAATGAGGATCGGAGCGGTCTTGCAACTGGGGGTGCCGAGGGCGCGGAGGTTGAGCTCTATAATGCGTGTAACATTTGTCGGCCTGTTCGCGTTTCTGGCGATCCCCGCGATATCGCCTGGAATGGTCGCGCATGCCAAGGTCCCACTCTCGCTGGCAAAGGACAATCATCTGGTCGTGCCGGCTTATGTCAACGGCTCGGGCCCCTATCCTTTCATCCTGGACACCGGCGCGGACCAGAGCGCGGTCTATGGATGGTTCGCCTCGAAGCTGAATCTCACCGCTGGAAAATCTGAAGAGCTGAGCGGTCAGACCGGGACCACCTCAACGCCGACCTATCGCCTGCAAAGCGTCTCGGTTGACGGTCGAACCCTCAAGAACGCCTTCGCCTACGGTCTGCCCAACCGGCACGATGCGGGCGAAGAGGCAGGCGTGGTCGGCAACGATCTGATGGACGGTGCACTCGCAGTCTTCGATTTCCCGTGCCGGACGGTCTCGCTCTATCCAAAAAGCGCCAAGGTTGCACGTCTGGTGGCGCCGCGGGCGAAGACGGTGATCGGAGGAACCATACGTGATGGTACGCTGCTCACGCTCCCGGTCGACATCAACGGCGCGCGAGGGGTCGCGTTCCTGGACACCGGTTCGCGCGACAGCCGCATCAGCCTCGCCTTTGCAAGGGCGGCCGGTATCGATCCCGCAGGTCCGGCATTTCGTGATGCGGGCCCGATCTTCGGGGCCAATTCCAAAGCTGCCTCGTCGCGCATCGGGCCCGTCGGGACTGTACGCTTCGCCGGCGTTACCATTACGAAAGCCACTGCTCGGGTCATGGACCTGCCGGCCTTTCGCTCCGCCGGTGTCGGCAAGCGCGTGATGATTCTCGGAACCGACCTGATGCGGGATCGCCGATTGATCTACGACCACGCGGCCAGGCGTGTATGGTTTAGTGCCTCGGTCTGTGCGAAGGGACGTCCGTAGATCCAGCGCTCAGCAGAGCCCACTGATCGCGCAACCGAATTGCCGAACGCTTTGACCGTTCAGCACGCGATGTTCACGGAGTGGCACCAGCCTTCGGATTGACGGCGACCACCCAGAGGGGGGTGCGATGGCCGGTGCTACCGGAGGGCAGCCAAGTTGGTCGCCGCATTACCTCCGTCTCCGGAAATGTTGCTTCCGACGCGGAACGGATTATCGGGCTTCTTCGGACGAGGCATCTCTCGCCACTAGCCAGTTTCGATCCTTACACCAGCCGGTGCCATTTGCCCTGACAATGCCCATCGAGATGCCACTTATTTTGGAGCTGGAGAACCATCCGACCAGTAATCAACCGGGATGACGATTGTCACTGGTTCGTATCGACGGAACGTTGCCGTCGCCGGCGAGAGTATTGGTGACCCCTCGAAGCCTGCAGCCCATCTGGGAATATGGCTGTAAGCGACGAACGGCATCACGTGCGGGCGCCACGGCCCCTTAACGGTGTCGTTGAGGTAGCTCTCCTTCGAAAGCATGAACGCGAATGACTCCGGGGCCGGATCGGTGAACTTATGATCCGCGTAGGCGGCCTTACACTTCTTCGCAATCTGTTCGCGCGAGTCACCGGCCAAGGCCCACTTCGTCCGGGCAAGGTACTGCGGCAGTACGCTTTTCACCGCCTGAGGATTGAGACAGGCTGCTCCGCGCCCCTTTGGATTCCAAAATTCCGGATCGTCGAAGCCTGCTACCCACATACGCCCCACCAAACAGGTCCAGCCGTTGCTTCCTTTGGCGGCAGCGATGTAGCCGCTCCTGGTCAGCACAAGCACCTCGGCATGAGCGGAAATGGACGCCGGTCCCGCGCTACGCGCCATCTCGATTTCGGCCTCACGAGGCATGAGATATTGCGAAACGGGTGCCATCGACGGATAGGGATTGTTAGGGGGGACCCGACCGTATGCGACGCTACAAAGGCCAAGCAAGGCGATAACCATCCCATGAGCCATACTTCTCATCGGTGAGATCCCCTTACCTGTCCTCGACGTGCGCGAGCCTGCTCTGATGAAGCACGACGTTGTAACTGTCCGTCTTGGCGTGATGTAAATTGCCAACACCGGTTCCCGGGGGGAGGCTCGGCGCGAGCGCCGCTCTGCCGTTCGGCAACACTGAAAGCAATCCGGGTCACGCTAAGCGCTGGCCGTGCCGTGGAACGTGCAGTCTAGAGAAAATCAATGGCCGCAAGCACCGTGCTCCTGTAGCGTGGCGAAATGCTCAAAATGAAAATGCAACCTGGACGTCCTACTTTGCTATTGTGTGATAGTAAATAGCTACCGAAATGAAAGTCACAGAGTCTAGACGGGAATTCGATGACGCATGCGGAATAGCGCACGCTCTCGAGCTGATCGGCGAGCGCTGGGGCTTGTTGGTCCTGCGCGAGCTGTTGTTTGGACCACGCCGCTTTTCTGACCTGAAGGCGGACCTTCCCGGAATTACCCCATCCGTGCTGACTCAGAGGCTCAGCGAGTTCGAGGATCGCGGATTGGTGAGGAAGTCCCGGTTGCCTCCGCCTGCTTCGGTGTGGGTCTACGAAGCAACCGAGTGGGGGCTAGATATCGAAGCGGCTCTGATAACCCTCGGCTGCTGGGCCCTCCGATCGCCTCGGCACGATTCGACCAAGCCGGTCAACGCGTCTTCCGTGATGCTCTCGTTGAAGGCAAATTTCGACTCCGTGAAAGCCCAGGGATTCCGTGCGCGGCTCGGGTTCAGGCTCGGCGAGAAAGAATTTGTGGTGCGCGTTGAGGATGGCGAAATCGAGGTCAGACGGGGCGAGACGAGCGGAGCAGATGCGACCTTCACCGGCGCCCCAACCGGCGTCGTCGAGGTCATGTTCAGGGGCGCACCCGATGCACTTGCAATCGAAGGAGATATGGCCATCGCAAGGCGCTTCACCGAGATGTTCAGCCTGCCCGCCAAGGCGGCGCAATAAAGCGCGGCGCAGCTCTTGAGTCAGCGAGGCTGAGCTAAGGGTTAGGAGACCCTGTCCGCGGCGATCGAGAGGCCCATGCACTCAGGTCCTCAAGCAGGGGGGTGAGCTCCACAGCCCACGCCGTTGCTTCATAATATGACTTTAAGGAGTCGTCTTCGTCTGGAACTTTCTGAACAAGTCCGAAACTTTGTAGCTCGGTCAGTCGGCGGCTAAGGACATTTGCGCTGACGCCCTTTAAGTTCTCTCGCAATTCAGAGAAACGCCGTGGTTCCCGCGCCAACTCGAAGAGCACAAGTGCTGCCCAACGGGCTCCGATCAATTCCAGTCCGTGCGCGATTGCACATGATTGGCCGTAACGGATGGGCAGATCGCAGGGCGCCCGGCCTCGTCCACGCTGGACGGTGGAGTGCCCGCGCGAAGTCTTGGCTGAACAAATCACCGCCCGATGCACCTAATTGAAAGCCCCTTTAGATCGTTGCGCACGCTGCCGATTGCGATCTTACGCGGGCATGCGGGAAGGATGGATACTGTGACTTAAGGTGGGCGGGCTATCTGATAGTTATGACGTCCCGGAAGAATTCCGGCGCCCGCCTCTCAGCCCCGGTTGGCCGGAAGAGTAGTCCGGCCGGGTTGCTCAGCGTCGGGTCACAAGCTCTGTGCTCCGCATCGATTTACGAGCCCAGCGAAGGTTAACCGGCCCTGTCTTTGGCTCGAACCTGGCACGAGGTGCATTTGCCCTGGCAACGCCAAAAGTAGCGGTACTAGTCAGGCTTAATTTTCTGATAGCGCTAACATTTTAAAACGCAAAAAGGAGTCCCAAGGCTCTGGGGAGAGATAAAGCATCTCGCTGCTACTTTTTCGGCGCGGTGGTTGTTGTCCTCTGTCCCTGGTGTTTACGGATCTTAGACGACGCTGGCGCGGACTTTCACTCGGCTGGGTGAGGTCTTGCAAAAGCAGGAGGGGGAAGCGCGATGATTTTGGTTTCTAGCATTATTTGTGCAAATGACTTCCGTGCTAGCGTGCGGTCACGCCGCTTGATGCTGGCGTGCACGCCGAGCCTTCTAGCGCTTGCAATCGCAAGCCCCGCTTATGCGCATTCGGCGAAGAAGGGGCATGCCAAGCCGGCGCCGCAACTGGCGATGGCGGATACCGCCGCGCCGGATGTCGCCACCGCGGCCGCCGCTGCCGCCCAGGCGCAGACTCCTACGCCTGCTGCTCCTGCGACTTCGATCGATCAGAACAACACCGCGCAAGCAATCGTCGTCACCGGCATCCGCGGATCGCTGCAGCGCGACCTGAACGCAAAGCGGAACGCCGCGGGCGTGGTCGACACGATCTCCGCAGAGGATATCGGCAAATTTCCCGATCCAAACGTGGCTTCCGCGATGCAGCGGATCCCCGGCGTCACGATTCAGCGTTCTGGGGACCGCGGCGATGCCAGCGGGGTCACTGTTCGTGGCTTTGGCGGCGACTTTAACGATACGCTGGTCGATGGACGCCATGTCTCCACCGCAACCGGCGGGCGAGACGTCGATTTCACGACGCTCGGCGCCGACTTCATCGGTCAGGTCAATGTGCTCAAGACTCCGGACGTCGAGCTGTCCACCAGCGCGATCGGTGCGACGATCAACATCCTGCTGCCGAAACCGTTCGATTATTCGGGATTCAGGATTGCGGCGACGGCGGGCGGTACGGAGCAGTCGCGCAGTAAACATATCACGCCGCGACTTGGTCTGCTGATCAGTGATCAATTTGCGGACGGCACGTTGGGAATCCTCGCCGACGCCACCTATACCCGTGAAGACACCAAGTCGAACAACGTGTTCATCCCTGGCTGGATCGGCAATCATTTTGCACCTTGCCAGGCGGGGCCGATCAACCGGACCTGCATACCGACTAGCGATCCTACCAGCGCGGCCTGGGCAGATCCGAGTAATCGTAAGTCGATCCTGACGTGGTTCCCGCAGCAAATTGGCGCGGCGCAACAGGATGATCACGACACGCGCATCGACGGCCGAATAGTCTTGCAGTGGCGGCCGAGCGACAGCCTTTTGCTGACCCTTGACGACAATTACTCGAAGGAGACGCTCAAGGCGACCAATTATGGTTATGCCGCGTGGTTCAACGGCGACGATCTTCGCAACGTCAAATATGATGCCAACGGTTCGGTGACCGATTTCAATCAGTTCGGTACGCCGATGGATTTCAACGCGGGTTATGCGCGCACGACCAACGTGAGGAACCAGGTTGGAGCGAACCTGAAATGGAGTGCAACCGAGAACCTCAAGTTCGAGGCCGACGGCTCGATATCCCGAGCCACGCGGAATCCCAATCATAACGGCATCGGTGACAGCATGGATATCGGCTATGGCGGATACAATGCTGATCCGAACGGCCCGTTCTGCAGCTCCGGCGGATGTGTTTCGACCATCCTTGGCGCGCCGACTGGGGTGACCATCACCGGCCCGAGCAGCAGCGATCTGCCGAGCATCCACGACGTCGGCCCGGCGAACGATCCGTCGCAATTCCTGAATGTAGACGACGTCGGATCGCACGTGATCGTGCGTATCGATCCGTATGCTTCGGATCTTGTAAGGCAGGCGAAGCTGGCTGGCCGCTGGGAGTCCGACAATTTCAAGCTGACCATGGGTGGTCAATATATAGAGGACAAGCTCTACCGGGATAGCTCCAGTACATTCGCGAACGGCGTGTTCGCCAGCTTTGCAGGCTATGGCGCTCCGTCGGGTCGCACCGCCGGCCTGTGGCCGCTGCCGGCCGCTGCTTTCAATGGCACCATCAGCACATCCAACTTCATCCCCGGCTACAGCGGCTCGCTTGCTCCAGGCTTCTTCGTCTACGACCCGTACGCGATCTACAGCGCACTCGAGGCGGCGGGTCATCCCACAGCCCCGGGATTTAATGGCGTAGCCTTTGCTATCGATCCGGGGACCGTTCTCACTGTCGAGGAAAAGACGCTTTCCTTCTTCATGAAAGCGAGTTTCGACGAAGACATCGCCGGAATGCCGTTCCACTTCAACGCCGGGCTTCGCGACGAGAATACGCACGTCAATGTGTCGGCGATCGCGAAGAATGTCGACGGGCTGGTATTCAATTCAGGCGACCCGACATTGCTTGACCCTGTCTTTTCCCCTCCGGAACCTGTCTTAGGCAAGTCGTTTTATAGCTACCTGCTGCCGAGCGTTGACATGAAGCTTAACGTGACTCGGGACCTCATTTTCCGGCTTGACGCGTCACGGACCCTGACGCGGCCGCCGCTCGGGGATATGGGGCCGACTATCAATCTTGCGTCGCTGCGAAGAGGTTCCTTGAATGGATCTGGCGGAAACCCGAATCTGAAGCCCTATCTTGCGGACAATTTCGATGCCGGCGTGGAATGGTATTTCGCCCCCAACTCTTATGCTGCGGTCGATGGCTTCTACAAGCACATCACCAACTTCATCGTTGGCGGCGTCCATCAGCAAACTTACCCGGGCGTAATCGATCCGTTCACGGGCCAGCTGGCGGTCTTCAACATCAACGGCCAGGTGAACGGACCCGATGCCGACGTTCGTGGCCTTGAGTTGGCCTTGCAATATGTTTTTGGCAACTCGGGCTTCGGATTCCAGGCGAACGCCACGTTGGTGAACACCAATCGCAAGTTCCCGACCGGAGACATCTCCGGGAATGCTTTTGCGATCACTGGTCTCGCCAACTCGGCGAACTTCGTCGGCTTCTATGACAAACACGGGTTCCAGTTCCGTGTCGCGGCCAACTGGCGTGGTTCGTATCTGTCGGGCTTGGGACAGGCCCAGGGCGGCACATTCGGTGCTGAACCGGTCTACGTCGACAAGCAGCTGCAGATCGACGCTTCGACAAGCTACGATTTTACGCCGCAGTTCACGGTGTTCGCGGAAGTGACGAACCTCAACAACTCCAACTACAGTACGCATGGTCGCTTCACCGACCAGCCGCTGAGCATCTGGAATTACGGACGCCGCTACACCGCGGGGATCCGGTTCCACATGTCCCAGGCGTCTGCTCCGCCGCCACCACCTCCGCCACCTGCATCGCCGCCACCTCCGGCCCCGGCGATGCAGACCTGTCCGGATGGAAGCGTGGTGGAGGCTACGGCAGCCTGCCCGGTGCCGCCGCCGCCACCACCGCCTCCGCCGGCTCCGGCCAAGCCTGAGCGCGGCTGATAGGAATGTGCCCGGCCATCCCCTGTGGCCGGGCACATCTGACTAGATTAGAATCTCCCCCTGCCGGGGATGTCTAGCTGATTGACATCCCCGGCTTTTTCTTGCTTCCGATAAGCCATGGCAAAGCCGATTAAGAGGATCGTCATTTTTGGCGGCAGCACTGCCGGCTTGGCTGACCGCTGCGATCATTGCGGCAAAGCACAAAGGACGCATCTCCTCGGGTTGCAGCGTCACGCTGGTCGAATCCCCAACCGTTCCGATTATCGGAGTTGGCGAGGGAACATGGCCGACCCCTCGTTCGACGCTGTCGCGCGCGGGCGTTTCGGAGACCGAACTGTTCCGACAGTGTGACCCCGCATTCAAACAGGGTGCGCGCTTCGCTCGCTGGGGCACGCCAAAAAAGATCTTCTGGCGTTTCTTTTGGATATCTGGATTGCGTCGCTTGCCTCTTGGGTAGTCCACGCTTCGTTGGCGTCGATCATCACCGTGCCCGCGACTACCAGTCCCCCGGCGCAGCAGCGACAGACTGTGCAAGTCGCGCGCGATGTCCGAGTGTCCGACCTTGATCTTGAACGCACGGCAGCCCTGTTCGGCGACATTGCCGAACAGTTCCTCGAACTCATGGTCAGTCAAATGGAAATCGAGGACGCTCGCGTAGACCGGAACGCTCTGACGCTCGGCCCCAAGCATTTGCGAGAGCGACAAGTTCATCTCCTTGGCCAGCAGACCTTAATAAACGGCGTCTTGGACGCCTTTTTCGAACGGAAGACCCATTTGCCGTACCTTGCTCCCGCGAGCGCGCTTCACCGAAAGCGCGAGAGCGACGGGGCTTTGCCGACGAGCGACGGCCACACTTCCTGCGCCAAGACCCGTTCGATTTCATCGACGTCGGGAAGAGGCGCAACAAGAGATTGCGCAAGCCAAGGCCGACACGCCCGGCCTCGTCGATCAGCTCAACCGCTGCGACGTGGATCTCGTCAAGCCGGCTTTGCGAATCCCGACGGGTCGGTCTCTTGCAAACTGAAATCTCGTAAGATGATATCTTCACGTACGTGCAGCCGGTGACTACCGACTTCAGATGAGCCCGCCTCTAGGTGGGAGCTTTGCACGGTGCGATGACCGCAAATTGGCTGGTGCCAAAGTCGAGCGATACTTTCTTGAATGCGCGGAACGCATTCATTCCGAGTAGCATCGCCGGTTTGCGGTCGAGCCCTAGTTCCTTGAAGGTGTGCGCTGCCGCGAATACTACCGCGAAATTAGTCAGCGTAATGCCGTCGATCTCTAGCTTGCTGAGGAAAATGTAGTCCCCCTGGATCGTGTCTCCCGTGACCGACTGAAGACTTGCCCCCTCGGTGAGCCCGAGGACTCCTTGGCGGAATAATGCATTGCGAAGCGCTTCATTGCCAATGCTGACCTGTGCCCCAGTGTCGAGCACGACCGTGATGTGGCGACCAGCCGCAGTGGCGTCCGTTACAATCAGACGGCCAGCACGTCGTCGCGCCTCCACCACAATTGAGCCAGGTTCCTCGTGCAGATCGGTTTTTCCGGAGCGAACAATGGACATCGTGCCCGAACCAAAATCGAACACGACCCGCGTAGATTGCAAAGTATCTGTGCCGAGAATTCCGTCGGCACCGATGTTGTTCCTGTCGAGCATCGGCGTGTCGATTGCGCTGATTGAGACACTGCCGAACTGAAGGTGTTTGACATTCGTCATAAACACCGTGGCTTCGCCGGTTGCCGAATGAATCTGAACGCGGTCTCCAAGCGGCAGGCGGAGGAGCGTTGCAAGCTGGCGCGAGACCACCGTTCGGTTGGAGCCGGTGTCGACCATGAAGGCGTAGGGTCCAGCCGTGGCCAAGCGGACCGGCACCGTCATTCGGTTGAATGGGTCGGCAGTGAAATAGATCGGTAATATAGGAGTCGCGGTTCCCTCGGAGCTTTCCGCAGACTGGCGCGCTGGGGGGGCGGAGTTCAGCTGGGCGCCTGCAATTGCAGGCATCACCAGCGCGGTCGCGAAGATGATCAACAGGCGGATAGCCGACCTTCCATTTCCTATCCTTCGCTTGGCGGCGGGAATTCGTGGTTGCCCATTGCACGTCTCCATGGCGCACGGTGGTGATCAGCGAGTGATTCGAGCCGAAAATGCCTGCCTTAAGCACTGCCCCGCTATCGGAATTTTCAGGTCTTACGCGGGCGGCGCAACGCGACGCTCGCGTGAGCGAGCCAGATGAGCTGGCCCTCTCCCTGGGACTCAAGCCAACACAATCATTGGGGTGGTCTTCACGCGGCAATCCTGGCCGATACCAGGCCTCAGGATGGCTTCAGTCGGTGGCCGTAAATGCCGCGGCGAACGTTTCTCTGGGATTTTCTATCGAACCTTGGAAAAATGGTAGCAGGCCCTCTGGGAACGCCGCATTTTGGCAAAAGCGAACGGCAGGCACAGGGGCTCCCTGCCCGAGTGCGCTGTCGTTCGCACCATCCCACGCTCGAACAGCAGATCCTCGGCATTCGGTATGACAGCAGAAATCGCACGTACATCAGCACCGCCAGGCGAGTGATCTCAGGTGAGGAGTTGAAATAGCGGAACGGATTGGCAGGCTTCTTCGGGCGAGGCACTTTTCGCGCCTAGTCAATTTCCATCAATCCGACAGCCGGTACATTTGCCCTGACAACGCCACGGCGCGTTTTCTTTTGATGGCGTTTGTGCGCGATGGCCAAAAATTTGAAATCGAATCGACCAAGCGAAGAGTAGCCGTACAATTCTCAGCGACCTTTGCTCCATCACGCGAAGGGGGCGCTAGGACAAACAATCTTCAACGGGAGCTTTCAACGACAATTTGACTACGGCGACTTCAACCGCAGTCGATCCCGCTCGAGCTTTCGAAAAGGCGGCCGAGGCGCTTAACCGCTCAGACGCCGAACTTCCGATCGACGAGGTGGACCGTGCGCTCAAGGTCGCCCCATCCGATTCCCGCTTGTGGCACGTGAAGGGTCTTATTCACCGTGAGCAGGAGCAGCGCGAGATCGCAATTCCGGCACTTCGGCGTGCCTTCGAGCTCGCGCCGGGGTCCGCCCTCATTACACATGGCTATTCCCGGACGTTGCTGGAGGCGTGGCTCCAGAGCGTCGAGGCATTTGGGCGGCCGCTGAAGCTCAACCCGAAGGAGAAGAGCGGCTGGTCGGGGCTTTTGCCGATGACGGGCAGCCCCCGCCGAGCGACCGGATTCTGACGACGAGGCGTTGTGCCTCGCGCTGCAGCAACTCAAGGCCGCGCTGACGTTGCTCGACAGCCGTCCGCCCCCCCCCCACGTTGGCGCGCATATCGATCGCAGGGATGCTGCCGATCGACGTTCGGCGGCAGCCGGCGGCTGTCATAGCGTTAATCTAGGTTGATCCGACTGCTCTCGAGCGCGGATGCAGCGCGCCAATCGTCAGGCGATATTTTGAGGGCGTCGTTCCGAACGCTTCGCGAAAAGCCGACGTGAAATGGCTGTGGCTCGAAAAACCGAGATCGAGCGCAAGGTTGGTGATGTCCTCGCATCGAGGCAATTCGAGCAGCGCGCGCGTCAGGCGCAGCTGCAACTGGTAGCGATAAAGCGGGATGCCTTCGCAGCGCGTGAATTGCTGGGTCAGATAAACGGACGTGAGGCCCACTTCGAGCGCGATCTCGTCAAGACGCAGCCGTTCCCCGGCGCGCGCATGAAGGAGCTCCTTCGCGCGATCGACGGCTTTCGAGCGAACAACGCGCTTTTGAGGGGTGCCGCCGACCGCCTCGATGATTGCCCGAACAATGCATTCATCCCTCCGCAGTAGGTCGGGCTCGTCGCCTATACGGAGCAATTGCTGGGTCAGGAGACGCAGCCGCATCGTGGAAGGCGCCGACCGGCTGCCTAAACGCGACAGGCTGCCCCGACCGCAACAGCACGCGACTTGGTCAATAGTTGCGCGCGAGAACTTGAGAAGGGTCGCTGCGTAACCCGTCACGCAGGAGTCACTAACGCCAAATGAGCTCCATCCCGGCGCGAGGAGTAGTGATCGATTGGCGTCTAACAGCCATTCGCCGGCACTCATCGAAAAGGTGCAGATCCCGAGATAGGGGAGCACGAGCTGAAAGTCTGGACAATATTCCGAACCATAGCATGTGCCTTGCGCAAGAAAGCAGTCTTCGACCTGGGCCAGCTCGCCTCGGTGAATTACTGCCCGGGACTTCCTCGGCTCTATGCCGCGTGCCTGATCGATCGGAATATGGGGCAGCGCTTCGCATACGGCGCGGGTCTTGCCGCTCCCGACGCCGAGCGCGAACGCCGTCATCGCCAGCGCTTCTGCAAAGGCTTAAGGCTCGCATCAGCGAAATCCAATAGCCGCACGCAACCCACTCCTCTCAGTGCTGGGCGAGAGTCGGCGACAATGACGTTCCATTTGAAGAGTTTTGCTGCTGAGCGCCGCTATCTTGCCCTTAAGCAGGTCTGAGTGCGGCTGAGCGTCGAAAATCTGCGGTTCAATGTCGGTCGACATAAGTATCCGCAGCGAGCATTATGTCCGTATGGCGAAAGTCTTGCTCGAGCTACCTCACGCCGAGCCCGCCATTGAGGGCTCAACTTTCTACGCCTTCCGGAAACGCCGTGCTCGCTCAGTTTTGTGGCTGACGCTCATTTCCTGGGCTTCGCTATTAGGTATGGTGACGCTGGCGACCGTTGGCAATCCGCGTTTAATTGAGATCACCGCCATGCGCTTCGCAACGGCCGTCATGGGGCTTTTCTTTTGTTTACTGATCCACCTCCTGTTCCGAAGGCCGTTTCTGTCCACGACGCGCAAGCGACTGATAGCACTTGCAATCGTTTCACCGGTTTTTGCCGAGATTTTTGCCTGGACCAACTTCTTTGCCCTGGCCGCTGTCGATCCAACCGTGCCATTCAAGAGCCACAACTGGACTAGCGCATTCAGCTATGTTGCCTTCTACACGTGGTTCTTCCTGGCTTGGTCGGGTTTATATCTTGCCCTCGCTTACAGCTTCGACCTGCAAGAGGAGCAGCAGCGTGCGAACGAAATCCGCGAGCGGGCACATGCAGCGCAGCTTCGGGCGCTCCACAGCCAGATCAACCCACATTTTCTGTTCAACAGCCTAAATTCGCTCTCTGCATTGATCCTCGACGGCAAGTTGCTCAACGCCGAGGAGATGCTTGTGAAACTCGCAAGCTTTCTACGGATGGGTCTCGCCGCAAAGCCGACTGAAAAGATTCCACTGTCAGCCGAGGTTCGGTTTCAGCAAGCCTATCTTGACCTCGAACAGGTTCGATACGCAGATCTACGCACCGACCTCGACATTCCCGACGATCTAAATTCGGCGCTCGTGCCGGCTTTGATCCTCCAGCCCGTCGTCGAAAACGCCGTGAAATACGGCGTCGCCAACTCACCTCCGCCGGCGTGGGTCCGCATCGGCGCCTGGGCAGAGCCGGGACGACTGTTCCTGCAGGTAACGGACAGCGGCAAAGGGAAGGATTCAAAAACGAAGGGATCGGGCATTGGGCTGACCAACGTCATCGAACGCCTTCGCCTGATCTACGGCGAGGATAACGTCTGGCTGCGGGCAGGTCCGCTGCCTGATGGCGCGTTCAGGACAGAGCTCAACCTCCCCTTGGAGTTCGCATGAGGAGCATTCGTGTCCTCACTGCCGACGATGAGACGCTAGCACTTCGCCGCCTCAAACTTCTCTTGAGGGGAATGGCCTTTGTCGAGCACGTTGGCGAGGCCAGTTCCTGTGCTGAAGCTCTGGCCCGCACGCCCGAACTCGAACCCGATGTGCTTCTGCTGGACATCAAGATGCGAGACGGAGATGGCGTTGACATCCTGCAACATCTTTTCCGGTTGCCCAATCCGCCCATAGTGATCTTTGTGACGGCCTTCGACAAATTCGCGATCCGTGCCTTCGAAGATGGTGTGGCCGACTATCTGTTGAAGCCCGTCGAGCGCGATCGACTCGGACAAGCCTTGCACCGGGCACGCCAGAAGCTGCACGGCATCGACGCCGAGCAGCGCGTGGCCGAATTGCAGACGATTGTTCGCAACCTGCGTGATACGTCGTCGGGCGAGAACTCAGCTTTCGAAACCGAGCTCTGGCTTAGAAGCTCGTCCGGCACCGTGCGGGTGCCGGTAGACGCGATCGAATGTGTCAGCAGCGAGGATGATTATGTGGCGATTCACACGCGGAATGGATCGCTCCTGATGCGAGGTTCGATCCGCCAGTTCGAGCAACGTGTCGAGCCTGGCCGTTTCATCCGGGTTCATCGAAGATGGCTTGTGCGAAGGAGCGCCATCGTCGAGCTGCGAAGCCCGAAAACCGGTCCAGCCGAAATTCTGCTTCGGACGGGCAGGCGTGTGCCCGCCGGAAGGGTCAATGTCCGAGCGCTGCGAAGACTCTTCTAGTCGGGGAGTCCTTGCGCCGGGTGTCCGAAGACCGGTGCGGGCACCCTAAGGCCAAGTTCAGCGCCGCCGAAGGATAAGGCGCGTTGGCTTTTTTCAAATGCCGGGAGTGAAATATGCGATCGGCGATAAATCTCGCAGAGCCGTGTCCAAGAAATGGTCGCGGCGATCAACTCATCGTCCCAGTACCAGATGAACATCAGGGAGGTCAGCAAAGAGTTCGATTCTTGCGCCGGCGGCAGTCCACATCATGTGGATATGGGTCATGCTGGCATGGATGGCTGCGACACAGGGTCCCGCCGTCAGCCGGCTCCCACCCGGCCGGTTGAAGCCCGGAGCCCGGAGAATCGATCTCGAAGGCGCCGCCGCCGACCGGATCAACTGGATAGCGCATAATTACGAGCATCTGCTCGAGCAATCGACGATCTTATGCGCGCCTAACGTCATTCTTCTGGATGTATGTTGTCGCGACCAAGTGCCGAGGAGTAGTCCTTCCGAAATGCCGGCTATCGCGTGGACCTTAAGAAGTTGAAAGCGAAATCTCGCCTGTCGTCATACATGCGAGCGCATCCGATCCCGGACCCGACTTCCCCCTCCAAGGGGCTGCCGAGAAGGGGAAGGGGATGGGGATGGGGTCGCTCTGGCTGAACTCCCCTGTTTAACAGGGCGACCCCGATGAACCTCGCGAAGACACACGTTCCAAGCCGTGGAAATGCTAGTTCGATGGACTTCCCAGTCTGGGGACCAGGCTTAAATCCACACGATCACATCCGTCCGGTGAGGCAGGGCGCAGTGACGGCTGGGTACCGCCAATTCCGCGAATCTGGTCTCAAAGCGGGCCACGACGAGAGTTTTGAGGGTGTCCGGATGCCACTGATCATAATTTTCCGATAGCGGTGCGTTGCGACGCAGCTGAGCATGGCGACAATCGTTGACCGAAAGACCGACGGGATTTGCGCTTCGACCGCCGCCACTTCCGCTCAGGGTCGATGCTGCGATCCGCCATGAACTCCTCCACATTCGGAAACTGAGAGTGAAGCGGAAGTACAGCCACCGCATATCGTTGGCGATTGGATAACAATAAAGGAAATCAGATCATGTCTAGGAATTCGATGTCGCGTCGGACCCTGCTTGCAGCTGGGGTCCGAGCCGGCGCTCTAGTGGGCGCAGTGCTGCAGCCTGACGTCGCAAGCGCACGGGTGAGAGAAACGCGAAACGAGCGGGCTGTACGGAACTGGTACAATCTATGGGTAGATAATCGGGATTGGGCAGCTTTTGACGCAGCGATGACCGACGACTTCACTTTCACGGCTGCGAGCGGCGAGGACCACATCAGCAAGACGCAGTTCAAGAGCGAGTGCTGGCAAAACCAGATCGGCCATATCAAGCGGTTTGATCTGGAGCAGATGGTTTCGAAGGGTCATGAGGTGTTCGTCAAATACCGCTGCCGCACCATGGGCGGGGCTGCTTTTCGCAATGTCGAGCTCCTCAGGGTGCGGGAGGGAAAGATCGCGTCCATCGAGTGCTATTTCGGCTCGACTGCAGGCTACCCCACGGCGGCGGATTCGAAAAATAGTTAGGCGTGCCACGTCCAGATTCGCCAGCGCCGTCCAGCGTTGGTGCGGCCCGTAACTGAACGAAAAAGGGGCGAAAATGGATCAGCGCATTGACGTAATTACCCTCGCGGTTTGGGATCTCAAGCGAGCCCTCACATTCTACCAAAAAGGTCTCGGCCTCGAGACAAGCGGCATCACTGCGACGGAGTACGCTGGCGATGACGAGAATGCGGCCGGCGCGATCGTCCTGTTTCGTCTGAACAGCGGAATGATGCTTGCTCTCTATCCACGCAGCGAGCTGGCCAAAGACGCCCGAGTGGATGAGATATCGGCACAGAGTGGCGCCTTTAGTCTCGGGCAAATCGTGTCGACTAGGAGCGATGTGGACAAGCTCCTAACGCAGGCGGAGGCAGCCGGCGCGACCATCACAGATAAACCACATGACCGACCGTGGGGTATCTACTCAGGCTATTTCCGTGATCCCGATGGACACTTATGGGAGATCATCCACAACCCCCACTAGGAACATGACGCGGTACGGTCACCGGGGTCTGGAGTGGGTGGAAAGCAGGCGTCCGCTTGTCGACGCATTGACGAGAGTAGGCCCATCGGCGAACTTCGGAGAACATGTGTACCAAGGGGGAAATCATGAGCACTTCCTTCAGCCGCCGCGTTTTCCTCTATACCGGGGCCGCCGCTGTAGCCGCGCCTTCGCTCTGGTTTCCGGCCAAAGCCAACAAGCCCGGCGATCTCACCACGACACGCGCGCCCTTTGTCGAGGTGGAAATCGACAGCGGGCGGATTCGCGGCGGCCACAGCCGCGGCGCGCTGGCCTTCAAAGGCATTCCTTATGCCGGTTCGGTGGCGGGCAAGAACCGTTTCAAGGCGCCCCCGCCGGTTACACCGTGGACCGACGTGCGCGATGCCACCAAACTTGGCCCTCCGGCACTGCAAACGCCGAATACCACCTATGGGGAGAACGAGCCGCCGTATAGCGAAGATTGTCTGGTGCTGAATGTCTGGACTCCTGCGGTCAAAGACGGCCGCAAGCGGCCGGTCATGTATTATCTGCATGGTGGCGGCTTCGAGACAGGCTCCGGCGGCCAGAACATTCAG
>Ga0207705_10000461_pt1 | contig 34817 bp, 35 predicted proteins | sample KBSC13metaG_FD_184314 | JGI IMG/M metagenome (GOLD analysis project Ga0207705, IMG submission 184314) | Corn rhizosphere microbial communities from Kellogg Biological Station, Michigan, USA - KBS C1-3 metaG (SPAdes) (version 2) | ecosystem: Host-associated > Plants > Roots > Rhizosphere > Soil ... | reverse complement strand
CGCGCATGGCGCGCAGTCGCATTTCGCCAAAGTGCAGGCGGGGCCCGATGGTCCGATCATTACGGTCGCGGATGGGCAATTGCGCCAGCCTGAAGCGTTGCTCAAACACATCCTGCGCGGCCGCATCCCGAACGCCATGGACGGCAAGATGCTGCTGCACTGGCTGAAAGATCCGGTTTATTTTGGTCTCGCCGTCGCGGGATACAAGCGCCGCTGGAATTCGCGCGCGCTGGAGCGCCTGCTTGCCGCCGGAAAGCGCGCGGCCTAGTCACAATTTCAGTTTATTTGCCTCCCGCACGCATCCATGCGCGCAGCCGCGCGTTGCGGTGTCGGGGGAAGCGGCGTGTCCGGACAACTGGAGACGACTGAGATGAAATCCAAAATATTGATGCTTGGCGCGGCGTTGGCCGCCGTCCTGGTTTCGGGCTGTGCCTATGATGGCCATCGCGATCGTGTCGCGGTGGGCGTTGGCGTCGGCGGCCCCGATTATTATGACGGCTATTACGACGGCTTCTATGGCCCGTTCGATGACGGCTACTGGGGCAATGACGGCTTTTTCTATTATTCGGATTCGGGCCACAACTGGCACCGCGACGACGGCCACCATTTCCATCGCGAATCCGGCAAGGGCTGGGCCCATGTCCGTGGCCAAGGCCACCATCGCGATCACTGATCGCGCGATTTAAACGAAAAGGCCCGGATGCTCTCCGGGCCTTTTCTTTTGCGTTCTTCTATTATTTGCTGGTGAAGATCTGCACCGTCACGCGGCGCGCGTCGGTGGCGCGGCATCGCAGGTTCAAGCTGGTCAGATTGCGCTGATCGCCCGGCAGGTCGATCTTGTAATACTGGCCCTGGCGCATGTAGTCGACATTGTTGACGTTCAGGTTGCGCGTTCTGCCGTTTTTGAACATGGCGGTGACGCGCGAGCAGCGTGCGCTGGCATCGAGCGGCTTTAGCGCGATGGCATTGATGCTGCGGCCGCGCCAGCCGGTGAAGACGTTTTCGCTGTCGCGGCGACCTTCGAAGCTTTCCTGACCGACATACTGCCAGTTGTTCACGGCGTCGCTGCCCCAGTTGAACATTCTGGCCCACACACGCCCGAAGTCGGGATTGTGCTGCCATTCCGCACGATGCGAACCAATATCCGCGGCGATGCGGATCGTGGCGTCGCGCCATTTTCCGGCGCTGCAGTTGAACGCAAGGCGCTTGATGTTGCGGTTGTTTCCCGGCAGGTCGATAGTCGTCGGGCGGTTCTCATAAAGGCGCCCGGAGAATATCTGGCGCGTGGTGCCATTGCCGAACGTGGCGTTCACCGAGCGGCACTCGACGCCGTTGTTTTCGACACGCAATTGAAGCCGGTCCACGGGGCCGCCCAGGTCGAAGTTGCGCACATCGCGATCGCGGCCGTGGCTGACATTGACCGAGCCGATACTATCCCAGTCGGCGAAGGCGGGCGTGGCCGCGCCCGCGCAAAGAACGGCGGCAAGAACCGCCAAACGAGTTTTGTTCATAATATTCTCCCGAGAAAATGGCAGCTGCGCGCGCTCGGCCCAGCCGCTGGCATTGGGCCCCTCATGTTCGCAACGCAGTTATGGGCGGAAAGGTTCCGGTATTGGATCGCCCGCGAGAAATCGATTATGAACGGCGCTCCGCTTTCTTCGAGAGATGAAATGTCCGACACATTGCCCGACCGCCTGTCCGTCAACCCGAAAAGCCCGCATTACGACGAGAAACTTCTCGAGAAGGGCGTCGGCATCAAGTTCAACGGCGCGGAGAAAACCAACGTCGAGGAATATTGCGTGAGCGAAGGCTGGATTCGCGTTGTCGCGGGCAAGAGCGTCGATCGTTTCGGCAACCCGATGACCATCAAGCTCAAGGGCACGGTCGAGCCCTATGTGAAAACGCCGGAAGCCTAAGTGGCCTTCTTCGGGCTGTCCTTCAACATGCCGAGCTTGAGCAGGCTCTCGGCGGTAGCGACGATGGATTCCTCGTTGGAGCGCGGCGACCAGCCGAGCAGGCGTTTGGCTTTCGCGTTGGTTGCGTTTTTCCTGATGCCAAGCTCCGACGAGATCAGCTTCACTGACGGATCGAACAAGCCGACGATACGCACCAGCCAATCGGGCAGGCGCCGTGTCGGCACACGCCCCGCGGCAGCGCCCAAACGCGCCTTCAGCATCTTGGCGATATCGGACATCGCGACAAAATCGCCCGCCACCGCGAGGAAGCGCTGGCCCCTCGCGGCGGGATTGATCATCGCCAGAAGATGCAGATCGGCGACATCGCGCACATCGACAAGGCCGAAGTTCAGGTTGGGCATGCCCGGCACCTCACCATTCATCAGCCGCTGCACGATGAGGATGGAGGTGGACGTATCCGGTCCCAGCGCCGGGCCGAAGATGCCGACGGGGTTCACCACCGCAAGCTCCATCGCGCCGCCTTCGCGCTGGATGAAATCCCACGCCGCGCGCTCCGCCAGCGTTTTGGATTTGGCGTAAGGCGTCGTCTGCGGGCTGTTCGGATCGGTCCAGTCGCTCTCATCGAACGGCCGGTTGAGTTGCGGATGGCCATAGCCGATCGCCGCGAAAGAGGACGTCAGCACCACCCGTTTCACCGCCGCATCGCGCGCGGCGCGCAACACGCGCAGCGCACCTTCGCGCGCGGGCACGATCAGGTCGTCTTCATGCTTGGGCGGGCCGGGCGGAAAGGGCGAGGCGACATGCAGCACATAGTCGCAATCGGTCACCGCTTCTTTCCATCCGGTATCGCTGTTCAGGTCGGCGGCGAAGAAGGTGACGTTTTCGCCCGGCTCCACGCCGCCTTCGCGCAGCATGTTGCGCACTTCTTCTTCTCTGCTGAGGTTGCGGATGGTGGTGCGGACGGTATGCCCGGCTTTCAGCAGCGCGACGATGCAATGCGCGCCGACAAACCCCGAACCGCCCGTGACAAGAACTGTGGCCATGCAAATCCCCGATGCCGATCTGCCGCCATCGTAGGCGCGATCAGGCGCGAAAACAAAAAGGCCCGGCAGTGTGCCGGGCCTTGAAGGTGCTTGGGGAGTTTCAGGCTTGCGCGGCGAGCCTGGAGTCCCCGTTTACGCGGCTGAAATGATCTTCAAATTGCCGTTTTGCTATCTGCAAACTTAACTTGTCATGGCCCGCAAAAGCGGGCCACCCAGTTGACGTAGCCCCTTTCACAAGTGAGGCGCACCGCCTGGGTGGCCGTCCGCACGCTGGCGCTACGGACCTCCGGTGGGCCATGACAAGTTTGTGTTGTATGAAGCCGCGCGAAAAATCAGGATAAGCCCCCGTGATCGTCATCGAGTTCATCATCTTCGTCGTGTCGTCGGGGGTGTTTTATCGGCAGAGCTTCCATCATCGGATATGGGCGGTGATCATCGCGGGCGCCGTCGCCACCGGATCGTCGCTGCTGTTCTTCTACGACCTCTACGAAAAGCTGGAGGCGAAGCCGCAGGCGCCGGTCGTCAAGCTGGTTAAGGTGAACGTGCCGGTGATCCAGCACGTCTTCCGCCCGCCGTCGCTATCCAAGCCGGAGAACTGCCGCGACCACTATCCCTTCTTCGCGCGCGTGCTGGGACAGGAAGGCACCACCGAACTCGCCTACACGGTTCTGGCCGACGGCACGGTGAGCGGCGTGAAAGTCACCAAATCCAGCGACTCCGACCGCCTCGACGACGCAGCCGTGGAGTGCGTCAGCCAATGGCACTACCGCCCCGCCATCAAGGACGACCAGACGGTGGACGCACCGATGACGGTGAAGGTGGATTGGAAGTTGGATGATAGCAAATGAGCCAACCGCCGTTCTATTACTCGGCGTCAGTCCCTTGCGCCCTTTTCTCTCTTAGCTTCGCATATTCTTTAAGGCCAAGGTGAACTTTAAATTGCGATGCTGCGTTGTCCCAGCCAGCCTGGGGGTCTGTATATTGAAACGCCCAAGACGACCCGCCGTAGCCGCTTCTCCGTCCATATCCGATAACCGAAAATCTATAAAGAAGTGACAGAGCATCGTTCGCGTTTATCGGATTCTTCGCAGAACGTCGTTGGTCGTACTCCGTTTCGAATTCTTTTCTGTCAAAAGTGATTGTACTAATTCCTGAACACGCTTGCAGCGCTTCGTCCCACGTCGGCCAGTGGGGAAGAATTTCGTCGTCAAGTTCATTCTTAAGATAAGCCGAGTATTCTTCGCGAGAATTCACGATATCCTCGTTCGTAAACTTCAGTGGCTCTCCGCCTCGTTTTTTTGCTTCTGAAAGCGATACGTTTAGAAACTTGATTACGTCACGAGGGCGCAAAAATGTTCTCGCCAGAATATGAGACCACTTCAGCTGCGATCCCCGCATGAGGTCCGGTTCTGCCACATCGTCCCAACTCGCTTCTGGCACGAGCTTGGCTTTCAGTCGGCGCTCGACGAGATCGAGAAGAGTTTTGTCAGTCCACTCCAAATGGAGCGTGTCAGTTTGGCTGATTTTATTTTTGTCCGAGAACTGCATGTCGTCCCAGAGATCGGTGCGGAGATAAACGACTGGGTTTACGGTTCCGCCGCACTCCCTACGCACCTCACGCGCTGCCAAGATCAACCCGATCAGCATTTTCTTTCTCTGATCGTCTAATTCGGAAAGGCCTTGGTCTAATTCATCGAAGTGAAGAATGAGGCGACCCATGCCGTTGAACTTTGCGATGCCGATGGCGGTTTCTAGAATGGACTTCGACAGAGCGTTTAGCTCTAAGCCGAAGTTTATATTCTTATCCCCACGCTCAAGCTCAACTCCGCCTAACTGATTTCCCATGACAGAGGGCTGCAATGACAGCTTCGAGATTTTAAGGCTTTTGGGACGCAATATGTCTGCAAGTTGTGGACGAGTACCGCCATAGTTTTCTTGAAGAAATGTTTCCAGATCCCTGACCGAGTCGAACGGCTTGGCTGGCTGTTGGGCCAACACAAGCGATGCCACTTCAATCGAGAGCAAATAGCGCCAAGAGCTAACATACGCTTCGATATCCGAAGCGCCACGGTCGATCCTAAGAGCGTGGACATTCCACGGGTATCCGCGGAGGTTCAGTGCTCTCGAAAAATGATTGTTTCCGCCCTCAGTAAAATAACGGACGATTGCTGTTTTTCCGGCTCCCTTTCGCCCGAGAACTAAAAAGGCGGCGTTCTTCTCAATGCGATCAACCGCATTTGTCGACAAAAAGTAGTCAAGAACCGCATCATCTTCGGCAGCTACATCGCCGAATGTGTCCAGCTTGCTTAGCGATATCGGCGTTGGTTGGATCGGGGTACTCATATATGTCTCTAGCGTTGGTCGAGAAAGAAACGCAGTTTGGCATCTCTTATGTCAAATTAACATCCAAAATAAAAAAGGCCCGGTGTTTCCACCGGGCCTTTCCGTTTGCTTTGAAGCGACTGGATTATCCGCCTTCGCCCGCTGGGCTTCGGCGCGATAATTGTTCGCGCGGCGTGTGCCGCGCGCCCAATTAAAAATCCATATCGCCCATGCCGCCCATACCGCCGCCGGGCATTCCGCCCGGGCCACCGGCGTCCTTCTTCGGACGGTCGGTGATCATGGCTTCCGTCGTGATCAGCAGAGCCGCAACAGACGAGGCGTTCTGCAGCGCGGTGCGCACGACTTTCGTCGGGTCCACGATGCCGGCGTCGATGAAGTCGACATAGGTTTCCTTCTGCGCGTCCCATCCGAACGTGGCCGACTTCTGCTCGAGCAGCTTGCCGACGACGATGGAGGCTTCCGTGCCGGAGTTCTCCACGATCTGGCGGATCGGCGCCTGGATCGCCTGACGGACGATCGCGATGCCGGCCGTCTGGTCTTCGTTGTCGCCGGTCAGGCCGTTCAGGGCCTTCGTGGCGTACAGAAGCGCCGTGCCGCCGCCCGGAACGATGCCTTCTTCAACGGCCGCTTTCGTGGCGTTGAGCGCGTCGTCCACGCGGTCCTTCTTTTCCTTCACTTCGACTTCCGTGGAGCCGCCGACGCGGATGACCGCAACGCCGCCCGCGAGCTTCGCGAGACGTTCCTGCAGCTTCTCCTTGTCGTAGTCCGACGTGGTTTCCTCGATCTGCGCCTTGATCTGCGCAACGCGGGCCTGGATGCCGGCCTTCTTGCCGGCGCCGTCGATGATCGTGGTGTTGTCCTTGTCGATCTTCACCGTCTTGGCCGTGCCCAGCATGTCCAGCTTCACGTTCTCGAGCTTGATGCCGAGATCTTCGCTGATCACCTGGCCGCCGGTCACGATGGCGATGTCTTCCAGCATGGCCTTGCGGCGATCGCCGAAGCCCGGCGCCTTCACGGCAGCAACCTTCAGGCCGCCACGCAGCTTGTTGACGACGAGGGTCGCCAGCGCTTCGCCTTCGATTTCCTCGGCGATGATGAGGAGCGGACGTCCGCCCTGCACAACCGCTTCGAGGATCGGCAGCATCGGCTGCAGGCTCGACAGCTTCTTCTCGTGGATCAGGATGTAAGGCTCGCTCAGTTCGGCGACCATCTTCTCCGCGTTGGTGATGAAGTAGGGGGAGATGTAACCGCGGTCGAACTGCATGCCTTCGACGACTTCCAGCTCGGTCTCGGCGGTCTTGGCTTCTTCAACCGTGATCACGCCTTCATTGCCGACCTTCGCCATCGCCTTGGCGATCATCTCGCCGACTTCCTTGTCGCCGTTCGCGGAGATCGTGCCGACCTGGCCGATTTCCTCGTTCGACTTCACCTTCTTGGAGCGCTTCTTGAGGTCCGAAACGACGGCATCAACCGCCTTCTCGATACCGCGCTTCAGGTCCATCGGGTTCATGCCCGCGGCAACGCGCTTGGAGCCTTCGCGCACGATCGCGCGCGCCAGAACGGTCGCGGTCGTCGTGCCGTCGCCGGCGATGTCGTTGGTCTTCGAGGCCACTTCGCGCACCATCTGCGCGCCCATGTTCTCAAACTTGTCGGCGAGTTCGATTTCCTTCGCCACCGTCACGCCGTCCTTGGTCGTGCGCGGAGCGCCGAAGCTCTTGTCGATCACGACGTTGCGGCCCTTCGGACCGAGCGTCACCTGCACTGCATCGGCGAGGATGTCGACGCCGCGCAGAAGCTTCTCGCGCGCGTCGGCGCCGAACTTAACGTCTTTGGCTGCCATGTGTGTATTCTCCTGAATTCAAAATCTGTGGTGGCTTATTTCTTCGAAGCCTTGCGGCCTTCGAGAATGCCCATGATGTCGGACTCCTTCATGATGAGGAGTTCTTCGCCATCGACCTTCACTTCGGTGCCCGACCATTTGCCGAACAGAACGAAGTCGCCGGCCTTCACTTCGGGAACGACGCGCTTGCCGTTGTCGTCGAGGGCGCCGGGGCCCACCGAGATGACTTCGCCTTCCTGCGGCTTCTCCTGGACGGTGTCCGGGATGATGATGCCACCAGCGGTCTTCTGGTCTTCTTTGACGCGGCGGACGACCACGCGGTCGCCGAGCGGACGGAATTTCATGTGGAATTCTCCTCAAAAACCTAGGTTTTCCAATTGCTTGGATCAGCACAGCAGCACTCCCATAAGGCGAGTGCTAACAGGCTGGCCGGTATTTAGGAGCGGCGGTTGGGGGCGTCAAGGCCGGGCCAATCCCCTTTTGGCCGGGACAGGCTCTATCCTCGCTGTCCGACGGAGGCGGAGTTCCCATGTTCACCTGTTTCATCCGGTACGAAATCGAACCGGGCAAGCTGGATGCGTTCAAGGAATATGCGCGCGCCTGGATCGGGCTCATCCGGGCGCATGGCGGAACGCATCACGGCTACTTCGTTCCCGGCCGGGAGGGTGACCTGTTGCCGGATGCAAGCTTCAGCTTCCCCGGCATCGGCCGCGAAGGGCCGCCGCATATCGGTGTCGCGCTGTTCAGCTTTCCGAATGTCGAAGCCTATGAGCGATACAAGCGGGAGGTCGCGGAGGACGAGGGCTGCAAGACGGCCACCGCAAGATTCAACGAGACGAAATGCTTCTCCGCCTATGAGAGAAGTTTTCTCGTTCCCATATTCGAATAGGCACGGGTTGCGTCCGGCGTAAATCGAAAGATTTTCGCGCCATGCGTGCTACTCTTTTTCAGGCTTGAAGGAGAATTCGCATATGCGCCCGAATTTTGCGAAACTGATTTACACGGCAACGATTGTGATAATCGCCGGCGCGGTGTCGGCCTTCGGTCCCGTCGATGCGAAGAAAGGTACTTACAAGATCGATCCGCACCACACGCAGATCATCTTCGAGATTCAGCATATGGGTCTCAGCAATTTCTTCGGCCGCTTCAGCAAGGTGAGCGGTCAGCTCGTGTTCGATCCCGCGGCGCCCGAATCCAGCGCGCTCTCCGCCGATGTCGACATGACGGCCATCGACACGCATGTCGATGAACTCGACAAGGAACTGGTCGATTTCTTCAAGGCCGATAAATTCCCAACCGCATCGTTCAGGGCGACAGGCATCACGCGCACCGGCGACAACACCGGCACCGTCACCGGCGATCTCACGCTTGCGGGCGTCACCAAGCCGGTGACGCTGAACGTCACGTTCAAGGGCGCGCGCAATCCGCCGATACCGTTCCAGCCCTATCGCATCGGCTTCGACGCGACGGCGACGATCCACCGCGCCGATTTCGGCCTCACGCATGCCATCTGGTCCGGCATGGTGGGCGACGACGTGACTTTGCTGATCGAAATGGAAGGCGAGCTGCAGTAAAACGGCGCCATGCCGTTCGCCAACGCTTTCCTGGAGAGGTTCGGCCTCTCCATTCCGATCATCCAGGCGCCGATGCTGGGCGCCGTGGATTCGCGCATCGTCACCGCCGTGAGCGGCACCGGCGCGATGGGCACGCTGGCGGCTGGCGCGCTAGCGCCATCGGTCATCGCCGACGAGATCGCGAAGCTGAAGAAGCAGGGCAAGCCGTTCGGCGCAAACCTCCTGGTCGTTCCCAAAGCCGATCCCGATTCCGAAACGGTCGAACAGGCGGTTCACCGTCTCGCGAAATGGCGCAAGGAATTCGGTCTGCCGGAAGAATTCCGCCCGAACCGTTGGAGCGAGGATTTCCGTTCGCAACTTGACGCGCTGATCGAAGCCGCGCCGCCTGCCGTCTCGTTCACCTTCGATCTGATCGCGCGCGAGGATATCGCCGCGTTCCGCAAGCGCGGCACGTATGTGATGGGCACCGCGACGGACGCGCGTGAAGCACGCGCCTGGGCGGAGGCGGGCGTGGATGCGATCATCGCGCAAGGTTATGAAGCCGGCGGCCATCACGGCGCGTTTCTCTCCGATGGCAATGATCGGGCCGTCGGCACCTTCGCGCTGGTGCCTGCGATCCGCGCTGTCACCGATCTGCCGGTGATCGCGGCGGGCGGAATCATGGATGGCGCGGGCATTGCCGCCGCATTGCTGCTCGGTGCGGATGCCGTGCAAATGGGGACGGCATTCCTTCTCACGCCGGAATCGATCATCTCGCAACCGTGGCGCAACGCTTTGAAGAATGCGCCGGACGATGCAACGCGCCTCACGCGCGTCTATTCCGGCCGCTATGCGCGCGGCATCGAGAACCGTTTCATGCGCGACTTCCGTCCCAGCGAAAAAGACATTCCCGCTTATCCCATCCAGAATGCGCTCACGGGCGAATTGCGCCGCGCGTCGGCAAGCGCGGGCTTACCGGATGCCTTATCGCTCTGGGCCGGGCAGGGCGTGATTGCGATCCGCGAAATGCCCGCCGCCGATCTCGTCCGCGTGTTGTGGGATGAGACGCGCGAGGCACTCGCGCTGATGCAGAAGCGCATGGGCTGACGCTGCGGAAGCGATCGCCGCTGCTTGTCGCTGCCACGCCGCGCCGCTAGAGCTTTCGGCGAACGCTATGCCGAGAGTTTTATGTCCACAAACATCCCCGAAGGTTTCCGCCCGCTCAATTTCAGCATGGGCTTCATCGAGCAATGTGGCCCGCTTTATGGAAAGTGGAACGGCGAGCGCCTGATGCTGGGCTTCCGCGTGGAGATGCGTCACTGCAATCCGGGCAACGTCGCGCATGGCGGCATGATGGCCACCTATGCCGACATGCTGTTACCGATGGCCACGCGGTTTCAGAGCGGACAAGATCTCGGCTTCATCCCCACCGTTCAACTGAATTGCGATTATCTGGCGCCCGCCAAGCTCGGCGCCTGGGTCGAGGGACGCGCCGAGCATGTGAAGATCACCGGCAAGCTTGTTTTTGCGCAGGGCATCGCAACCGCCGATGGCGAGCCTTGTCTTCGGGCTAACGGCATCTTCCGCCGCACACCGCCCACGGGCATGGGCTTTTCGCTGGAAAATCTCTTCGGAGACCCGAAATAGCCCAGATTTGGCCTTCCGAAAATCATGGCGGTGCGGTTGCGAAAACTGTAGCTATCCCGTTTCATCATGAGGCCGGGGCGGCGATAGAGGGCGGCGTGAAGATTCGTTTCGTAGATGCGGTGTTGCTGGCGCTGGTCACGGTGATCGCGGTGTTCGCGTTCGGCCTGTTCCCGGCAATCGTTCCGCAAAGTTTCGCCGCCGACACCTTATTCGTTGTGGTGATGGCCGCGACGCTGCCGCTGCATTACGGACTGATGCACGAGACGATGCATGGCAACCTCTTCGCGAGCGAAGACTGGAACCGCCGCGTCGGCCGGCTGCTCGGCATCGCCACCGGTTATCCCTGGGAGACGATGCGCTTCGGTCATCTCGCGCATCATGGTTTCAACCGGCACGATTACGACCGCCCGGAATCCTGGCATGAAGGCCAGGGCTATTTCGGCAAGGCGATCCAATATTATTTTCAGCTTCTGATCGGCAATGTCGTTCTCTATGTGCTCGCGCCGCTGCCGCTACTGCTGCCGGTGTCGACGACGCCGGCCGTGGTGAAGCTCATGGATCAGAGTCCCGAGATGGAATGGTTCCGCAACGCCGCGATGCGCACCTTCACCAATCCGCAGAAGCGCCGCGCCATTCGCATCGACCTGCTGTGCAGTGTCGTGCTGTTCGCGTTCGCGATCTGGATGTGGGGCGCGCATTGGCCGGTGTTCGCGCTCGGCATCGCCGCGCGCTGGTGCGTGCAATCCATCCTCGACAATGCGCCGCATTACGCCATGCCGCTGGACTCCGGGCGTGACGCGCGCAACACCACCTTCCCCAAGCCGTTCCGCTGGATGATCCTCAACCAGAATTTCCACGGCGCGCATCATCATTCCCCGCAGACGCACTGGCTGGATTTGCCCGCGGCCTATGCCGCCTCCGGCGAGCCTGAGGATGGAAGCTGGTTCGTGGCGCAGTTGCGCCAGCTCCGCGGTCCGGTTCGTCTGCACTGATATCTGCGATGAGCGAAGCGGCCGTCTTCTCCAAATGCGCGTGGCGGCTGATCCCTTTTATGGGATTGCTCTATGTCGCCAACTTCCTCGACCGCGTGAATGTCGGTTTTGCAGCGCTCTCCATGAATGCCGATATCGGCCTGACCGCCGAAGCCTATGGCCTCGGCGCGGGCATGTTCTTCATCGGCTACTTCTTCTTCGAAATTCCCTCGAACGTGGCGATGGAGAAATTCGGCGCGCGGCTTTGGATCTTCCGCATCATGCTGACCTGGGGCGTCGTCTCCATGGCGACGGCATTTGTCACCGGCCCGGTGAGCTTCTTCATCCTGCGCTTTCTGCTCGGTGCCTGCGAAGCCGGGTTCTTCCCGGGCATGATTCTCTATCTTACCTATTGGTTTCCCGCGTCATCGCGCGGCCAGTTCAATGCGCTGTTCCTGTCGGCGATCATGGTGGCGAACATCATCGGCGCGCCGGTCTCCGGCTCCATCCTGCATTGGACGGGCGGTATCGGCGGATTGAAGAGCTGGCAATGGTTGTTCCTGCTGGAAGGCCTGCCGTCCTGCATCCTCGCCTTCGTCACTTTGCTGTATCTGCCCAGCAAGCCAGTGGACGCGAAATGGTTGAGCGCCGAGGAAAAGAATATCGTGGCAACCGCGCTCGCGCGCGACGATCTTCCGCATCGCGGCTTGCGCGCGGGCCTTAGCGATCCGCGCATCTGGATGCTGGCGCTAGCGGATTTCGGCATCATCCTCACCGTGTATGGCATCGGCCTGTGGCTGCCGCAGATGGTGAAGGCGCTGGGCTTCGACGATCTGCAGACCGGCTTTGTCGTGGCCGTCCCCTATGTGGCGACCATGATCGCGATGATCGTGTGGGCACGCGTCAGCGATGCGCGCGGCGAACGCATCCGCCATATCGTCCAGCCGGCGCTGATCGCGGCGGCGAGCCTGTTCGTCGCAGCGTTCCTCGGCGCCAGCCTGTGGACGGTGGTTGCGCTGACTGTGGCGACAATGGGCGTTTACGCCGCACTGGTTGTGCTGTGGACTTTGCCGCAATCGTTCCTTGGCGGAACCGCGGCGGCGGGCGCCATCGCCTTGGTAAATTCCATCGCCAATCTGGGTGGCTTCCTAGGGCCGACGGTCGTGGGATATTTAAAGCAGGCGACGGGAAGTTATGCGGCGGCGATGGGGTTTCTATCGATGGGGCTGGTCATGACCGCGATTGTGATCGTGGGGCTTTCGCGATCTATTCCTGCCCCGAAGCCTGCGGCGGTGGTATAAGGCACGGGTTTTGGAAAGGATGGCCATGCGCGTTTTGTCTTCTTTCTGTCTCGCCCTGCTGACGGCAGCGGCATTCAGTTCGGCGGCGACCGCGACGCCGGTCTATCCCAAGGGCGCGCTCGCGCTCGAAACGCAGCTCCTTGCCAAGCAGACGCCCGAAACGAAAACCTGGATCAAGGACGAAGCGGGGCAGGAGGCGACGGGACAATTCATCTCCGAGGAGATGTCGCGCAACGCCGCCCGAAAATTCGGCGCATCCGGATCGGACGTCAGCACGCTGGCCTTTCTGGTCCTGATGGAAACCGCGCGCCAGGCGGACGCCAACGTCTATACGCTGGTGACCGGCGTCCAGGCCGCCAGTGCGAGCCGCAACGATGCACGCCAGCGGGCGTTGACGACGAATGGCATCGCGAGCGCGCAGCAGGCGCAATTGAGCGGGGGCCTGCAATCGGCGCAGCAGAATCAGGGAAGTGCGTTTTTACCGCTGGCCTCGAGCGATGGCGGCAACCCGGTGCGCGACGCGCGCAACGCATCCTCCGTGATACCCCCGCCAAGCATGACGTTGCAGGATGCGATGGATCGCGAATCCAAAGTCGAGGATTTGCTCGCGGCGGCGATGAAGCGCGTCAGTCAACCGGGTTAAGATGTCGAAAAAATCAGAATCGTTTTGGCGCGTGAACCGCGCGCCCCGCCTTTGCCTCGTCAGCGTGATCGCGCTTCTTGCCCTTGCCGGGTGCGGGCGGGAATCGAAACTCGCGCCGGACTTCGCGTTCAACTTCACCTGTCATGGTGCCTCGTACCCGGCATCGGAAAGCGCGATCGAGCAGTTCATCACCAGCCGCGGCTTCAAGGCGTTCAACGAGGAACGTGTCCGCCGCCAGTACAAGCTTGCGATGTATCCGCTGGCGATCGACGGCTTCGATGCCAAACGCCGCATGCTCGATTTCCGCGGCATCAACGAGAAGCCGAGCGACAAGCCGGTGCCGGTGGCCACGATCTATTCCGTCGGCCTCTATTCGCCGCCGCCGACGCGCCACGATACCGATCTGGAAAAAGCCATGCTGGCCTTCGTCACCGGCACGCTGAAATGCGAGGTGTCGAATATCAGCCACGCGGACAATGGCGTGGAGCGGGCGGCGTTCTTCGACAAGATATACAAGGCGGAACAAAAGCGTATCGGCCAGGGCATGCGTTGCGACAAGCAGTCCGGCGGGAAGCTTGACACTAAGTGCCCCAGTTGATTTGTCTGCCGCAGATCAAATCGGGTCCGCAATGACACGCGCATTCATTTTTCCGGGGCAGGGCAGCCAGGCTGTCGGCATGGGCAAGGCTCTCGCGGAAGCGTTCGCACCCGCGCGCGAAGTCTTCCAGGAAGTGGACGACGCGCTTTCGCAAAAGCTTTCCAAAGTCATGTGGGAAGGCCCGGAAAGCGATCTGGTTCTCACCGAAAACGCGCAGCCCGCGATCATGGCCGCCAGCATGGCGGTGGTGCGCGTCCTGCAAAAAGAATCCGGTCTCGATTTCGCCAAGCATGCGCGTCTCGTCGCCGGTCATTCGCTGGGCGAATACACAGCGTTGTGCGCCGTCGGTGCGTTCACGCTCACGGACACCGCGCGGCTTCTGAAAGCGCGCGGCCAGGCGATGCAGGCTGCCGTGCCCATCGGCGAAGGCGGCATGAGCGCGTTGCTTGGCGCGGAGATCGAACAGGCTGAAGGTCTTGCCAGAGAATGTGCCTTGGTCACCAACGGCACCTGTGTTGTCGCCAATGACAACGCGCCGGGGCAGGTTGTGATTTCCGGAACCAAAGCCGCCATCGACAAGGCGCCCGAGATTGCCAAGACCATGGGCATCAAGCGCGCGATGGCGTTGAACGTATCGGCGCCATTCCATTCGCCGCTCATGCAACCCGCCGCCGACAAGATGGCCGAGGTGCTGGCGCAAGTGACCATCCGTCCGCTCGCTGTTCCGGTTGTGGCCAATGTCACCGCCTTCGAGGTTCAGGAGCCGGACGTCATTCGCCGTCTTCTGGTGGAACAGATCACCGGCCGCGTGCGTTGGCGGGAAAGCGTGCTCGCCTTCCGCGAATACGGCGTCACGACCACCGTGGAAGCGGGCGGATCGAAGGTTCTGACCGGCATGGTCAAGCGCATCGACAAGGAACTCGCGAACGTCACGCTCGATAGCGCGGCGGATATCGAAGCTTTCGCGAAAACGCTTTAAAGGGGACGCGATGTTCGATCTCACAGGCAAGACGGCGCTGATCACCGGCGCCACCGGCGGCATCGGGGGTGAAATCGCCAAGGCGCTCCACAAGCAGGGCGCAACAGTCGTTCTGTCAGGTACGCGCGCCGAAGCGCTCGAGTCGCTCAAGAACGAACTCGGCAGCCGCGCGTTCACCGCCGTCTGCAATCTTGGCGACAAGGAATCGGTCGAAGGCCTGGTGAAGGCCGCCGAAGCCGCCGCCGGCGCGCCGATCGATATTCTCGTCAACAACGCCGGCATTACGCGCGATAATCTCTTCATGCGCATGAAGGATGAAGAGTGGGATCAGGTGATTGCCGTGAATCTCACCGCCGCGTTCCGTCTTTCGCGCGCCGTGTTGCGCGGCATGATGAAGAAGCGCTGGGGGCGCATCATTTCCATCACCTCCGTCGTCGGCGAAACCGGCAATGGCGGGCAGGGCAATTACGCCGCCGCGAAAGCGGGCCTTGTCGGCATGTCCAAGTCGCTCGCCGCGGAAGTCGCAAGCCGCAACATCACCGTTAACTGTGTCGCGCCGGGCTTCATCGCCACACCCATGACGGACGCGCTGACCGACGCCCAGAAGGAAGCCGTCTTCGGCAAAATCCCCGCGGGCCGCATGGGCACACCGGCCGAAATCGCCGCCGCCGTGGTCTATCTGGCCTCCGAGGAAGCGGCCTATGTGACCGGGGAAACGCTGCAGATCAACGGCGGAATGGCAATGATCTGACAGGAAATACAAATACTTAACCCGCTTGTAGCGGTTCCGGGGGCTTTGTGTTACCAAACGCGCCAATCTCTCGGCCCCGCTTCCAGCGGATTGCGAGGGATTGCGCCGCGCGCCCCCAACCAAGGCGCGGTGTCTGACAACAACGAGAGGCTTTTGAGAGCAATGAGCGATACTGCGGAACGCGTTAAGAAGATCGTCGTCGAGCACCTGAATGTGGATGCCGACAAGGTCACGGACAGCGCGTCCTTCATCGAAGATCTGGGCGCAGACAGCCTCGATACCGTCGAGCTGGTCATGGCGTTCGAAGAAGAATTCGGCATCGAAATCCCCGATGACGCGGCCGAATCCATCGTCACGGTCGGCGATGCGGTCAAGTTCATCGACAAGTCGCAGGCCTGATGCTCGGGGCCAACGCCTCAAACATGCGTAGGGTAGTAGTTACAGGACTGGGTCTCGTCACGCCGCTGGCATGCGGTGTGGAGGAGACCTGGTCCCGTCTCCTCGCCGGACAATCCGGCGCTCGCAAAATCACGGAATTCCCGACGGACGACCTGGCGACGAAGATCGCCTGCATCGTTCCGCGCGGCGACGGCACGAACGGCACGTTCAATGCCGATCAATGGGTCGATCCCAAAGAGCAGCGCCGCACGGACGAGTTCATCACCTTCGGCGTCGCCGCCGCGCAGCAGGCGGTGACCGATTCCGGCTGGGAGCCGAAGACCGAAGAAGACCGCTGCCGCACCGGCGTTCTCATCGGCTCCGGCATTGGCGGCCTCAACGGCATCGCCGACGCAGCGTTGCTGTTGCACGAAAAAGGCCCGCGCAAGATTTCGCCGTTCTTTATTCCGGGGCGATTGATCAACCTGGTGTCGGGTTATGCCTCGATCAAATTCGGCTACAAGGGTCCGAACCACGCGGTGGTGACGGCTTGTGCCACCGGCGCGCACGCCATCGGCGATGCCGCGCGCATGATCGCGCTGGACGACGCGGATGTGATGCTGGCGGGCGGCACGGAAGCGGCCATCGGGCGTCTGGGCATCGCCGGCTTCAATGCCTGCCGCGCACTCTCCACGGCCTTCAACGACACGCCCGAGAAGGCGTCGCGTCCCTATGACAAGGATCGCGATGGCTTCGTGATGGGCGAAGGTGCGGGTGCCGTCATGCTCGAAGAATACGAGCACGCCAAGGCACGCGGCGCGAAGATTTACGGCGAAGTCATCGGCTACGGCCTCTCCGGCGATGCCTTCCACATCACAGCACCGGCGGAAGACGGCGATGGCGGTTTCCGCGCCATGCAGATGGCATTGAAACGCGCCGGCATTTCGCCCTCCGATATTGACTATGTGAATGCCCATGGCACCTCGACCATGGCCGACGGCATCGAGCTGGGCGCGGTCGAGCGTTTCCTCGGCAACGCCGCGGGCAAGGTTTCCATGTCGTCCACCAAATCCGCCATCGGGCATTTGCTCGGCGCAGCGGGCGCGGTGGAAGCGATCTTCTGCCTGCTCGCGATCCGCGATCAGATCGTTCCGCCAACGCTGAACCTCGATAATCCGGCCGTCGAAACGAAGCTGGATCTGGTGCCTCACAAAGCCCGGAAGCGCGAAGTCAAAACCGCGCTCTCCAACTCCTTCGGCTTCGGCGGCACCAACGCATCGCTTGTCGTAGCCCAGGTCCAATAATCGGTCTCTCCCATGCTTCGCTTTTTCGCGGTTCTGGTCGTTCTCGCCGCGATTGCCGGCGGTGCATGGTTTTGGGAGCAGCAGAACTGGCAGGCTGCGGGCCCGTCAATCGCCTACAAAATCGTGATGGTGAAGCCGGGCGATCATGTCGCCACGATCTCGGAGAACCTTCAGAAGAACGGCGTGATCGCGAACGCGAACCTGTTCCGCATCGGCCTTCGCCTTCGCAACCAGCAGACGGGTTTGAAAGCGGGCGAATATGGCTTCCCCGCGCGCGTCAGCATGGCCGATGTGACGGCCATTCTGATCGCCGGCAAGTCCATCGAGCACAAGCTGACGGCCGCCGAAGGCCTGACCAGCCAGATGATCTATGACATCGTGAAGAAGGATCCGGTGCTTGTCGGCGATGCGGGCGCGGTGCCGCAAGAGGGCACGCTGCTGCCGGAAACCTATCTCTTCACGCGCGGCATGACGCGCGTGCAAATGCTGAGCAAGATGCGCGAGGCCCAGAAAAAACTGATCGCCGCGCAATGGCCCGCGCGCATCGGCAACCTGCCGATCAAGACGCCGCAGGAAGCCATCATCCTCGCCTCCATCGTGGAGAAGGAAACCGGCATTCCCGAAGAACGCCGCCATATCGCCGCGGTGTTCGAGAACCGGTTGCGCCTTGGCATGAAACTGCAATCCGATCCGACGATCATCTACGGCATCACCAAGGGCTACCCGATCGGCCGGCGCATCCGCCAAAGCGAGATCGACGCCCAGACGCCCTACAACACCTACGCCATTCCGGGTCTGCCCGTCGGCCCCATCTGCAATCCGGGCAAAGACGCGATCCTGGCCGTGCTCAATCCGGCAGGCTCCGACGATCTGTATTTCGTTGCCGATGGAACCGGTGGCCATGTGTTCGCCCAGACCATGGCGGAACACGAAAAGAACGTCGCGAATTGGCGCAAAATTCACGCGGCGCAGCATTAAGGCGCATCCCACCGAGGTTTGATCCCCGTCGCGCAGGCGCTAAGTTCGGACCATGGAGATTCACCGATGACGGTCGTCAGCATGACCGGCTTTGCCGAGGCGCATGGCGCCCATGAAGCCGCGCGCTGGCGCTGGGAAGTCAAAAGCGTCAACGGCCGCGGGCTGGAGCTTCGCCTGCGCATGCCGCCCGGCTTCGACGGCATCGAGATCGCGGCGCGCACGCTTGCGGCGGAGCGCTTCAAGCGCGGCAACATCCAGGCGACGCTGACGATGGAGCCGCGCGAGGAAACGCGCGGTCTCAAGGTCGATCCGGTGGCGCTGAACGCCGCCGTGCGCCTCGCCAAGCAGATCGCGGATGAAACCGGCCTCGCGCCCGCGCGGGCAGACGGCATCCTCTCGCTCAAAGGCGTGATCGTTCAGGACGAAGCCGCCGTGATGACGCCGGAAGAGCGTGCCGCGCGCGACGCCGCAATGCTCAAAAGCGTCGCGATGGCTTTCGATTCCCTGCGCCGCGCGCGCCGCACCGAAGGCGCCAAGCTGGCGGCGGTACTCAACAGCCAGATCGACGAGATCGAGACGCTCACGCAGGAAGCCAGCCGTCTCTCCGCCGCGCAACCTGCCGCCTTGCGCGACAAGCTGGCGGCACAAGTGAAAGAGCTGATGGCCGGCACGCAATTGTCGGAAGAACGTCTCACGCAGGAAGTGGCGTTGCTCGCGACCCGCGCCGATATTCGCGAAGAGCTGGATAGGCTCGATGCGCATGTGCACGAAGCGCGCGTGCTGCTGTCGTCCGGCGAAGCGGTGGGCCGCAAGCTCGATTTCCTGGCGCAGGAATTCAACCGCGAAGCCAATACGCTGTGCTCGAAGTCTTCGGACATCGCACTCACACGGACCGGCCTCGCGCTGAAGCATGTGATCGACCAATTCCGCGAGCAGGCCCAAAATGTGGAATAAGAACGTCGAATGACAAACGAGGGGGCGATGCAGCGCAGGGGGCTCATGCTGGTTCTGTCGTCGCCGTCCGGCGCGGGCAAGACGACGCTGTCGCGGCGGCTGTTGCAGAGCGATCCGGCCATCGCGATGAGCGTTTCCGCCACCACGCGCAAGCCGCGCCCCAACGAGATCGACGGGCAGGATTATCATTTCATCGACGATGCGGAATTCGAGCGCCGCGCGAAGGCGGGCGGCTTCCTCGAACACGCGCATGTCTTCGGTCACCGCTATGGCACGCCGAAAAAGGCCGTGATGGCGGAACTTGAAGCTGGCAAGGATGTGCTGTTCGATATCGACTGGCAGGGGACGCAGCAGCTTCGCCAGCAGGCGCGCGACGATGTGGTGAGCGTGTTCGTGCTGCCGCCGAGCCATGACGAGCTGGAACGCCGGTTGCGCGCCCGCGCGCAGGATGCCGAAGAGGTCGTGCAGAAGCGCATGGCGAAAGCGGCGGACGAGATCAGCCATTGGGCCGAGTATGATTACATCATCATCAACGACGATGTGACCCGCGCGCAGACGCAACTGGAAACGATCCTCGCCGCCGAGCGGCTGAAGCGCATCCGCCAGCTCGGCATTTCCGCTTTCGCGCGCACGCTGGCGAGCTAGAGCGCGACGCGATAAACCTTCGATGCCGTGCCGCTGAATAGTGCCGTCTTCTCATCCGCCGAATAATTCTTGACGAGGCGCTTGAAGGCGTTCCACAGCGTCACATAGGTGCTGCCGAAGCGGTCCACCGGGAAGTTGCTCTCGAACATGCCGCGCTTGGCGCCGAACGCTTCGATGCAAGTCTCGATGTAGGGTTTCCATTCCTTCGCGAGCTGCTCGGAAGAGGGCTGCGGTTCATGCCAGCTCTTGCGCCATCCCGCGAAGGGCATGGGCAATCCGCCCAGCTTCACATGCACGTTCTGGCATTTCGCCAGTTCGCGGATGTTCTTGCGCCATTCGTCGAAGCGCTCTTCGCGCTTGCCCTGATACCGGCCGACGCCCAGCGGCGTGCCGACGTGATCCAGAATGATCGTTGTGTCCGGGAAGGCGCGCGCCAGATCGATCAGGTCGGGAAGCTGAGGTTCCAAAAGCCACGCGTCGAACGACAGGCCCAATTTGCCAAGAACCGCGAAGCCTTCGCGGAATTTCTTGTCGAGATACATGCCCGCGCTGGTGCGTCCGTGCAGCGGCCCCAACACCATCGGATCGTCGTCGTAAGAGGCACTGTGGCGAATACCGCGGAAGCGCCCATGCCCCGCCGCGATGTGCGAGCGCAGCGCATCTTCCACCGCCGCTCCTTCGCGCAGATCGACATGGCCCACAATGCCCGCGCAGGCGCGCACGTCGCCATAGAGGCCGCTCGCCGTCATCGCCGCGATGCCGTTGACGAATTCCGTCTCGCCCACGCATTTGAGGCCATCCGGCCCATCGGCCCGGTACATCGCGCCGCATTCCATATAGATCGTGCCGCGAATGTTGTGGCCGCTCTTCAGGTCCGCCAGCAATTCATCCAGCAGATAGCGCGGCACTTCACGGATGATGTCCATGAAGCCGTGATCGATCTTGGGAAGATCGCGCAGAATCTCCTTCGGCCGGTCCCACAGATGATGATGAGGATCGACAATCGGCAGTTCCGGTTCGAGGATTTGTTCTGTGCTCATGTCATTCCCTCACATGTCATCCCCGGCGAGCATCGCACTTTTGCGATGCGAGGGAAGGGGACCCAGGTATTTGAGCGTTGCGGTATTGGCCGGCTTTGCGCGGTTTCTTAAAGACCGACCGAGCGGCGCGACCTGGGTTCCCTTCCCCTCGCTTCGCTCGGCCGGGAATGACAAGCGGAGTTTTACGGCGTCAGGATCACGCGGCCCGTGACCTTGCCGGCGACCAGATCCTCCAGCGATTTGTTCGCTTCCGACAGCGGGCGCTTGGTGTAGGGGATCGGATCGACCTTGCCCGCGCGCACCAGTTCCATCATCTCCTTGGTCTCGTCCAGTGAGCCCACCATGGAGCCGCCGATGGAGATCGTGCGGAACGGGAACATGGGCAGCGGCATCGACATCGCGCCGCCGAACAGGCCCACGATGATCACCTTGCCGCCGCGGCGCACCGCCTGCGAGGCGAAAGCGAACGTCTTTTCCGAACCCACGAAATCGACAACCGCATAAGCGCCGCCACCCGTATCGGCGACGAGCTTCTTCGCCGACTCCGGGTCCTTCGTGTTGTAAACGGCGCTCGCGCCCGCTTTCTTCGCGGCATCGAGCTTGCCATCGTCTATATCGGCAGCAATCGGCCCCTTGCCGAACATCGCCTTTGCGAATTGCACGCCCATCATGCCGACGCCGCCGACACCCAGCACCAGCACCTGATCCTTCGGCCCAAGCTTGCCGATCTTCTTCATCGCGGCATAAGCGGTGACGCCGGAGCACATATAAGCGGCGGCAAGTGCGGGTTCGGTCTTGCCGTAATCGACGAGGTATTTCGGATCGGGCACCATCACATGCGTGGAATAACCGCCGGGGCAGCCGTTGGAGCAGCCAAGCTGGCGCGGGCCGCCGACGCAGATGTTCTCCTCGCCGCGCAGGCAGGACGGGCATTTGCCGCAACCGATCCACGGAAACGCCGCATAGCGCGCGCCGACTTTTATGCCTTTCACGTCAGGGCCGACGGCGACGACTTCACCCTCGATCTCGTGGCCCAGCGTGTGCGGCAGCTTCACATTCGCCATCGGCAGCTTGTTGCCGCCGCCCAGATCGAAATAGCCGTCATGGATATGAACGTCCGAATGGCAGACGCCGGCATTGTGGACCTTGAGGAGGACTTCGGTGCCTGTCGGGGTCGGTGTCGGCGTCTCCAGTTCCTGAAGCGGCTTGCCGAATTCCGTGATCACCTGACTGAGCATGAGCGTCTCCCTTGGGTTTTTCTGATCTTTTGTCAGTCTTGCATGGCGATCTTCCGCTCTCAACCCAAACCCTCGCTTGTCATGGCCCGGCGCTGACCGGGCCACCCATTGAGCGCGTGTCCACGCGCGCAGAGATGCTCTACGTCCAACTGGGTGGCCCGCTTTTGCGGGCCATGACACTATTATTGTTGAGTGGCGCGCCAGGTCCGCGCCAACGCGGCGAAGTCGCTGACCGAGAGGTTTTCCGCACGTGCCGTGGGGTCAAGCCCGGCGGCGCGAACCAGTGCTTCCGCATCCGGCGTGAGCGACTTCAGGCTCTGGCGCAGCATTTTGCGGCGATGGCCGAAACCAGCAGCCGTGACGGCTTCCAGATCGGACAGCCGTGCGGGCGCAACCGGTTCAGCCAGCGGTTCGATGTGCAGGATGGAAGAGGTGACTTTCGGCGGCGGCGTGAAGGCGCGCGGCGAAACGTCGAACAATATCTTCGGCTTCGCGCGCCATTGTGAAAGCACCGAAAGCCGCCCGTAAGATTTCGTGTCCGGTTTCGCCACCACACGCTCGGCCACTTCGCGCTGGAACATCAGCGTGAGCGATTGCCAGAAGGGCGGCCATGTTTCGACCGTCAGCCACTTCACCAGCAGCGCCGAACCGATGTTGTAGGGCAGGTTGGCGGCAACGCGGACCGGGGTTGCGATGTCATGCTCTCGGAGCAATTTCGCCTCGTCCAGCGCCAGCGCATCTGCAGGCACGATCTGCAAGCGATTGGGATAAGCGCGCGCGACATCTTCCAACGCCGGTAGACAACGATCATCGCGTTCGACGCAAACGACTTTCGCCGCACCTTCCATCAGCAGCGCACGCGTCAGCCCGCCGGGGCCGGGGCCGACTTCATAGATCATTGCGCCCTCGGGTAAGGCCGCGCGCGCGATCTTGCGGGTGAGATTGAGGTCGAGAAGAAAATTCTGGCCCAGCGATTTTTTCGCCGCCAGATCGTAGCGCGCGATGACATCGCGCAGCGGCGGCAACGGATCGGGATTATCCAAACCGGGCATCCGCAATGCCGGATGCCATCTTGATCGCGGCGATCATGCTGCGCGGATCGGCTTTGCCCTTGCCCGCGATATCGAGCGCGGTGCCGTGATCGGGCGAGGTGCGCACAATCGGCAGACCGAGGGTGATGTTCACGCCGTCCCAGAACGCCAGCGTCTTCAGCGGGATCAGTGCCTGATCGTGATACATGCACAGCGCCGCATCGTAACGCGCGCGCGCTTCTTCGTGGAACATGGTGTCGGCGGGCAGGGGGCCCAGCACGGTGCCCTCCACGCGCAAGGCTTCGCAGGCCGGCCGGATGATGTCGCGTTCCTCTCGCCCGATTTCGCCGTCTTCGCCGGCATGCGGATTGAGGCCACTGACCGCCAGCCGCGGCTTTGCGATTCCAAAATCCTCTTTCAGCGCGCGCAGAATAATCTCGCCGGTTTCAACGATGGCGACTTCGGTGATGCGCGTGGGAACCTCGCTGATCGCGATATGAATGGTCAGCGGCACCACCCGAAGGCCACCGCCTGCCAGCATCATCACCGCCCGGTCGCTCTCGGTGATCTTGGCGAGATATTCGGTATGCCCCGCGAATTCGAAGCCGCCTTGCAGCAGCGACGCCTTGTGAATCGGCGCGGTGACAACGGCGCTCGCCGCGCCCTGCATCGCCATGGCCACCGCTGTGTCGATAGCGTCCACCACCGCATGCGTGTTCGCCGGATCGGCATGTCCCAGCCGCAGCGGCGCGCCAAGCGCGTGGCTGTCGATCAATGCCGTTTGTGGAATATCGCCCAGCGCGCGCAATACGCTCGCGTCGCCGACCAGCTTCAGTACGTGTTTGCCGATGCGCCCATCCAGCGCATGCCACGCGGCGACGGCGACTTCCGGCCCGATACCGGCCGGCTCGCCCATGGTGATGAGGATGGGTGCGTCCGGTGGCGGGGGATTTTCACTCTTGCGAGGCATCGGAGGATTTGCGCGGGCCCAGCGGCTGACCCGGCTTTTCAATGTCGGCATCGCGGCGCAGGTCGCGCAGATATTGGCGCGACAACACCGCCATGCGCTGTTCGAACAATTGCTGCTCGACGTCGTCGCGCGAGGGCATTTTGAACGCCGATTGCGGCGGCGGCGCGCCCTTGTCGCAACGCACGATCAATTCGACGCCGGCCGGTGACTGGAACGGTGTGGTTGTTTCGCCAGCGCGGGTTTGCGCCAGGGCCTGTTGCATCTGCGGGCTGAGATCGGCGACGCGCATGGTGCCCAGATGCATATAAACGACGCCCTTCATCGGCTTCACCGCTTCCGCCAGCCCCTCGCAGCTCAGGATATGCGTGCGCAAATTGTTGGCGAAGGCCATTACCTTCTCCAGCAAATCCTTTTTCGGCGTCGGTCCCACCGGAAGCAGGATGCGGTCCAGCGGGATCGACGCGGGATGGTCGTTCACCTGCTGTTGCGCCGGGTCGGGCACCTTCGCGTTTTCCCCTTCCTGACGCGCGCGCAGAGCCAGGATGTAATAGCCTCCCGTGGAACGGATAGGTTCGCTCAGCGTGCCGGGCCGCATTTTGCTGAGCGCTTCATCGAGCTCTTTGGGCAGTTGTCCCTGCACGACGACGCCCAGATCGCCACCCGCGGCGGCGGTCGGGTTCTGGCTGAACTGCCGCGCAAGTTCGCCGAAAGCGGCGCCGCTGCGAAGCTGCTCTTCCATCTCCTGCATGCTCTTGAGAACTTTGGCGTCGTCCTCCGGATTGTCCACCGACTGGAAGATTTCGGCGACGAGGAAGTGCGGCTTGTCGCGGCCCTCGGCCATGCGCTGCATTTCCGACTTCACATCTTCCGGCGAAATGTCGATGCGATCGCCATACTGGGCCTGCACCGTTTTCGACCATGCGATCTGCGCCGCGATCTGCGAGCGCATCGTCCCCATCGCCACATTGGAGCGCGCCAGAAGGGCGGTGAGCTGCTCCAGCGTCAGGTGGTTGTCCTTGAGGATGTTGTCGATGGACTTGTCCACGTCGGCAGCCGAAACGGTGATCTTGTTCTGCTGCGCTTCCAGAAGCTGGATGCGCTCGGTTTCAAGCTGACGCAGAACCTGTTCGCGGATCTGCTTCATCGCTTCCGGCGTCGGATGGGCATTGGATGTCGCTATATAAAGAGCGACGCGCTGGCGCAGATCGTAATCGGTGATGACCGTGTCATTGACGATCGACGCGACGCTGTCGCCTTTCAACTGCGCTTCTTCCGGCGTTTCGCCGAGGTTGAGCTTCTCCGTGCCCGGCGGAGTGGCCGGCTTGGAAGCGGTCGCGGCCTGTGCGGCGGTTGCGGGTACTGCCTTGGCGCAGAGCGGCGCGGCGTTCAGCGCAAGCGCGCAAACACCGATGAGGGCGAACGTGAAGCTGCGAGTCATTTAAGGACCGGTCTCGAATATTCTTGCGGTTTCGGGTCACCATTCGCGTCCCGTCCACCGCGGGCGCCCGGCTGCCCACAGAATAAGCAATTTGGGCGCAAGGTCAAAGGTTTGTGGTCGAGAACAGGTGCCGTGGGAAGAGCTCGCTGGCCCGGTCGTCCGGCTCGTCGCTGGTGTTCAGCTTGAAACGAAGCAGGATCGAGGTCGATGGCGCGATGTCGCGGTCGCGGGTGTATTGGCGCCGGTAGGAAAGCGAGATTTTCAGGCATTCATCATCGTAACCGATGCCGAATTCGTCATCGAGCATCTGGCTGTTCGCCAGATCCCGCCGCGCGGCCGCGAACAACACCCAATAGTCGAAGATTCCCACGGTCGCCTGCCCGTTAACCTCCTCGCGCGGTTCATCGGTCGCGATGACGTCCTGCTGCGGCAGGCGCACATAGCTAAGCTCGACGGACGAGCGGCCATAGGACCCGTCCAGATAGACCTGATTGCGGCGTATGGTTCCGTTGGATTCGTCGATGTCCACGCGATGGGTGAGGCTCAGATAGGGCGGGAATTTGATGGTGAAGCGGCCCACCACATCCGAGGCCTTGTCGCCAAAGCCGGTCTGTTCCGAAAACACCGGATCGGGCTTCAGGCGCAGCACCTGGCCGACCTGCAATTCGACGCTCCCTTTGGGGAACAGCGCTTCGGTGCGGAAGCCCACATTGGCGCGCGGCCCGCTCTCCACGAGGTCGTAACCGGGAATGCGATCGAAGCTGAAGACGTCGTTCTCGCCCAGTTCGATATTGACGCTGCCTTCGTTCGGAATCCCTTTCGGGTTTCCGCCATAGGGCGCGGCGATGGCCTGTATGATCGGCTCGACGATGAACGCCGTTTTGCCCGCGCCGCCGCCGCCCACGAACGGCCAGCGCCAGTCGATGCCGAGGTAGGGAATGCCGCGCGTGATGTAGTTCGTCTTGGTCGGAATGTTGGGAAAGTTGATCGGATCGTTGTTCGAGACGCGATAGACGTCGCCGCGCGCATCGGCGCGAATGGTGATGAGCTGTCCGTTGCCGGTGACGAAAGGAAGCTGCCAGCGCATCTCGCCGGTGAGGCGCTGGTCGTCGGGACCAAGATTGCGCTCCAGCGAAACGCTGTTCAGATCGAAACGGAAATCGCCGCCCAGAACCGAGCGCTCGGGGATATAGGTATATTCGATGAGCGGCAGCGCGAGCGGTATCTGCGAATTCTGGATGAAGAGCGGCGAAATCTGCGTCGTGGCGCAAACCGGTGGCTTGGTCGAAGCCAGCACGGGGCACGAACCGACAAGGCTCTGGAAAAAATATCCGGTGATCGCAAAACGGCTGCGTCCGCTGACGCCTTCCACGAACAGATCGCTGAAGAGCTGATCGTCCTTGTTGTAGAGGCTGTAGCGCTCCAGATAGGTCGGGTTCGAGGTGAGTTGCGCGTCGAAGCCGAAACGCCAGACACTACTGTTGCCGATCGGGGTGCGGCCCGCGCCGAAGATGGACGAATACCGTTCGTGCCTGTTTTCATTGAGGCCGCCATTGGGATTGTTGGCGATGGTGCCTTGCAGCCACATGCCGCCGTGATTCCAGCGTTCGCGATATTCGCCTTCCAGCACCTGGCCGCCTTCGGTCGAGATGATCGGCTCGATCGTCATGTCCCGCGAATCCGTGAACGAGATGTAGTAGGGAAGCTTGACGAAGGTGCCGAGCGTGCTCGACGAGCCGACATCGGGCGCAAGAAGCCCGGTCTCGCGCTTCACCGTCGGATCGGACTGGCTGAAATACGGCGTGTAGGCGACCGGAATGCCGAACATATCGATGACCGCGTCGCGGTACGTGATCTTGTGCGACGCCTGATCGTAGACGACGTGATAGGCCTTCACGTCCCATAGCGGCGTGCGCTGGCCCGGCTTGTTGCAGATCTTGCAATGGGTGAACACCGCGCGTTCGAGCGTGGTGACGGTGCCGTCCTTGCGCGTGGCCCTGGCGGCGGAAAGCCTGCCGGTCTTGCCGATCAGCGCCTGGAAGCCCTCCAGCACGCCGTCCTTCATCTCATTGCTGAGCACGACGCGCGGGCTGAAGATCACATTGCCGTCCGGCGCCATCATCACGACATTGCCGCTCGCGGTGACGGTGTCCGCGTCCTGGTCGTAGGTCAGCAGGTCGGCGGTGACGATGCGGCCGTTGTGATCGACTTCCACATGCCCGGTCGCGGTAACGACCTTGCCCTTCACGTCATAGGTGACGTCATCGGCCTTCAGCACATAATCGCCGTCCGGCGAACCGAGCAGGGCGTTCTTTTCGAGCGGGCTAGCGGCATGCACCGCACCGGCGCTGAGCAGGAGAGCCGCGGTCAGCGCGCCGAGAAGTTTCGCGCGGCGCATCAGCCGTCCTCCTGGTGGAAGACGAGCGTCATGCCCAGCAGGATCGCTGCCGCAGCGGGCGCCGACGCCGCGAGGGCCGTGGGAAGAATGCCGGATTCGCCCAGCGCCTCGGTCACATTCGCGAAGAAGTAGACACCGAAGCCCGCCAGTGCGCTGTAGAGGATCACGCGGAGCAGTCCGCCCATGCGTGCAAGCCGCAGCGAAAAGCTCGCGGCCATGAACACCATCGCGGCGAACATCGCGGGCATCACCAGAAGCGAGTCGAAATACAGGACATAGCGAACGGCGGAAAACCCGGCCTTGCGCGCAGTGGCGATGAAATTGGGCAAGTCCCAGAACGAAATCGTGGCCGGAGACGCGAAGCTTTCCTGAATCTGCGCCGGCGTCAGCGTGGTCTCGAAACTATAGGCCGGGTGATAGATCGCTTTTCCTTCGGGACCGCTCACCCAGGCATCGCGCATGGTCCAGGCACCGGTTTCCAGTACGGCGGAACGCGCATCGATACGGCCGAGGAAGCGATCGTTCTGGCCATAGTGGAAGACGATGACATCCTCCAGCCGCAGTCCCTGATTGCTCACCCGCAACGCATGGATGACAGATTGCGAATGGGTGTCGCCCTGCCGCAGCCACAATCCGTTGCGCGAGATCGCCAGTTGCGACGCTTGTCCGCGAATATATTTCGCTTCCATTTCGGAATACTGCACCAGCATGCGCGAGGTGAGTGGCGTCAGCGCCATGACCGTGAACACGCCGAGCGCGACCGCAACAGCAAGCGACGGCGCCAGAAGATCCCAGGCCGATACGCCCGCCGCGCGGATGGCGATGAGCTCCTGGCTGCGCGAAAGCCGCACAAAGGCGAACACGCCGCCGAGCAGGACCGCGAACGACATCAGCTTCAGCCCAAGATCGGGAAGCTGCAGCAGCGCCATCGCGATCACGACGCCGGTGGGCACATGCTTGGCGGCGGTGTGATCGGCCAAGCCGACAATGTCGATGGACAGGGCCAGGAACAGGAAGCCCGCATAGACCGTGCCCACGCCAACGATGAATTGGCGTCCCAGATAGCGGAAGAGGGTCCAGGACCACATCATGTGGCGGCCGCCGGCGTTGAACCGCGCAGGCGCTCCAGCAGGTTCGGCAGAAGCGTTCCTTGCAGGTCTAATAGGGCGAGCGCACCGCCTGCGATCGGGATCAGGTACAGCAGGAAGACCAATGAGGGATTGCGCGCGGCCATGCTCTGCGCGCCGTAGCCGACGATGCGCAGCACGGCGGCGAACATCGCGGCGATCGCAAGGCGCAACGCATAGGCGCCGCGCTGCCTGCGCCCGCTCGTCACCGCCGCAAGCGCAAGCAGGGCGAAGGCGATGCAATAGAGCGGGGCGGCGAGGCGATTGTGTCCCTCCGCAAAGAAGATGTTGATCGCGTTGCGGTTCTTCGGCGGCGTCTCAAAGTGAGGCCAGAACAACTCGCTGAGATAGCGATCGCTGGCTTCCAGCTGCGATTGCCGTTGTTGACCGGAGAATTGATCCAGATCGAAGACGTAGCGGCTGAATTTCAGAACCGAGAGCTGCGCGCCGTTCCCGTTCGCCTGTTCGACGGTCCCGTCCATCATGATGAGCCGCCCGCCGCCCGACGTCTGCGCCAGCACGCCGCTCTCCGCGATATAGGTCGTCGGCCGCTTGGCGTCGCGATTGTCGTGAACGAGGATGCCGCGGATGTGTCCGTCCGGCGCCAATTCGCGGATGAACACCGTCAGCCCGTCCGCCGGTGTGTTGAATGCGCCTTCGCTCAGCATCGCCGCCCCGATGTCGGCGCGGATGTCGAGCACGGCTGCCCGCATCGTGCGCTGGCCCAGCGGCATGAGATAAAGGCTGCATAGATAGGTGAGCGCCATCACCGCCACCGCCGCGATCATCACCGGGATGCCCAGTTGCACGCGGCTGAAGCCGCTCGCCTGCATGACAACCAGTTCACTATCCGCGTTCAGCTTGTGCAGGCCGTAGAGCGCGCCGGCGAAAAAGCCGATGGGCAGGATGATGACCAGCAGGCTCGGCAGCACCAGCAAGGTCAGGTAGATGAACGTCGGCGCCGATTGCCCGCGGTTGATCACCAGATCGAGCAGGCGCAGGGACTGCGACAACCAGACCACGCCCGTCAGCAGAAAGCAGAAAAGCGCAATCGGCCCCGCAAGCTGGCGCAGGACATAGTTCGACAATCGCGGCAGTCTTGCGTTTGCTGGCATACCTGAAAGCCTTGGCGCGGCGCTTGGTCCCGGCCCCGGATTCGACCTAAGCTGAATCTAGCACTAACTAGCATTTTCCCGCCGCCACCCGGCAACCGGAAATCGCGCATCCGCCTGACGGAACGCATTTTTTTGGATTAAAGGGCCGCAAACATTACCCGGAGGTATCCCATGCAACTGTCTTTTGCCGCCCCATCGCTGAATTCGGCGGGTGCCCTTGTTCTGGGCGTTCAGGCGGACGGCGTTTTCACCCCCTCGGCCATGGACGCCGACAAGGCCGCCGGCGGTGCGCTGAAACGGGCGGTCGACGCCTCGTCCAAATTCCAGGGCAAGACCGGACAGGTGGTTGAGGTTCTGGCGCCGCAGGGGCTGAAGGCCGCGCGCGTGCTGCTGGTCGGCATGGGCAAGGGCGAAGACTTCAACACCGGCTCCGCCGAACGGCTGGGGGCCAGCGTAGTCGCGCGTCTCTACACAAGCGGCACAGCCGCGATCGTTTTCGCCGTCGATGCGCCGAAGGGGTCGAAGTTCAAGCCCGGCGCGCTCGCCGCGCATCTGGCCATGGGCGCCAAGCTGCGCAGCTACGGGTTCCTGCATTACCGCACCAAGGCGCGCGACGAATATGAATCCACCATCAAGTCCGTGACGATCGGCACGCGCGACGCCGCTGCCGCGAAGAAATTGTGGGCCACGATGGACGCGGTCGCGGACAGCGTGTTCCTGGCGCGCGATCTCATCAACGAGCCGCCGAATGTTTTGTACCCCGCGGCCTTCGCAACGCGCGCCAAACAGCTTTCCAAGCTCGGCCTGAAAGTCGAGGTTCTGGGCGAAGCGGAGATGAAGAAGCTTGGCATGGGTTCGCTCCTGGGCGTGGGGCAGGGTAGCGAGCGCGAGAGCCAGCTCGTCGTCATGCGCTGGAACGGCGCGCGCAAGAAGGACGAAGCGCCGATCGCGTTTGTCGGCAAAGGCGTGTGTTTCGACTCCGGCGGCCTGTCGCTGAAACCCGGCGCAAGCATGATGGGCATGAAGGGCGACATGGGCGGCGCGGCTGCCGTCACCGGCACGATGCGCGCGCTTGCCGCCCGCAAGGCGCGCGTGAACGCCGTCGGCGTCATCGGCCTGGTCGAGAACATGCCGGACGGCAAAGCCATGCGCCCGGACGATGTGGTCACGTCCATGTCGGGCCAGACCATCGAAGTTCTGAACACCGATGCGGAAGGCCGTTTGGTGCTGGCCGACGCGCTCACCTACACGCAGCGCAAATTCAAGCCGAAATTCGTCATCGATCTGGCCACGCTGACCGGCGCGATCATGGTTGCACTCGGCCACGATCACGCGGGACTGTTTTCCAACAACGATCAGCTTTCCACGCGCATCACCGATGCGGGCAAGGCGGTCGGCGAGCCGGTGTGGCGTCTGCCCTTAGGCGATGCCTACGACAAGCTGATCAAATCCAAGATCGCCGACATGAAGAACATCGGCGGTCCCTATGCCGGCTCCATCGTGGCGGCGCAATTCCTGCAGCGCTTCGTGGAGAAGGGGCAGGCCTGGGCGCATCTCGATATCGCGGGCGTCGCCTGGCAGGACGGCGAGCACAAGCCGCTCTCGCCCGGCTGGGGCGTAGGCTGGGGCGTGCGCACGCTGGATCGGCTCGTGGCGGATCATTACGAGAAGTAATCGTGACTTCGAATGAATTGAGGGCGGAATTGATCGCGATGGTCCGCAAGTACGGACCTCGCGACACACCGGATTTAAGCTCCGTTGAGCTCTACAACGATCTTCAGATTGGCGGAGATGATGCTTATGAAATGCTGACGGAAGTTTCCAAAAAATATGGGATTACGTTTACGGAATTGAATTTCCACGACTACTTTCCATACGAAACTGAAGCTGCGTGGTTTTACTTTAAGTCGCTTCTTGGTCTTCGCTATAAGAGAAAGTCTTTCAATTTTGGCCACTTGAATGCCGTCGTAGAGCGTGGAAGGTGGTTTGATCCCGAATGACCGAGACTCTTTTCTACCATCTCGAACGCCGCAGCCTCGACGACGTGCTGCCCAATCTCGTCACGCGCACGCTGGAGCGCGGGCAGCGGGTACTCATCAAGGCGGATTCAGCGGATCGTGCGTCTTCGCTGGACAATCTGCTGTGGACCTATGATGACCAAAGCTTCCTGCCACATGCGCAAGTCGGTGATGGCGATGCGAAGCGTCAGCCGGTGCTCATCACCACCGAAGATGAAAACGCCAACAGCGCGAATGTTCTTTTCCTCGTCGGCGGTGCGGAGCCGCCGGCATGGAATGGCGCAGAAGCGAACGCGCTGACACGCATCGTGTTGATGTTCGATGGCCGCGATGCGGACTCGCTCACCCGCGCGCGTGCCGCATGGAAAGAAACGAAAGCCGCCGGTCACGACGCGACCTATTGGAAAGAAATGCCGAGCGGAAAGTTCGAAAAGCAGGCTTAGGACAGTTTGCCCTTGGGCTTGCGCGTCATCTTCTCCAGCGCGAGCGTCTGGCGATGCCAATCGCGCACCGGCACGGCGGGCACGCCTGCCACGGATTCTTTTGCGCCGACATCGCGCATGACGCCGCTTTTGCCGGCGATGCGCGCATGGGCGCCGATGGTGACATGATCCTTCACCGCCACCTGTCCGCCGATCATCACGAAATCGCCGATCGTGGAGCTGCCCGCGACGCCGGCCTGCCCCGCGATCACGCAATATTTTCCGATGCGGACATTGTGCGCGATCTGCACAAGGTTATCGATCGCGGTGCCGCGCCCGATCACCGTGTCGTCCATCGCGCCGCGGTCGATGGCGCAATTGCCGCCGATCTCCACATCGTCCTCGATAAGCACGCGGCCAAGCTGCGGCACGCGCAGCAAACCCTTCGGCCCCGGCACGAAGCCGAACCCTTCGCCGCCGATGCTGACATTGGTGGAGATGCGCACGCGATTGCCGATGATCGCATGGCTGATGCAGGTGTTCGCGCCGACATCGCAATCGTCGCCGATGGCGACATTCTCCTCGATCACGGCGTTGCAATCGATGCGGCAGCGTTCGCCGATCTTCACGCCTGCGCCGATCGCGGCGCCTGCGCCGACATAGCTGCCCGCGCCGATCTCAGCCGAAGCATCGATGCGCGCCTGCGCATGGATGCCGGATTTGGGAAGATTGCGCGGATAGAACAGATGCCCGATCTGCGCGAAAGCGAGGCGCGGATTCTCGCACAGCAGCAGCATCGTGCCGTTGTGCTTGTACTTGCTCAACGTGTTGTTGGTCACCACCACGCTGGCGTGGCTGTTCTGGAAACTGTCGCGATGCTGCGCTTCGCTGAAGACGCTGACTTCGCCGCGTTCGGCCTTGTCCAGCGCGGCCAATCCATGAACGGAGAATTCCGCCGAGGCATCGCACGGCACATCCGCACCGATATGGCGCGCAATGTCGCCAAGCACAAAAGGTCCGCTGCGGCGGAAGAAGCGGTCATCGGTCATCAAAGTTCCAGTGGAGATTGTACGCACCATATCACAGCGCAGCGGGAGTGGCGATGCGGACCGCGGATACGGTGAATCGCGGAATGCCTATGATTTGCTGCCGCGGAACACACTTTGATACGCGAAAAGTCCCGGCACGCCGCCTGTCATCAGAAACAGAACATTCTCGCCCGGTTTGTAAACGCCGCGCCGAATGTCGTGCAGCAGGCCCGCGAAGGCTTTGCCGCTATAGACCGGATCGAGCAGCAGTCCTTCCTTGCTCGCCATCAGGCGGACCGCGTCGATCATGCCGGTTGTTGGGATTCCGTAGCCTTCGCCGCGATGATCGCCGTCTATGACGACATCCGCTTCCTTCAAGCGCGCGGAGGGATCGAGCAATGCGAGCGTCTCGCGCGCCTTCTCCAGCGTGATGCCGTGCGTCTTCCGTGCCTCGTAATAGACGGCATAGGATTTTGAAAACGCCGCGCCGCGTCCGTTCGCGGCGAAGCCCGCGGCCAATCCGGCATGTGTTCCGCTGCTGCCATTGGCGGTGATGACGTTTGCGAATTTCAATCCCATCCGCTCCGATTGCGCTTCGATCTCCAGCGCGCAGGAGACATAGCCAAGGCAGCCAATGGCGCTCGATCCGCCGACCGGGGCGAAATAGACCTTGCGTCCATCTTTCGCCAACGCTTCGAAGCGTTGCGCCACCAACGCGCTCACATCGCCGTCTTCGGGAAGATCGTGAATCGTCGCACCGAACAGATCGTCCAGCACGATATTGCCATTGTTCACATAGTCCGCGTCATCGCGCGGCACGGTACGCAGAAGCGCAAGCTCGCAAGCGAACCCGGCATGCGCGCAAGCCGCCGCCGTCAATCGCGCATGGTTGGATTGGCGCGCGCCCACCGTGATGACCGTATCCGCGCCCTGCGCCTTCGCTTCGCCCAGCAGGAATTCCAGCTTGCGCAGCTTGTTGCCGCCGCCGCCGATGGCGGTGAGATCGTCGCGCTTCACGAATATGCGCACGCCGCTCAGCGCCGCGTTCAGGCGCTTCAACTCCTGAATCGGCGTCGGTCCGTCGAGCAGGCGGATGCGCGAAAAGCGCGAAAGATCGGGCTGCGGCATGGCAGTTTCCCTGAAAACCG
>Ga0207705_10000460_pt1 | contig 34891 bp, 33 predicted proteins | sample KBSC13metaG_FD_184314 | JGI IMG/M metagenome (GOLD analysis project Ga0207705, IMG submission 184314) | Corn rhizosphere microbial communities from Kellogg Biological Station, Michigan, USA - KBS C1-3 metaG (SPAdes) (version 2) | ecosystem: Host-associated > Plants > Roots > Rhizosphere > Soil ... | reverse complement strand
CCAGCAAAGCATGTCCCGCGCCGAACGCCACGCATCCACCAAAGAATGCGACCGGGAAGCGCCATCCATGCTTGTGCTGGAACTCGGGGACCAGATTCGACGCGGCCACGTACACCGTTACACCGCCGGACAGCGCGAGGCCGTACTCTGACAACGGAGCGAAGCTCACCGTGAGCAGTGCACCGACCACGGTTGCGAACCCGAGCAGCGCCGCAGCACCAAGCGCATTGCGCCGGTTGAACCCGGCCGCCAGAAACAGACTCGACACCGTCGATCCCTCGGGCAGCTTGTGCAGGATGATCGCAGCGACTACCAGTGATCCGACAGTGGACCCAGCTGCGAACCCGCTCGCGATCGCGACGCCGTCCATCAACATGTGCAGCATGAGGCCGATGAGCGCCGAGATGCCGACCGCCCGCGTGACGTGGTGAGTCTCCTCGCCGAAGTGGAAGTGCGGTATGAGTGTGTGTTGCGTCAGATGAACGGCGAGATATCCGATCAGTACCATCCAGCCCGCGGCCGCGCCGTGCATCGTAATCGCGTCCGGGATCATGTCCACGACCGCGACGGATATCATGAAGCCGCCGGAGAACGCGATCATCATGTCGAGATCGCGCGGGCTCCATACGCGTCGGCCTGTTACGAGTGCAGCGCCCAGCACGTTCGCGAGTGCGGCAGCGATCGCCGCAATCAGCGCGGTTACGCTCATGGTGCGCGCGTGAGTGACAGCCGCTCGGCCGCGGTAACGAGAGCGGTGGTGAGCACAGCCGCCGGCGAGCGATCCCATGGCTGACCGCGCCAGCCTCTTTCCGCCACCGCACCATACTGTTCAAGGCCAAGCGCCTGCAGCAGATACAACCAGCGGTCACTGCGGCCGAACGCATACAGATCCAGCTCCGCGGTCAACGACAGTTGATCTTCCGGCGTGAAGATCGTGATGTCCACGCCCGCATACGTCGCAAGCGGCACCTTGAGCCGCGCGATCGCATCCCGGACGTCGGGTAGCGCGATGTCGACGCCGTTCCAGGTGGTCTTGCTGCGATGATCGGTGAGCGCGACGTCAACAGCCGGCGGAAGATGCTCTGCAAGCAGATGCGTCAGATCGACCGCGCGCTCAGCGTTCGCGGCGACGTGCGCTTCGAAGTAGCCTTCCCTGGATTCCTCGAAGGTGAAACCGTCGTGACCGGAACGGAATCTCCGCCAGACGGTTGCCTGGTGTGGTCGGCTGCGAAAGATCATGCGTCTCCCCGTGCGCGGCTCAACAATACATCGGGCGTGTTCCGACTCGGATCTTCAAGAACGTACTGCAACAACGCGCGCAACGTCTGGCCCAGCTGCTTTCCCGTGATGCCTATCCCGTGAAGGTCGTCGCCGTTGACAGCAAGGTCCGATATTTCAACCGGATCGCGATACGCAATCCGAATTGCGCGGCGATAGACGGACTCCACACGCTCGCGCGATGGTGCCGGCCTGCCACGTTCCCGCTCGGCCCACCAGTGCGCGTCGGCGATGCGCAGCAACGAAGCGAGCCGCGTACGGCCGGCATGACCGGCCCAGGAGCGCAATACTGAATCGACCGGTGCTTCGGGGCGCATCAGCTCGTTCTTCATTCCGCGTCCCATCTCGTGCCAGCGTTCAACCAGGCCTCCGACCCATGCGGCATCCGCATTCGAGAAGCGCAACGCTTTGAGCATGGCGTGTACCGTGCCAGGACGAGCTGCCGAAAAGAGTCCCGCGAGGCGAAGCTGCAAGCGCTGCGGGCGCCTGGCAAGTTGCGGCAGGCGCAAGTGATCGAGCGCCAGCAGCTCGACGTCTGTAATTCCTGCGAGGCCGGGAACGAGTTCTCCAAACGCACCGCTGTCACGCCACATGCGGAATGCGGTGCTCGGCAAGGCGACCTGATTCATCGTCTTGACGATCTCCTGCTGCACGCGTTCTGGCGAAAGTCTGCCCAGGTGCGGTGCACTCACGAGTATCGCCTGCCACGTTGCCGGATCCACGGTGAAGCCGAAACGCGATGCGAATCGGATCGCGCGCAGAGCGCGCAACCGATCTTCACGCATGCGTTCCTTGGCAATGCCGACAGCGCGGAGCACGCGCTCCGCGAGGTCGCGTTGCCCCCCGAACGGATCGCGCAGCTCGTCGCGCGACGGCGAATACGCGATCGCATTGATGGTGAAGTCGCGGCGCGCGAGGTCCTCCTCGAGCGATTCGCCGAACTTTACCACCGCATGTCGCCCGTCGGTTTCGACGTCGGATCGGAACGTGGTGACCTCGTGCATGACATTGTTCTCGTCCAGCACGCCGATCGTTCCGAATTCAATTCCGACGGGTACCGTGCGTCTGAACAACTTGCGAACCTGCAACGGCCTGGCACTGGTGGTGAGATCCCAGTCGAGGTTGGGGATGCCGAGCAGTGCGTCGCGCACGCCACCGCCAACGCACCAGGCCTCGTAACCTGCGGCTTCGAGTACTCGCGTGATCTCGACCACGGTTTCCGGCGGTTGCATCAACGGCATGCGATCTCAGCTCGAGAACAGTGCGCGCAATTCACCGTCACTCACACCAGCGCCCAGCGCCAGCATGAGATCGATGCGCGCCTGCTGCGAGCGACGGGAACCGGCCAGAATTGCTCCCATGTCTTCCAGAGTCCGCCCGCCACCCGGATATGCGTAGGTGTGACCTACGCGTCCACCGCCCGTACGCGACGTTATCACGACCGGCTTCCCGTCGGCGATGTAGCGGCCGATCCCCGGCACCATTTCGGGCGGTACGTTACCACGGCCCATTGCCGCGATCACCGCTCCGCGCGACTCGTCCCGCACTGCATCGAGCAACCGGGAGTCGCAGCCGGCGGACGCGAAGAAAATGTCGACGGGTGTCGCCGGCGCGACTGGTATGATTGGCGGTATCAACGCAGGCAGCTCCCGGCGAAAGACGACCTCGCCCTCATCGAGATATCCGATCGGACCCAACCCCGGACTCTCGAACGCATCGAGCAGCTGTGTATTCGACTTGGTAACATCGAGCGCCGTGAAAATCTGCCCGCTCAGAACCACCATTACGCCCTGCCCCACTGACGCGGGACTCGCAGCTACGTGCACCGCTTCGAACAGGTTCGCCGGTCCGTCCCAGCCGAGGTCGCTCTGCGTGCGCATCGCACCAGTGAACACGACTGGCTTGGGCGACGACAGTGCGCGCGCAGCGAAGTACGCCGACTCTTCGAGCGTGTCCGTACCGTGAGTGACGACGACACCCGCCACTTCTTCGCGCGCAAGATGCTCCGCGATGCGATTCCGGAGTGCCCAGATGCGCGCGACATTCATGTGCGGCCCGGGGAAATGGCCCCAATCCTCGGTCTCCACCGCGCTGGTATTGTCGATGCCGCGTGTCGCCTGCACGATCTCCGCACCGGTCAGCGCAGGCGTGTTGCCGCGCGCCGTCGGATCGTTCCGCATTGCAATCGTGCCACCAGTGAACAGGATGACGATCACGTGGCTGCCTCATCCGGCGGCAGCGTCGCCACCACGGCGTTCAGAATTGCAACCGAGCCGGCGTCCATGTCACCGCCCGAGAGCGCGACGAGTTCGCATGCGTACGTGACGAGCGCATCCACGACGAGCAATCCGGGCGCCGCCCAGCGTTCCTCGCACCCGCGTTCGAGCAAACCGCGAAGCTCACACGAGGCGGCATCGGTCAGCAACGACGGCGCATCTGCAATGGGCGCAGCGCGCCACTCGGACGGAAGCGCAGCGCGGATGCGCACGGCCAGCTCCTGCGGCACGGATTCGAGCTTGCCATCCAGCCACGCTCCCAGCGACTCCGGCGTCGCCGTCACGCGATCTGCTCGGCGACTATCGCCTCTGCACGCGCGAGCAGCGCCGGAAATACGTCGGAAGTCGGAACACCACCCTGAGCCAGTGCGGGCTTGCCGCCGCCGCGTCCGCCGAATTCCTGAGTGAGCGTCTTGACGATCACATCCGCGCGCGCGCCACGTTCGCGCGCAGCATCGCCCACAGCTGCAATCACTGCGTTCTTGCCACCATCCATCGCGCTGACCAGAATCAGAATCACGTCCGAGGCGCTCTCGCGAGCTGCCTCCGCCAGTTCCTGAAGCGCCTTCGCATCCGCACTCGCTACTTCGCGCGCAACGAGTCGCAAGCCGTTGACGGAAACTGCGCCATCCAGCAGCTGCTGAACCGGTCCGCTCGTCCCGCTTCCACCGCCCCGCATGAGTTCGGACACGCGCTTCTCCAGCGCACGTCGTTCGTCGACCACGGTTTGTACGCGTCGCAGCACGGTCGCCGGCGTCGCCTTCACGGCCTCGGCGATACTGCCGAGCAGGCGCTCGCGATCGCGCGCGGCCTCGTACGCACGGGTACCCGTGATCGCTTCGATGCGGCGAACTCCTGCCGCTATCCCCGATTCGCTGACTATGCTGAACAGTCCGATCCCGGCGGTATTTCCAACGTGAGTCCCGCCACACAGCTCTCGCGACAGCGAGGGAATATCGACCACGCGTACGACGTCGCCATACTTCTCACCGAACAGCGCCATGGCGCCCGATGATACCGCTTCTTCGTACGGACGCTCCGTAGTTGTAACCGGAACTGCCGCGAGAATGCCACGATTGACGATCTCCTCCACACGCTCCACCTGCTCACGAGTGAGCGGCCCCGTATGCGTGAAATCGAACCGCAGACGATCAGGTGCGACGAGCGAGCCGGCCTGATGCACGTGATCGCCGAGCGTCTCGCGCAGCGCCGCATGGAGCAGATGCGTTGCGGTATGATTCCGTTGAGTGTCCAGTCTCACGTCGCGCGGGACCGTTGCGCGAACGGTACCACGGGTAACGTTACCCGTTGGTTTGCCAATCGCGATCGGCTTTCCATCCAGCTTCCGCACGTCGTCGACCGCGACGCGCCATCCCTCCCCGACAATCACGCCATCATCAGAAACCTGTCCGCCTGACTCGGCGTAGAACGGGGATTCGCGCAGCAATACCGCGACACGCCCATCACTCAATGATCGCACAGCGATCGCGTCAGTCTCCGATTCCACTCGCTCGTAGCCCACAAACCGTGCACTGGCAAGCGCATCCGCAAGCGAGCCGCTGACATCCGACCATGCGTTCGCATCACCCAGATCATCGGCGGCGACGCCGAGCTTGCGGGAGCGACGCTCCTCCTGTGATTGCGTGCGTTGTGCCGCGAGCGCGCGCTCGAACCCGGGTATGTCGACCGTGTAGTCCCGCTCGCGCGCCATGAGCTCGGTGAGGTCGATCGGGAAGCCGTACGTGTCGTAAAGCTTGAATGCGTCCTCGCCGGCGATGGTGCGCTCCTGCGTAGTCTTTGCAGGTGCAAGCTCGTCGAAGCGCTGCATTCCGCCGTTGATCGTCGCGAGAAAACGCTCTTCTTCCGCACGTGTCGTGTCGAGAATGTGCTGTCTGCGCTGATGCAGCTCTGGATACACGTCGCGCATCATGTCGATGACGCGCTCCACCACGGGCGTGAGTGTCGGCTCGCGTCTGCCTAGCAGCCACGCGTAGCGCACACCACGTCGCAGAATGCGACGGAGCACGTAACCACGTCCGTCGTTCGACGGATACACGCCGTCTGCCAGCAGAAATGCGATCGAGCGAGCATGGTCCGCTATGACGCGCGTCGCGGCGACGCGGTCGGCGACGTCGGAAGTCGCGACGGGGCCCAGCTGCGCTTCGACGGATGCGATGAGCGGTGTGAACAGATCGGTGTCGAAGTTGTTCGCAACACCCTGCATCACCGCGGCGATGCGCTCCAACCCTGCCCCGGTGTCCACCGACGGCCTCGGCAGCGGAGCCAGAGTTCCGTCAGGCTGACGATCGAATTGCATGAAGACGAGATTCCATATCTCGACGAACCGTCCCGCTTCGGCAGCCTCGACGAACGTCTCGGTGTCGAAGTCCACGACGTCGGGATTGGTCCACGTCCCACTCGAACCGGCTGGCGCCTTCCAGTCGCGCGCGACCTTCGCGAGATCGACGTAGATCTCCGTGCACGGGCCGCACGGACCCGTATCTGCCATCTGCCAGAAGTTGTCCTTCTCGCCGAGTCCGAATACGCGAGCGTCAGGAAGTCCCGCTATCTCCTTCCAGAGAGCGCGAGCCTCATCATCCTCGCGGAATACGGTGACACGAAGATTCTCCGGTGCCAGGCCGAGTTCGCCGGTGACAAACGCCCAGGCAAATCCGATCGCCTCGCGCTTGAAGTAATCACCAAAGGAGAAGTTGCCCAGCATCTCGAAGAACGTGTGATGCCGCGCGGTGTGCCCGACCTGCTCGAGGTCGTTGTGCTTGCCGCCGGCGCGCACGCACTTCTGCGACGTGGTCGCCCGCCGCGTCGGCGTCGGCGGCTCCTCGTTGCCAAGGAAAACGCGCTTGAACTGGACCATCCCCGCATTGGTGAACAGCAGCGTGGGATCGTCAGTGGGAACGAGCGAGGAGCTGGGAAGAATCCTGTGGCCCTGGCGCTCGAAAAATTCAAGGAAACGGGTGCGGATCTCGGACGATTGCATATAGCCTTGAAATATAGACAGGCTGAGTCCACGCTCTCGCCCTACGTCTTCCCCACAGCAGCGACGACTTCGCGAATCTCGTCCATCTCATATCCGCGGCGAGCCAGAAACGCGAACAATCGGCGCCGCAATACAACCGGCTCGAGATCGCCCATCGATGCGAGCTTCTTGCGCGCCACTCGCTCGACGACGGCTCGCGTGTCGATCTCCTCATCGATCACAACCTGCTCGATGGCCTGCTTGCTCAGCTCGGCGCTCACACCCTTCCGGGCGAGTTCCTGCGATATTCGACGCGCCGACGAGCCCTGCCCCACGAGCTTGGACCGCGCATAGCCAAGCGCATACCGCTCATCGTCCAGCAGACCGGCACCGAGCAAGCGCTGGATGACCGCCTCCGCCTCATCGGCCGGAACTTCCTTCTGGACGAGCTTGCGACGCAGCTGGCGCACGGTGTAGGGTCGTGCGGAGAGCAGGTCCAGCGCGCGGTTATATGGCGTCTGTGCCACAGCTGTCAGCCGGAAACGACAGTCGCCGAGCCGATACGATTCGCATTAGGCGGGGAGTCCGGGCCCCATCTCCTACAAACCGCACCAACTCGGCGACACATCCGTTTATGGACCGAGAGAGGTTAAACCTCTTCGACCGCCTCGGGCTCGGCTGCAACCGCTGTCGTAGCGGTAATTCCGAGCAGAGCCTTCACCTTTATCTCTACTTCCGACATCAAGGCAGCGTTGTCCTTGAGGTAGAGCTTGGCGTTCTCACGACCCTGCCCGATCCTCTGACTGCCATAACTGTACCACGCGCCCGACTTGTCAATTATGCCGTTCTCGGCGGCAATATCCAGCACCAGCGAGGAGTGGCTGATCCCTTCCGCGTACATGATGTCGAACTCGGCCTGCTTGAACGGCGGGGCGACCTTGTTCTTGACGACCTTCACGCGGACGTGCGATCCCACCACGTCCTCCTTGTCCTTTACCGGCCCGATGCGGCGAATGTCGAGACGAACAGACGCGTAGAACTTGAGCGCCTTTCCACCCGTCGTCGTCTCGGGATTGCCGAACATCACGCCGATCTTCTCGCGCAACTGGTTGATGAAGATCACCGAAGTGTTGGATCGCGCGATCGCACCAGTCAGCTTGCGAAGCGCCTGACTCATCAGTCGTGCCTGCAATCCGACGTGCGAGTCACCCATGTCACCTTCGATCTCGGCCTTCGGAACAAGCGCCGCAACCGAGTCGATCACCACAACGTCAACCGCACCGGAACGCACGAGTATCTCGCAGATCTCCAGCGCCTGCTCGCCGGTATCAGGCTGCGACACCAGGAGATTCTCCACATCCACGCCGAGCTTGCCTGCGTATTCCGTGTCGAGCGCGTGCTCCGCATCGATGTAGGCAGCGACGCCGCCGTTCTTCTGAGCATTCGCAACGACGTGCAAACACAACGTCGTCTTGCCGCTCGATTCGGGACCGTAGATCTCGGTCACTCGGCCTCTTGGAATACCACCAATTCCAATCGCTGCATCAAGATTGATGGCGCCTGTCGAGATCGAGTCAACGCGCACACCAGCGGTGCTCGTCCCCATCCGCATGATTGAACCCTTGCCGCAGTTCTTCTCGATCTGCGCCACCGCGAGGTTCAACGCCTTCTTCTTGTCGTCCTGCATGGTGGAAGCACCCATTGGTCCCTTTTCCTTTCGCTGATGTAAGATAACTCCGGACTGCCCGATCCGGATTCGTGTTTCCGGGCAAAACCGCCGGGATTCCCCAGGTTCTTTCGCACCGCAGAGGCCCCGAACAAAATACGAACTAGCAGACCGAAAATCAACCGAAGGAGCGCAACCAGAAGGCGTCCGGCACATACTGAATCTGAACCCGAGCCGTACCCACTATCACCCCCACGACGTCAAACCGGTACTGATCTCCCGAACATCTGTTCGAGGCCACCCAGGCACGCGCCGACCTCGCCAACTCACGCTGCTTCTTCCACCCGACCGTCTCGGCAGGCGTCCCAAAATCGGTCGAATATCGAGTCCTGACCTCGACGAAAGCGACTATCCGGCCCGCGCTGCCCTCCTCCGGTCTGCAAACCACCAGGTCGATGTCTCGATGGCCGCTCCGGAACCGCCGGTCCAGAATCTCCCACCCGCGCAGCACCAGCCACCGGGCAGCGATCGACTCGCCCCTGATTCCCAGCCGCTGTCGTCCGGTGAGCATGAGACGAGTCTAGCATCACGCCGTCGAGAGCGGCGTAGCCCGCATCCGCGCGCGGAATCCAATCGCTGCAGCGATGTATTTCCGAATCGCCCGGCACTCGCAGGCGCGCATAGCCGACACCGTCGCTAGCTTTTTCGGATGGCAAGTATCGTAGTTGGGGACCACGTCCGCATCGTGAGCGTTCCCGGAAAGCCTCTCGGCAGAATCACGAAGAGCTTCGAGAAGATGGCCGACGAAAAAGGCGGTGGCAGCGGCGATCCCTACGTGTACAACGTCTGGGTGGAGGCGCAACAGAAGGAGTACCACGGCTTGCGCGCAAGCGATCTGCTCAAGCCGCGCGGCGACTGACAGGCCGAGTCGTCGTCATCCTCGCCCGAAGCGGGGCTGACGACTCGAACTACCGCGGCGCGATCCGCTCCAGATCTTCGAGTCCCACCAGCACGTCTCTCCCGCGGGGACCGTCGGATGGACCGAGTATGCCTGCGAGCTGAAGCTGGTCCATGATCCGTGCGGCGCGGCCGTACCCGATCTTGAGACGTCGCTGCAGCAGTGAAGTCGATCCGCTCTGGTTCTGGATCACGATCTCGGCGGCCTCGCGGAACAGCTTGTCGCGGTCGCCGTCGTCGCCGCTCTCGCCATCCTCACCGCCGCCAGCGCGCTCGGCATCCAGCTTCCGCACCGCTTCGAGAATGTCACTCTCGCCCGGCACTTCATCGACCGCCGCAAAGCCCGAGGCGCGAGCCTTCTTCCTCGCCTCGAACCAGCCCATCAGGTGCTCGGTGTCCTCGCTCGAGATGTACGCACCCTGCAGACGCGCAGGCTCCGACTTGCCAGGCGGGATGAACAGCATGTCGCCGTTGCCCAGCAATGATTCCGCACCCATTCCGTCCAGGATCGTCCGGCTGTCTATCTGACTCGCGACGCGAAACGCGATGCGACTCGGGAAGTTCGCCTTGATGAGACCAGTGATGACGTTCACGCTCGGACGCTGCGTCGCAAGGATGAGATGGATTCCAATCGCACGCGCCTTCTGCGCCAGCATCGCGAGCGGAGTCTCGACCTCGCCCTGCACCGTCATCATCAGGTCGGCGAGCTCGTCGATGATGACGACAATGTACGGCAGAACGTCGTCCTTGTACTCGAGGTCCTCGAACGCGACGTTCGGCGTCTTTGGCTTCTTGAGCGGTGCCTTTTCAGTGACCTTGCGATTGAAATCCTGAATGTTGCGCGCGTTGTTCGCCGCCAGCAACTCGTAACGCGACTGCATCTCGTACACGGCCCACTTGAGTACCGCCGCGGCGTCGCGGTTGTCGGTGACAACCTTGTGCCGGAGATGCGGGATCATGTTGTACACCGACAGCTCCACCATCTTCGGATCGACCATCAGGAAGCGAAGCGTGCGTGGCGTGTGCCGGTACAACAGGCTGGTGATGAGCGTGTTGACGCAAACCGATTTACCGGACCCTGTTGCGCCGGCAATCAAGAGATGCGGCATCTTCGCGAGATCGGCGATCACGGGTTTGCCCGCGAGATCCTTTCCCAGAGCGATCGGAAGTGCGGCGCGCGCTGATTGAAAATCCTGCGACTCCAGCAGCTCGCGGAAGGCGACCATCTCGGGAACCGGATTCGGAACCTCGACGCCGACTGCTCCGCGCCCCGGAATCGGCGCCACGACACGAATGCTCTGCGCGCGCATCGCAAGCGCGAGATCGTTCGCGAGATTCGCGATCTGGCGAACCTTGACGCCCGGTGCAGGCTCGATCTCGAACTGGGTCACGGCCGGCCCGGTCGTGCGGCCAACCAGCTCGCCGTCGACGCGGAACGTGCGCAGCGCGTCCATCAATCGCTGGCCCGCGGCGTCGAGATCGCGACGGTTGGCGTCCGTGTTGCGCGGCGCAGGTGCTGTCAGCAGATCCGGCGTCGGAAGATCTTCATCGTCGAACCGTTCATGCGTTACGTCGCTCGCCTCGATCTCCGCGGCGACACGATCTTCAGCGGATGCCGCGTCGCGATCCTTGCCACGACGGCGACGGCTCCGATCCTTGCGCAGCTCGAACGGCGCGGACAGTGCCTCGTCGATCACGGGCATCTCTTCCGGCTCGGGCTCGAGTTGCTGCGCGAGGAGCTTCTGCTTGCGTACGCGCGGCGGATTGTACGTGTCGTCGAGCGCTGCAGCCTGTTCCGTAGAGGCAATGACCGGCTTTATCTCGCGCCCGACCAGCATGCGGATCGGATTCCATGAGAGCGTCGCCGCGGCGAGCACACTCAGCGCGAGCATGAAGAGCAGCCACGCGCCCACTGGCCCCGTGAGCTGCGTGGTGTAGAACGCCAGTATCCCGCCGATGACTCCGGAGAAGACGTTGTCGTCGCGCGTCGCACCCATCGCGAGCGCCACGCCGAACGGCAGCACGATCACCATGCCGAGCAGAAAGATCAGCCACGACCGGTCCCGACCTCCGCTCATGCGGCCGAAAACACGCAGCGCGTGCACGGCGAGAGCGACGGGAAGAAGCGACGACCCAACCCAGCCAAACACGACGATGAGCGACCGTGCGGCGATCGCCCCGACGGATCCGAAGCTTCCGGCCGCGGCTGGCACGCCGCGCATCTCGCTCCAGCCGTGCAGCATCAGCGCGCCTGCGAGGAAGACCGCAAGCAGCAGCAGCGCAATCGCCTGCACCTCCCGCTTCAGCGCCGCGTCGGCCACTTCATCGCTCCCGATCGCTGCCGAGTCTGGTTATCTGGCGCTCCGCGAATACTGGCACGATCGGATATGCATCGACGGCCGCGCAGAGCGCAAGGTCATCATGGAATCCCGCCTGCGACAGAGCGCGTCCATGCGCCGAATCGAGGAAGATCGAACCGATCTCATCACCATAGCTGCGCGCGAGCAGCGCGCATGAATGCGCTGCGTCGTTCATCGCGACGCCTGAGAGACGCCTGGTCACCGTACGAACGAATCGGCCGGCACATGCCGCGTCTTCGAGTGCGTAGTGTCCGTCCTGTCCGCAGCACGCCAGCACGACGTCGCTGCCGCCACGCAGAGCGGTGCGCAGCATGGCGGTGGCAGCGGAGAGATTCACGTACGAGGCTACCACCACGTCGGTTGCGCCCTGCGCAGCGATCAGCGCGCGCGTGCCATTGGTGGTGGTGAGCAGCACCGTGCGTCCATCGATTGCAGCCGACGTGAACTGTGCCGGCGAGTTGCCCATGTCGAAGCCATCGATGGGCAGCATCTTCCGCTCTCCGGCAAGACGAACGTCGCCGCGCTCGAACTGCCGCGCGCGGGTCATCAGCTCATCCGCATCCTCGAACGGGACCACAGCACGAGCGCCATTGGCGAGTGCAGTGACGATACTCGTCGAGGCTCGCAGAACGTCGATAACGGCAATGACGCGGCCTGCGCGATCGGTCTCCGCGAGCTCGTCGGCCGTAAGATATACATCCAACCGCAATGTCTTGTGTCCTAGTTGAGCTCCGCGATGAGCGCGGCACCCTCGCGCTCGAGGAACTTCGTGTCGATCTTGCCCGCCTGAAAATCGGCGTTGTGCATCACGCGCGCAAGGAATGGGATCGTAGTGGTGACGCCTTCCACGATGAAGCTCTCGAGCGCGATCTGCATGCGCCGGATCGCCTCGTCGCGATCGCGCCCCTGGCAAATCAGCTTGGCCAGCAGCGAGTCATAGTACGGCGGCACGCTGTAGCCGGTATACACATGCGTGTCGAGGCGCACACCCGGACCGCCGGGTGGATGGAAGACGTCGATCCGTCCCGGCGACGGTTGAAAGTTGCGGGCTGGATCCTCGGCGTTCACGCGGCATTCGATCACGTGGCCGCGCAGCGGCGGCAGCTGCGTAACGCTGAGCCGCTCGCCCGATGCAACCCGTATCTGTTCCTTCACGAGATCGATGCCCGTGAGCATCTCCGTGACAGGGTGCTCGACCTGAATGCGGGTGTTCATCTCCATGAAGTAGAACGACTTGTCCTCGTTCAACAGCATCTCGATGGTGCCGGCGCCGACGTAGTTGATCGCCTTGGCTCCGCGCACCGCCGCGTCGCCCATCGCCTGGCGCAGCTCCGGCGTCATCGCCGGACTCGGCGCCTCCTCGATCAGCTTCTGGTGTCTGCGCTGTACCGAGCAGTCGCGCTCCCCGAGGTGAATCACGTTGCCGTGCGAGTCACCCATGATCTGAAATTCGATGTGCCGTGGCCGCGCGAGATATTTCTCAACGTACACGTCGCCGTTTCCGAACGCCGAGAGCGCTTCCGATCGCGCCAGCTGGAAGGCGCGCGCAAAATCGTCCGGATCCGCCGCGACACGCATTCCCTTTCCGCCGCCTCCGGCAGAGGCCTTGATGATGACCGGGAATCCGATCTCGACCGCAAACCTGAGCGCCTCGTCCACATCATCGACAGGGCCCGGTGAGCCGGGAACTATGGGTACTCCGACGGCCTGCATCGCGCGACGGGCCGAAGCCTTGTCGCCCATGACTCGGATCTGCTCCGCCGTCGGACCGATGAACGCGATGTTGGACGCTGCGCACGTCTCGGCGAATTCCGCGTTCTCGGCAAGGAATCCGTAGCCCGGATGAATCGCGTCCGCACCCGTTATCTCCGCGGCAGCGATCAACCTCGGGATGTTCAGATACGATTCGCGTGCAGGCGGCGGTCCGATGCAGACGTCGTCGTCGGCGAAGCGCACATGCAACGATTCGCGATCAGCTTCGGAATAAACTGCAACGGTCTGTACGCCCAGTTCCTTGCACGCACGAATTACACGCAGCGCGATCTCGCCGCGGTTCGCAATGAGAATCTTGTTGAACACCGCTACTGAACACCGGCTTCAGTGAAGGCGTCCCAGTGCGTGTCGCTTGCTCCTGCGACTCCCTGCACTCTCAGCGCAAATTCACTCGGGCTCGTTGCTGCACCGAGTGCAGCCTCGTACGTAATGACGCCCTTGGTGTACCAGTACATGAGACTCTGGTCGAAACTCTGCATTCCGTAATGAACCGTCCCTTCGCGGATTAGATCCGGGATGTTTAGCGATTTCTCGACGTCGCGGATGTTGTCGCGGACCGCCTGTGTATTGATCAGAACTTCAGCCGCAGGCACGCGGCCCGCGCCGTCCTTTCTCGGCACCAGTCTCAGTGACAGGATCGCCTGGAGCGCGCTCGACAGCATGAAGCGCACTTCGGCAGCCTGGTTGGGCGGGTAGAACGACAGGATGCGATTGATGGTCTGCGTTGCGTCCGTCGTGTGCAGCGTCGAGAAGACGAGGTGCCCGGTGTCAGCCGCCTGGAGCGCTGTGTCGAGCGTCTCGAGATCTCGAATCTCACCCACCAGAATCACGTCCGGGTCCTGACGAAGCACGCGACGAAGTGCCTGCGCGAACGTCGTCGTGTCGTTGCCGACCTCGCGCTGGTTGATATGCGAATTGATGTCACGATGGAGGAACTCGATCGGGTCCTCGATCGTGATGACATTCGCGAAACGATTGAGATTGATGTGCTGCAGCATCGCCGCGAGCGCAGTGGATTTTCCGGATCCCGTGATTCCCGTCACGAGAACCAGCCCACGTGGCGCCATCGCGATCTTCTCGGCCACGGCAGGAAGATTCAACTCTCCGATCGTGCGCGCCTGGAACGGCACCACGCGAAACGCATATGCGATGGTCCCGCGCTGCTGATATGCGTTGACGCGGAAGCGCCCAACACCCGGAACGCCGAGTGCGTAGTCGCATTCCTTGAGCTCGGCGAACTCCTTCATGTGGCGCGCGGTCATCGACTGCTCTGCGATGTGCCGCACATCCTCCAGTCTGATGGCCGGAAGCTCCATCGGAACCAAGTTGCCGTTGATGCGCAGCGTCGGTGGGCGGCCGACCTTGATGTGAAGATCGGACGCGTTACGCTGCACCATCTGCTGCAGTATTGCCTTGTAGTCGAACAACGATGCGCCCGCTGGCGCCCCCGCTTCTGCGCTACCCATTGTGCCGCCTACGCGTTGGGGTCGATGCGGAAGAGTACCTGGCCATATTCAACCGGCTGTGCGTTGTCCACCAGAATCTCGCGCACCACACCATCGAACTCCGACTCGATCTCGTTCATGATCTTCATCGCCTCGATGATGCAGAGCGTCTGGCCCTTTGTGATGCGCTCGCCGACGGCCACGTACTGCTTCGCTCCGGGCTCCGGTGACGAATAATAGGTGCCGACCATCGGTGACTTGACTTCCAGATAGTTCGCCCGCGCTTCATCCGCGCGCGCTGCTGCCACGCTCTCGGCGCTCGGCGCAGCCGGAGCGGACACCACGGGTTGCGGTACTGCCGCCACGGGCATTGCCATCGGCTGGGCGACGGATACACCGCCGCGCTGCTGCGGTGTCTTGGAGATTCGTATCTTCATCCCCTTTTCTGTCGAGATCTCGATCGAGTCAACAGTGGACTCGTCCAGCATCTCAACCAGCTTCTTGACATAGCGCAGATCTATCACGCGGACAGCTCCAGCAGTTCGTGGGTAAAATCGGTGAGCAGGCGCGGTCCATCCGCGCTGAGATATACGTCATCCTCGATCCGAACGCCGCCCCACTCCGGACGGTAGATGCCCGGTTCAATGGTGACGACCGTGTCGGCCGGGAGTTTCGCGGCAGCAGTACGTGCCAGCCGCGGAGCCTCGTGCACTTCCAGACCGATGCCATGGCCGAGCGAGTGCCCGAAGTCGCCGCCGAAGCCGGCGGCAGATATATAATCGCGTGCAACCGCATCGGCATCCGATCCGGTCATTCCCGCGTGCACCGCCCTGGCCGCACGCTCGTTGGCCACGCGGACGATGTCGTACAGCCCGCGCACCTCGTCGCTGGCGCGCCCGACGACGACGGTTCTCGTAACGTCGGAGCAGTAGCCGCCGTATTCGGCGCCAAAATCGAGCAGCAGCAGATCGCCGCTCTCGACCACGCGCCGGCTCGCGCGCGCATGCGGCAGCGCCGAGCGAGGCCCGGAGGCAACGATCGTCTCGAAGGGATGCGCTTCGCTTCCTTCATCACGCAGCGCCTTTTCGAGGATTCCCGCAATCTCCAGCTCGGTGATTCCGGCGCGGACCTGCTGCAACGCATTCGCGAGAGCGCGCGTCGCCATTCCGGCGGCCTGTTCGATGAGTGCGACTTCGCCCTCGTCCTTTGACTCGCGCATGCCCTCGACGATGTCGCCCTGAGGTCGCCACTGCCAGCGTGCACCCGCCGCATCGTCCAGAAAACGCTGGAACTCGCGATGCGTGACGTGCGCAGATCCAAAGCCGATTACCGCGCGCCCGGGAAACTGCCCGAGCTCCGCCCACAAGCCGTCCCAGAGACTCGTCGCCTCCACTCGCACGCGCACGAGATCGCCGACTTCGGCGCCGACCTGGGTCTGATACCTGAAGTCCGTTATGAGAACGCTGTCGCGCGCCGTTACGAGGAGCAGCGCGCTCGATCCGGAAAATCCCGTGATGTAGCGGATGTTGGCGCGGCCGGTGACGAGCAGCGCGTCGAGATGATGCTCGGTCAACGCGTCGACCAGGCGCGCGGCGCGAGCGCTACGACGATCCGGCATTACTTGAGCGCTCGCAGGTTGCGAACGAGTCCGCGGAGTGCCGCCTCGTAGCCGTAACTGCCCAGTCCGCACACCACACCGATCGCTGCGCCGGCAAGTACGAGACGATGACGCTCGGGCTCGCGCGCATGGACATTGGAGAGATGTACTTCGACGAACGGCACCGAGACCGCGGCGAACGCATCGCGCAGCGCCAGGCTGGAATGCGAGTACGCTCCTGCATTGACGAGCGCGCCGTCAGCCGCGCCGCGCAGCTTCTGCACCTGAGTTACGAGGTCGCCCTCGCTGTTGGATTGAAAGAAGTCGACCGTTGCGTCCAGCTCCGCAGCGACGCTCTTCAGGTTGGCCTCGATCTGCGCCAGCGTCTCGCTTCCGTAAATCGCGGGCTCGCGAACACCGAGCATGTTGAGATTTGGGCCGTTGATGACCGCGACGCGCAGAGTACCCACAGTCGCGTCAGGAGTGCGAAGCGCCGGACTGCGGATTGCCGAACGCACCCGAGAGCCGCTGCGCAGCGCTCACGTCGTTGGCGTCCTGCCGGGCAGATCCGAAAAGTGCTGCGAGCGATGATCCGTGCTGAGCAGCCATCTCGACCTTTTTGTTGGGCCGGCGCGCGCCGATCCGTGCGAAGAAGGCGCGCACCGTTTCACGGGGAGCCTGTTGCGTAGAAGCAGCCTCCAGCTCGGCAATCTTCTGCCGCAGCGCCGGATCGTCGCGGCGGATGGCGAGCTGACGATAGATCGCAAGCGCTTCGCCGTGCAGGCCCTGGCTGAGATACAGCTCCGCCATCGTCTCGGTGACGAATGGCGATGACTCACGATCGGCCGCCGCCGCGGCTTGCTGAGCAACGGGCGACTCGGGCGCCGGCTGCGGCGCTGTGTCCGGCGCCTGAGCGGCCCCGGGCGCCCATTCGTCACCATGGCCAGCTTCTGCCGGTTCGGCCGCAGCAGACGCCATTTCCGGGGCAGCGTGGGCTACGGGCGCGGGTTCCTGGGCAACGTCAGGTGCCGCCGCGGGCTCCGTTTGCCCCAGCTCTTCCGGAGTCGGTGCGAAGGCGGCGTCCTCTTCGGGCATGAACTCGGCGAATCGAAGCGGTGTGCGCTCCTCTTCGCTTTCATCGGTCCAGCGCATCGCCTCTTCCGCGGACTCGCCGGTAGCCGCTTCCGCTGGCGCAGTGTGCCACGGACCTTCGATGACCGGCGTCGAGTCGGATTCGGGATTGGCTGGCGTGTCAGTAGCGGCTGGCCATTCAGTCACCTCGAACGACTCGCTGGAGACCTCCTCGTACACTTGTTCGGACTCCAGCTCGATTGGCTCCGGCTCAGCCCGCTCTTCAGTGGAGAACGGAGTCTGCGCCATGTCGGGCTCGGAGAAAATGTCTTCCAGCCGCACTGCCGACGCGTCCGGAGCCGGTTCGGGACGGATGGTAGGCGGGGCCTGACGTTCGGGCGTGGTGGCGGCCGGAGGTCCGAACGCCCTGGTGCCGGGCGCGGAGAGTGAGGTGAGGAACGCCGAGATTTCCTCGTTTCGCGGATCGAGCTCGAGAACCTTGCCGTACCAGCGCATGGCGCCGACGTTGTCGCCGGCGTTTCGGGAGATATCGCCGAGGTTCCTGAGGGCGATGATGTTCTCCGGGTCGAGACTGAGCGCCTGCTTGAAGACAGCGGCGGATTCCTCGGTCTGTCCGGCATCGTGCAGCGCCTGGCCGTACACGATATAGCCGCTCATGTGATTCGGCTGCTGCGGGAGGTAGGTCCTGCAGAGTTCGATCGCGTGCTCGGCGTCTCCGGCCTTACGATACTCGTTGGCCAGCGGCGCGAAATAGCGCTTTGGGTTCTCGTCGAACTTGTGTTTTAGCTCGTCCAGCCGGCCCGTATCGGCCATCAACGTCCTCTCGTTGGGGAAACGTTTGTTTCGCCGACTGCGGCGCGAAGTTGGGAAGATACTTCCCCAACCTTGATTTTGTCCACTCTGGGGAACAGCTTACCGGGCTATGCTACAATCGATGCGGAGTTCCGCAAAATACATCTGGATTTTCGTCACCGTCGCTTTCATCGGCGGATTCCTTCTATACGAATCGTCCGGCCTCTTCGGTAGTGCCCCGATAACATCGACCACAGCTGTGGCGACTGTCAACGGGCAGGACATCCTCGTAACCACCTGGCAGGCTCTGTCATCGCAGCTGGAACAGCAGCGGACCGCGTCGAGCGGCGAGTCGATCTCGCTGGACGAGCGCGATGCGATTCAGAATCAGGCCTTCGACCAGCTGGTGAACGACGCACTGCTGAGCCAGGAGATGCGCCGGCGCGGAATCACCGTTTCGGTGGACGAGCTCACCAACGCGGCCAAGTACAGTCCGCCGCCGCAGCTCATGCAGGACCCCGAGCTGCAGACCAACGGACAGTTCGATCTCGAGAAGTATCAACGCTTTCTCGCCAGCCCCACGGCGAAGCAGAGCGGACTGTTGTTGCAGCTCGAGAGCTATTATCGCGACGCGATTCCAAAACAGAAACTGTATCAGCAGATAACGTCCGGGCTCTGGATCTCGGATGCGACGCTGTGGATGAACTACCGCGATGCGCACGACAGTGCGGCAATCAGCTATGCGCAGTTCGTGCCGAGCGATGCGGACGTCGCCGCCGAGCCTGTGAGCGATGCGGAGATTCGCGCGTACTACGACGCGCACAAGAAGGACATGGCGCGCACCGGACGTGCGCGTGTGACCTTCACTGAAATTCCGCGAACGGTCACAGCGGCCGATTCAGCGGCAGTGAGAAATCACGCGATCGCATTGCGCGACAGCATCGTCAGTGGCGCGCTGAAGTTCGAAGATGCAGCCAAGGCCGAATCTGTCGATTCCGCGTCGGCGGTACGCGGCGGTGATCTCGGCAAGGGAGTCAAGGGCCGATTCGTTCCCGCCTTCGAGACAGCTGCTGCGGCGCTCAAGCCGGGCGAGATTTCACCTCCCGTGCTCACGCAGTTCGGATATCATCTCATTCGTCTCGATTCGCGCAACGGCGATACGCTCGCGATGCACCACATCCTGCTGCACATCGCGCAGAGCGATTCGGATGCGGATCGCACGGACCGCAAGGCTGACACGCTCGCCAAAATGGGCGCGTCCAGTGAAACGCCGGACAAGTTCGATGCGGCGGTAAAGGCGCTCGGTCTCAAGACATACACGACCGACGTGACTGAAGGCCAGACGCTCGTGTACAACGGGCAGCAGATTCCGAGCGTTTCTGCGTGGGCGTTCGGTGGAGCGAAGGTGGGCGAGAGCAGCGATCTGTACGACGACGACGCTGGTTATTATCTGGCCCGGCTTGATGCGCTGACGCCCGGTGGAACACCGTCGCTCGATGCTGCAAAGGGCGACATCAAGCTGTTGCTCGCACGCAAGAAGGCGGTTCAGAAGGAGGTCGATCCGGCTCGCAAGTTCGCAATCGCGGCGTCGGCGAGCTCACTGGCGCAGGCTGGTCAGTTGCTGAACACCCGGGTAATCAAGACGGACGCATTCACGCGCGTCTCGGGAATCCCCGACGCCCCGAATGCATCCAGGATCGTGGGTGCGGCGTTTGCGCTTCCCGTCGGTACGGTGAGCGAGCCGATCGTCACGGACGACGCGGTATACGTGATAGAGGTGAATCGACGCGTCGATGCCGATCGGAAGACGTTCGACGCGGCCAAGGATCAGCTGCGTGGCCAGTACCTGAGCTCCATGCAACAGGGCCGAATTCAGGAATTCGTAGCGAACCTCAAGTCGGCGGCGAAGATCACCGACCGCCGCAAGGAAGTCGAAGCGGCGATGCGGCGCAGCTCCTCATGATTGGACCCAGTCGTCATCCCCGCGTTACGCGGGGATGACCGGTCCTGCGGACAAAAAAGGGGACGAGCGAATTGCCGCTCGTCCCCTTTTTGCAAAATCTTTCCGATTTCTTAACGCGGGCTAGATCAATCTGCGCGGCTCGCGCGTCGATTCAGAGTCGGTGGTCTGAGATGTCGATGGACGCTGCAGATCTTCCGAGGTAAGGCGCGGCGGAGGACCGGGATCGCGGTTGGTCACGTTCCGCTCGATGTCGTTCATCTCCTTCTTGAACTCCTTGATTCCCTTGCCTACGGAGCCAGCAATCTCAGGGATGCGTTTGGCGCCGAATAGAAGCAGGATCACCACCATGATGATGACCAGTTCCATGAAACTGAAATGCGGCATTTCCATAACTCCCTGACGGGGAAAAAAGTTCGCTGCCTACGTCCAGCAATATATCCGCTCTAAAATAACGAACGCGCAATCAGATACGCCAGAAGTACCCCGAGGAGACTCAAAAGTGACACGTCGACCGCCACCGGGCCGATGGCGAACTTGAGGATCACCAGGTCCACGGTCAGCGGCCCGAAAGAAGGCGTCACTCCGGTCGTGAAGAACTCCTTGACCGCGCTGGGCGGAAGGAAGCGCCGGGAGACCTGCGTCAGCAGGCCACCTGCGATGAATCCTGTTGCCAGGACCATCCCATAAAAGAATGCGCCCTTTCGGGCGGCTCCGCGTGGTGGCATCAGGCGTGTCGCTCCATTACGTAGAAGATGGCCGCGCCGAGGGCGTCTCGGGCGGACGTTGCGGGAAGACCAAGCAGCGCCGTTCGCGCCTTTTCGGCATACTCGGCGGCCCGTTGGCGCGCGTACTCCAGCCCACCCAGCTCCACGACGATGCGCGCCACGTCGGCGACATCGTCGTCTGCGGGGTCGGTTACCTGGAACAGTGCATTGACGCGACTGCGCTCGGTCGCCGACATGGATCGAAGGGCGGCGATCAACGGCAACGTGACCTTGTGCTCCCGCAGATCCAGTCCACTGGGCTTGCCCGTCGTTTCGGACGCTTCGGTGTAGTCGATCAGATCGTCGGTGATCTGGAAGACCATTCCGAGCGCATCGCCGTACTCGGCAAGTGCGTCCACGTGTGCGGGAGCGCCGCACATCGCGCCGACGCGACACGCCGCCGATATCAACGACGCCGTCTTGGAGCGGATCAGAAATTCGTAATCGTGTTCGGAAAAGCTGAGTGGCTCGATGGTCGAGAGCTGCGACAGTTCGCCGACCGACATCTGCGTCGATGCATCCACGAGGGCGCGGATCGCGCCCATGTTATCGAGCGCGACGAGCTGTGTGAGCGCGGTCGAGTACAGGAAGTCGCCCATGATCACCGAGATCTGGTCGCTGAACAACGAGTTGATCGTCGGCATGCCGCGGCGCAGCATGGAATGGTCGACGGCGTCGTCGTGCACCAGAGTGGCGAGGTGCACCATCTCGACGACCGATGCGACGACGACTGCATCGCGTGTCGGGGTGCCGGCGGTGTGACTGGAGAGCAGCACGAGGGTGGGGCGAAACATCTTCCCCTTCATTGCAAGGAGGTGTCGCGCGGCGATGGCGAGCATGGGTATGTCGCGCGTAACGGCGTGCTCCATCTCCTCGCGGACCTGCTCCAGATCGTCGCGCACGGGCGCCTGCACCTCTTCCAGCGTCACTCCGCGCAGACCATCACTCGCCTCTGGCGCGTCGACTGACCGCGCCGTCACGCCATTTGCTCGGCGCGTTTCAATCGCTCACCGATGTCACGGAAGTGAATATCCACTGCGAAAACACGCCGGTAGTAACCTTCAGCGTTCTGCCACAGTTCCAGTTTCTCGCTTGCGTAGCCGAGCAGGTACAGCACGCCGACGAGCTTGGTGTCGTTCAGTCCGGACTCCTTGAGTGCACCGCCGAGCGAGCTGATCGCGACCTGATACTCATTCTTCTCGATAAAGCTCTGTCCCAGCGACTCGTATGCGCGGACGCGTTGCTCGGACGATGCGTCGCCGCGCATTGCTTTCTGGAATTGCGCGATTGCTTCGTCGAACAAGCCCATCTCCATGTACGCGACGCCGAGATCGTAATGGCTGTCGGAATCGCTCTCATCGACATTGGCTGCGACGCCGGCCTTGAAGGTCTCGAGCATCTCCGAAAAATCCGTCTGCACGTCGCCCGGTGTCTTCGCTTCTTCCTCCGCGGTCATGCGCGGATTCTTTGGGGGCTCGCCCTCGAGAAGCCATTCGTTGAGGTCGACGAAATCATCATCGGTGCGTGCGGCTTTCTGCGACGCCGCCTGCTCCTCGCGAACTGCATCGACGGGAAGAACGCCAAGATCATCGGGCAATCCGCCCTGCATCTCACCGACATCGCTCGACAGCGCCGCGACATATCCGGTGAGGGCGTCGGCCATGGATTGGTCGGTGTGGTCGGCGACCTGCGGCGGCTCCTCGGTGCCTGCGGCCAACTGATCGGCCGCCGCGCCCAGTGCAGACTCGTCCTCAGCCGGTGGCGGTGCGAACGTGTCGTATGACGTGTGCTCGATGGCGAGCGGTTCGATCTCGTGATCGGACCCACTCGTAGCGAACGATGTCGCCTCGAACTCGTCCATCGTCGGTCCCGGGGCGCGTGCCTGCTCCGAGATCATCGACGTCAGAGGGTCTTCGAGAGGAGTCAGCCCAGCGAGGGGCGACTCATCCAGAGTTCGCTCCGAACGCATGTCTGCCGACGGTGGCAGCTCGACGTCGTCGAAGCCCTGCGCGGAGAGCGGACGGGACACCGCCTCCTCGGTCGGGCCGGACGGCTTTGCACCATGTTTACCGTAGTCGACATCGATGAAGACCAGCCCTTCCCGCTTGGCTTCCTGACGCGACATTCCGATCTGCGGCGCGAAGTCGGGATCGAGGGTGCGAATACGTTCCAGCGTTGCGGCAGCCTCGGCGCCGCGGTCCTCCGACAGCATCGCCTCGTAAACGATCTGGAGCTGCTCGAGCGCCTCCTGTGTACGGCCGGCACGGGCCAGCTGCTCCGCCAGCATCAGACGGACGTCGTCCTGTCCCGGGCAGAGATCGGCGAATTCCTTGAGGGCGCGGAAGGCCTCGCTTATGTCGCCTGCCTTCTCCATCCTGGCGGCGTATTCCAGGAAATTCTGCTTCGCATCGGAGTTGAAGCCCTTTTTGGCGCTGATCTTTCCGAGCTTGTAGTAGATCACGGACCTGTCAGGCGCGTGGCGGAGCACCTTGTTGCAGAGAGCGATGGCATTGTTGAAGAAGCCACCCTCGGAATACAGGTCTACGGCTGTTTCGTAGTAGGCGACGGCCTTGTCCAGCTCGCCCAGGCGCAGGTGGAGGTCGCCGACCCGGTTGTAGAGCGGAATATCCAGCTCGTCGGGGATTCCCGCCGCAGCCTCTATGGCCTGCGCGTAAGACGTGAGGGCACGATCGTACTGTCGCTTCTGCTCGAATTCGGCAGCTTTCCTCTTGAGCTGGGCGGACTTGGACATTTCAAGGGGAAGTTAACGAGAGCGCGTGAGGTCGGCCAGAATGACCGGTCCCTTAAGTGGTCTGGTGATCGAGCGGAGATGCCATGACATCGCGTATCCGGGAAAGGCGCAATGGCGCCTGAGCCTCGCCGCGGCACGCGTAGTAGCATGCATTGCAGTTGACTGGTTCATACTTCCGGAAGTCACGCCAGTGGAAGTCGACCGGGAAATCCGGACAGCGTTTCACGTAGCCGGCTGGGTCGATATGGATGGTTCGGATGCCTGACCGGCATGGCTCGGACGTTTCCCCGCGGACATACCGGGGGATCTGCTCCAGGTAATAATCCGAATTGGTGATGATCCCGCGGCGCGCGCGCTTGAACGCGAGGAGCTCGGCTATGACCTCTTCGAGATGCCGGACTTCGGATTCCGGAATCAGCCCCTCGGCGTTGCCGTTCTTGCTGTCGGTGTAGCAGCTGAAGTTGACTCCCACGCCGAGCTCGGCGGCGCGGTGCACGATCGAAACGAGCTCACCGACGTTGGACCGCTTGATGACGGTGTTGAAGCGGATCGCGTCGATGCCACGCTCGCGCATCGCGGGAACGTTGCGCATAATCCTGTCGACGAGCCCCGGAATGCCGCGGGCATCGTCGTGCCGCTCATCCAGGAAATCGAGCGAGATGTTGAACTGGTTTATTCCTGCATCCCAGAGGGATTGCGCGCGCTCGGGCGTGAGCATCCCGCCATGGGTGATGAGCGTCATGTACTTCACGCGGATCGCGCGGTCCACCGCCGATACGAGATCTTCGAGGTCGCGTCGCAACGTCGGCTCGCCTCCCGTCCACGTGATCATCATGGGATTGAAGAAGCGCGCGGCGTCGGCGAAGCTCTTGAGCTCGTTGTCGCGCTCGGATGAGTCCGTCTTCCAGTAATCGCAGAAACCGCAGTGCGCGTTGCAGCGAAGAGTCACCTCGAAGTGCACGAGGATCGGTTTCCGGACCAGTGTGAGGTATGCGTATTTGGCCAGGAAAATCGGTACGTCCCACGGCGCGAAGCGAGCTGATAACAACGGTTAACGAATGTCCTGCTGCCGGTAGGTGGGCTTGTCGTAGTTGAACTTGAGGTCCGGCTGGGCCTTGTTGCCAATCATGAAGCTGAAGTACGAGTTGCCATTGGGACTCTGGCTGAACGAGAATATCGCGCGCCAGTCGTGCAGATCGCGTTGCAGCGTTATCTGGTTGCTCGCGAACGCGTGATGCACGACGTCATACAGCGTGCCCCAGTTCGCCGACCATTTCTGCGTGATGTGGAGCGTGGTGTTGGCGTTCAGCGTCTCCTGCGGCGGCACGCGGACGAAGACGCCACCGCCGATGGGATCGTTGGTGTTGTTGACCGTCGTCTGAGGGTTGAGCAGCGTCGTCTGGCGGCACTGCTCGAATAGAATCGGATTGGACGAATAGGGTGCACACACCAGTGTCGGATCGAAGTTGATGACACGCCCCCCCACCGGGGGGCGCTGGCGGGTGGACCGGAATGTTATCTGGCTGGACCACCCCTGCGTGTCGTCGATCGCATATTGCATGTCGCGTCGTGCGCTCCCAGCTACAGGCATCGACGACAGTCGCGCCGCGAGCTGATCCTGCTCACTCTGCTCCACCGTAGGCGTGGGCGTCGCTGTCGCCGGCCCGTGGCCGAACAGTCTGCTGATGGCAGCGACAATCCCCGTTTGTCCGTTGAGCGTGAACGACGCGTTGATGCCTTCCCGGAACGGCTTGAACCGTGCCGTATCGCTCTGCGTGTCGCCCTGGAAGAGCGAATAGGTACTGCTGAGGCTGAATCCCGGTAGCAGATCCGACATTGCGCTGTACGTGAAGGAGTTCGTCGTGAGCCCGGTACGATGCGTTTCCCTGGCGCGCTCGAAATCCCACGTCGCTGCGGAGAAGTCCAATCCGAGCAGCTTTATCTTGCGCCCTTCGTCCGACGATCCGGTGTCGGAGCGCATCTTCGCCTCGAACACCTGCGTCAGGCCGAACGTGATCTGCTCCTGCGGCATGCTGCCGAGGAAACCGCTGGCGGAGTGGTTGATCGCGGCAAGGTAAGCAGCGGGAACTTGGCCCGCAGGTGAGTATCCAAAGCTGATACGCGGTGTGATCGAATGCCTGATGCGCGTGATCGGTCCCATGCCCGGGAACAGCGCGAACAACGTCGGAGAGATCCCGAGCGAAAACGTCGGGCGCTTGCTCTGATGTACCCACTGGCCATTGGAAAACTCGGACTGAACCCAATACGATCCGCCGTACACGTTCTGGAATGAAACGGACGGGTTGAGATTGAGCGTACCAGGAAAGAAGCCCGGCAGGCTGAATGCAAAATTGAAGTCGGCCTGATTCGTCGCCGATCGCGCGAACGTCCGGTTGTAACGCTGGCTGGTGTCGGTCTGACTGACGAATGTGCGCGTCACCGGGTGGTTGAGATCAAGGCTCTGCACATTGCCCGAGAGATCGAGCCGGAATCCGTGGATGCTTATCGGCGTCGACAACGACGTCGACTGAGTGGTCTCCGAAGCCTTGACGCGCGAGCTATCCGACACTCCGGCAGCGTTCGTGAAATAGTGATAGAACAGCGCCTGCGACTCATCCATGTTCACCTTGGCCTGACGCTGAAAGCTCAGACTCGGCGTCCAGTCGAGCCAGTGCGTGACCGCAATCGTCGGACTCGTAACGCTCAGCGTTGGATAGTTCTCCTGGACCTGCGTGCGCCCGGAGTACTGGTCGCGATGTCCGCCAAGGTCCATGGAAAAAGGTCCAACCTTCTTGCTGTAACGGACGTCGGAGCTGATCGCCGAGAGCTGCTGCTGCGGATTGAACGTGGTTCGCTGCAGCACCGTGGTGTTGGTGGTGAAGTTGACGTTCGCGCTGAAACGGCTGGTCGACGAAAATTCCTGCGAGTGATACCACGTGACCGCGGTGTTGCTGGCCCCACCCGGTTGTGCAAGGTGGTTCGCTGCGATTCCGCCAGTGATGAAGCGGTCCAGCCAGCGATACCTGAACTGACCATTGATGCGCGAGAAGCCTGGATCCGAAAGTGTTCCGCGAGCACTGCTTCGCCAGTCGTACCACGCCTCGGCGTCCATGTAATCGCCGAGGTTGGCGTAGTAGCCGATGTTCTCGACGTGACGCCGGTAGGCGGAGCTGTTGCGTACGAACTCGCTGAGTCCGAAGCGCGGCGTGAGGATGCCGCTGCGCCGGCCGTTTCGCACGTCCTGGAAAAGAAACGGAAGCCAGAAGACCGGGACGCCGCCAACATACAGAGTCGCGGGACGTGCAACGAGCAGGTTCTTCGAGACGAACTTGATCTCGCTGGACTTGAAGTAATAGTCCGGGACGCTGTCGTCGCAGCTCGTGATGATACCGTTGCGTACGTAGTAGGCACTGCGCTTCGCGGGCGTGGTATCGCGCACGAACGCTGTCTCCTTGCCTGACAGATAATACCGCTGGCCGCTCTCGACAGACGTGCTGATGTTCGTCGCGGTGCCGCGGCCCTGCGCGGTGTTGTACGTGACCTTGCCCCTCGCGATCACGTCGGCGGTCTGCTGCGACGGATCGTGCAGAATCACCGTGTCGCCCATGGCCGTGACGAACTTGGTTGAATCATTGTAGAGCACCGTGTCGCCGATCACGATCGTCTGGTCGCGTCCGACCGCTGCCGGCTTGCCGCGGATCCTGAGCGCCTTGGCCTGCGCGTCGAACACGACGTTGTCGCCCTGATAGCGTGTGGCGCGGAACCCAGGTCTCTTCATGAGTGCCGTCGCAACCGAGTCGGAATCCGACGACCAGGTGACGAGTGGCGCTGCCTGCGGAACAGTGTCGCGACGCGTGCTGTCGCGGGCGGTCGTGTCACGTCCGGCGGTCGTGTCGCGTCTTGGCGTCGTATCGCGCGTCACCGCTTTGGGGATAGTATCGCGCACCGGCTTTCGTGCAGCCTTGTCGACGCCCTGCGCGCCAACGACTGAAGCCGCGCTCATTCCGAGCGCGGCCACAATGATCGCGTAGAGCGATGTCCGAATCACGCCGGCGCTCCCAGCCGGCGCGGTGCATCCCGTACCGGCGGTGGTGGCGGTGGCGGCGGCTCATCGACAGATCCGCTGTCGTCCCCCGTCTCACGTCGCTGGCGCCACTTGTAGACCATGCGTGACAGTACGATGCTGAGCTCGAACAGTCCATACATCGGGATCGCGATGGCGAACATCGCGGTCGGGTCCGGCGTGATGAAGCAGCCGACGATCAGGCCACCGACTGCCGCGTATCGCCGGTATTTAGCGAGAAAGTTCGGGTTGGTGAGACCGAGTGCGGTGAGTCCCATTATCACGATCGGAAGCTCGAACGCCGCACCGAATGCGAGACACATGTAGATCGCGAAGCCGAAATACTCCGACGCCGCGATCATGGGTTGAAGTGCGGTTGACTCGACGCCGACGAGGAACTTGATCGTCATCGGCAGGATCAGCGTGAACGCCATCGCCACACCGGCGATGAAGAGCACGACTATGCCGCCGAGTACGGGGAGGACGAGCTTCTTTTCGTGCGAATACATGGCGGGGGAGACGAATCCCCACAGCTGGTACAGAATGACCGGCGACGCGATGATGAATGCCAGCGCAAAGCCGGCGTCGAGCACGATCTGAAACGCATCGCCGGGATGCAGGTAGATAAGCTTGGCGCCGTGCAGGTACGGCGTGATCGGTCGCGAAAGGAACTCGATCACGTCGAAGTGCGGTACCTGCGTGAACAGAACGAACGCGATGATCGCGCCGAACGCGAACGCCGCGGCACATCTGAACAGTCGCTGGCGCAGCTCCTCGAGGTGATCGAGGAACGCCATCTCGGCCATCCCGCCAGCCGTGCGACGCCTAGCCACGATCGCCTCCGCCTGCTACTTGATAGTCTTTATGCGATCGCGAGCCAGCGCAGCCTCGTCGGAGCGCGGGTATTTCTTGATGAGCTGGTTGAACAGGTCACGCGCCTTGTCGCCGTTGCCAGCCGCCTGCGCCGCAACACCGCGCTTGTAGATCGCCGTCGCCGCCCGCGGCGAACCGGCATACTGCGACGCGACCCGTGCGTATACCGAATCCGCAGCCGCGGTATTGTTTTCCGCAGCGTACGTCTCGGCGATGTAGAACGCCGCGTCGGGTGCCACATCCGACTTGGGATACTTGGTGATGAGATCCTGGAAGGCCTGACGCGCAGCGGCGTTGCTTCCCTGCATCATCTGCTCACGCGCGACCTGGAACAACGCATTGGGTCCGGGCGTTGCCGGCGCACCGGTCGAATCCGGCGCCGCCGTCGCGCTCTGACGCTCCTCGAGCGACGCACGCACTTCCTGAATGCGGCGCTGACTCTGGCCGGTCAGCTCCTGCACTTGCAGGAGTTGCTGCTGCACTGACGACATGCTCGACGTCATGTCGGAACGAAAGCGTGTGAGACGCGTGCTCAGCGCGTCGAGCGAATCGTTTGCGGTGCGCATGCTCGCCAACGCGCGATCCATCTGAATCTTCCGAGCGGAGTCGGCGGCAAGCTGTTCTCCGCGCATCGTGCGGATGTCGCTCTGCAGCACCTGCACGTCCGATTGTGTTGCGAAGCAGCCGGCGAACAACATCGCCAGCGGCGTCGCGAGAATCATCTTTCTCACTGACTGGCTCCTCCAGATGTCGGCGCGAACTCGGACCGACGGTTACGCGACCATGCTTCCTCGTTCTCACCCTGAACCGCCGGCTGCTCCGCGCCCATGCTCGTTATCTCGAGCCGGCTCGCGTCGATGCCGTTGTTCACCAGGAACGCCTTTGCTTCAGCGGCGCGCCGGAGCCCGAGCGCGAGATTGTATTCGGACGAGCCACGATCGTCCGTGTGCCCCGTAATGCGCAAATGGATCGTCGGCTGTGCCTGCAGCACCGGAACCTTGGCAAGAAGCAGCGACCGCGCCGCTTCTGTCAGATCGGCCTTGTCGAAGTCGTAGTAGATGGTCGCGGCAAGCACCTTCATCGCGTCCGCGTTCTGAGCGGCCTCGCGCTGCTCGCGCTCACGCACTGCGCGCAGACTGTCCTGCTCCGCCTGCGCTCTCGCGATCTCCGCCTGCCGCGCGGCATTCGCGCGCGCGATGGAATCGGCGCGTGCGCGATCTAGCGAATCGTTCCCCGCAACGGGAGACGGAGCCAGCGGAGCCGGAATCTTGTGGCACGCGGCGACAAGTGTCACCGCAACTACTGCGATTATGATTTTGCTCGGATGCATTGACGCGAGGGGTTAGGGTTTGAGGATCGGCGACCACGCAGCGAGCCGCGCACCCGCGGCATGAGTCAGCTGACGCATGCGTCCTGACTCGGCATCGAGCACCCACAGCTGGCGTGGTCCCGTACGCGTCGATGAGAATACCATGTGGCGCGAGTCGGGCGCCCACGCAGGATCTTCGTTCTGGCCATCGCTCGTGTACTGCTTGGTCGAGCGGTCCCGCATATCGATCGTCATGATCTGAAAGTTGCCGTCGATGCGCGATTCGTACGCAATCCGCCGGCCGTCCGGCGCCCAGTCCGGCGACGCACGATAGGCCTGCTCGCCATACGTGAATTCGGTGAGCAACGAAGGATTGGTGCCGTCCGCGTCCATCGTATAGACCTCCGGATGGCCCGCGCGACCGGACATGAAAGCGATCTGTCGCCCGTCCGGACTGAACGAAGGCGACGTATTATCGCTCCCCCTGCCGACCGTGATCCGGCGCGACGGCGACGCGTCGCCCTCCTGCATGACCATTATGTCGGTGCCGCCCTCGCTTCCGCTGGCGTACGCGATGGTCCGGCCGTCCGGCGAATAGGTCGGCGTGATGTTGAGACCGCGCGCAGTTCCGCTCAACCAGTGCAGATCGCCCGTAATGAAGCTGTACACGGCGATTTGCGAGCCGCTCGGCGTGAAACCGCAGAAGACGAATTTGGTGGCGTCCGGGCTCCATGCAGCCGACATCGCGAGCGTCACCGACGTCAGCTTTCGTGCGTTCTCGCCATCGCTGTCGATCACCCAGATCTGCTTGTCGCCGCCGCTGAACAGGATTCGCGTTGCCGCTGCACCCGGCGTACCGAAGATCCAGCGCTCGACTTCATCGCTCGCGCGATGCACGGCCATACGCCACGCAGGCGAGTTGACCTGATCCGTGAGCGGAAAGCCGCCGATCTGAATTCGCTTCTTGGCCGCGACGTCGTACATCGTGATGGTGATCCCCGTCAACGAGCGCTGCGGGCGCAGGATGGCGACGACCCCAAGCTTGGCGAAGATCGGGTAGTTGAAGTCGTCACCCGTCTTGGGCATCATCGCGCGCGCCGATTGGTCATCCAGCGTTATGACTGTCGCTCGATCGTCATAGTCGATGTCGCGCTGAAGTATCGCACGTACGGAATCGCCGCCCGTGGAATCCATGGGCAGCACGAGCACGCCGGGCTTTGTGCCAAGCGTATAGTTGAGTCCGAGGCGAACGCCTTCGGGTACCGTCGGGTTCTGTGCGCGGGCCGCAGCCGGCGTCAACGCGAGCGCCGAGCTGGCGACCGCGGCAATAAGTATGTGTTTGAGTTGCATCACTGCAGGAAACGAGGATCGAAGCTGAAAACTACGGGGAGGACGTCATCCCGGAAACCGTCGGGAAGCGGACCGAACGACGAGGAAGCCCGCTCGATGGCGCCCTGGGCCTCCAGATCGAAGGAATAGACTCCCGACCGGTGGACGAATTTCACGTCCGAGACGCTGCCATCGCGGTGAATGAGAAATGACATCGTCGCGCTCAACGGGGAGTTCGGGTTCTGGACGCGAAAGTTCAGCGCTATCTGCCGAACGATGTTGTTGAGATACCCGGGAAATGGAAAGTCGATACCAGCAGTCTGTACGGTAGCGACATCAGTACCACGGCCGCCCGTAGGGCCACCTCCGGCCTTTGGGGCCTTCGTAGCCGGCGCGGCCTTCTTTGGTGGAGCTTCTACCGGCGTCGCCCGCGTAGTGGGCGATGGCGGGGCCTTGCTCGGCGCGGGCGGCACCGACGACGGTGTCTCGCGCATCTTTGGCGGGGTCGGAGCGGGATTCGTCGGAGCCGGAGCCCGAGTGACCTCGCCAATGGCTCGCGGGCCGGGTGGCGCCGCAACGATATTGACCTTGTAGATCGGAGGAAGGACGACCGGCGGACCTGGCCGGAGTGCCCAGATAGCCAGCCCGAGAATCGTCAGATGCACCACGGCGGACACACCCAGCGACCCGGTGAGTCCACCATCGCGCTCGCTACTGTTCAATGCGGCATGTCCTCCGGTTCGGCGACGAGGCCGACGTCGGTGGACCCGCTCGCTCGCATTACAGCCAGTACTCGTACCACCATGCCATACGGTACACCCTGATCGGCGCGAAGATACACGCCGTTTTTTCCGTGCTGACTAGCCAGCGCCTTGAAGCTCGCCCGGAATTGCTCGTAGGTAAGCTTGTCCTTGTCGACGAATATCTCACCGGCACGATTCACCGTCACGACCAATCCGCTCTTGGCTTCGAGCGGCCGCGCCTCGGCCTTGGGCAGCGCCACATCGACGCCGCCCTGCATGATGGGCGCTGTGATCATGAAGATGACCATCAGCAACATCATCACGTCGATCAGGCTCACAACATTGATCTCGGCGTTGATCGGAAGACGCTCACCACGCCGACGGCCGCGGTTCGCCACCTAGATCCGTCCCTCACGCACGAGAAGCGCGATGAGCTCCGTGCCGAAGCCCTCGAGCTCGCTGTCGATCCGATTCAACCGATTTGCGAAGAGGTTGTAGCCGAACACCGCCGGGATTGCGACCGCAAGCGCGGCGGCGGTCGCTATCAGTGCCTCTGCCACACCGGGCGCAACAGCACCGATGTTGCCCGAGCCCTGCGACGCGATTCCGATGAACGCCTCGATCACGCCAAGCACAGTGCCGAAGAGACCGATGAGCGGGCTCACGGACCCGATGGTGCCGAGTGACGGGACGTAGCGCGAGAGTCTGTCTCGCGCGGCGTTGGTCTCCGCGTCGAGCACGAGGCGAAGAGCTTCGACCTGTGATCCGCTGAATTTCGCTGCGCGACCCGCAGTAGCCGCGAGCGCGGGCGTCACCTCGCGCAGGAACTCGCTCGCACGGCGTAGTACGCGACCGTGCGGAAGATCACTCGATTGTCGCGCGGCATCCACTGCCGCCTCGAACGACGACGCACGCTCGAAATTCAGCATGAACGCACTCGACTTGCGCGTTATTCCGCGGAATTGCGCCCACTTCGCGAACATGATCGCCCAGCTGACCAGCGACAACGCGATGAGGACGCCGAGTACGATCTTCGTTGGCGCGGTCGCGCTGACCACCATATCGAGAGGCGTGGTCGGCACCACGCCGACCTGTGCCCAAGCCAATATCTGAATCACTACAACTCCGTCGGCAAAACGCCAAATCTAAGCCGGCGTCGTGCATAGTGACATCGTTATTACGACATCCGGTTATGGCATCTTCGCTGTGAGACGAGCAGCCATTCCCGTCTGGATCTCGGGTTGATCCTGATGTACGACGATTCCACTGGCACCGAACGGAGTGACGCGAACGATCGTCACTCGCGCCGTGGCGCTCAGGGGGGCCGGCGTTCCATCACTGAACTGACCATCACTGAGCAGCGTGAACTGGTCGCCCGGCCGCACGCCCTTCGCCTCGCCAGCAGCCAGAATCACATACGTCTGCACCGACGGAAGCCTGGGCGAACCCTGCACCCAGACCAGCTTGGCGGTGAGGGGGTAGCTGCCGTTAACCGGGCGGGTGGAAGTGCTTTCGAACGTTCGTCCTGGTAGGACGATCCCCTGTCCCGGAACGACTGTTCCAAACTGCTTGACGATAGTGCCGATTGCCTGAGAGTTGCCGGCGAGCGAATCGATGCGCATGACGGCCGTCGGCTCGATGACGCGGCCGACATCGGCGATGGTTTCGCCGGTTTTGGCGACGACCACCTTGTCTCCGACGTTCACACCCGCGGGAATGGTTATGTAGATCCGGTCGAACAGGCGGAAGCCTGCGTCGGATGAAAGCCCGAGCGCTGGCCGGTCGACGGGTCCGATTACGCGACCCGCCTCGAGCCGTCCGTTCTCGGCTACCACGTAGGGAGCCGCTTCGTATTCACCGGGACGCACCGTAAGGGCCGGCGGCATCGCCGTCGCGGCCGCAAGTCTTTCGTCGACGGTGCTCTGGTGCTCGGCGAACACGGTCGGCGCCTGCGCGCGCGTCTGGATCTGGGCGACGACGAAGCCTGTGGAGTCCACCCGGGCCGCGACTTCCGGCTTGACTGCCGATCCGTCGATGGTGAGAACCTGCCCGGGATAGATCCAGTGCGGGTTCTTGACGATGTCCGTATTCGCGTGAAAGACTTCAGGCCACCTGAACGGGTCCTTGAGGTAGAACTTGGCGATATCCCATAGCGTGTCGCCACGCTTGACGGTGTGCTTGACGACCGACGGGGTTGCTCTGGCAGCCTGCGCATTCTTCGCTGGCACCACCTGCGCGTGAAGCGCGGGCGCGGTGACAGCTAGAAGGGACGCGACGATTACGGCCGCGCGTGTGGCTCTCGCGTGTCTGTTTGGCATCGTTGGAGGACGACCGGGCGAGTGAAGCGGCAACTTGGACCTGCGCCCAACCTACGACCAGCGGTGCGTTCGCGAGGTACCGGATGTCATCCGCCGGTACCCTATCCTGGCGGTGCTACAACTTCCAGCTCGGACCCAGAGCCCAGAAAAAGACAGCCACGCCGAGGATGACCGCGACGACGCTGGCCGAGCCGACGATGGTCCACTGGAAGGCTTTCCAGCGAGCGGTCCGCGGCGTCGAGGTGTGAAACAGAATCCCCCACCCCGCGAAACACCACACGACGTAGCATGCCGAGAGCAGCATCCACGATGCGCGGTCGACTGCGGCAGCCGCCAGCGCAACGGCTCCGCTGGCGGCCGCTATCACTGACAGATCGCCGTACGACAGTCTCCGAGCGGCCGACGCGAGAACCGCGAAGATGCTCTCGCGCGGCGAGGCCAAAGGTGCGACGTGCTGCATGTCCCCCTCCCGACTGGCGGTTATACCAGTGAATCTAGCGCTCGCCAGATCCACTGGTAGAAGGCCTATCTTCCCAACCAGTAATTCACCTTGATCTGGAAAAT
>Ga0207705_10000458_pt1 | contig 34979 bp, 37 predicted proteins | sample KBSC13metaG_FD_184314 | JGI IMG/M metagenome (GOLD analysis project Ga0207705, IMG submission 184314) | Corn rhizosphere microbial communities from Kellogg Biological Station, Michigan, USA - KBS C1-3 metaG (SPAdes) (version 2) | ecosystem: Host-associated > Plants > Roots > Rhizosphere > Soil ... | reverse complement strand
GGGCGGCGCGCAGGCGGCCGGAGAAGGACAGGGGCGGGGCGGGCCGCGGCTCCGTGGGCCCGGGCTGCATGGCTCAGCGCTTGGGCGGCACCGGCGCGCCTTCGCGGTCGATCCGCACGCCAAACAGCTCCATCCGGTGATCGACCAGGCGATAGCCGAGCCGTTCGGCGATCTGGCGCTGCAGCGATTCGAGTTCGGGATCGACGAATTCGATCACCTTGCCGGTCTCCACGTCGATCATGTGGTCGTGGTGCGCCTCGGGCGAGGCTTCGTAGCGTGCCTTCCCGTCACCGAAATCGTGACGGTCAAGAATGCCGGCCTCCTCGAACAGGCGCACGGTGCGGTAGACCGTGGCGATCGAGATGCCGGGATCGATCGCCGAGGCGCGTTCGTGCAGACGGTCCACATCCGGGTGGTCCTCGCTCTCCGACAGGACGCGGGCGATGACCCGGCGCTGCTCGGTGATGCGCAGTCCGCGTTCGGCGCAGAGGGCTTCGATGTCGATCGGCTGGTGCACTGGACGTCCGTAATAGGTGAGGCCCGAAAAAGCGAAAGGCCTCGCCCGATATGAACCCGGCGAGGCCTTTCTGCAATGGGCCGGACGGCTGATCGTCCGGTAAGCGCGATCAGGCCTTGGCGGCCTTGGCCGGGCGACCGCGACGCGCGCCGGGGCGACGGCCGAGGCCGATCTTCTTGGCGAGTTCGCGGCGCTTCTCCGCATAGTTGGGAGCGACCATCGGATAGTCGGCCGGAAGGTTCCAGCGCGCCCGATACTGTTCCGGCGTCAGGTTGTAGTGAGTCATCAGATGCCGCTTGAGCATCTTGAGCTTCTTGCCATCTTCCAGACAGACGATGTGATCGGGCTTCACCGAGGAGCGGACCGAAACGGCCGGCTCCGGCGGGGCTTCCGCCACGGGCGCCGCCTGGCCGAGACCGGCAAGGGCACCATAGACGTTGCTGATGAGTGCAGGAAGATCCCCGACAGAAACAGAGTTGTTGCTGACATGAGCGGCAACAATGTCCGACGTGAGGGTGATGAGCGTTTCGCTCAAATCGTTTTGCGGGGTATCCATGGTAAACCTCGAATTTTTGCTACGACCATTCTGTTTTGCGGCGGGGAGTAAGCGATTCTCCGACCGGTAAAGTCGGCTCTACGCCCATCGTTCCCGAATTCAAGCATCTATTTTGGGAAATCCCGCGCCGCAGGCGCGGCGCTGCTGAAAGCATGTCGATGAAGCCGAGTAATTATTAGGCGAGGGGCAATATTGCCCGAGCAAAGGTGATCGCATCAATCCGTTCGCCGCCCAGCGTACGATAATACTGGCTGCGGACTCCCACCGGCTCGAATCCGTGGCGACGATACAGGGCTTCGGCCGCGTTGCCGCGGCGCATTTCCAGCAACAGGCGCAGGTTGTCCCGGCTCCTGGCCGCTTCGGCGAAGCGGATGAGCAGCCGGTCGCCCACGCCCCGGCGGCGGAATTCCGGGGCAACTGCGAAAAGCAGCAGCTCCTCCTCGCCGAAGGTCGAGCGGGACAGGGCAAAGCCGGCGGTTTCTCCACCCGGCACCGGAGCATCCCCGTCAGGGCCGGCCAGCAGATAGTGGCAATGGCCGAGCAGCAGCGCGTCCTCGACCTGCCGGCGGGACCAGGCCTCGCAGTATTCGGGCGGGAAGGCCGCGTCCATCACGGCCATGATCCGGTCCAGATCGTCGGTCTCGGCGCGGGCGGTCATCGGCGCGGACGGATCAGGCCGTCGCTGGCAGGGCTGTGCCGGGCAGGGCTGTGCCGGGTAGGGCGCCGCCGGGTAGCCGCGCGTCGGGCGCACGGCCGTAGAGCGGCGCCGGGTCCGTGCTCAGCCGCGCGGGATCGAGCAGGGCGAAGCGGCGGGCGTCGGGCTGGAGCAGGATTGGCGTTCCCGTCCCGCGCCGGGCGACGAGCGCCTCGGCCTGGGTGCCGGCGACGAGAGCCGGGCCGCCCTGCGCGGCCTCGGCCGGGGCCAGCGAGGCGAGCGGTCCGGCCGGGGCGCCGTCGGCTGCGAAGTCCTGCACGAACCATTCGCCGTGGCCGCCGGTTATGGCCACGCGCACCGGCTGGTGGCCGTGGTCGGCAATGGCCTGGGCGGCGATCAGGGCGAGGGTGGGATAACCGACCAGCGGCACGTTCCAGGCCAGCGCCAGCGCCCGGGCGGCGGCGAGGCCGACGCGGACCCCGGTGAAGCTGCCGGCGCCGAGGGCGACGGCGACCCGGTCCGCCCGGCCCTTGTCGGGGAGCGCGGCGATCATCGGGACCAGCCGTTCGGCATGGCCGCGCCCGAGCAATTGCCAGTCACCGGCGAGCAATTCCGCGCCGCGCAGCAGGGCCACCGAGCAGGCCTCGGTCGCGCTGTCGATCACCAGGGTGGTGGCGCCCGCCAAGCGTTAGGCCCTAGCCGTCCGTCAGGCGGCCCGCACTTCGGTCACTTCCGGGACGTAGTGCTTGAGCAGGCTTTCGATGCCGTTCTTGAGCGTCGCGCTCGACGAGGGGCAGCCCGAACAGGCGCCCTGCATGGTGAGGTAGACCACTCCCTCGCGGAACCCGCGGTAGACGATATCGCCGCCATCGTTGGCGACGGCCGGGCGCACGCGGGTTTCGATGAGATCGCGGATCTGCGCGACGATATCGGCATCGGCCGGATCGTCACCGAAGTCCTCGTCCTCGGCCGGAACGGCGATGCCGTTGCCGGCCGCGGCAGCGAACAGCGGGGCATCGGCCACGAAGTGATCGAGCAGCATGGCGACGACCTGCGGCTTGAGCGAAGCCCAGGCGACGCCGGGGGCAGCCGTGACCGAGATGAAATCGCGCCCGTAGAACACGCCGGTCACATCACCCAGATCGAACAGGGCTTCGGCCAGCGGCGAGGCGGCGGCATCCTCGGGCGAGGCGAATTCGCGCGTGCCGGTGGCCATGATCTCGCGCCCCGGGAGGAACTTGAGGGTGGCCGGATTGGGCGTGGCTTCGGTTTCGATGAACATATCCGCGCATGTAGGCGCGCGCGGGGCAGGGTCAAGGGGCTGGCGGCGCGATTCGGCGGGGCCCTATTCACTGGTCCTTCAGCAACGGCGCCCCTATAGCAGGGCCGATGCCAGCCTTCTCCCGCGCCGTCCGCCGGCTTGTCGCCGCTCCGCTCCTGTTCGCGCTGGTCTGCGCGCCGCTGCTGGACCAGGCGGTTCTTGCCAAGGCGCCGGCCCGATCCGCGGCCGTCAAGCCGGCGGGGGCCAGGGCCAGCGGGCCATGGCTCTACCGCGGCAGCGACGTGCCGCAGGACAAGGCCTGGACCTTCGGGGAGCTGCCCAACGGCGTGCGCTATGCGGTGCGCCACAATGGCGTGCCCCCGGGCCAGGTCTCGATCCGGGTGCGGATCGACGCCGGGTCGCTCAACGAGCGCGAGAGCGAGCGCGGGTTTGCCCATTTCATCGAGCACCTGGTGTTCCGCCAGTCGCGCGATCTTGGCGACGGGGCGGCGATCCCGGCCTTCCAGCGGCTGGGCGCGACCTTCGGCAGTGACACCAATGCCGAGACGACCCCGACCGGCACGACCTTCAAGCTGGACCTGCCCGACGCGACCCCGGCCAGCCTCGACGAGGCGATGCAGTACCTGTCCGGCATGGTGATCGCCCCCACGCTGAGCGCGGCGAACCTGAAGTCGGACCTCCCCATCGTCATGGCCGAGAAGCGCGAGCGCGGCGGCGCGGCGGCGCGGGTGCAGGATACGATCCGCGAGGTGCTGTTCGCCGGCCAGCCGCTGGCCGAGCGCGCGCCGATCGGCACTGACGCGACCCTGGCCGGCGCGAACCCGGACAGCGTGCGCGGCTTCCATGCGCGGTGGTACCGCCCGGAGAACGCGGTGATCGTCCTTGCCGGCGACCGCCCGACGAGCGAGCTGGCAGCGCTGGTCGCCAAGTGGTTCGGCGGCTGGACCGCGCCCGGCCCACGGGTACCCGCCCCGTCCTTCGGCGTGCCCGCCGCTCCTGCCGGCGCCCCGGTTCCGGTGGGTGGCGGCGCGCCGATCGGGGAGACGCGGGTGCTGGTCGAGCCGGACCTGCCGCGCTCGATCACGATCGCCACGCTCCGGCCCTGGCACCAGGTCAACGATACGATCGTCTACAACCAGGGCCTGATGATCGACCAGATCGCCCAGGCGATCCTCAATCGCCGGCTGGAAAGCCGCGCGCGCGCCGGGGCGAGCTTCCTCCTGGCCCAGGTGGCGCAGCAGGACGTCTCGCGGTCGGCCGACACCACCTATGTCTCGATCACGCCGCTGACCGAGGACTGGAGCGCGGCCCTGCGCGACACGCGAGCAGTGATTGCCGATGCGCTGGCCACGCCGCCTTCGGCCGAGGAGATCGCCCGCGAGGTGGCGGAGATGAACGTCGCCTTCGCCAGCTCGGTCGAGCAGCGCGACCTGCAGCCGAGCAGCAAGGTGGCCGACGACATCGTCCAGGCCGTGGATATCCGCGAAACGGTTGCCTCGCCCGAGACGGTGCAGGAGATTTTCCGCCGCTCGATCCCGCTGATCACCCCGCAGGCCGTGCTGACGCACACGCGGGACCTGTTCGGCGGCACCGTGACCCGTGCGGTGATGACCGTGCCCAAGGCCGGCGAGGCGAGCGGTGCCGCCCTGCGCGAGGCGCTGGTCGCGCGGGTGGGCGCCGATCCCAAGGCGCGGGGCGCGAGCAAGGCGATCTCCTTTGCCGACCTGCCTCCGATCGGCCAGCCCGCCGCGCCGGTGCGGACGCGGACGGGCGTGGGCGATATCGAGCAGGTGGACTTCGGCAACGGGGTCAAGGCGCTGGTCTGGCCGAGCAGCGACGAGCCGGGGCGGGTGACCGTGAAGGTCCGGTTCGGCGCGGGCTATCGCGCCTTCACTGCGGCCGACGCGCCCTATATCTCGCTTGGCGAAATGGCGCTGCCCGGCACCGGCATGGGCACGCTGGGGCAGGAGGAGCTGGACCGCATCTCCACCGGGCGGAAGATGGGCTTCAACTTCTCCATCGACGATTCGGACTTTACCCTCAGCGCGGACACCCGGCAGGCCGACCTTGCCGACCAGCTTTACCTGTTCGCCGCCAAGTTCGCGATGCCGCGTTGGGATGCGGCGCCGGTCCTGCGCGCCAAGGCCGCGGCGCGCCTCGCCTATGACGTGATGGGCACTTCACCGCAGGGCGTGTTCCAGCGCGACCTCAAGTTCTACCAGCACGGCCGCGATCCGCGCTACCGCACGCCGACCCCGGCCGAGCTGGAGGGGGTGACGACCGAGGGGTTCCAGAAGGTCTGGGCGCCGATCCTCGCCACCGGGCCGATCGAGGTGCAGGTTTTCGGCGACATCGACCGCGAGGCGACGGTCAAGGCGCTGTCGCGCACTTTCGGCGCCCTGCCGCAGCGGCCGCCGCTGGCACCGTGGACCAGCGCGCCCGACACGCCGGGATCGCCGGTGCCCGTGGTCATCGCCCACAACGGCGATGCCAGCCAGGCCGCGGCGATCGTTTCGTGGCCGACCGGCGCCGGCTCTGCCGGAATGCGCGAATCGCGCCAGCTGGAAATCCTCGCCGGGCTGTTCACCAACCGCCTGCTGGACCGGATGCGCGAGAAGCTGGGGGCGAGCTATGCGCCGCAGGTCAATTCGTCCTGGCCGCTGGACCTTGACCATGGCGGCTCGATCTACGCCCTGGCGCAACTGCAGCCGCGCGACGTCGAGACCTTCTTCGCCACGGCCGACGAGATCGCCGCCGATCTCGTGGCGAACCCCGCCTCGGCCGACGAACTGGCCCGCGTGACCGAACCGCTCAAGCAGCAGATCACCCGTGCCGCGACGGGCAGCGCCTTCTTCATGTACCAGCTGGAAGGGGCGACCGCAGATCCCGGCCGGTTCGGCGGGATCCGGTCGCTGTTCCAGGACTATACGGTGACCACGCCCGAGCAGATGCAGGAGCTGGCCCGCCGCTATCTGGTTAAGGACCGCTCGTGGCGGCTGGCCGTGGTGCCGGCGGGGGACAGCGTGGCGGGGATCACCGCGCGGCGGTGAGGCGTGGCCTGCGCGCCCGTCACTGCCCTGATCCGTTCGCCCCCAGGAGGGCCTGAAACCGCAAGCTGAAGGGCCGTCTCGAAGGGCTGCGCGTTATGGCACGGCGCTTCGAGACGGGGCCTCAGCCGTTCGGCTTCGGCCCCTCCTCGGCACGGAGGGACTGTTCAATCGGTTTTGTTCAGGCCGCGGCGCGGGCGCGTTCGCCGGCTTCACGGTTCAGTTCCTCGGCCAGCAGGAATGCCAGTTCGAGCGACTGGGCCGCATTGAGGCGCGGGTCGCAATGGGTGTGGTAGCGGTCGGCCAGGGCCTCGTCGGTGATGGCGATGGCGCCGCCGGTGCACTCCGTCACGTCCTTGCCGGTCATCTCCACGTGGATGCCGCCGGCGTGGGTGCCTTCGGCCCGGTGCACCGCGAAGAAGCCGCGAACCTCGGTCAGGATCCGGTCGAACGGGCGGGTCTTGTAGCCGCTCTCGGCCTTGATCACGTTGCCGTGCATCGGATCGCACGACCACACGACAGGGTGGCCTTCGCGCTTCACGGCGCGGACGAGCGCGGGGAGCCCGGCCTCGACCTTGTCGTGCCCGAAGCGGCTGATCAGCGTGATGCGGCCGGCCTCGCGCGCCGGGTTCAGCTCGTCGAGCAGGCGCAGCAGGGCGTCGGGCGCGAGGCTGGGCCCGCACTTCATGCCGAGCGGGTTGCCGACACCGCGCAGGAACTCGACATGGGCCGAGCCTTCGAAGCGGGTGCGGTCCCCGATCCACAGCATGTGGGCCGAACAGTCGTACCAGTCGCCGGTGAGCGAATCCTGCCGGGTCAGCGCCTCTTCATAGGGAAGCAGCAGCGCCTCGTGGCTGGTGTAGAAGCTGGTGCCCTGGAGCTGGGGAACGCTGGTCGGATTGACCCCGCAGGCCTCCATGAAGTCCAGCGCCTCGCCGATGCGGCCCGAGACTTCTTCGAACTTGGCTGCCCAGGGGCTGCGGTCCATGAAGTCCAGCGTCCACTGGTGGACCTGCCGCAGGTTGGCATAGCCCCCCGTGGCGAAGGCGCGGATGAGGTTCAGCGTGGCGGCCGACTGGCTGTAGGCGCGCAGCATCCGGTCGGGATCGGGCACGCGGCTTTCCGACGAGAAATCGATCCCGTTGATGTTGTCGCCCAGGTAGCTGGGCAGTTCGACCCCGCCCTGGACCTCGACCGGCGAGGAGCGCGGCTTGGCGAACTGGCCCGCCATGCGACCGACCTTCACCACCGGCTGCTTCGAGGCGAAGGTCAGGACCACCGCCATCTGGAGCAGCACGCGGAAGGTGTCGCGGATCGTGTTAGGGTGGAATTCGGCGAAGCTTTCCGCGCAGTCCCCGCCCTGGAGCAGGAACCCGCGGCCGGCCGCAACCTCGGCCAGATCGGCCTTCAGCGCGCGCGCCTCGCCGGCGAAGACCAGCGGCGGGAACGTGGAAAGCGTGCGCTCCACGCCGGCCAGCTTATCGCCGTCGGGGTAGGTGGGAAGGTGCCGCGCTTCGTGCGCCTTCCAGCTTTCCGGATTCCAGTTCTTCGCCACGTCGATTGCTCCTGAGGCGGCCTCGATTGCGAGACCGCCGCCTTATCTGGGAGCGCGCGCCATAAACCGCCAGCGTGCGGAATGCAAAACAGGGATTTGTGGCCGCAGTGATCGCTCGCGGCGATGGCCCGGCCGTGGCGACGGGAAGCGGGATCAGACCCTTCGACCGCGGAACAGCTGGACCAGGCCGACGACGACGGCGGCGATCAGCAGCAGGTGGATGACTGCGCCGGTAACGTGGAAGACCACGAAGCCGAGGATCCATAGCACGAAGAGAATGAGGGCGATTGTCAGCAGCATCCCGAAAACCTTTCGTCACATCCCGTCTTGCGCGGAAAACTGCCCGCCGCCCATTCAGGTTCCCGCAAGGTATTGAGCTTGCGAAATCTTCATGTGCACGCCCGGTTGGGATGGGGCATGCTGCGCCTCGGACGGAACCCCGAGGAGACAGTTATGACGCCTCCCTCTCTAGACCGCCGCGAACTGCTGGCCGCCGGCGCTGCGATGGGCGTTGGCGGCGCCCTTCCTTCGGCCGCCTCCGCGCAGACCGGTGCTGCCCCGCCATTGCCCGCCGGCCCTGTCTTCACCCCGCAGCCGGTTCCGCTGCCCTTCGATCCCAAGGGTGTGACCGGCCTGTCGGAGCGGCTGCTCGTCAGCCATCACGACAACAACTATGTCGGCGCGGTGAAGCGGCTTGGGGCCATCGGCGCGGAACTGGCCGGAATCGATTTCGCCACGGCTCCCGGATACCGCATCAACGGGCTGAAGCGCGAGGAGCTGATCGCGTGGAACTCGATGGTCCTGCACGAGGTCTATTTCTCGCAGTTCGGCATGCCGGGCCAGCCGGGACCGGGGCTGGCCGCTGCGATCGAGCGCGACTTCGGTTCGCACGCGCGATGGCGGTCGGAGTTCGCCGGGATAGGCAAGGCGCTGGGCGGCGGTTCGGGCTGGGTGATGCTGAGCTGGAGCGCGCGTGACCGCCGGCTGGTCAACACCTGGGCCGCCGACCACACGATGACCCTTGCCGGCGGCACCCCGATCCTGGTGCTCGACATGTATGAACACGCCTACCAGATGGATTATGGCGCGAAGGCAGGTGCCTATGTCGATGCGGTGATGGCCGCGCTGGACTGGCGCGCGGCGGATCGCAGGTTTGCCGGGGCGAGCCGGGCCTAGGCCGGATCGGCGACGGGGGCGAAGGCCAGCGGCAGTCGCGTTCCGATGGCTGCCGCAGCAAGGGAGTGCCGGTCCAGCTCGGCGAGGAATGCGCGCACGGCATCGTGCAGGATCGGCTTCATGCCGCAGCTTGCCGAGAAGGCGCAGGTGCCGCAGTCGGCCGGGCGCAGGTCGGGCTCGGTCACTCGCACGACTTCGCCGATGGTGATTGAATCGGCCGGGCGGGCGAGGGTGAAGCCGCCGCCGCGCCCGCGCACCGTGGCGAGGAAGCCGGCGCTTGCCAGTTCGTTCACCACCTTCATCGCATGGTTGCGCGCGATCTGCTGTGTCTCGGCCACGGCTGCGATCGACAGCCGCCGGTCCGGCTCGGCCGCTGCCTGGAGCAGGATGCGCAGGGCATAGTCGGTGTGGCGGGTCAGGCGCATGGCGGTTCCTTGGGCGGCATGGCGGAAAAAGAGTCAACCGTCACTTTTTTTGATGCGCCTAATTTACATCTTTTAGGAGCGAAGATAAAGGTGCGCTTGTTACGCATCTTTAGGAGTCGGCTCATGGCCCGCACGCTTACCCCCGAAACGATCGCCACGGTGAAGGCCACCGGCCCCGCCCTCCAGCAGCACGGCGTGGCGATCACCACGGCCATGTATGCCCGCCTGTTCGAGAACGAGGCGGTGCGCGACATGTTCGACCAGGCCGCCCAGGCGAGCGGCGAACAGCCCCGGCGGCTGGCGGCGGCGATCCTTGGCTATGCCCAGAACATCGACAAGCTGGAGAACCTGACCGGCGCGGTCGAACGGATGGTGGTCCGCCATGTCGAAACCGGGGTGAAGGCGGAGCACTATCCGCTGGTGGCCGAGGCCCTGCTGCCCGCGATCCGGCAGGTGCTGGGCGAGGATGTCGCGACCGACGCGGTGCTTGCCGCCTGGGGCGAGGCCTACTGGTTCCTGGCTGACCTGCTGATCGCCGCCGAAGCCGCGCGCTATGCCGCGCAGGAGGCCGAAGCGGCCTGAGTTTAGAGAGATACGGGCAGTGCAGGTTCCCCTCGGACCGGCACTGCCCGTACCTGATTTGGCCGTCGCGTTTCAGTTGACCCGCAGGCTTTCGTCGAGGCCGCCGACCAGCCCGGAGACGACATCCAGCGTCGGGGTCGGGATGCCGGCGCGCGCGGCGACGCGGCGGGGAGCATCGACGATCGCATCGACCTCCATCCCCCGGCCGGCGAGGACGTCCTGCAACATCGACGGCTTGACCGGGGTGCTGAGCTTCATGTCGTCCCAATCGGCGAGGGCGGGATGGCCGGACAGGTCGATTCCGTCGCTGGCGGCGGCGGCGGCGATCTCGCGGCGGATCTGCATCCCGATCCGGTTGAGCGCGGGGGCCGGGGAAAGCTGGGCGCAATCCAGCCGGGTCAGCGCCGCCACGGGGTTGACCGAGGCGTTGTAGAGCAGCTTGATCCAGATTTCCTGCCGCAGTTCGGGCTGAGCGACGCCGTTGAGCCCGGCCTGCGCAATCAGCGCGGCGATCCGTTCGATCCGCTCGCTGCTGCCGCCGAGCGGTTCGCCCACGGCCCAGCGATCCCCTCCGTCATGGACGACATGGCCGGGGCGCTTGATCTCGTTCGACGAATAGACGACCCCGCCGATCACCCGCTCGCGGTCAATCGGGGCGAGGCGCGCGTCCGGCTCCGGCTCCATCCACCAGGGCAGCCCGTTGACGAAGAAGACGGCAAGGCCCGTCGGCCCCATCAGCCGGGCGATCTTATCGGCCATCGGCGGCACGGAATGGGCCTTGAGGGTGACGAAGACCACGTCCTGCACCGGCAGGGTGGAGGCATCGTCGGTCGCCCGCGGGGTGCAGTGGAGCCTGCGGCCTTCGCTGCTGAGCTCCAGCCCTTCGTTCTGGATCGCCCGCAGGTGCTCGCCCCGGGCGACGACGCTGACCTCGAAGCCGGGGACGGTGCAGAGGTGGGCGGCAAGGTTGCTGCCGACCGCGCCCGAGCCGAACACGGTGAGCCGGACCGGGGAATTGCTGTCGGCCATCACCAGGCCACCGGCAGGCTGTTCCTGCCCCGGATATTGAGGCCCGGCGAGCGGCGCGCCTCGAACCGGCCGCGGTAATGGCAGGTCTTTTCGGCAAGGGCGAGTTCGCTGAAGGGCTTGGGGCCGCGTTCGGGAACCTCCGGCGCGAAGGGATCGAACTGAACCGCCCGTGGCATGGCTGGACTCTCCTCTCGCGCCGGTTCGCGCATTGTAGCGGGCAGAGTGGCAAGCGGGGGAGGTGGGGTCAATCCTTGCAGGGGCAGTGATTTAGCAGGCCGGGGCGCAGGAACCTTGCGGTCCGGCGCCCCGGCGGCCGGGTCAGTCCGTCAGCGGCCGGCGCGGCCGAGGCGGTGGTAGAGGTGCGAGTAGCGCGACGAATCCGGATCGTCGGCGTGCTGCTGCAGGTAGGCGTGGACCGCGCGCTTCAGCAGCTTGAAATCCTCGCTGGAGAAGATCGGGCGGGCGCGCGCGGGTTCGGGGGCCGGTTGGGGAGCAGTGTCAGTCATGGGCTGTCTCCGTGCAGGGTGAAGTGTGGAACGGGTGGTCAGGCGAACTGGTTCATCGTGTTGTGGACGCCGCCGGCCTTCAGCGCGGCCTCGCCGGCGAACAGCTCCTTGTGATCGTCGCCGATGTCGGAGCCGGACATGTTCTGGTGCTTCACGCAGGCGATCCCCTCGCGGATCTCCTTGCGCTGGACCCCGGCGACATAGCCGAGCATCCCCGCCTCGCCGAAGTATTCGCGCGCCAGGTTGTCGGTCGACAGCGCGGCGGTGTGGTAGGTCGGCAGGGTGATCAGGTGGTGGAAGATCCCCGCCCGCGCCGAGGCATCGCGCTGGAAGGTGCGGATGCGCTCGTCGGCCTCGGCGGCCAGCTCGGTCGCATCGTAGATCACGCTCATCAGCGCGCCGCGATCGTAGGCCGAGACGTCTTTCCCGGCCGCGACCCAGGCATCGTAGACCTGCTGGCGGAAGTTCAGCGTCCAGTTGAACGAGGGCGAGTTGTTGTAGACCAGCTTGGCGTTGGGGATGACCTCGCGGACGCGGTCGACCATGCCGGCGATCTGTTCGATGTGCGGCTTCTCGGTCTCGATCCACAAGAGGTCGGCGCCGTGCTGGAGCGAGGTGATGCAGTCGAGCACGCAGCGGTCCTCACCCGTGCCGGGGCGGAACTGGAACAGGTTGGAGGGCAGCCGGCGCGGGCGCAGCAGGGCGCCGTTGCGGTTGATCAGGACATCGCCGTTGCGGGTTTCGGCCGGGGTGATCTCCTCGCAATCGAGGAAGGCGTTGTACTGGTCGCCAAGGTCGCCCGGCTCGCGCGAGAAGGCGATCTGCTTGGTGAGGCCTGCGCCGAGCGAATCGGTGCGGGCGACGATGATCCCGTCGTCGATGCCCAGTTCGAGGAAGGCATAGCGGACGGCGCGGATCTTCGCGAGGAAGTCCTCGTGCGGGACCGTGACCTTGCCGTCCTGGTGGCCGCACTGCTTCTCGTCGGAAACCTGGTTCTCGATCTGGATCGCGCAGGCGCCCGCCTCGATCATCTTCTTGGCCAGCAGGTAGGTCGCCTCGGCATTGCCGAAGCCGGCGTCGATATCGGCGATGATCGGGACGACGTGGCTTTCGTAGCTGTCGATGCGCTGCTGCAGCTCGGCCTGTCGCGCCGTGTCGCCGGCGGCGCGGGCGGCGTCGAGATCGCGGAAGATCAGGCCCAGTTCGCGGGCATCGGCCTGCCTGAGGAAGGTGTAGAGCTCCTCGATCAGCGCGGGGACCGAGGTCTTCTCGTGCATCGACTGGTCGGGCAGGGGGCCGAACTCGCTGCGCAGGGCGGCGATCATCCAGCCGGACAGGTAGAGGTACTTGCCCTTGACCGTGCCGAAGTGCTTGCGGATCGAGATCATCTTCTGCTGGGCGATGAAGCCGTGCCAGCAGCCGAGCGACTGGGTGTAGTTCGCCGGATCGGCATCGTAGGCGGCCATGTCGGCGCGCATGATCGCGGCAGTGTGGCGGGCGATGTCGAGCCCGGTGCGGAAGCGGTTTGCCAGGCGCATGCGCGCAGCCCCTTCGGGATCGATCCCGCTCCACGGCGCACCGTTGGTCCGGGTCAGGGTCGAGATGTCTTCAATGGCGGAACGATAGGTCATGGCGCAGCAACTCCGGGAGAGGGAGAGCCACGGATACGCCTGAGCCGGCTGCGTGGTGACGCCCCTTGCGGTGCAGCTGTAAAACTTTACAATACGTTGGTGTAAAGTTGTGCAGGAACATACGCGATGGCCGTCCAGCAATCGTCCTACCTCGGCCCGCGGCTGCGCCGGCTGCGGCGTGATCTTGGACTTACCCAGGCGCAGATGGCGACTGACCTCGAGATTTCGCCGAGCTACGTCGCCCTGCTCGAACGCAACCAGCGGCCGCTCACCGCCGACCTGCTGCTGCGGTTGGCGCGGACCTACAAGCTGGACCTGGCGCAGCTGGCGAGCAGCGAAGGGCCAGAGCTTTCGGCCCGGCTGCACGCCGTGCTGCGCGACCCGATCTTCGCCGACATCGAAGTGCCGCCGCTGGAGGCAGGCGATGTCGCCAGCAACTTTCCCGCCATGGCCGAGGCCATGCTCCGCCTCCACGCCGCCTACCAGCGCGACCACCTGGCCCTGGCTGACCGCGCGGCGGACGGGCGCGAGGGGGTGGGCCTGCCGGAGGACGACCCGGTGGCCGAGGCGCGGCGCTTCATTGCCGTCCGGCGCAACTCCTTTCCCCTGCTCGACGATGCGGCCGAGCGGCTGGCCGAGCAGGTCGCCGGCGACGGCGGGCTGGAAGGCTGGTTCCGCGCCCGCCACCAGCTGCGCGTGCGTTACCTGCCCGACGACGTGCTGATGGGCGCGCTGAGACGCTATGACCGGCACCGCGAGGAGGTGCTGATCAACGACAGCCTGAGCCATGCCTCGCGCCGGTTCCAGCTGGCGCTGCAGCTGGTCTACATCGTCCTGCGCCGCGATCTCGATGCTCTGACCCGCGAGGCGGGGGAGGCGAGTGAGGGCGGGCAGCGGCTGATCCGGCGGGCGCTGGCGCACTATGCGGCAGCGGCGCTCCTGATGCCCTATACTGCCTTCGCCCGCGCCGCCGAGACGCGCGGCTACGACGTGGAGGCGCTGGCCCGGCAGTTCGGCTGCAGCTTCGAGCAGACCGCGCACCGGCTTACCACGCTGCACAAGCCGGGGCACGAGCGAGTCCCCTTCTTCTTCCTGCGGGTGGACGTGGCCGGCAATGTCTCGAAGCGGCTCGACGGCGCCGGCTTCCCCTTCGCCCGCCATGGCGGCGGGTGCCCGCTGTGGTCGGTCCATTCGGTCCACGCCACGCCCGGACAGGTGGTGGTGCAGTGGATCGAACTGCCCGACGGCGCCCGGTTCCTGTCGATCGCCCGCACGGTCAGCTCGGGCGGCGGGCATTTCGGAGCCGAGCGGGTGGAGCGGGCCGTGGCGCTGGTCTGTGCCGCCGAACACGCCGGGCGGCTGGTCTATGTCCGCAGGTTCCCCGATCCCGGGCCCGGCGGGGCAACGCCGATCGGCGAGGGCTGCCGGCTGTGCCACCGGCCGGACTGCGCGGCGCGGGCCGTGCCGCCGGCGGGGCGATCGCTGCAGGGTGACGAGCACCACCGGGTCGCCGCGGCCTACAGCCTGTCCGATATGTAAGGAGGCGCGCAGGCGCCCCCTTCGCATTGTGCCGCGTGGCCGCGGTCGTTACATCCCGTCGACGCTCTTGCTGACCAGCACGTTGACCGAGACGCGGCGGTTCTGCGCCTTGCCCTCGGGGGTGTCGTTGCTGGCGGCCGGGTCGGCCTTGGCCATGCCGGTGGGGGTCAGCATCCGGTAGGGCTTCCAGTGGCAGGCCTGCTGGAGGTAGTTCATCACGGCGCCGGCGCGCTTGTCGCTCAGCGTCTGGTTGTACTCGTCGCCGCCGACCGAATCGGTATAGCCGACCACCAGCATCAGGGCATTGTCGGTCTGGTCGGCCTGGGTCGCGGCAGAGCACAGGTTGGCCTTTGCCTCGGGCGAGAGATTGTAGCGGCCCGTATCGAAGTAGACGTTGGTCGTGCTCTTGATGTTGTACTTGTCGATGTCGCCCAGCCGGCCGCGCAGGGCTTCGGTCGCGGCGGTCTGCTCCTCGAAGCGCTGGTTGGTGCCGTTGTGGATCATCGAGGCGGTCTTCATGTCACCGTTGCGGAAGGTCACCTGGCTGGCCACGAGGCCCCCGCTCCACTGCTGGGTCTTGATGGTCACCGGCAGGCCCGTGACCAGCGCGGCAGTGGTGAACTTCTGCTTGCCACCGAACAGCCCGCCACCGGCCTTGACCTGGGTTGTTTCGCCCAGCGTCACGATCTGGCGCTGGCCATCCGCGGTGGCAACCTGGATCCGGTCGCCGTTGCGGGCGGAAATGATGCCCTTGACCTCCGGCCCGGGGGTCATGGCGGCGGGGTCCGGCGTGGCCACGCCGTTGACCGTGATCGACGGATCGGCGGGCTGGGCCTGAACGACCGAGCTGGCGGCAAGGGCCGACATTGTCAGAACGAAAGGAACTCCCGCCTTCGGGAACTGCACGCGCATCAAGCATCTCCTTCACGCCGCATGGGCTGTGGGGGCAGTGTTAAGGTTAACCTTGCTTTTACATGAACGGAGCGCCGCCGCACCTGACTTTTCGTGGCGAGCGGCCCACCCGCTGCGATCAACCGAGCGAAAACCGGTTCATTTTTGCACCCACTGGCCGAGCCGGCGGGCGCGCGCTATGCGGCGGTCATGATCGCGCACACCATCCAGCTCGCCCTCGCGCCGGTCTTCGTTCTCGTGGCCATGGGCAATATCCTCAACCTGCTCTCCACCCGCCTCGGCCGCATCGTGGACCGGGCCCGCGTGCTGCAGCAGCGCCATGGCGAAACCAGCGGCAGCGAGCATGACATGGTGGTGATCGAGATGCGCACCATCGATGTACGGATCCGGCTGATTACCCGCGCGATCCGCAACCTGGTGATCTCCGGCCTCATGATCGGGATGACGGTGGCGTCCCTGTTCGTCGAGGAGATGGCTTCCTACCCGCTGGAACCGGTGGCGGCCCTCCTGTTCGTATCGGCGATCGCCCTCCTGATGTGGGCGCTGGTCCAGTTCCTGCGCGAAACGCGCGTTGCCGCCGAAAGCCTGCGCATTCCCGAGCAGTACCTCGAACGGCACCGCGGCAAGCTGTAGCGTCAGCCCCCGGTAAGCCGCCGGAAGAGGCGGCGGATGTGCCCCTCGCGCGGGCGTTCGGGCAGGTCCTGCCCGGTGGCGTCCAGCAGGTACTTGGCCAGGATCAGTGCCTGGTTGCGCGTCATCAGGTAGGATCGTGCCGCAATGTCGCGCACTTCGCCGCCTTCGCTGCAGGTGCTCTGGACCTTGAGCTGGATGCCTCGCTGGAACGGCGCGTGCGACCAGCCGACCAGCACGCCGAAGTCGTCCGGCCCATGTCCCCCGCGCGGGTCAAGGCTCGTTGCCATGACACGTCCTCCCCTGTTTGTCCCGGGGAAGGTTACAATCGTTTTGGATGTAATCGTCAAGCCGGACGGAGCGGCTATCCCCCGTCAGGCGGCCAGCGAGTAGGGCTGGATTTCCCCCGCCAGATAGAGGTTGCGCGCCTTGGCCCGGCTCAGCTTGCCCGACGAGGTGCGCGGCAGGGTGCGCGGCGGCACCAGTTCGACCACGCAGTTCATGCCGGTGATCGAACGCACCTTGTCCTTGATCTGGTCATGCAGCTTCTTGCGCTCGATCGGATCGGACACGCGGCAGTGGACCAGCACGGCGGGCACTTCCTCGCCGGTGTCCGACTGGACGGAGAAGGCGGCGATGTCGCCCTGGTGGAAGCCGGGCAGCTGCTCCACCGCCCACTCGATGTCCTGCGGCCAGTGGTTTTTGCCGTTGATGATGATCATGTCCTTCGCCCGGCCGACGATGAACAGGTAGCCGTCGGCCATGTAGCCCATGTCACCGGTGTCGAGCCATCCGTCGACCAGGCAGGCCGCCGTCGATTCCGGGTCGCGGAAGTAGGAGTGCATGACCGAAGGCCCGCGGCACCAGACCTTGCCGATGTGGTGGTCCGCCAGGGCATTGCCATGCTCCCCGCGGATCTCCACCGCCATGTCGCGCACCGGCTTGCCGCAGTTGACGATGGCGCGATAGCGCGCCGGGCGCGACAGGTCGCGCGGGGTGCCGGACAGGCGCTCTTCCTCGACCAGCTCGACGCGGATGCCTTCGCCCGGCGGCATGATGGTCACGGCCAGCGTCGCCTCGGCAAGGCCATAGCTCGGCAGGAAGGCCGAGGCGCGGAAGCCGGCTTCGGAGAAGGCGTTGACGAAACCCTGCATCACGTCGGGCCTGATCATGTCCGCCCCGTTGCCGGCGATCCGCCAGCGCGACAGGTCAAAGCGCTCAGAAACGTGGCTCTGGCTGGAGATGCGCCGGGCGCAGATATCATAGCCGAAGGTCGGCGAATACGACAGCGAGTTGCCCGGGTTGCGGCTGATCATGTCCAGCCAGGCGAGCGGGCGGCGGGCGAAGTCCTCGGTCTTCAGGTAGTCGGTCGAAACCTGGTTCGCGATCACCGAGAGGAAGCAGCCGACCAGCCCCATGTCGTGATACCACGGCAGCCACGATACGCAGCGGTCGGCGTCGACCAGCTTCATCCCGTGGCCGTGGCCCGCCAGGTTGTTGAGGAGGGCCTCGTGAGTGACGGCAACGCCATGGGGAAACCGGGTCGATCCCGACGAATACTGCAGGTAGCAGATCTGGTCGGGCCGGGCCTCGGGCAGGACGCAGTCCGGCGCCGGCGCGGCGAGCAGGGTCTCGAAGGAACAGCCCTCGCAGCCCTGCCGGGCGGCGGCGGCGGCGCCCATCTCGGCGATCTCGCCCGGGTAGAACAGCACGGCCGGATCGGACGAGTTCAGCTGGACGACCAGCTGCTCGATATAGTTCTCCTTGCCGCCGAAGCTGGTAGGCAGGGGGAGGGGAACCGGCCAGGCGCCGGCATAGATCGTGCCGCAGAACAGGGCGGCGAATTCGGGGCCGGTCTCGGCGATCAGGGCCACGCGGTCTTCCGGGCCGATGCCGCGCGCGATCAGGCGGCGGGCCACGGCCAGCGCATCCGCGCGCAGTTCGCGGAACGGATAGACCCGGGCCAGGTTGCCCCGCGCATCGTGGAAGTTCATCCCCCGCTGGCCGCGCGCCGCATAGTCCAGTGCATCGCCAAAGGTGGCGAAGTCCGAGAAGCGTCGCGGCAGCGTGTCTTCGTTGGGGGTCGGCACCAGCAGTGTGGCGGTGTCGGTCATGCGCGAGAGCCCGTCTGTTGTTGTCGCCTTCAGTCTTTTCGCGTTCCGGGTAATGTGCCGGTCATGAACCTTGCATAACTGCGCGCCAGACCCTCTCTTGCGCGTCCGGTTCTCTGCCGGGCCTCCCCAATCGTGAATGACTGTGGCACGAATAAGGCCGAATGTGTGCAAGTCCAAGACAGAAACGCACCCCCCGGCCGCTGGATGCCGCGCGTCTCGACGAGTTGGCCCTCGCCTACGTCGCCCGATTCGCAGCGAGCGGGGCTAAACTCGAATCCTACCTCAAACGCAAGCTGCGCGAGCGCGGCTGGGCGGGGGAGGAAGAGCCGCCGGTGGCCGCGATCGTCGAGCGCTTCGTGCTCGCGGGCTATATCGACGATGCCGCCTATGCCCGGATGAAGGCCGGTTCGCTGCGCCGGCGCGGCTATGGCGAGCGGCGCGTCGGGCAGGCGCTCGGCGCCGCCGGGATCGCGCCCGACCTCAGGGAAGAGGTCCGCTCCGGCCTTGCCGGGCAGCGCCGCGCCGCAGCCATCCTCGCCCGCCGCCGCCGCTTCGGCCCGTGGGGCGAGCCGGTCGAGCGCGACGGCCGCGAAAAGCAGCTTGCCGCCATGCTCCGCGCGGGCCATCCGCACGATATTGCCCGCACGATCGTTCACGCCAGCGACATCGCCGCCGTGGAAGCGTGGATCGAAAGCGCCGCCGCCGACGAGGAAGACGAATGAGCACGCTGCCGTTTCTCAGGGCCCTGCTGGCCGCCTTCGCGCTCCTTGCCGCCGGGCTCGCCGCGCCCCTTGCCGCCAGGACTCCGTCCGCGACCAGTGCGCGCCACCCGATCTCGCACCTCCCTGTCATCCCGCTGCGCGCCGCCGGCCACCTCCTGTGCGTCGAACTCGCCGCCACCGCGGCCGAGCAGGAGATGGGCCTGATGTTCCGCACCAGGATGGGCGCGGACGAGGGGATGCTGTTCCCGATGAACCCGCCGCGCCAGGCCTATTTCTGGATGCGCAACACGGTGCTGCCGCTCGACATCATCTTCATCGGGGCGGACCGGCGCGTGCTGAACGTCATCCAGGCCAAGCCTTACGATGAAACCCCGCTGCCCTCGGCCGGCAAGGCCGGGGCCGTGCTCGAACTCAACGTTGGCCGCGCCGCCCAGCTCGGGATCAGGTCGGGGACGCGGGTGCAGTGGTGATGCCCTTTAGCCCCGTAACCCCCTTGCCGCCGCACCCCCATATCCGCTAGGCGCGAGGGCCATGGGAATCCTCTCGAAAATCTTCACCTGGTGGGACGGTGCCACCTTCGGCACCATGCTCGATAGCGCGCGCCATGGCAGCCACGTCGGCACTGACGCGCAGGGTAACCGCTATTATCGCGCGAAGAAGCCCTATCCCAAGGGCCATCCCCGCGCCGGGCAGGAACGCCGCTGGGTGATCTACAACGGCGCCAACGATGCCAGCCGCGTGCCGGCCGAATGGCACGGCTGGCTCCACGGCACTCACGATGGCGTGCCCGAATCCTACCTGCCCCCCGCCCGCGTGTGGGAGGCGGAGTTCACGCCCAACGAAACCGGAACCTCGCGCGCCTACCGGCCGCAGGGCGCGCTGGAGAAGGGCGGCGTCCGCGCCCGCGCCACCGGGGACTACGATGCGTGGTCGCCGGATGCGTCCTGATTGCCCGAACGCCGGGCGCTGACGCCGTGCGCCGGGCGCCAGCCCTCACCGGACGTGCCCTTGCCGGCCTCGCCTTCGCGGCGGTAGCCCTCGCCGGTTGCCGCCAGCAGAGCGATCCCGCGCCCGAGGCGACAGAGGTTCCGGCCGGCTTTGCAAGCAGCGCGCCGGCGGCGCGCGCGGTGGAAAGCAATTTCGGCACCCCGGTGAAGGACCGGGTCGCCACGCTCGGCCTGCTCAACAAGCGCAACAACCTCACGCAGGATCTGGTGATGAAAACCGGCGAATCGCGCCGGATCGGCAATGTCATCGTCAAGCTCGCCAACTGCGAGAAGACCCTGCCGTGGGAAGACCCGCCCGAAACCGGCGCCTTTGTCCAGGTCTGGGTGGAGGAACGCGCCGGCGTCAGCCAGCCGCTCGCGTGGCACAAGGTCTTTTCCGGCTGGCTGTTCAAGAACGCGCCGTCGCTCAACGTGGTCGAACACCCCGTCTATGACGTGTGGGTGAAGGACTGCGCGATGAAGTTCCCGGGGGAGGAGGAAGACCCGGCGGCCTTCGCATCCTCCAGCAGCGCGGCAAAGGCCTCGGGCAAGGCAAGCACGGCGCCGTCGCCGGCAGCCACTGCCGCCGCCCCCGCCCCCGCCGCGCCGGCGCCTTCGCACGCCGCCTCCGTCGCTCCCGCCACCGGACGCTGAGCCTTCTTCAGCAGCGTGAGATAGCGCGCCTGTGGCATCTCGATCGCGCCCAGGCTCGCCAGGTGCTCGGTCATGAACTGGCAGTCGAGCAGCTCGCCACCGCCGCGCCGCAGCGCCGCGACCAGCCAGACCAGCGCCACCTTGGATGCATCGGGCACCCGGCTGAACATCGATTCGCCGCAAAATACCCGGTCGAACCCCACGCCATAGAGCCCGCCGACGAGGTCCCGCCCGCCGTCCGGCCGCTCCTGCCAGCACTCGATCGAATGGGCGAGCCCCTTGGCGTGCAGCGCGCGATAGCTCGCCGCGATCCGCCCGCTGATCCAGGTCTCCTCGCTCTCCCGCCGCGGGGCGGCGCAGCCTTCCATCACTGCCTCGAAGGCCGCGTTGCAGGTCACGGTGAACCGGCCCCGGCGCAGCGTGCGCAGCATGGAACGCGACAGCTTCAGCCCGTCCAGCGGCAGGATCGCGCGCAGCCGGGGTTCCACCCAGAACACCTCCGGATCGTCGCGACCGTCAGCCATGGGAAAGATGCCGCTGCGATAGGCGAGCATCAGAAGCTGTGGATCTATTATCTTGCCCGAAGGATGCACCGGGCATTTCTAGCGCCAATATGCGCGACGGCAAAGACTTGCTGCGCGCCGCACGGCACCTCCCCCCTAGATCGCCCCGAGATCGCCCCCGAGATCGCCCCCGAGATCGCCCTTGCCTTCCGGCCCGCCGCCCTCTAGAGGCGCGGCTGCCCGCAGGAGTGTAGCTCAGTTGGTAGAGCATCGGTCTCCAAAACCGAGGGCCGTGGGTTCGAGTCCCTCCACTCCTGCCAAAAATCTGCCGGAAATCCGCGAATTTCCGCCGTTCTTTGGGCTGGTTAGCCAAATCTGCAAACTACCACGTTGCCGATGTCCGCTTTACGCGCGGGATTGGGAAAAGCGGTCTATCCGGACAGGACAACGTTGCGAACGTTGCCGACACGTAGTTGTTGAGCGCTCCCATATCCTTCCAATTGGGCCTACAAACCCATCTCGGAAGCCGAGTCTTGCTGGGGGAATACCATGCGAGCGTTTCTACTGATCGTCAGTCTGCTGGCAGCTGTCAGCACCGGGGTTAGTGCCGAACCTGCCTCCACATCTTCTGCGACACCTGCGATGAGGGCCCAGAGTGGGGCGTTGGCCGCGACATGGGAGCAACAGTGCAATGCCGGCGACGGTGGCGCCTGCAACAATTTGGGAATGATGTACCGGCTAGGAGAGCAGGTTCCTCAAGATGATGCCCGGGCGGCTGCGCTTTTCCAGCGGGCTTGCGATCACGGTTCGGATGTCTGCGCCACGAACCTTGGCGTCCTCTACATGTCGGGAAGCGGTGTGCCTAAAGACCTCCCCCGTGCTGCCAATTTGTTCCAGCGCGGCTGCGATTCCGGCCATGGTATGGGGTGTGAAGCTCTCGCCCAAATGTACGCTTTTGGGATGGGCGTTTCTGCCGATAAGGCTCGCGCGGCAGAGCTGTACAGGACCGCTTGCGATCATAACGAAGCGCAAGGGTGCTACGATGCAGGGTACGCTTACTCCCACGGCGATGGTGTCCTTACCGACTTCAACATCGCCATCGCGGCTTACGAGAAAGGCTGTCGCGGTGGCAATTTTTGGTCGTGCACTAATCTCGGCGGAATGTGGGAACACGGGACCGCAGGTAAGAAGGATCGCCAGAAAGCGGGGTTCTACTATCACCTCGCGTGTGACGGTGGCGATGGCATGGGGTGTGTACGCGTAGCCGAGCAGATTGTGCTGAGCGATCCGAAGGAGGCGGCTGTGCTATATCAAAAAGCATGTGATTTACGTGATGAACATGGATGCGGAAGCCTAGGGCTACTTTTCGAGTCCGGGATCGGGGTGTCGAAAGACAAGGCTCGCGCGTTGAGCCTCTTTCGACAGGCGCAGTCTCTCAATCCCAAGAGTGACATTACCGACCTGCTGAATGAACGCATCACGAAACTTACGAAAGGGCACTAGCAGGCCATCGGAGGCTGAGCGTATGATCTATTAGCCCAGCCTCGCGGCGAGGCTCCAGGCCAAAGCGACCGTCCCCACGCGTCCAGTCGCGCAGTTGGCCGCTTCCCCAAACATTCCGGACGTTCCTACGCCCAGTCGGACAGTCTGAATCCGGACTGTCCGGATTTGAAGGCCGGGACGGGCCTGCCGAACGTCCGCTATGTTGGGGGAAGCGGGCATTGGTGACAGACGCCCAGTCGCTAATACTCCCCAGTGTGGCGAAGCAGTATTTCGGCAATGGCAGCGCTTTCGCGCAGTGTCGTTCAGAAACTTTCTTGAACAGCCCAATTAGTCGAACCGACGCGGTCTACCGCTGCGCATGAATGCCAATGCTAGCGCTCCACAGGGCGTACGCGATCTAGGCTTCGGCACCACATCTTGACGCTACAAAAGATTTATAACTACATCAGGGTCGACGCTATGGACAGGGAGGGGACATGCATAAGAGAGTGATTGTGGTCGTAGGGCTGGCTGCGGCTATGGTGGGCAATGCGAACACTGTGCGGGCACAGGCGTGGATCGGGTCAATTGTCGGAAACATGGTAGCTCGCGAGCGCGAGGCTGCGGAAGAAACTGCCTGTCGCGCAGGAACGCCATCATCGGACAAGGTTGTAAACTATGCGAGAAGATCGGGTCAGGAAGCGCTCGATGCATATCAATCCCTATCGACCAAGTCACCTGCTAGTGTGATGCGCAGGGCTTTTGCCCTGAAAAAGCCGGATGTGAGCTGGAAGGATGTAAATGGCACGGTTCCAGTCACACAACTTGGTGCCAGATTGGACGAGCCGAAGCCTTTTCTGACGCCTACTTCATTCGTCGTGGCAGGAGATGGGCTCAGCGCGCGCGGAATTTGGAAAGCGAGTTGGGCTGAGCAGCCTGGCAGGACTGAATGGTACGCAGTTGACTTCACTGGCGGGCCTCACACCAATCTAAACGCTGGCACGTTCCGCATATGGCATTTGGCTATCTTTCCCGGTGACAGACAACCAGAGACACCTGCCGCCTATTGCCACTACGATCCCGATCAAGCTTGGTAATTGACAGGTCTACACGGGCGCGACGCGCATTTTCACCACGCATCGCGGAGGCCTTCTTTGGTGTCGGACACTTCAATGCGCGCGTGTACTTTCAGAGTTGGCTCGATGTCGAGCACGAGTTTGCGATGCCATAACGGCACCATCACGCGGTGGTTGCCGTCCGCCTTCAACCTTCGGTTCCAGACGCTCACTTTCTTGCCCATGCGCGTGACCGAACCAGTAAGGACGAGGGCGGTCGGAGAGATTTTTTCAAGGGAGATGGCAAAGTCCAATGGACCAAGATCGTCGGCATCGCGCTCCACAAGTCCTATAGACGTGTGAAACGGCGGCAAGATGAAACCGCCTCCCGGAGGCCCGGCGAGCCACTCAAAGCCAGTCGGGCGGTACACATCATAGCCCTCGGGTCGTGACCTCAGACAATAGACGCTTGGCGCGGCGGTGGCGCCCGAGAGTTGTTCGACCGGTCCGCACCAGGTCGCCCCCGGCTCGCGCAACGCAGGATCACGCTGCGGGCGATAGTCTACTTGGTGGAACACTGCCCCAGCTTTGCCTGTAATCGTGACAAACCCACCGTCGATACGAAAATCGTTTGCGAGTATGGCGGTGCGTGAACGTTCGACCTTGCCGGTCAGCACCACGCCGCCGTGCCCGACGGGCGTTTTCGGCGCTTCAAAGCCATCGACGAGAAACCGCAGACCACCAATGGTCTGCGGTTCATCCTCGTAGTCCGGCAACGGTGCAACTTTGGTGGCTGTCGCGGCTGTGATGCGTTGCGACAAGTCTTTCGAAAGGAAAGCATTTTCCCATGCTGCGCGTTTTTCGGGCGCAAGTGCCCGATACTCGTGTGATTCAGCCGTTGTCAGTTGCAGCGGTAAATAACCCTTGTTCTGCATGCACAGGCTCACGCCCCGATCCGCTGCGCGCCCATTTTCAATCATGTCGAATATCAGCATCACAATAGCTGCCCCCGCCACCGCCGGCGCGCCACCCGATCCGTCCGTCGGCGCGCCCACAACTGTTCGGTCGACCGACGGCATGTCGCGTCCCGGTGCCTTGTCGACGATGCGCCTACACTCGGCCCTGTCGGCATCGCGCGCGGAAAGGCCAGTGTCGACGCGCGCCATGATCGCAACCGGTTTGGGTCGCGCTTCGACCGGAGTAATGCCGAGAAGTGCCATAGCAGCCAAGGGCGCACCCACAACCCTATTTACCAGCATGGAAAATCCTCCCAAGCTCGCCAGTATAGCAGCGACAGAAGGTAAAGAAAGATTGGCCTGCTGTTGATTTGGCGAAAACTGGGCAGTTACGGTGCCCCCGCCGTGATATCGCCATGTCCGCAACGTTGTCGTGAGCGGACTGTCCGCTTTGCTCGAATGGCATTCAGCCAGCTGGCGCGAAAAGGTTAGCCAAATGTCTCGGGACGTCGCAGAACTTCGTGGGGCGATTCGGGAAGGTTAGCCAACCGAGACCCGCAGAACTCTGCGGATGCCGCGTTCCCTCCATTCCTGCCAGTTTCCCTGTCCCCCCGTTGTCCTTCCTTGCCTGCCGGTTTTCCTGTGCGGGGATAGCGCTCCGTGCTTGCCAATTGCGGCCATCGCACTAGGACGTTGCCACATTCCTGCCGCAATCGATCCGGTAACCGTGTCCGCACCCGATCCTGCCCGTAATCCGGCGCACTTCCGGCCGACCCGCCTGCAGTGGGTGCTGATCGCGCTGCTCTGCGTCGCGGCGGGGCTGCCCGGCATGGTCGCCCGCTATCCGCAGATGACTGACTATCCGGCGCACCTCGCGCGCTGGTACATCATGATCGACGACGGGCGGACGGCGGACCTTGCGCGCTACTATGCGTTCAAGTGGGCCTGGTCGGGCAATCTCGGGGTGGACATCCTGATCCGCCCCTTCGCGGCCCTGTTCGGGCTGGAGACCGCCGGTCGCCTGTTCGTCATCGCGATTCCCATGCTGCTGGCGGCCGGGCTGTTCACTGTGGAGTGGACGCTGCGGCGGCGGATCGGCATCGGCCCGTTGCTGGCGCTGGCCACGGTCTGGTCGCCGGCGCTCCTCATGGGCTTCCTCAACTTCGAGCTGGCGCTGGCCGCCGCGCTCCTTGCCTTTGCCCTGTGGGTGAAGATGGAGGGCAGCCGCTATCGCGAGCCGCTGTTCGTGCCGCTGGGCGCGCTGATCTGGCTGTGCCACCAGTCGGGCTGGGGCGTGCTGGGGGTGATGGTGTTCGGCTACGAATGGTCGCGCCGGTCCTCCTGGAAGGATCTCGGCCGGGCCGTGGTCGCCACCTGGCCGCTGTGGCTGCCGTTCCTGCCGACCCTGCTCGCCAGCCAGCAGGCCCACGGGTCGTTCGACTACGGGCCCAACCCGCTCAAGGTGAAGTGGCTGTTCTGGAAGGAATCGCTGCGGGACCGGGTCCGCTATATCGACTATGCGACCACCGTGCTGCTGATTGCCGCACCGCTTGCCGCGGCGTGGTTCCGGCGGATGGACGGCCGGCTCGGCTGGGCCGGGCTCATCCACCTGCTGCTCTCGCTGGTCGTCCCGCGTCACCTCGGCGGCGGGGACCTGGCGGACCTGCGGCTGATCGCGGTCGGCCTGATGCTGCTCGCGCTCGCGATCGACTGGCGCCCGCGCCAGTGGCTGCTGATGTGGCTCGCCCTTGCGCCCTTCGCCATCCGGCTGGCGATCACCTCGGCGGTGTGGACGGTCCATTCGGCCAATGTCGAAAAGATGATGGGCGCGCTGGACTATATCCCGCGCGGAGCGAAGGTTGCCGTCGCCGTCCGCGAGGAGATCTCCCTCTGGGCCCAGCCGCTCTATGGCCATCTCGGCTGCTACGCCACGGTGCGCCGCGATGCGCTGGTCAACAATCACTTCGCCATTCCCGGCGTGCACATGCTGACCCTGACGCCCGAGGCCTGGAAGTGGGTCGATCCCTCGCAGCGGATCTTCGCCGGCGCCGGGCAGCGGGTGGACCTGACGAAGTTCAAGCCGGCGCAGAATGCCGACTATGTCTGGTACTTCGGCAAGTACCAGCCCGAACGCCTGCCCGAAGGTGCCCGGGTGGTCTATCGCACCAAGCACTCGGTCCTCGCGCAGATCGTGCGCCCCCCGGTTGCCGTCCCCGCCGCGCCCCCGGCGGCGATACTTGCCAAGCCGGCGCAGGATCGCTAACTGGGCGCTACTTCCGACATCGGAGACCTGAAGCCCCTCCCGGCAGACCCTCGCAGGGGCGCCGGGGCGGCGCTGTCCCCGTGGTGGAAGGCAAGGTAACGGTTTTTCAGGAAGAACCCAGCAATGGCCAAGATCAATCCCGGCGAATTCATGCGCCAGGTCCAGGCGGAAGCCCGCAAGATCGTGTGGCCAACCCGGCAGGAAACGGTCACGACCGCGATCTTCGTCGCGATCATGATGGTCATGCTGGCGGTGTTCTTCCTCGGTGTCGATTCGCTGTTCGGCGAAATCGTGAAGTGGCTGCTCTCGCTGGTCTGACGGCCGGGCTCGAACGCGCATTCAGGGACGGATTTTTATGGCTCGCTGGTACATCATCCACGCCTACTCGGGGTTCGAGAACAAGGTGCGGGATTCGATCATCTCCGAAGCGGAGCGGCTCGGCCTCTCGCAGTTGGTCGAGGCTGTGGAAGTGCCGACCGAAACGGTGACCGAGGTCAAGCGCGGCAAGAAGGTCCAGGTCGAACGCAAGTTCATGCCGGGCTACGTGCTGGCCAAGCTGAACCTGAACGACGATGTCTATCACCTCGTCAAGAACACCGCCAAGGTCACCGGCTTCCTCGGCCCCAACGGCAAGCCCCAGGCCATTTCCGAGCGTGAGGCCGCCCGCTACTTCGGCGCCCGCGAACAGGCCGCCGCCGAACCGCGCCGCGACGTCTCGGTCGATTACGAGATCGGCGATCAGGTCAAGGTCAACGCCGGCCCCTTCGCCAGCTTCAACGGCACCGTGGAAGAGCTCGACTTCGACAAGCAGCGGGTCAAGGTCTCGGTCTCGATCTTCGGCCGCGCCACCCCGGTCGAACTCGGCTTCGAGGAAGTCGAACTGGTCAAGTAAGCGGGTTTCAGGTGCATCGGTCGGATCAGGCCGGCACCGCAACGCGCTTGGCGGATGCCAAGGGCGCACCCGGCCGAGACTCCGTCTTAACCATTTTCCAAGGCTGATTGCCTAGGAAGGCCCCATGACCGCGGGGGCCTCATGACAGCAGCGAACCAGCCGGATGCGCCGGGTGCGGCGGAAAATGGCGTGCGCCTTGCCCGGCTCGACGGTCTGCGCGGGATCGCGGCCTGTGTCGTTGCCTTCGCCTTCCACGCCCGCACGATGTATGCCGACAACCTGCTCGGGCTGGACCTTCGCCTCCCCTGGCTCGCCTGGCCGCACGTGCTCGGCTGGACTGCGGTGGACCTGTTCTTCGTCCTCTCCGGCTATATCTTCGCCCATGTTTACCTCACCCGGCCCGTGCTGGTCTCAAGGCCGGCGCTGGCCGAATTCGGGGTTGCCCGCTTCGCCCGGCTCTATCCGCTGCATGTGACGCTGGTGCTGGTGATCGCGGCCGTCTCGCTGGGGAAGGGGGCCAACACCCTGCCCAACATGCTGCTCAACCTCGCCATGCTGCAGGCCTTCACCAATCCCGTGGCGCAGAACTTCGTCGGGCCAAGCTGGTCGCTTACGGTCGAGTGCCTGTGCTACCTTCTCTTCGCCCTTGCCGCCTACGATGGCCGCCGCACGTTGCTGCGGCTGACCGTGGGCGCGATCCTTGGCGGCGCCCTGTGGTTCGCCCTGTTCGGGCAGTCCGGCGGGCCCTGGGTGATCGACATCTTCCCGCGCGGCCTGCTCGGCTTCTTCCTTGGCCAGGCGCTGTGGCACGGGCGCGAGCGGCTGGCCGAGGTGCGCTGGTGGCTGCTGGCGCTGGTCTTCGTGATCGCCTTTGCGATGCCGACCGGCGGGGCAAGCCCGCTGCTGCCGCTGTGCCTGCTCGCCTGGCCCGCCGCGCTCCTGTTGGCGCTGCGGATGTCGTGGCTGGAAAGCCGGCCGATGGTCTGGCTGGGCGACCGGTCCTACGCGATCTACCTGATCCACCTGCCGCTGATCCAGGCGGCGGGCTGGGCCTTCGGCCTGTTGCCACCCTCTCCGGGGCTGGTTGTCGTGGGGCATGTTGCCCTCATTGCGGCTACCCTGATCCTCTCGGACCTCGCCCTGCGCTGGCTGGAAAAGCCCGCCCGGTCGGCGATCCGCGGCGCCTGGGCGCGCCGCCCCCTTTCCTTTTCCCGCGCGCTCGGCTAGGGGCGCCGCTTCACCGGGAAGCGATTCCCGGCGATCACCCGTGCGGAAGGCGCCTTCGGGCGCTGCCTGACCGCTCACTCTGAGCACCGGCGTGCCTCGCGCAGGCCGGCTGCAACAGGAAGAAAGGAGGCCCATCGTGGCCAAGAAGATCGAAGGTTACATCAAGCTGCAGGTTGCAGCCGGCGATGCGAAGCCCGCTCCGCCGATCGGCCCGGCGCTGGGTCAGCGCGGCGTCAACATCATGGAATTCTGCAAGGCGTTCAACGCCGCCACGCAGGAACTGGAAAAGGGCATGCCGATCCCGACGGTCATCACCGTCTATTCGGACCGCTCGTTCAGCTTCGTCACGAAGACCCCGCCCGCCTCGTTCCTGATCAAGAAGGCCGCCAACCTCAAGTCGGGCTCGAAGGAGCCGGGCAAGATTTCGGCCGGAACCATCAAGCGCTCGCAGCTGTCGGAGATCGCCCAGGTCAAGATGGCCGATCTCAACGCGAACGATATCGATCAGGCCACCAAGATCATCGAGGGTTCCGCCCGTTCGATGGGCCTGCAGATTGTGGAGGGCTGATCCGATGGCAAAGCAGACCAAGAAGCAGAAGTCGCTGACCGAGAAGCTGGGCGACAACCAGAAGCTCTACGCGATCGATGAGGCGATCCAGCTCATCAAGGACCTGAAGACCACCAAGTTCGACGAATCGCTCGAGATCGCGCTGAACCTGGGCGTCGATCCGCGCCACGCCGACCAGATGGTCCGCGGCATGGTCACCCTGCCCTCGGGCACGGGCAAGGACGTGAAGGTCGCGGTCTTCGCCCGCGGTGACAAGGCCGAGGCCGCTCTCGCCGCCGGTGCCGACAAGGTCGGCGCGGAAGACCTGATGGAAGACATGCTGGCCGGCAACCTGGATTACGGCCGCGTGATCGCCACGCCCGACATGATGGGCGTCGTCGGCCGCCTCGGCAAGACGCTGGGCCCCAAGGGCCTGATGCCGAACCCGAAGCTCGGCACCGTCACCCCGAACGTCGCCGAAGCGGTCAAGGCTGCCAAGGGCGGCCAGATCGAGTTCCGCGTCGAAAAGGCCGGCATCATCCACGGCGGCATCGGCAAGCTCTCGTTCTCGAACGAAGCCCTGCGCGCCAACTTCGACGCCTTCGTCGATGCCGTGGTCAAGGCCAAGCCCTCGGGCGCCAAGGGCAAGTATGTCCGCAAGGTCGGCCTGTCCTCGTCGATGGGCCCGGGCCTCAAGATTGACGTCGCTCAGGTTCACGGCGGCTAAGCCGCTAGCCTGAAGCCAGAAAGAAGGGGCCGGGGGGAAACCTCCGGCCCTTTTCCTATGCGGCGGAAAGATTCGCCAGCGTGTAGCACTCGACCAGCAGGGCCAGCGGCGTGCCGTCCGGCAGGACCAGACGCGCCCGGTGGGTGAGGACCGTCCCGGCCGGACAGCCCGGCCCTTGCCCGCGCGTCGCGCCCAGCCGCTCGCGGCGGTAGGCGAGCGGCGCCGCCACCGTGCCGAAGGGGGTGTCGGTCTCGGTCAGAAGCCGGTTCATCTCCGGGGTCAGCCGCGCCGGGACATACCAGTTGTGTGCCTCGGACAGCACCGCGTCGCCGCAGAACAGGCGCACGTGGCGGTAGCCGGTCGGCTCTCCCGCCGGCAGGGCAAGTTCTTCCGCCAGCGAGGGCGGGGGAGGGGCATCGCTGCCCTTGACGGCACTCGCCGTGATCCGCGCCGGCCTCGCAATGCCGCGCCACTCGCACCAGTCGCGCAGCGCCGCCGTCGCGCTGTCGCGGGCGGCCAGCGCCGTCTCTAGGCGTTCGACTGCAACCGTGTGGGAACAGCCCTGCAAGCCCAGTGCAACCACGGCGAGGATCTGCCTAGATGCCACCGCTCACCGGCTCCCGGCCGATCGCGGATAGTCCGGCGGAGAGGGCTGCGCTGCAGGCCGCCAGCGGCCCCGCCTCGGTCGACCGGATGACGAAGTTTGCGCCCACCCGTCCATCGCGCCAGAACGGGTAGGAGCCGATCTGGCAGCCCGGATGATCCTTCACCACCTGCCGCAGCAGGTCCGCCACATCGCTCTCTCCCACCCAGCAGCCGACCGTGTGCGATTGCAGCGGGATGCCGCCCTCCAGCGTGCCGGTCAGCGCCTCGAGCATGCCCGAGGTGATGCCGGGCACCCCGGCCATGATGAACACGTTGCCCCACCGGATCCCCGGAGCGCCGCTGTAGTGGTTGGGAATCAGGCTCGCCCCGTCCGGCACCCGGGCCATGCGCAGCCGCGCCTCGTTGAGGCCGCCGCGCGTCTCGTAATAGTCCTCCAGCATGGCCCGCGCTTCAGGATGGATCGTCACTGGCACGCCCAGCGCTTCGGCGATCGCGTCCACCGTGATGTCGTCGTGGGTCGGGCCGATCCCGCCGGTCGTGAACAGGTAGTCGTGCCTGGCGCGCAGCGCGTTCACCGCCTCGACGATCGCATCGGTGTCGTCGGCGACCACGCGCGCTTCCTTCAGCCGAATCCCCTGGATCTGCAGCCACTCGGCAACCTGCGCGATGTTCTTGTCGCGCGTTCGCCCGGAGAGAATCTCGTCCCCGATGACGATCAGTGCGGCGGTGTAGATGCGGGATTCGGCCATCGGCCTTGGTTAGGCGGCGCGGACGAATTCCTCAAGCGGCCCTTCTGTCCCGCCTTGCCCCGATCCCGCAGATTGCCAGCAGGCCGCGACTTTGCCAGACCGGGACCATGCCGATCATCGCCGCGCGCCGCTATCATCTGGGCAATACCGCCGACACCGCCCTCGTGCTCGACGGCACGCCGCGCGCGCCATCCCCTCCCGGCACGTTCGACTGGGTCGGCCTGTGCGAACCCGATGACAACGAAATGGAGCGGGTCAGCCGCCAGTTCTGCCTCCACCCCCTTGCCGTGGAAGACGCGCTGAACCCCCGCCAGCTGCCCAAGATCGATGTCTACGGGCGGTACCTGTTCATCGTCGCCCGCACCGCCGAGCCGGGCGAGGGGGACGAGATCGTCTATGGCCAGACCGCGCTGTTCCTCGGGCCCGATTTCCTCGTCACGGTCCGCTTCGGCTCCAGCCGCGCCCACCACCCGATCCGCCACAAGCTGGAGGCCAACGCCGAACGCCTGGCCGAGGGCGGGGACTATGTCGCCCATGCCATCCTCGATTTCATCGTCGATGGCTTCCAGCCGATCATCGACCGGTTCGAGGACGCTGTGCAATCCATGGAAGAGCGCGCGATCGACCAGTTTCCCGACCCCGCCACGATCCGCCGTATCTTCCGCCTGCGCCGCCAGATCCGCCGGTTCGAACGCATCGCCGGGCCGATGGAAGAGGTCTGCGAACGCCTCGCCACCACCGACCTTCCCAATATCGACCCCGCCGCCCATGTCTGGTTCCGCGACGTGCTGGACCACTCCCGCCGCGCGCTCGCGCGCATGAGGGGCCTCAAGGAAACCCTCGCCTCGATCGTGGAAACGGCTGGCTTGCTCGAACAGCACCGCCAGGGCGAAATGACCCGCCAGCTCGCCTCCTGGGCCGCCATCCTCGCCGTCCCCACGGCGATCGCCGGAATCTACGGCATGAACTTCGAATTCATGCCCGAACTGCACTGGAAGCACGGCTACGAAATGGCCCTTGCCCTGATCGTCTGCTCATGCGGGCTGCTGTGGTGGCGGTTCAAGCGGATCGGGTGGCTTTAGGCGGCGCGCCAATCGGCCTTGCGAAGGGTGCAGCGACGCGGCAATCCAGAGTCGCACGGCGCGCAGGATCGACCTCCACGCCAACGAGTTGAGCAGGCATGGCCGGCGGATCGAGCAGAACCATCCTCATCGCGCTGGGCGCCAACGTCGGGATCGCCGCCGCCAAGTTCGTCGCCGCGGCGATCACCGGGTCTTCGGCCATGTTGACCGAGGGCGTTCACAGCCTCGTCGATTCGGCCAACCAGCTCCTGCTGCTCCACGGCCGCAAGCAGGCCCGGCGTCCCGCCGATGCGGTGCATCCGTTCGGCTACGGGCGCGAGCTCTACTTCTGGTCCTTCGTCGTCGCGATCCTCGTCTTTTCCCTCGGCGCCGGGGTCTCGGTCTACGAGGGCGTACTGCACATCCTCGCCCCCGAACCGGCGACCGATCCGGTCATCGCCTTCGTCGTGCTCGGCCTCGCCGCCGGGCTGGAGGGCTGGTCGACCATCGCCGCCCTGGCAGACTTCAACCGATCGCGCGGCAAGCGCGGCCTGTGGTCGGAAATCCGCCGCAGCAAGGACGCGCCGACGCTTGTCCTCCTGCTCGAAAACGCCGGTGCGCTGGTCGGCCTCGCGGTTGCCGCGGCGGGCCTGACGCTCAGCCTCGTCACCTCCAATCCGTTCTGGGATGGTCTGGCCTCGGTCCTCATCGGATTGGTGCTCGGCGCCCTGGCGCTCGTGCTGCTGTTCGAAGCAAAAGGCCTGTTGATCGGCGAATCGGCCGATCCGGCCCTCGTCGCGGCGATCCGCCGCACCGCCGAAGCCCACGAAGGGATCGTTTGCGTCCACGAGGTGCTGACCCTCCATGTCGCGCCTGAAATGGTCACGGCCATGATCAGCGCCGATTTCGACGATACGATCAGCGCCCGCGCCGTCGAGGGCATCGTTGCCCGGATCGAGCGGGAGGTGGGCGAAATGTTCCCGATCGTCACCCGCGTCTATGTGCAGCCGAAGGATTCGCGGGACGTGAAGGCGGGGTGAGCCGGGCTCTACCCCCTCAACGACGGGAATTCGCGGGGTCCCGCAATCCCCCTCCATCGCTCCGGCTTGACCCGGGCCCCGCTTTTCTTCGCGAGAGGACACATCTTCGCGAGAGGACACATCTTTGCGAGAGGACACAGGCCCGGCGCGCCTATCCGCATCACGCAAAAAAAGAGCCCGGTCGTTGCCGACCGGGCCTTTGAAGTCTTGGGAGAGGATGCCTGAAAGGCACTCGCTATGTGCCCGCGACTCGGCTTTGCTGCAAGTGCGAAAAGAGCGCAGTCGATTGCACATTATGCAACCAGTACGTGCGAGGCGCGCAAATCAGGCCGGCGCTCCGTAAAGATCGTGGGCGTCGGCTTCCTCGATCCGCACGGCGATCACGTCGCCGGGAGCAAGGGTGGCGGGCACGTTGCGCAGGTAGACCGCGCCGTCGATTTCCGGAGCGTCGGCCTGGCTCCGGCCGGTCGCGCCCACATCGCCGTCCTCGTCCGGCGCGCCCACTTCGTCGATGATCACCGGGATCGTCCGGCCGACCTTGGCGGCCAGCTTGGCAGCGCTGATCGCCTCGGTCTTCGCCATGATCCGGGCGAAGCGTTCTTCCTTCACCTCGTCCGGCACGGCGCCCGGCAGGTCGTTGGCCGCAGCCCCCGCCACCGGCTCGAAGCGGAAGGCCCCGACCCGGTCGAGCTGGGCCTCGTCCAGCCAGTCCAGCAGGTACTGGAAGTCCTCCTCGGTCTCGCCGGGGAAGCCGACCACGAAGGATGAGCGGATCGCGATGTCCGGGCAGATCGCCCGCCATTCGCGCAGCCGCTCCAGCACCTTGGCCTCGTTCGCCGGGCGCTTCATGGCCTTCAGCACCCGGGGGCTGGCGTGCTGGAAGGGAATGTCGAGGTAGGGCGTGATCAGCCCCTCGGCCATCAGCGGGATCACCGCATCGACGTGGGGATAGGGATAGACGTAGTGCAGCCGCACCCATGGCCGCTCGCCGCCGGGCGTGCGCAGCTGGCCCAGTTCGCGGGCAAGGTCGGTCATGTGGGTGCGGACCGGGCGGCCCTTCCACTCGCGCTCCTCGTGGCGGACGTCGACCCCATAGGCCGAGGTGTCCTGGCTGATCACCAGCAGCTCGCGCGTGCCCGCCGCCACCAGCTTTTCCGCCTCGCGCAGCACGGCATCGATCCGCCGGCTGGCGAGCTTGCCGCGCAGGCTCGGGATGATGCAGAACGAGCAGGCGTGGTTGCAGCCCTCTGAAATCTTGAGATAGCTGTAGTGGCGCGGGGTCAGCTTGACCTCGCCGGGATCGGCCTGGGGGATCAGGTCCACATAGGGCCCAAGGCTCGCCGGCGCCGCCTC
>Ga0207705_10000457_pt1 | contig 35062 bp, 38 predicted proteins | sample KBSC13metaG_FD_184314 | JGI IMG/M metagenome (GOLD analysis project Ga0207705, IMG submission 184314) | Corn rhizosphere microbial communities from Kellogg Biological Station, Michigan, USA - KBS C1-3 metaG (SPAdes) (version 2) | ecosystem: Host-associated > Plants > Roots > Rhizosphere > Soil ... | reverse complement strand
AGTCTAAAAGACATTACAACCACGCTGAAGAACTGTTAATGTTTAATGAACCGCCGTATGCCGAACGGCACGTACGGTGGTGTGAGAGGACAGTAAGGGAAATAATCCCTTACTTCCTACTCGATTTGATATGCAATCGTATCTTTAGGCTCTTGATCAAACCGTATGGACACCAACATTTTCAAATACTTCGCCGATATTAAGGTCAAAGAAATTGCACCCGGCTACTTTTCCAAATTGATCCACACCGATACAAATACGATCAACTTCATCGAAGTGGCTGCGGGTCGCGCGGTACCGCGGCATAAGCACATCCACGAACAGTACACCTTTGTACTCGAAGGCAAATTCGAACTGACCGTAAACGACGAGCCGCAGGTGCTTGACACGGGTATGTACGCATTGATCCCTTCCGAAGCTTATCATAGCGGCGTGGCCGTCACCGATTGCAGGCTGCTGGACATTTTCAGCCCTGTGCGGGAGGATTACCGGGCGGGGAAGCAACTTGACCAACTCAATCAGGCAGGTGCCTGATCAGCTTGCCGCGAGTAAATGCTTATAGCTTCGACCGATGGGGATCGATTCGTTATTGATCAGCACTAGTTTGTTTCCTTGCAGGAGCTTGATCTTGTTGCTGGCCACCATGTACGATTTATGCGCGCGTACAAAATGTTTTGGCGGGAATAGATCCTCCACGATCTTCAGCGAACCTTTGACGATGATCTTCCCTTCATTGGTGTAAATAATAGAATAGTCCTTCAGCCCCTGGATGTAGTAAATAGATGCCAGCGAGGTTTTGATCTTTTTCGTGCCCGATTTCAGGAACAGGTAGTCGCTTTCCGTGTGATCGGTGATCACTATAGCGGCATTCCGCCGCAGTTCATCCTGCAGTTCCCGTAATTCTGCACGCTGCTGGTACCAATCGAGGCTGAGCTTAAAGGCCACGGTTACCGCCAGGTACCAGGCCGTCGTCAGCAGGTTGAATGGTACCGATGCCCAAAAGTTATGGTAAGTGCGCCAGCTTAAAACTACGCCGTACAGGTAAAAATCATACAAGCTTTGCAACCCTACATACGCGCAGATAGATAGCAGCAGCAAAGTGAAGTAAGCGGTATACTTCCTGGTAGAAAAATATTGGGGTACCAGGTAAAAGATGTGAAAGTAGCATAGCGAAATGATAAGCGTCAGGCGCACCACCGTGCATTCGGCAAAATGGCCAAGGCCTGCTTTCAATATCAGGTAGCGGCGGTCGTAAAGAAATATGGTCGTGATGATCACCCATAACAACAGGTGAAGCAGTTTTTTAGTTAGCGGCCAGCGTGTTGTCATCTGTTTAATTATAACGTCACTACAATGTTCGGCATAAAACCGATAAACGACTAACGGAGTAGACCAACGCCCGGTTTAATAGATGAACAGCGGGCAGCTAAATCCTGATCTAATATACGTCTATTAATTGCCGCATTGGTCTACTTAATTTGAGATACCGGGTAAAACACGCTTAATCTTGTCATGGATTTTAAATCGAAAAAACATGAAAACATTAATTTTTAGTTTGCTGATGCTCTTCCATGCGTGGAGCGGAAAGCCCATTTTTAGTAAAGCGCCCATAGGCGGGGTAAGCGTGCTTGCTGTTAACACTTCATCCAGTACTGTCGACTGGCGGGCCGACAAAGCTACCGGCACGCACAACGGCAAGGTTAGTATATTGTCGGGCGACCTGGTGATGCATTGCGGTCTGCTATACTCGGGTACGATAACGCTCGACATGTCGTCGCTTACCGTAGCCGATCTTTCATCGCCCGATAAAGAGAAACTGGAAAACAACCTGCACAGCGCTTACTTTTTTGATACCGGTAAATTCCCCGAGGCGCAGTTGGAGATCACTTCAGTTAACCACAATTCGGAAAAGGCCTTTCATTTCGTGACCATCCTGGCCAACCTCACGATGCATGGCATCACCAGGCAGATCACCTTTACCGCCGATGTGTCTAAAAGCACGATAAACGATTTTGCCGGCGAGGCTAACCTAGTCGTCAATCGCCGCGACTGGAACATTGCCACCAGCAACGTCAAGTACAATACTTTCATTTACAAGGACATCCGCCTGCATGTAATATTGCAAGCTAACAGGCCCGAACCTAAGGTAAGTTAGGCCGGCTATTTCGTCACCGCTTTGTTAAAACGGGCGGTGACGATTTGCGGTATTAATTGCAAAGAATTACGTTTGCGATTCCAAATCGTAAATCTACAATCGTAATTCGTAAATCCCACTGATGCCCATTACACAAGCTACCCTTTCTGACGCGGTCGAACTTACGGCACTGGTAAACAGCGCTTATCGCGGTACTTCATCGCAGCAAGGCTGGACCAGCGAGGCCCACCTGCTCGGCGGCATCCGCATCGACGAATCCACCATGCGCGAATACTTGCAGGCACGCGATACTTATATCCTGAAATATTTGAACGACGAGGGCCGCATCATTGCCTGCGTTTACCTGCAAAAATTCAGTAACAAAAAACTTTACCTGGGAATGCTTTCGGTATCGCCAACATTACAGGCCGGCGGCATAGGCCGGCAATTGTTGCAGCAGGCCGATGTATGGGCCAAAAAACTGGGTTGTAAAGCCATTTTCATGACCGTGATCAGCACCCGCCTGGAACTTATCGATTGGTATAAACGCCGCGGATATATCGATACCGGCAAGCGCGAGCCGTTTCACGACACCAAACGCTTCGGCATACCCAAAAACGAAGAGCCCATAAAATTGATGGTGCTGGAAAAGGAACCTGGGCAATTGTAACAGGTTTGTTACCCCGTTTTTTCACGTTTTGGGGAATTTATTAAGCACCTCTTTCGCTGCATTTGCTTGCTTTGCTTCAAATCCGAATGGCACTCTTATTGCCTTAGGGTACACGGATTTAGCCATTCCATTCAATGAAAAAAATCAAGCAATCCTTTGTCGAAGTTATCGCCGGTCAGCCGCGCAAAGAACATTATATTAAAGTAACCATAGCCCTGCTGTTGATATCGCTGGCGGCCGGGTCAGTGGTTACCCTGGTTTTTACACTCCTTAACGTAGAAAAATAATGTTAATCATCGCTTTTTTAACCGCCGTTAGGTTTATCCGCAATCGCAACAAAATGCGATTAGTCCCTGTCAGGGTATCCTGAAAGCATCGCCAGCACCTCTTTCAAATGTTCGGCATGCCTGAAGTTTTCGTGCTCCAGTTTCGTTTCAACATGTTCGTGCGCCCAGGTGGTATGGTAAGGCACATGTACGCCATGGCCGCCGATACTGATCACCGGGATAATATCCGACTTTAGCGAATTTCCGATCATCATAAACTCCGCGGGCCGTATATCCAGATGACGCAATAACTTCAGGTAGTCCTTTTCACCCTTGTCCGACATGATCTCGATATGGTGGAAATAGTGACTTAGTCCCGATTTTTTTAGCTTACGTTCCTGGTCGAGCAGGTCGCCTTTGGTCGCGACGACAAGGCGGTATTTACCCTTAAGCGCTTCAAGCACCTCTTCAACGTTTTCGAGCAGTTCGATGGGCTCGTTCAGCAACTCTTTACCAAACCCGATGATCTTATCGATAGCACCTGTACTGATCGTACCATCCGATACCTCAATAGCCGCCTCGATCATCGATAAAATGTAGCCTTTAATTCCATAACCGTATAAAGCCAGGTTGGCTATTTCGATCTTAAGCAGCTCGCGCGATACCGTATGCTGCGGCAGGTACTCTTCCATCAGCGCGCAGAATTTCTGCTCGGTATTCTGAAAATAAGGCTCGTTTACCCACAGCGTATCGTCTGCATCAAAAGCTATAACTTTAATATTCACGGTGTAATAGAATTATGCTGCAATTATAGCTTTTTACCGGTAAAGCAGGCGCAGCCAGTTTTCAAAGGCCGCGGTTGCGTTACAATTAAGTCCAAATTATGTTTTGACTTTTTTTAAATTTTTCTCAAAATGGAGCAATTTGGTGGAAATAATGCCTCAACCTTTTGTTTTTGAGCCCATTGCTGAGGCCAAATTCGCTGTGGTTTGCTTTTGGCAAGGTATTGGTTATCGTTATAGCAGATAAATTTAACTCAAACTCCAATTAGTTAAAATCGAGGAGAGAAGAATATTGTCCTGGCCCTTAAAGCAATGGTTTATAATTATCCTATAAAAAAATTACTATTGATAGTATATGTATGCCTGCTGGTTTTAGCGGCGTCGTGTAAGAAGGATAATAGTAATAGTGCGGTTCCATTACCTCCGTTTAAGGCAGCGCTTATCCAGGACGGACAGGTCAGGCTGGGATTTTATGAAGTGGATTCGGCAGGGGTAAAGTCCCTGGAAATGGATGTTTCGAAAATCGGCGATAAATCGCTTGATCTCGATTTGATATTTGACACCGGATCAGGCGGTTTGGTGGTTGATGCGTCGGGGCTTTTGCCTGCATCGATGATCAGTTCGACGGGCTTTGTTTTTTCCGGAGATTCTACAGTTGTAAATGATATTACGATTACCAATCAAACGGCGGTGATGCAATACGGGAACGACAATAAAACTTTAAGCAAAGTATTCGGTAACTTAGCGTACGCCGACGTGACCATCGGCGATTCAAATGGCAGCATCACCATAAAAAGGCTGCCGTTTTTTATCTATTATAAAGCCATTAATGCACACGGGAAACCATACCCTGCGCATGAATTTGATGTCCTGGGCGTCTCATCCGAGTATGATATTACATTCGATAATAACGTTTTCATCACCAGCCCTTTTATGTATTTCGACCCGGGACACGGACTTACCAGGGGATTCAAGATTGCGCCATTGGGCGCTGCAAATTTTTCAGAGCAGGGTACCTATGTGCCGGCGGTTACCCTGGGGTTAACTTCTGCCGATCTTTCTTCAAATGGTTTTAACCTGATCCCGATCGAGTCGATAGACGATGATGGCTATATTCCGGTGGTTCCGGGAACTATCCGTTACAACAATCAGAATTTCAGTGCCATGATGATCTTTGATACCGGGACATCCCCATATTATTATCTCGAGGACCCTGATGGACCAGGTACGCCGACGCTGATGAAGCCCAATGTCCAGGTCAGCATATCATCAAACACGGGCTTTAATTATGGATATACAGTAACCGCGACAAATAATCGTACCGTTGTGGAAAATCCTCATTCGGTGGGTGGGTATGCGTCGCTGATGAGCCTCGACTTCTTTTCGAGTAACGAATACTTGCTTGATTTCGACCACCACCAGTTGGGTCTGAAAAACAATTAATGGTCGTTTAAACAATATTGTAAATCTGCCTGTTACAAATACAAAGGCAACTGCGTAACCCTATAAACCGTAGTTGCTGTAAAACCGTTTAATGTTTAAACGATGATAATAAATCATTAAAACTAAAGTTTTAATACGCAACTATGGTTACTTTTGAATAATTATGGAAAAGAAATATACTTTAAGATACCTGTCATTATTATCCTGCGCATTGTTCCTGCTCTTTTTAGGATCGTGTAAAAAAGATCCTAAAAAACCCGTCGTTGTTCCCCCGGGGCCTGTTAATGCTACGCCTACCAAGATCGGCGTCTATGCTGTCGATTCGTCTATATACAAATTGTTGTTAATGAGTATCACCAAGATCGGTGCCCAGTCTGTTAATTTCGACCTGGTTTATGATACCGGCTCGGGCGGGTTGGTTATTGATGCCGCCGGAATTCTGCCGGCATCCATGATCAGTGCCACCGGCTTTACTTTTACGGGTGATTCAACAGTGGTTGACGGAATAACGATCACCAACCAAACTGATATTATTGAATATGGCGATGATAACAATACCACCGATAAAGTATATGGCAACCTGGCTTACGCCGATGTAACGATTGGGGACAATAATGGGAACATCGTTGTTAAACGATTGCCGTTTTTCATCTACTATAAAGCGGTCGACACCAAAGGGAATACGCTCCCGGCGCATGATTTTGACGTTTTAGGCGTATCAGGCGAATACGATATCACTTTTGCTAACAGCGCGTTCATCACCAGCCCCTTCAGTTATTTCGACCCGGGAACCGGCCTTACCAAAGGTTTTAAAATGAGCGCTATCCCTCAAAGTCAATATTCTTTCCAGGGCACATACGTCCCGGCCATTTCGCTGGGTTTAACGGATGACGACATCGGCGCCGCCGGTGGATTCACCATGCATACGCTCAGCTTCTTCCAGGGCGAAGGATATGTGCCTATTATACCAGCTACAATTAGTTATAGCGGTAAATCATTCAAGGCGGATGTTTTATTTGATACCGGTACGGAGCCTTACAACTATATAGAAGACCCTACCGGTGCCCCAACCCCCACGCTGCTGGCCAATAATGTTTCGGTTACTACAGCTTTAAATTCGGGCTTTAATTATGCGTTTACGACAACCGCTAACGATTACCTGTCCTACGTAGAGAACCCGACAAACTCGGGATCGAACGTGACGGTCATGAGCCTTGAGTTTTTCCTCAATAACGAATACCTGCTCGATTTTACGCACCATAAAATGGGATTAAAGAAGGACTAGGTGCCTACGCACATAAAGGTTTTGCAATAGCGCTTCGCATGAGGTGCTATTTTTTTTTGAATTTATCTCAAAGCCATGCAACCTGCCGGGAAGAAGCGTTGTCTTATAAACAGGCTGATCGCCAAAAAACATTGCTGATGGAAGAAGTACTGCCAGAAATAAAGGAATTTATTGCCGGATATTGCGACAAGTACAAGATACGGAAAGTGGACCCGGAAGCGCTGACCGTGGATACCAGTATCGATCTTGACCTGGACATCGTTGATATTGAAATGGATCTTTTTCTCGCCGAGTTTGCGGATACCTTTCGTGTGGATAATACCAAATTTACCTGGTACAAATATGGTTACCCAAAAGGTTCGATGGGTGTCGAGATGATCAGAACGGTATTCGGGTACCGTTACAACTGGGTAAAGAAACTGGCGAACCGTATATATAAACCAAAATTCAGGGTAGCTAACCTGCAGGAAGCCGTAAAAACCGGAAGATTAGTATAGATAAGGGCCTGCCCGTGCAGGGAGCGGAGTGATCCCGGCTGGTGGGCAGCTTTCAAATTCCAATACCTGCCGGCCTGGGGTCACTCCGTTCCTACACACGCAAAAAAACGAAGTCAGAGGTTTTTTATTATTCGGCCAATTTATTATCAATAGAAGTCAAAAGAGCGGATAATCCGGTTTAAAATACTTTTCTTTAATGGTGTTCCATTGGTCGTCAAGAGTATAGTCGTATTCGCATTAGAAAAATAAATAAACTCGCATTGACCAGCCGCCGCATGAAATCCATCACTTTTGCAACTAATTCCACAGACGTTGTTATGATAAATACCAACCCAATTTTTACCTTGAATTTTTTTAGTTGGAACGGAGTCACTTGTCCTGTCTGATGTATAATAAGCGTTGCCTTTTTTGTTGTAAAGTCCTTCAGAAAGGAGAGTTGAATCCAAACCCATTTTATAAAACTCTACACGGAAAATAACCCCTTCAAAGCAATCACTATAAAGTTTCTTTTCAAAAGAATTTGACGGAACACAAATAATGCCATCCTGCTTTTTGCTGTATTTGATTATCCATGAAGCAGGTATGTCAAACGAAAATTTGTAGTTCGTATTCGAGTATTTTTTATATGTTTTTGTCTGACCAAAAGTAAAGACGGTATTCAATAGAACTATTGCAAATAATATTTTATATCGTATCATATTTTGTGCCTCAAAATTCGTTACTGTTCGTAATGCAAATTAATGTATTCATTTCAGATAATTTGAAGATCAAAAGGTACAAATCAAAATGCGGTTAGCACGAAACGTTCCTATGGAACGTAAAACTACTTTTCTTAAATTTCTACCGACCAGTCGTCCCGAAGGGACGTTTCGTTGGTAGAAAAAATTATCCGGTAACGAGCGTTCCATCGGAACGCCTGGTGAAATTGGCCTAATTTCATTTTAACGCCGTTAAAACTAAACCATTCTAAATAACAAACTCCACTATCAGCGGTGTATGATCGCTGTAGGCGCACCATTGTTCATGGCTGCCCATCTCAACATAAGTCAATTTATTTAACAGGTCGTTCGAGGCGAAGCAATAATCCAGGTGGTACGGTTTGTCGAGGTGCCGGTACAGGTAAAAGGAGGGGTGCTCCTCTTTGCCCTGTGTTTGCTTATGATGATGGTGGTACGCGCTTTTGATCTTTTTCTCAGCAAGTACCCGCACCACATCGGAGTGGTTGCCCACGCGTTTCGGTTTGTCCCAAATGGTATTGCTGTTGAAATCGCCGGTGAGGATGGTCTTTTTGCTCTGGATGATATCGTCGTAACGATGAATGGCCTGCCACACCTGGCCCACGTACTGGTTCTTTTTGTCTGTTGGGTTATTCGCCCATACCGCGAAAAGATTGAAGCTTTTGCGTTCGCGCTTTACGGTTATTGGCAGGATAGTTTGAAAAGCCGGCTCGTGTGCAGGTAATATCTTCAACTTATAGCCATTGTAGGATAGTACGCCCAGGCCCTTATGCGGTTTATTTCCGTGCCATACGATGCTGTCAGGTTGTTTCACCGATGCCGGAAATTTTAACGCGTCAGGGTTCTCGCATTCGGAGATAACCAGGATGTCCGGGTTGTATTCCAGTAACAATTCCGCCTTTTTGCGGAAGGCCATATTACAGTTCCAGGCGATGATGCGCATCAGTAGGCTTTAAAAATAGTGCTGTCGCCCTTTTTCAGGTCGATTTCTTTTACCGAGCCCGTACCCTGGAAGGTAAAGCCCATGCCGACAATGCTTTCGGTATATTTAGGTGCGACCGATTCGTAAGCGAACTTACCGTCGACGTAATACTGAATTTTATCCCCGGCGCTTTTACAGTCCACTTTAACCCATTTTGAAAGATTTGCGCCAAAGCCCGACAGGTCGTGGTCCTTACCCGATTCAAAAAAACGGCCGTTCAGCAGTCTCAAATTAGAGATGCAGCCTTTTGCCGACAACTGGACGATCACGGGCGTATTATCGGTGAACAGGATGATCTGCGCATACTGGCAGGCCCCTGAACCGGCATTATAGTCATTTCTAATTTCGGTGCTGAACGAAAAGTCGCTCAGGGGTACAGGCTTGAAATTCCCCACATTAAAATAAGAAACCGTTGGTTGTCGTGGTTCCATGGTAAAGTTTTTGCCGGTGATGACCGATACGGGCACCTGCAAAATACCGCCGTGTGTGTATTCCTGACTGCTTAGGTAAACCGGGATGGGCCTGTTTTCGATCAGCGCGAGCCAGCCGTCGGTCGGGGTCATCAACGTATGTTCCTTTACGATCTTGTTGTTCACCAACAACTTGGCGTGATAGAAACCCGGTACGTAATAGATCGATGTGAATTGATGCTTTTCCTTATCAACCGTGGTACGCGTTGTTGGGTCCCAGCTTTGCTGGATGCCCACCGAATCGCCGGGGTTGGCCTTCACGCTGTAATCAAATATCACCGAGTTGGGCAGGCTGCGGGTAACCGGCCTGCTTTTAAAAGAAAAGGTACCCCTGGCGGGTTCAATGGCGCTACGAACATGCATGCCTACCAGGGCCAGCGCAACCAGCGCAACAACTGCCAGGGCCGCGGCCGGCCAGATACCGCGTTTGCGTTTTGCGGCGGTAATATCCTCAACCGAGGCTTGGGTAGCTGCCGGCGATTTGCCCTGGCGTGTAAATGCCCTCCAGTTATTAAAGCCTGCAAATTGCGCCAGCGTATCCAGCGTGGTGCCGCTGGGCATGTGGTTGTATTCTACGCGGCCCCAAATGCGCCGCAGCGTACTCGCGCTCAGGGAAACCTTCGTTTTTTCCAGTATCAGTTCGTTCAGTATCTCAAAATCCTTGCTTTGCCAGGTCGCAGCATCGCCCCAGTCGAGTTGTTGCTCAATGATCAGCAGCAGTTGTTTCAGGTCGGCCTGGCTCATAATGATCTAAGATACGGTTAATATAAAAAAGACGCATCAACACCCGTTTTTGTTACAATAGGCTGCTGATTTTATCTTTTGCTAAGGCGTTCATTTACAGTTGGATAAAACTTGAAAAAACTTGAACGGAAAATGAATTGGCTGTCTTTTTAGCAACGGTTAAGTTTGGCTAATTGATTTGGATCATATTTAGAGTAAACATGAAAAGGTTAATCTTTCTATCATTTTTTGGACTTGCAGCCGGCACCATGCTGCACGCGCAAAACAGTTTTCTGAAAAGTAAAGATGCCTACCTGGGCCAAAAGCCTCCCGGCGATAAGCCAGAAGTTTTTGCAGAAAAATTATTGGTACAACGCGACACCTTCCCGATGGATAGGGTGGCATTCTCCGCCGATGGGAAGGAATTCTATTATCCCTCAAATATCACCTGGTATAATATCGACCATGCTGCCCTGCGGTATTTTAAATATGAGAACGGTAAATGGAAGGGCCCGTTTACCTTATTCCCGCATTATTTCGCGCCTGCTTTTTCTGCCGACGGCAAAACCATCTATCTCGAAGGCGGCAAGCAGGACGGCAAACATGCGCTCGTATGGCGATCGCATCGCACGGCGAAGGGCTGGACGCTACCGAAAGTTTACCTTGCTACGCGTTTTGGTACGTATGACTTTATGCCAACGCAAAGCGGCACCAGCTACGTAGGCAGCACCGATGATCCGCAAAGGAAGGATATGGATATCTGTACGCTGAAAATAACTGGAAAGGATACTATCGTCAAAAGCCTTGGGCCGCCGATCAACACAACCGGCTACGAAGGCGATTTTTTTGTGGCAAAGGACGAATCGTACATCATCCTGAGCGATAAAGAAACCAAGACCTATGAATGCGAGCTGTGGATCAGCTTTCACAAAAAGGATGGCACCTGGACGGCTCCGGTCAGCCTGGGATCGCAGATCAATAACGGTGTGGCACACCGCTGGGGGCAATACGTATCGCCCGATGGCAAATACCTGTTCTATTCAACAGGTCATAGCCCGAAAGACTGCCGCATTGTGTGGGTACGGTTCGATAACCTGCTGGCCAAATTGAAGAGGGAAAATTTAAAAGATCAATAAAATGAAGAAGACGATCTTATTACTCGCAATACTTTTACCAGGCGGCAAAGCATTTTGCCAAACTTTTGACCTGCCGCAAATGCTTGCCGAAAACAAATTGGCAGCCAGCCCGGGCCATATGGTGAAACCCATGCAGGACGGCGATAAAAAAGGTATCACGTTCACCGGGATCATCTGGATCAGGGGCCTGGAATTTAACGAAGGGACCATTGAGACGGACTTGCGCGGGCGCAATGAATTTTTGAAAAGCTTTGTGGGTGTTATTTTCAATACGGCCGACACCAGCACTTATGAAGATATCCTTTTCAGGCCATTTAATTTCCGGCATGCTGACCCGGTTCGCCGGACCTGGTCGCTTGCCTACACCTGCGAACCCGATTTTCCTTATGACAAATTGAGAAAACAACACAAGGGCGAGTTTGAGAACGAGATATTGCCCAACCCCGTACCCGAGGACTGGATCCACGCGCGTATTGTGATAACGAAGGATAGCGTACAGGTATTCGTAAATCATATGCAAAAGCCGTCGCTGACGGTGAAAAGGCTTGGTACTTATCGCAGTAACCAGCTTGGTTTACTGGTATTTGGTAACGATACCCCGGGCGATTTTGCTAACCTGGTGGTCACACCGGCTACTAAAGACTAATAAAGTTATGATCAGGAATTTCATCAAAACCGCCTGGCGGAACATCATCCGCCATAAGACGCATACCGCTATAAACGTGATTGGACTGGCGTTGGGCATTACCTGCTGCCTGTTCATTTTCCTGTGGGTGCAGGATGAACGGGGCATTGATAATTTTCACCTGGACGGCAAAAATTTGTACGTTTTGTACCAGACCATTACCGCCAATGGTCATGTTTCCGCCGACTATAACATGCCCATAAGATTTGATACCACCAAACGGCCGGCTAAACGCACATACCTGGTAGATGACGCGAAAGCGGCTGTACCGGGTATTGTAGATGTGACGAACTACGCCACTGGGTACGACCTGCCGTGGGGACATCCCGAAACTTTACAGGTAGGCGAGAAGATGGTAAAAATGAACGGTTCACGTGCCGGCGCGGAATTTTTTAAGATGTTCAGCTACCCCATTATCGCGGGCAACAACGCTGCGACGGCACTCGCCAATAGGGGTAACATGGCCATATCGCGCCATACTGCCGAGACTTTTTTCGGAACCCCGGCAAATGCTATTGGCAAAAGTATCAGATACGAGGATAAGTACAATTTTATCGTCAGCAGCGTTTTTGAAAACGTTCCTGAACATAGTTCGCTGAGATTTGATTTTGTGATCAGCTGGGAGTTGCAAAATGGTGTACTGGAGTGGTCGTCGAACAACTTTGACACTTATATCCAATTAGCCGCGAACGCCAACCCAAAGCAGGTAGAGATAACGCTGAACCGTTTCCTGAGCGGACGGCTGGCCTTATCCGGGGGCATCCAATTCCCGACACTGTCAAAAGGCACAACCTACCACGTGGGCCTGCAACGTTTTGGCGACAGGTACCTGCACAATATTTTTGTCAACGGCAAGCCATCGGAGGGTCGTATTGAATATGTCGAAATATTCAGCGAGGTAGCTGTTTTCATCCTCATTATCGCCTGTATCAACTTTATGAACCTGGCTACTGCGCGTTCGGTAAAGCGGGCCAAAGAGGTTGGCGTGCGTAAAGTAGTGGGTTCGGGGAGGGGCAATCTTATCGCCCAATTCTTCGGCGAATCTTTAATGTTCGCTTTTATGGCGATGCTGATTTCCATCATATTGCTGCTGTCGTTGTTGCCTGCGTTCAATAGTTTTACCGGGAAGAACTTTGGTTTCCCATTGGTGCAGATTTCTTTTTGGGCATCGCTGATCGGCATTACTTTACTGACAGGCGTTGTCGCCGGAAGCTACCCTGCATTATACCTTTCAGGACTAAACCCTGTCCGCACCATAAAAGGTACCGTGCGTTTCACATCAGGCGCGATATGGTTTCGCAAAGGTTTGACGGTGTTCCAGTTTGTGCTGTCGATCCTGTTGCTCATAGCCACTATTGTTATCACAAGGCAAACCAGTTATGTAGAACATAAGCACCTGGGCTATGATAAGGAAAACCTGGTTTATACCCGCATCGAGGGCGAGCTTTCGAAGAAAAATAAATACCTGCTGTTCAAACAGCAAGCGTCAAAGATGCCGGGTGTCGCAATGGTCGACCGTACTACCGAGGTGCCGCAGGATATGGATTTTGTGGTTTATGACGACGAGATCAAGTGGCCGGGGAAAGATCCTAACTTCTCTGTAGGGGTTAAGCCGGCCTCCGTTGGGTTTGATTTTGTCAAAATGATGAAATTGAATGTCGTCCAGGGGCGCGACTTTTCAGCCATGAATCCTACCGATTCCACCGACGCCTATATCGTGAATGAGGAGGCAGCGAAAGAAATGTATAATGGCCATGCACTGGGGCAAACGGTGCAGGCCTGGGCAAAGCGGGGGCACATTATCGGCGTAGTGCAGGACTATCACACCCAATCGCTGCACGAGCATATCAAACCCGTGCTGCTCGATGTAAAGGAAGGCGAGTATTTTGGCGTGATCATGGTGAGAACCAAACCGGGTGAAACCGAGCAGGCCCTGAAAAGCCTGGCAAAAGTGTATAAAGATATTAACCCTAAATATCCATTCACCTACCAGTTCGTCGACCAGGAATACAAAAAGCTGTACGACAGCGAGCAAATCACTTCACAACTGTCCATTGTGTTCGCAGTGGTGGCCATTGGTATTTCCTGCCTGGGCCTGCTTGGGTTGGTCATGTTCTCGGCCGAGCAGCGTGTTAAAGAATTTGGCGTGCGCAAAGTTCTGGGCGCTTCTCTCGTGCAGCTTGCAGCCTTGTTCGCGAAAGACTTCCTCAAGCTGGTCTTCGTCGCCTTCCTGATCGCCGCGCCGCTGGGCTGGTTCGCGATGCATGGCTGGCTGCAGGGATTTGCCTACCGCATCGACCTGTCATGGTGGATATTCGTACTCGCCGGTTTGGGTTCATTGCTTATCGCCCTGTTTACCTTAAGCTTCGAGGCTTATAAAACGGCAATCGCCAACCCCGTGAAGAGCCTTCGTTCGGAATAATGTTAACTGATCTGATAATTGATGAAGCGGGCGGCTATGCCCGCTTTTTTATTTAAATGCCTGCGGAATTTCTACATTTACTATTCCAATAAACCGCTTATGCCTGCTTTCAGACGAGTAATTATTTGTGTGCTATCGCTCATTTCCGTAAATGCCTTTGCCGGGCAAAACATTACGGTCACATCACCTGATAAAAACATTGTTTTCCGCCTAAGTGCCGGGGTTAATGGTCTGAATTATCGCGTCACTTATAAAGGCAACGTGCTGATCGATAATTCGCGCCTAAGTATCAGTTTCAAACAGGGCGGCGAATTTGGAAAGAGTGTTAGTTTGGGTAAGGCCGTTTACAAAAAAATAGAGGAGGATTACGAGCTGGTGGTAGGCCGCAGCAGTCACGTCCATAGCCTGAGCAATGAAGCGATGGTGCCCGTTACAGAAATAGGCGGGTCAAAGCGAACGCTGAATATCGAAATCAGGATTTTCAACGATGGCGCTGCTTTTCGTTATGTGATATCCGGCAATTCCGGTGGATGGCAAAAGGCGGAAATCACCGATGAATCGGATCAATTCAATTTTACCGGCGATCCCACGGCACTCACTCTTTTTCGCGAGAACTATACCACCTCGCACGAGGGCTTGTACGACAGGCTCCCTGTTAGCAAAATAAAACCCGATACCCTGATGGACCTTCCCGCCTTGTTCGGATACCCGAAGGGGATCTACATGGCTATCACCGAAGCCAACCTGCTGGATTATGCCGGGATGTATCTCATCAAACACAACGGGGTGCTGCAAAGCAGTCTTTCGCCATTGCCAAAACAGAAAGACGTTAAAGCGATCGTAACTTTACCACATAATACCCCATGGCGCGTAATGGAGATCAGCGACAGGGTAGGTACGTTTATGGAATCAAATATCCTCACCAACCTGGCCGAACCCTGCCGCATTAAAGATGTATCCTGGATAAAACCCGGCAAAACCACCTTCCCCTGGTGGAACGGCAATGTATCGCCTGACACCTCCTGGGCGCCGGGTAATAATTACGACTTCAATATGTACTATGTCAACTTCTGCGCGAAATACGGCCTGGCTTACCATTCGGTGGTGGAATACGGCTTACACGAATGGTATGTAAGCGACGGCACAGGTTTCCAGCCCGGCCCGCATTCCGACCCGTCGAAAGCAGTTCCGGGTCTGGACATGCAACAGCTGTGCGATTCGGCGGCGAAAGTTGGGGTAGGCATACGGGTTTGGGTGCATTTTTATGCGTTGTATCCCAAACTGGATGAGACCTTCGCGCAATACGAAAAATGGGGCATCAAGGGACTGATGTGCGATTTTATGGACCGGGACGACCAGCAGATGGTGAACATGCAGGAAGAAGTACTGAGGAAAGCCGCAGAGCATCATTTACATATCCAGTTTCATGGCGCTTATAAACCTACTGGCCTGGCGCGCACCTATCCCAACGAGTTTACACGTGAAGGCACACTTAACTACGAGAATGATAAATGGGGCACGCGTGTGACACCGGATGCCGATCTGAATGTAGCCTTTACCCGTGCGCTGGCCGGTTCAACGGATTACCATTTAGGCGGCTTTAGAGCTGCGAATTTGAAAACATTTAAACAGCGCTATACCGCTCCAATGGTTTTAGGTACCCGCTGCCATATGCTGGGGATGTACGTTGTTCTGGAAGACGAACAGGGGATGGTATGCGATTACCCGGATGCCTATATCGGCCAGCCGGGATTTGAGTTTTTGCAGCAGGTGCCGCTCACCTGGGACGAAACCAGGGTGCTGAACGCGAAAGTTTCTGAATATGTCACAATTGCCCGCCGCAAGGGATATGAATGGTATATCGGCAGCATCAGCAACAATACGGCGCACCAAATTCAAACGTCATTATCCTTTTTGCCTCCCGGAGATTATACCGCCGAAATTTACAGTGATGCACCGGACGCGGACACCGATCCGAACCACTTGGTGAAAGTCATTCAAAAAGTAAACAATCAAAGTGTTATCGATACCAAACTTGCCGCCGGCGGCGGGCAGGTGATGCGGGTATATAAAAACAAATAGTCCTTTTTCATTCTGAGCATAGCGAAGAATCTATTACAGATTATTAACTTGAATAAAATCTCCACCCTCAGCCGAAATCAAAAATATGCGTCAATACAATTTCTACACTTACATTTTAACCAATTTCAATCAAACAGTTTTGTATACCGGGGTAACGAATGATCTTGAAAGGAGGTTATATGAACATTATTTCGGCATCGAACAAAAAGACAGTTTTACTTCCAAATACAAATGCTTTTACCTGGTTTGGTATGAACGACACCAGTATATCAACAATGCGATTGAAGAGAAACAGAAATAAAAGGCTGGAAAAGAAATAAGAAAAATAAATTGATCGAAGAGGAAAATCCCAACTGGCGATTTTTGAACGGTGACATCATGGAATGGCCCCCGGTTCGTAACAACTTTTCGGAATAGATTCTTCGCTGCGCTCAGAATGACAAAGGGGCGGGTGTTAAAACAAATCCGTTACCCGTGTATGCTTCCTTTTCACATACTTGCGGATATCCAGCACGATGCCGGCGAAGAAGTAAAATATCAGCGGGAAGCCGACAGCTAAAAATGAGGAGTAGATAAAAAACAGCCTTATTTTAGAGATAGAGATATTGAAGCGTTCGCCGAGATAGGTGCAAACACCGAAAGAGTACCGTTCAAAAAATGTAATTATCCGTTGCAGCATATCACGCCATTCTAAGTATTTTATTTCCAACGCCGCATTGCAGGCATTTCTTATAACTGCAGTAGCTATTTTTTAGTTCCAGCAGAGCCTGCGAATCAAACGCTGTATTAACCCTTATACCAATGGAATCAAAATTAGTTACAATATTGTTTTGTTCGGCTGGTATTTTTTCTAACAATTTCAAACTTCGGTTGATAAAGTACTCCTGCTGGTTATGCTTGCCATAACAGAATAAAAATAGCACAAAAGTATTTAATAAGAGAATATCGATGGAAGATTGCCCCAAACTTTTCGGCGACGCCTTCGATTCCGCGTCAAAACGGTAATGTGTATCCCAGTATGGATTCAGTTCCATTCGTGTGAATAGCTCCCGCAACTGGGTGACGTCCTTAATGTCCAGCACCTTTGAAAACAAGTGGTTCGACCGGGCTATCAGCGCGGCGAACTGTGCCAATCGGATGGTCGGGAAATTCTGCGGCCGCATCCGCATAAATTTCCAAATGTGTTTTTCTATGGGTTTCAGATCATACTTTTTCCGCAGGAAATCATATTCTTCTTTTAGCTTTTGCGGATACTCGTCTTTAAGGTCATCATCCAGGAAACCCGCCTGGCCGAATATAAGCGCCTCTATTTGTAAAGGGTTATTCTTGTGTTTTGCCAGCGTCAGTTGCGGCAGCGATTTTGCCAGCAGTTCGAACGGAAGCGCATTAGTCTTAAAGCCGAACTGCGCCGCCAGGAACTGGTAAAATGTTTCTTCCCAATCGCCTTTGTTTTTTTCCAGTGCGGCGGTAACCGTTGCCGAGCGTTTTTCCAGCCGTTCCACCAAAACGCGCGTCAGCCAGTTGCGCAGCGTCATATCGTCGACGCGTCGAATGCTACCCTCGCAGGGGATAAATTGCTGGTTGCCGAAGACCATTTGGTGGTACCGGTTATATAGATCGGGCGATATCCGGTCTTTCAGCTCCAGCGTAGGCAAAGCGCGGCCATCCGGCAAAGTGATGGGTTCATCATCGCGGTAAACCACGTGCAGGATCACGTTCTTGTAGGCCTTATCGTTGGTATGCTTGTGCCTATGCCAGTCGGACGAATTGATATGAATCTCCACATTCCCGGCCCAGGTGGTATCGCCGATGCGCAGCCGTGCGTTATGAAAATCCGGACCCGAATCGCTGTTCTGCAAACCCGCCGAAAATACTTCGATATCGTCACCGGCAGTGGTTTGCAAATTTTCGCGGTCGAACAGGCGGAACTTCCAGACGTAGTGGATAAAGTCTTCGGTGAAAAACATCAGGACAAGATAGGGAATAATTATATTTTGGAAAACCTATCTTCGGGTAAACCTTAGTGAAATGAAATTTAAAGATGTCAAAAGAAAGACACCCGCATTTTTGTTAGGCGTAATTTCTTTTATCGTTATTACTGCGATATTGACGGGGATCGTATTGGCTATGTTGCTTTATCGTACACCTTATAAATAAATCTTTTCCCCCGTCGTCTGTGTCCCCACAGACGATTGTGCATCTATCTGATTCCCCCGTCGTCTGTGTCCCCACAGACGATTGTGCATCTATCTGATTGTGCGGACACAATCAGCGGGGTTAGGATGAAATATCATTTAATTTTTATCTTCACCTCCCATGCCCCAGCTAACCACATTCGATCGCATCAAATCCATCATAGGCGGCTCGCTTGGCAACCTGGTGGAGTGGTACGACTGGTATATTTATTCCTTTTGCTCGCTGTACTTTGCCGGCGCGTTTTTTCCCAAAGCTGATCAAACGGTACAACTGCTCAACACCGCCGGGATATTTGCTATTGGCTTTTTAATGCGGCCCATAGGCGGCTGGCTGATGGGTACCTATGCGGACAGGAAAGGCCGTAAAACCGCCCTGACCTTTTCGGTATTGCTGATGAGTTTGGGTTCGTTGATTATTGCTATCATACCGGGATACAAACAGATCGGCATTGCTGCGCCTATTCTGCTGCTAATAGCACGAATTATACAAGGATTAAGCGTAGGAGGGGAGTACGGCACCAGCGCTACCTACCTCAGCGAAATGGCCACAAAAAAACACCGGGGATTCTATTCCAGCTTCCAGTACGTAACCCTGATCATGGGGCAATTAGTAGCGGCGGGTGTGCTGGTATTATTGCAAAAAGTTTTCCTTACAGAACAACAGATCCACGACTGGGGCTGGCGCATTCCTTTTGCCATCGGGGCGGTACTCGCCATTACGGTAATGTATCTGCGGCGAAGTTTGCAGGAACCGGAATCGTTCACCAAGGAAAAGCCGACCGCCGACCGGGGCACCTTGAAAGCCTTATTCCAGCATCCAAAGGCGGTGTTTACGGTTATTGGCTTGACGATAGGCGGTACGGTGGCTTTTTATACGTTTACCACTTATATGCAAAAGTTCCTGGTGAACACCGCTCATTTCAATAACCAGGATGCGACTTTGATATCCACGCTAAGCCTGGTGGTATTTATGCTGCTGCAGCCGGTTTTCGGCTTATTGTCGGATACGATCGGCCGCAAGCCTTTATTGATCGGGTTTGGGATATTAGGGACGTTGACAACGATACCCATCATGACTGCGTTAGGTTCGGCCAAAGAGGTATTCCCAGCCTTTCTTTTAGTGATGTGCGCACTGGTGATCACCAGCGGCTATACTTCTATCAATGCGGTGGTAAAAGCTGAGCTATTCCCGGCGAGGGTTCGCGCGTTGGGTGTTGGTTTTCCCTATGCGATAGCTGTCTCGATATTCGGCGGCACCGCTGAAACGCTGGCACTAACCTTCAAACAAAATCATCACGCGCAATTGTTTTACTGGTACGTAACAGGGTGCATTGTTGTGTCGCTGCTGGTTTATACCCTAATGGGTGATACGAAGAAATATTCTAAAATAGAAGACTGAAAGGATATTGGAGGGTAATATCGAACATCGAATGTCGAACGCCGAATGATGAAGTAAACTTCGGTGTTCGGAGTTCAAAATTCATTATTCAATATTCATTCCATCAAGGCACCTTATAATAAATCCCAAACCCCGGGCTTCCTATAACAAGCGTCGAGCTTTTTGAAACGGTATAACTAAGTACCCCGATATTACCGAGCTGATAGGTAGTGGTGTTGTAGGTGTCGAAATTATTGGTTTGATACAAACCAATCCCGGCGTATGCAAAATAGTAGACGCCGTTTATTTTACTGATGTTATCGATGTTGGGATAACTTATAAAAGTACCGAGTACAGTTTGCTTAAACACCGGCGACCAGCTCTGTCCGCCGTCTGCGGATTCATAAATGTTCGCGACCCCGTCTGGCGCGTTATGCGGCGTGCTGACAAACAAAGCGCCTTTATCATCCACATAGAACGATTCGACATTAGACAAGATATAATTACCGAAAGCGCCTATATTTTGCCAGGTACTGGTGTGCACCGGCAACATGTAAGCCGAATTATCAGAGCCGATGGCCAGCAGGCTGCCGTTTGGCAGTTCGACCGGGTAAGTGGACGCGCCCATGGGTAGCCCATAATCGTCCTCGCTCCAGTTTTGACCGTTATCCGAAGATATGAACAAGCCGCTGGCATTGGTTACGATCAAATCGCCGTTCGCGGTATAATTCATGTCCGAAAAGTCTTGCACGTTCCATATACCGCTGCTGATATTGGTCCAGCTTTGGCCGTTGTCGCCAGAGAGGAAAATACCATCGTTTTGCGTGGCGAGAAAAGTGCCCGCAGAAGTTGAAATGATCTTACTGATGAAATGTGTATTTGGAAACGTTGTCAGCGGATGCCAGCTTAGGGCATTGTCGTCCGAATAATAGGGGTAATTGGTTTCGTTAACAGAAGCTAATATCCTGCCGGAACTTAATGCGGCTACATGGTTTACCGGGAAATTTTGCAAACATCCGCCGCGGTGCCAGCCGCTGGCCGGGGCGATCCCTGTAGCCGCCGCCGATGTCGAATCCACCTTATTACGGTTGTTGTCTAATAAAATAATGCTCAGTGTTTGTGCGCCCGTTTGGCCGCTCAGGTACCACGAAAATGACGCCTGCCCTGTAGAAGAAGTGGTTGCCTCGGTAACGACCTGGTCCTGGCAGCCTGACCTTTTGAATTGTACGGTATATCCAGCCATAGCGGTACCGCCGTTGGCCACTTTTACAACGATAGAATCTTTTAGCTGGTTGCCTACGGTGTCGGCCTGGTTATTGCCTTTGGTAACCTGCAAATACAAGCCAGCTGGTGGGTCGATGGGGCCTTTTTTGTCCTTTTTACAGCCGAAAAAAAACCCCGCAACTACCGGAACCAAATAAAAAAACTTCTTCATAGTTAATAGGTCAAGCAACGCGTTTTATACGTCAGGTAAGACCTAAAGGTTATTAAAAATCAATTATTTATCAGTTTTTTTAAGAGGACACCAACCCGGATATAATATTGATACTCAGGGCAACGATAGCGGTATTGAAAATAAATGAGATCAGGCCGTGTAACCAGGCTACACGGCGGATGTATCTCGACGAAATTTCGACGTCGGATACCTGGAAAGTCATACCGATAACGAACGAAAAATAAACAAAATCCAGGTAATCGGGCTGCGTTTCGTCCGGGAACTGTAATCCGCCGCCTTTCTTCGGTGTACCGTCATCGCGGGCGGTGTCATAATACATATGCGCATACCGCATGGTAAATACGGTGTGTATCAACCACCAGGATATAAATACCGACATGATGGATAACAGGATATGATCGTTCGCATGCTGGCCATGACCTTTCGCCGATTTGAGCAGGAAATAAACCGCCAGCAAATTGGCCATAGCTGCAACGGTTACTATGGTAAAGATCATCGAGCGGCTGGAATCCTGCAGTTTGGCTATTTTTTGCACGTCGCGCGGGTGGCTCGATAAAATGGCGATCCACATCAGCAGGATCGCGCTCAGCGCGAACGACATCCAGGTGATGAGTATAGCCGATAGCAGCGAAAGTGTTGTATACGTCAAAAAGAACGCGATAGCGCTAACAGCAAGGCTGATAAATACCCTGTGCTGCGCGTCCATTCTCATAAATAAGTGTGGGGTGGGGTTGATGTTCGTCATTTCAGGGGTTCATGGTTAATGGTTCATAGTTCATAGCTGAACCAGCCAAACAAATATGAATAAATATTTGCCATGAACCATGAACTATAGGCTATGATCTACTCAAAAATCTCCGCTACCCGGCCCACCTGCCCGTCTTCGAGCCGTACTTTGATGCCGCGCGAATGGAAAGCCGAGCTGGTAAGCAGGTCTTTGACAATGCCTCTCGTTCTCCTCCCGCTGCGCTGGTCTTTCTTGAGGATGATATCCACTTCAAGACCCGGGTAAATATCTTTTCGGTTTTGATAACCCATGATTTCACCGATTACTTTATTAATGATTCCACCGATTGCTTTACCTTTTCGAAGTCGAAGCTTTTAAGCAGTTTATTCATCGCTTCGGTTATTTTATCGTTGCCCAAATTACCTATGCTGCCTTCGTGGGTATGATTTACTTTCTTTTCGGGATCGAAATTGCCCTGTTCAATGGCCAGGCCAACTTGTTTGTAGGCATCGCGGAAAGGTACGCCGCTCAGCACCAGCTTGTTCACCTCGTCTACGCTGAACAGGTAGGCGTATTTGGGGTCGCTGAGGATATCCTGTTTTACCTCGATGTGTTTCAGCATAAATGCCGCCATATCCAGGCATTGTTTGATATCCGTAAATGCCGGGAAGAGCAGTTCCTTAAGTAATTGCAGCTCGCGGTGATAACCGGACGGTAAATTGACGGTCATCATGGCCACGTCATTCGGCAGCGCCTGTAGCCGGTTGCACCTGCCGCGCATAATTTCCCACACGTCGGGGTTCTTTTTATGCGGCATAATGCTGCTGCCGGTAGTTAAAGTATCCGGGTAACTTACAAATGCAAAATTCTGACTCAGGTAAAGCGTTTGGTCCATCGCCATTTTGGCCAAAGTAGCCGCGACGGACGATAGCGCCTGCGCGATAACCCTTTCTGTTTTTCCACGCCCCATCTGGGCGTATACCACGTTGTAATTCAGGCTATCGAAACCCAGCAGCTGGGTAGTCTGGGTGCGATTTAACGGAAATGATGAACCGTATCCCGCGGCCGAGCCGAGCGGGTTTTTATTGGTGATCTTATACGCGGCTAACAGCAATTCAAGGTCATCAACCAGGCTTTCGGCATAAGCGCCAAACCATAGACCAAAAGATGATGGCATCGCGATCTGCAAATGCGTATAGCCGGGCAACAGGACAGCTTTATGTTTTTCACTCAATTCGATCAGTAACCTGAAAAGTGCATCGACCGATTCAACCACTTCCTGCAATTCGTGCCTGAAGAACAGTTTGAGGTCGACAAGCACCTGGTCGTTCCGCGAGCGGCCGCTGTGTATCTTTTTGCCGGCATCGCCGATGCGGCGGGTAAGCAGCATTTCAACCTGCGAATGAACGTCCTCTACGTCAGCTTCTATGATGAATTTACCGGCTTCAATATCTTTGTAAATGGCCTTTAATTCATGCTGTACGGCCTCAAGATCTTCTTTGTCAAGCAAACCCACGCTGTGCAGCATCCGTGTATGCGCAAGCGAACCCAGCACATCGAAAGCGGCCATTTGCGCATCTAATTCGCGGTCACGGCCAACTGTGAAGTTTTCGACCAATTGATCAACTGTGACAGATTTTTGCCATATCTTAGCCATACTGCAAATATGCTATAAATTTTATTCATTGCCGTCTGCTTTAGCCGGCGGAAGCAAGACAATAAACCAGGTATTCGCCGGCCCGTCCTGTTAACTCAAAACCCAACGACTCCAGCAACCGTATCGACTTATCATTCCGCTCATTCGTCTCAGCGGTGATCATCTTAAATTTCAACTCCTTAAACCCAAAATCGTTCACTTTTTTCAGCGTCTCCTTCATGATTCCTTTTCCCCAGTGCTCAGGAAGCAATTCATAACCTAATTCGGCTTTGTTCTTTTCCAGTTCTATGTTCCAGTAGAGTACGGTGCCGATCAGCTTCGGATCTCCGGCAAGTGTTATGGCCCACATCACCGATTCACCATTTGCTGAACGGGTCTGTATCATTTCGATAAATTCAACTGCATCATCAATAGTCACGGCGCTCTGGCGACCAATTAAATCATTCACATCCTTGTTCGATCGCAGGCGGAATATTTCCTCGGCATCTTCCAATTGGAGTTCGCGTAAAAAAAGCCGTTTGGTAATGAGGTTAGAAAATTTCATTTTAGACGACGATTAAATTCGATCTAAAATCGTAAATCGCAGCTCGTAAATCAAATCCCTATGTCACGTATTTTTATCGAAACACCACGCCTCAATCTGCGCGAATGGCAGGAAAGTGACCATGAACCTTACATTGCGTTAAACGCTGATATCCAGGTAATGGAATTCCTTCCGTCTGTGCTCACCAGGGAACAAACCCTCGCGCAGATCGACCGTATTTCGGCAGCTATTGCTGAAAATGGTTATGGATTTTTTGCCGTTGAGCGTAAGGATAACGGTCTGTTTATTGGCTTCACCGGGTTGAACTATGTGACGTTTGAAGGCGATTTTACGCCTTGTACCGAGATCGGCTGGCGGCTCAGCCAGGAAAACTGGGGACAGGGTTTCGCTACTGAAGCCGCCGGGGCGTGCCTCGAATTTGGTTTCGATGAATTGAGGCTGAACGATATTTATGCCTTCACTGCCTTGGGGAATTCTCGCTCGGAAAACGTAATGAAGAAGATCGGCATGGTGAAAAGAGGCATATTTGATCACCCTTTAGTTAATGACGGAAGTCCTCTGAAACAACATTTGCTGTACAAGATCAGTCGCGAGGAAAAATCACAAAAAGGCCCGGTACTTAAGGATAAAAAATAATGTATTAGTCGCCGGTTTGCCTAACCTTTTCTAAAAGGGTGGAAAATCAATACCTTGCATTTTGTCCTACTTCCCAACAGGTTTGCGAAGACCTTTCGCCATGTCAAAAGTCGCCAAACAACTATCCAGCGGTTGACCTTGTTTATAAATGCAGTCGCAGAAAACCCGGCAAGCCGCAGGGTTTTTGCTTGAAGCGCATTGATTCCGGCACTCTGCTTCAGAATTGCCCGGAACGATCTCATATAAATAGAAAGTGCCAATAATGATAATAGCCACGGCTGCGAACGAGCCTCCGAAAAACAAGGCCCGGAGACGCTTATCCGGGGGCCTCTTTAACACAGGGGGTTCCGTTTTAGGCTGCTTAAATGGCAAAATGTGTTTTATACGGTCATAATCCCAAATTAGTAAAAACAAATTTGCTAACAACATCATTGTGACTACCCGGGTACCATCAAATCGGGTGGCGTAAGTCAGCACAAAAATGTTGACGATAATGGGGAAATACAATATCGCACCAAGAAGGGCAGTTCGCCTGAACAGTAACAACAAAGCGGTGATGATTTGGGCAATTCCGATAAAGGTGTAGTAATAGCCTGTGAGATGCAGGGCATCGAAGTAATGTCCAAGAGGGTTGTTGGACGGTAAGCCTGCAGCGAATCGTTCACCCACGACTTTAACATAGCCCGCTATAAGAAAGCTTGCTGCTAAAGCGATGCGGCAAAAAGCGGCAAACCGCCGGAACCATTTGTCCGATTTTGCCGCATAGTATATTTCTTCAAATCTATTCATAATTATATGTTAATGGTGTAAGACGGGTATCGGTGGCATTTCGCCAAACTCAAGCTTTTTTACGGGGCAATAATTTACTGAATAGAAAAAAAAGGAAATAAAGCGCTGCAGCCAGGGCTGCCCAATATAGCGCACAGAAGAAGGCCAAAATCGGGGGTACCGGATCCGGATCATTAAATATCGGCGCCAGGGGCCCTACCAAAACCACTTTGACAGGGTATATAATTGAAGCTACGGTTCTCTTCCAGGCTACCGGGGAATCGGTCCCGGGGAACCATTGACCATTTACCGGAAGGCCCCTGACTTCGGGCCCTAAAATAGAATTAGTTACAAATTGAAATACGAACGCCGAAACGACGAAGATAATAATGAATTTTGTTATTGAAATCTTCATACTGTGACTTCTTGTAGTTATTTATAAAAGTACTTTGCAGTTCAAAGTTAAATAATTTTACGCTTATTTCAAAGTATTTTAGGAAAATTTTAAACTGAAATACTATCAAAGAGGAGGCTGAATCAAATAAATTCGGTAAGGGCAGCCTTCAAGGCTGCCTTGTAAAGTATTTAAGGGTCACTTTTCTTATCGGTATTATGCCTGTTTTTCGATGTTTGGATTTGCGGGTGGTTCCGGCGTTATAACTGCCGGCGGCGCTTGCGAGCTGACCACGGTAAACGGTTTTACGGCCTTGTTCTTCTTACCCATCGACGATAACAGACCGGGCTTGAAATAGGCTACTGCACCGGCCGCTATAAGCAGTACGCCTGCAATCAGGAATAACATGTGCGCCGCTCCGCGGCCCGGCGACATTTCGTAAGTAAAAATAGCTTTGCCGAAGGCGTCTTTATCCTGTGTAATATTGCCGGCGCCGCTGGGCAGGTTTATTTTCCATATCTCCTGCGTCACCACACCATACGAGGTGTAAGTGTTGGTCATGGCGTAATTCCGGTCGCTTATTTTGGTAATGTCCGGTTTTTTCTGGCCCACGTCAATTACCCAATTGCCATCGTCATTGATCTTCGCCACACCCAGCGCGTCAAATGATAAGGTCCAGGTATGTTCCGAACCATCATCGTGGTATTTCCAGTTCTGGAGATACCATGAAGGCAGCGAACGTTCCATTTCCCGCTTCAGCATATCAATGGCGTTTGTGCCGTATATGCGCTGGTAATTCTCCCACTGGCTGGCGTTGAAAGATTTGCTGATTTGAAAATGGCCGTCGCCGATGTTATCCACATCCAGGGTGATGTTTACCTTGATCGGATCAACCTGCTGCGATTGCTGCGCGCTCACCTTTGCATAACAGATGATGATTAATGAGGCTACTACTATATATATCTTTTTCATCGTAAAAAACTAACGTACGGTTGCTATGATCTGGTTAAATATCGCCTGGTAACTGGCAAAATTCGAACTGCCCAGAGTAATCCCGACAATGCCGTTACCGCCGCTCCGGAAGCCGCCCTCCCATTGAGTGGAGCCGCCGGCGTACGTCGTGTTGCCCTTATACATAGTATACCCGTTTGCCTGGTTAACTTTTTGGTAAGTAATGTATTGCCCCATAGCAGCAAGTTGGTTTCTGACAATATACATCGCCTGATCCGGGCTGCTTGCTGTTACATTCCAAACCGAGATACCAGATGTTTGATCGGCTACGATATGGGCGACAAGGGTATTTAATTGTGGTAATGGGCGGTTATGCCTAACCCAGCCAGCAGGGTAGCTAAAGCTGATATCGCCGGAATAAGTTGCAATATTGGAGCTCCCGCTATTTCCGCCACCGTTGCCGCCATTGCTCCGGCGAACTGTACGCGTCGCGTTACCATCGCCATTGTTATTGGTAGCCGGGGTGGTGGATATGTCGCCACCACCAGAGAATGTGGCCGCGATATCGTCCACTTTTTTCCGCAAAAATTCATCATCGCCCAACTCCATCGGCACTACGCCCTTGGTTTCAAGATCATTTACATCGATGATAATATTTCGCGTGTCTCCTTTTTGCAGTCCCTCAAAAAAGGTCTTCAGCTCTTCTTCACCTTTGGTAAAGGCTTGCTGCGCGGTCATATTACCGCCTAAACCTTGTCCGCCGCAGCCGGTAGCCTCGATGGCATAATAACCATCGCTTGCCAGGATGCCCGGAAACGCGTGCCCCGGTATGAGGAATATGGCCGGGTGCAGGCCAGCTGCCTTTAGCACGCTGGCGTACATTAAGGATAGCTCAATACACAAACCCGTATTGCCGGTTATCACTTCACGCGGTAACCGCGCGCTCTGAACAGTCGAGTTGATATCGCCCATTTTTTGCGGTACGCCTTCTGTGCCGCTGTACACCATCCTGCTTCGCAACGTAGCGGCGTACAGCCCCATTAAAAATTTTACCTGTTCCTCCGGTTTATTGTCAACCGATGCCGCTTCGCCTTTCATCCAGCGGTCCTGTACCTGCGAGGTGTAATATTTTACAATAGGGTCTTCCGGAGTTACCAGGCAGGGCAGCAACTGGGTATTATGCATCATGTCGGGATAGCTGGTCACCTGGTCCGCAGGGATGTCGGTATAAACAAACTGGTTTCGGCCCATCATATTAAAACCAAAACTTTCCTTTTTTACTTTTCCGCCATTGTATTCTATTTTGATCTCGCCTGTCTCCTGGGACTGGGTCATTTTTTTAACCACATCATCCTTAAAATGCGGGTAGCACCTGATCACCACATGCTGGCCGGGATAAATTACAGGGATGGTTTGCAATTCGGTCCAGTCAATAAAGCCGGGAATATCATAAGATACCTTGACATCGTGCAGCGCACTGCCGCCATCGTTGGTCATCAGCATTTTAAAAAAGTAGTACTCGCCATTCAGCGCCTGGGGATTTGCATACACCTTGTATACGGATGGCATTACATACGCCGAGTTGCTGATCTTTATATTCAGCGCGTCCTTTCCGAAATTGAAAAAGTACATGCCAAGTACGATAAGGCCTACAAATACAAGGGAAACGGGTAAAATTATTTTTTTCATGATAAAAAAATGATTTAAGTTTTCGCTACCCAGGGACAGATGTAATGGTCAATGGTGGGCAAATACTGGCCGGCCGTAAACCCGTTTTTGTTAGTTTTCAAAGGAGGTTCCCTGTCCTATAAATATCCAAACAATAATATTAAAATGCAAGAACTAACCCCCTAATCTTCAATGTATTAATAATTTTTACTATTGGGGATAATATTAAAGTAATGGTTAATCAATTTAATCATAATTTGTTTTATGGTTTTCTTGCCGGAATAAACAGGATATTTTAAGCGGCAAAGCCTATCCGCCGCTCACCGGCTATGCCCGGAAAATTGCACTAAAAATGCTTCCCGAAGCTCAGCGGCTCAATATTTATAAGTAAAGTTGATGTATTGATTATCGGAATTTATAAAGCTGAGATTGCTGCCGGCGTTCCACTCCAGGTGACGGCCGTTGGCGTCACTCATATAAACATTCAGGTCCGATAACGCCCTGAAATATCCAAGATTATATTTGATACCTGTATTGGGGACATAGGTATCGCTGAAATCATATAAATAATTGATGCTGCCTGCGCTTACTTTCAAATAAGTGACCCTGGCCGGCGAGTTGTTTACCACCTGCATCAGGAAGTACCCGGGGGCGATATTTAAGGGATATACAATGTTTTTCCATGAGTTGATCACAGTATCTATCTGCCACTCCATGGTCTGGCCTATAATATGGCCGTTATTATTCAGAACATAGGTATTTGCGTTGGTTTGCAGGCGATATTTGTTGCGGGCTTTATAATCATAACGCGCGCCTGGTTGGACGGTGGTCAACTGACCGTCGAGTTCAATATAAACAGGTGTCTGGGTATAGTTGATGAAGGTGATAGTGTGTTTCTGGAAAAAGGCGTGATATACAAAAAATAACAGTACCAAACCCCCAACTATCGATGCGGCCAGCAGCGGGCCTTTATTACTGCCGCGTTTGGGCGGATAATTATAGGCCGGCGGTTTGAAATCGGAGGGCGTTGGCGGCGTTGGTAGTTTTCTTTCCTGTACCGGTTGAACCACAGGCGGCGGGGGTGGTGCCGCAGGTTTTTCCACAGGAAAAACCACCGGAGGTTCAATTGCCTGCGGAATGATCACGTTTTCAGCCGGTTCAGATTTCGGCGGATGGGCTGCTGGTGACTCTTCTTTTACAACCGGCGTAGCTTCTGTCTTATCTATTCCAAGCAAATCAGCGCAATGCTGGTAAAGGCTTTCAAAATGATCCGCGGGTTTTCCGCTCGTGGCATCCAGCCATTGGTTCGCACTTAAGAAATATTCCAGTGATTGTTCGGGTTTGATATCGTTTACCCGGAAAGGCAGCAGGATCAGGTCGCGGTTAAAGCCCCGTTCCACCTCAATGCGTACATGATTGGAGCGATTGGCAAATTCGCTCAGGATGACGATCATCAGCTGCGAACCCTGTATAGCCTCGACAATGCTCTTAGCGTAATCCTTGCCTGCCTGTACATCGCGCGGCGATACCCAGCAAGGTATTTTCCTGTTTTCAAGAAACCCTGCTATAGCCAGGGCAAGCTGGCCGTCTTCTTTAGCGTGGCAAATAAAAACGTCGTATCGGCTGTCCATTACTTAAAATGATACCCGGTATGAAGTTATTTAAATTTTTATGGAATTAAATTATCGATTTAACTAAAAAAGTAATTTTTTTGTGCGGATTTTTGCGGCCCCGCCCGAAACAAATGTAAAATAGGCGTGACCGCATAATTAAAGAAGCGAAAACCCGTTACCAGTGTAAATTAATTTATATGAATAAACTTCGACTACCCATTTTTCTCATCTTATTGGCATCGGTCCCCTTTCTTATACAAAGTTGTAACAAGGACGCTGTAACGTCCATCGCTTACACCACCGCCGCGTTCCAGGCCAACATTGATGGCAACGTTTGGGCCCCTGATACTACCAGTACCGTTGTAACGTACAATTCCGCCGCAGGCACCAAAACTTTGGTTGTTTCGGGCACCAAACAGGCAAAGCAGGTGATCTTTACGGTGACTGTGCCCGCCGCCGCCAACACTCCCGGCTTTCCCCTGGGAACTTACACCGTTGACGGTACGTCGATAACGGCACAATTCAACACGCAGAAGTCTGCCGGGGCGCCATTTACGCCGCGGGGCACCGTTGAGTCGGGATCAGGGACACTTACCGTAACAGCCATCGACTCGGTAAAGAAGCAGATCACAGGCACCTTTGGCCTGGTTTCAAGGACGATCAATTATGACGATAATGGCAATGTGCTTTCGACTACCATCAATAATGTTACCGGCGGCGAATTTACAGCGGTTTCATATATCTACGCCAATAATTAATAATAACCAGCATCTCTGCATCGAAATAACATGAAAAAAGTTTACACCATAATATCCATATTCATCCTCCTATTTACAGCATTTGACGCCGGCGCACAGGACGCGTCGAAACAAAAGAGCTATATTTCGCTATATAGTGGCTGGTCGATCCCGCAAGGCAATTACGCCGGTACCGATTATAATAACAACCAGGCAGGCTTTGCCAAGCGGGGCGTTACCATTGCGGTTGACGGCGCCGTTTATTTAAAAAAGAACTTTGCCATAGCGGGCATCATCTCCTTCCAGGACCAGGGCAAACTGAACCAGAGCAATACCGATATTTTGTCGCAGGGATATGTCAATTCCTATTCTGCCGACAATGCCAAAGTAATTGCTTACGACCGGTATCATAACTGGAACATATTGATAGGGCCGCAGTACTCATTCACATATAAGGACTTCATATTGGATCTGAGGGCGTCAGCAGGCCTCGTTTGGGTTACTTCGACCCCTGAAACCTCGATAACACTGGGAAATGTGCCCGAGCAAACCGCGACATTTTACCAGCGCAGGTCAGCCGGGAAATTATTCGGTTATGGCGCCAGCGGCGGCCTGCGTTATAAGCTGGGCGACACCTGGACTGTGGGCATCAAGGAATCATATGTCGCGTCCGGCGGCACTACAGTGACCAACGAGGGACGCACGGAAAACCTCGGCAGGTTAGTCACCAAATTACCTATAAGCGAATTGCAAACTACGCTTGGCTTTTCGCTTAGTTTCTAAATTACCGAGCTAAGCAGGAAAAATATGGCCATTATAATGAGCAGGGGTGGAAAAACGCTCCTGCTGGTGTAGCTATCTCCCTTGAAATATTTCTTAAAGAAGTATTCGGCCAGTATGGCGCCGCCCAGTATATCCAGCGCTTTAGAATAATAAAGTACCTGTTGGTTGGCAACCAACTTTTGCGGAGTGACGTGGGTAATGTCCAGCCCCAGAAGTTTTATCAAAACGATCTCCGCTGCAATAATATAAACGATGCCAAATACCAATATCAGGTAACCAGCCGTTTTATTGCCTATGCGGCGAAGATTGAGCATGAGCAATATACTGCCAATAAATGGTGAAAAAAACACCGAGAAGCCTAGTATGGCCCATTTGGAATAAATAGCTGTCTTTTCTTTTTCCGGTTGAAAATCTTCTATTTCCTCTGTATCCATCGCGCAAAGATAAATCAATTGGAGCGCGTCAGTTAGCCGGCATTAGAAATAAAAATGCCGGGTAGGTCCAATTAGGTATCTGAGGATACCTAAAAAGCGAAAAGCGCATGCACTGGCATACGCTTTTCGCTTTTGCTAACCAATCAGATTAGTGGTTGGGAGGCGTTTTAGACGGGGTAGGCGTAGTTGGCGTTGTGGTCGGCGGTGTTGGGGCCGGCGGATTTGGGCTAGGGGTAGGCGTAGGGCTCGGAACCGGTGGATTGGGGTTCGGAACTGGTGGATTTGGACTTGGTGCCGGGGTTGGGTTTGGAGCCGGCGTCGGAGCCGGTGTCGGCGTTGGCGCAGGCATCTGCGTCGTGTCAGTATGCTTTTTATTCCTCTTCTTCTTTGCAGGCAACGTATCGTTCTTTGCAATTACCTTATCGGCGTTTGCAAATACGGCTTTCTTATTTGAATTATTCTGATCGCCTTGTGCGGCTGCGAGCTCAAACAATCCTGCCAGAGCGGCGGCCATTACAAATACACTTAATTTTTTCATGGTGTTGTTACTATTTAATTTTAATGACAACATGAAGGAAATTATTATGTTTCGATTAATTTTTTTTCCTTATGGAACAATTACCCAGCAGGCACCAGGGGGCAAGAAACTCAGTGTTCGTTATCCAATTCACGCACCAACAGTACATAGGCGCGGGGCAAAATCGCGGTTTTGAGGAGGTTATGCAACTTCAGCAGCCGCAGGAACTTATACAGGTAAAGTGCGGGCAGCAGCCAGGGTATTTTGCCGAGTGAAAGCCTGCGCCTTACTTCGGGCGGTACTACCAGCACCTGGGCTTGTCGTAGTACCCGGTACCTGGGGGCCCCAAGGTGTTTCCGGTATTGCCTGTACAAGTCGGTCGTAAACTGGCTTTGATAAAGATCATGTGCTAATTGCCTTTCGCGCATTGCCAGGTACTCCGCATAAGTTTTCGGCAACCCGGTTAGCCCCATGCGTACACCCACCCTGTAAAATACATCAAACACCTCGATTTTCTCACTTGAACTAAGCCGCCGTTCCAGTAGCTCGAAAGCGCGTATAGAATAGTCGATCAGCATAAAAAGCACCTCCAGGTACGCTTCGGCCGGTATTGACGATCCCCGGCTGTTTTCTACGTTTTTATGAATGGCGGTAATATTGTCAACAGCCTTCACGGCCGCATCTTGCTCCGAAAAAATGATCTTGCGCGAGTAAGCTACCGTGCTAAAAAGCCGGCCCAAAGGATCAGCGGGCAAACGCCCCGTAAAGTAAAGCCAGTCGACCGAGCGGTTGAGCGCAAACTCAGCTGACGCGCCTGCAAATATGAATAGTATTGTATCAGCTTTACCCCATATTTCCCTTACGATGGATACTTTCTCTACAAAATGATCCGACTCCGTCTTTTCCATATGCAAATATAAAAAAAGAACTTTGTAAAACAAAGTGAAATATGCTTTCAAATCTCCGCAAGGCCGTTTTCTTTAATTTGTGGGAAACTTTTTCAGTTTTTAAAAAAAAATTGTACGGTTTTTGTATAAAGTATTTTAGTCAATATATAATTGATTTACTGCCTGATTCAGGCATCAATTAATGGAAATGGCGTGTATCAATAAAATATTTCTTGCGTATAAATCAAACATTTCGAGGATAAAAACGCTTATACACTAAGAAATTACTCAAAAAAAACATTTATAATAATAAACATGAAAACTTATACAAAATATCCCCTACTTATTGCTGCGATGGGTTTGACAATACTGGGCGGATGCAAAAAGAATTCGAGCAAGACGGATCCAGGAAATACTGGTAATGGCGGATACGTGAAAACTAAATACAATACCAATTCGGTAACCGCTACTGCTGTATGCGATTATAACATGGATGATACGGCGATGACTAACCATGGCTGGACCAAGGCCTTTGATGATGAATTTTCAGGCGACCTTACAAACTGGGGTACTGTAACCGGTGGCGTACAAAAGGAATTGGAACTTAATCAGCCTGCCAACGTGCAGATATCAAACGGTGCTTTAACGATAACCGCTAAAGCCCAAACGGTTACCGGCCCTAAAACGGTGGGTAACGATACCACCCAGTCGTTCAATTACACTTCAGGCTGGCTGATGGGTAAAGCCACTATTATGGCAGGCCCTTCTACGCCAAAAATTCGTATCGTAGCCAGGATAAAAACTGCTGCCGGCTATGGCCTCGCATCGCTCTTTTATGCCTTTGGTACCGGTGACTGGCCTGTGAACGGAGAAATTGACTGTATGGAGAATATAGGCGACGATCCTAAAACATATCTTACCGATTACTTTTACGGTAGTGTAGCAGGCAAGAGCGTTGTGACGGACGGGCTGATGTACGATCCGACAACTGCAGACTTGTCAACATGTTACCACGTATATATAACGGAATGGACACAAAATTCTTTAACCACTTATTTAGATGGTAACCTGGTTGCAACAACGCATGGGGCGTACGTATCGCAGTTATTTGGTAAACCTATGCACCTTTCGCTGAGTGTACCTATAGGAGGCCTTTATTATACTACAATTAATACGGCTAATATCCAGGGCGGCACCATGTCCGTGGATTATGTGAAGGTTTTCACCTCAAATTAATTGTTTTTTCGAATAAAAAAAAGGGGGATGTGACCAAGTCGAGGGCACTGAAAAAGTAGTTCAATAACACGTATTACAAGAAGCGATCAAGAGAAAGGCAACTTTACTTGGTCGCTTTTTTGTTCTGACTATTTTGTGGATGTAGCTTGTTGTGAAAGATATGGGCA
>Ga0207705_10000455_pt1 | contig 35097 bp, 30 predicted proteins | sample KBSC13metaG_FD_184314 | JGI IMG/M metagenome (GOLD analysis project Ga0207705, IMG submission 184314) | Corn rhizosphere microbial communities from Kellogg Biological Station, Michigan, USA - KBS C1-3 metaG (SPAdes) (version 2) | ecosystem: Host-associated > Plants > Roots > Rhizosphere > Soil ... | reverse complement strand
ATCGCGGTCACGCGGCTGCTGCAGATGTTCCCCTACGCGGGCATCGGTGACGCCGCCGCCGAGCGGTTCAACTTCCTGGCGGAACGCGAGCTGGAGGGCATTCGCGACTTCATCGTCCTCCATTATCGCGCCACTCAGCGAGATGATTCCGACTTCTGGCGCCATTGCCGCACGATGGCAGTGCCGGACTCACTGGCGCAGCGGTTGGCGCTGTTTCGTGACCAAGCCCACGTCTTCCAGGAGAGCCACGATCTCTTCACCGTCGACAGCTGGGTGACAGTGATGCTCGGCCAGGGAGTGATACCGGAGAACTATCACCCGGCGGTGCGTCGCATGCCGGAAGACAAGCTGCGTCAGTCGCTGGATGCCGTAAAGTCGAACATTGCCAGAGCCGTCGATCGAATGCCCGCCCATCAGGAGTGGCTGCAACGATATGCCGCGACTGCGCCCGTACCGCCCGCCCGTACCGCAGTATCCTAAGGTTGCCGCAGCGCTCGAGAATACCGAAGCGGCCAATTCACTGCAGTAGCGCGACGCCGTAGCCCGGGAGTTGGATCTCACCTGAGTAATGCTTGCCGGTGAGCACGTCGCTTCGGGAACCCGCGAACCGCACGTCGACCGGAGAATCCTTGGTGTTCACGTACATTGTCCGTCCCTCGACGGTACGCGCAACCACCCCGTCCGGAGTTTCGGGGCCTCTTTCAATCCCTAGCTTAGCGTAGAGCGACCGGATGAGCGGTCCGATCAGCGCCGATTGAGGCGCGGTCGCGAGGTAGATCGCATAACCTTTGCCATAGTGGTTGATGGTGATCGCGGCGCTTTTGCGAGGGGTGTTCTCGAATTGCGCCAGCGTCTTGGCAGTGCTCGGTTCCAGGACTTCATAGTAGCTGTCCGTTCCGGTCAGTTCCTTTCCCGCAAAGGAAACCTTGAGCGGCTGGTCCGATCGATAGAATTCGTTGGTCCGGAGACCGAAAACGTCGGTGAGCTCGCCCGGCAGCGGCGTCTCGAACCACTTGCCGGTCGAATCTACCTTGTCCGAATAGCCGGTCATGATGACCGTTCCGCCGGCTGCTACATAGTTGCGCACTGTGCGGATCGTCGCCTCATCCATCAGGTACGCGCTCGGAAGGATGACGAGCTTGTATTTGTCGATTGGATCGTGGCCGATGTCGATCACGGCCGTATCGACATTGTCGCGGAACAGCGGTTCGAATGCCTGCCTTGCCTCGGCATCGTAATTGCCGGTGAAGTATTGCTTCATCGTATTCGGCCCAGGCGGCGGGTTGGTGATCCAGTTCGTCTGATAAGAGAAATGGATTGCGACCTGGGGCTGACCAGCGCGCGGGAAGCCCATCGACTGGAGCTTCCGGAACTCGCGGGCAATTTGGGTGAATTCGCCGACTTTCCAGGAGGGCCGGCTGTCGTGATCGATGAGCCCGAACAGCGACTGCTCTTCGCCGCCGATGTGGGAGTTGAACGTCCAGGCGAGGAAGGTCTGCGCGTAATAGAGCAGCCCGAAATAGGCCCACATTCGCGACCGGCCCGGAGTCCCGTAGTAACCACCGCCGCCGGCCGTGAACTCGTTGAACCACACGGGTGTCTGGTGCCCGGCCCTGTTTTCCATCACGTAGAAACCCGCACCCAGCGGATCGCCGGGGTAGAAGCCAAGCGCGCCGTAGGTAGAGTATTTCTCCCAAGAGCGAGGGTAATCGAAGCCCTTGTTCCCCGCGTCTGGCCAAAGGTTCGAAGCGGCCGGAAGGTTCGGCGCATATCGCTGGCGGACGCTATCCAGGTCCGCCAGGTCTTCGATCGTCATGTCCGACCAGAATCGGTGAAGGTCGAGGTTGCGCTCGTTCGGCCCGGGACCGTTGCCATACGGCAGGTACACCTGATCCCAGTTGTTGATCCGGCGCGACCAGCGCTGCGTCGCCCAAGCCTTGTTGAGCGCCTCGATCGATCCGTACTTCTGCTTCAGCCAGTCGACGAAGCGCGCCCGGTCGCCTTCCGAATAGGACATCGGCGAGCTTCCGACTTCATTGTCATAGCCGACCGCTACAACCGCGGGATTGTGCGCGTAACGCTTCAGCATCTCGACCGCGAGCTGATGAACAAGGCGGCGATAGTCGGGATCGCTGATATCGTCCTGGTATCGCGTTGCCGGATGCAGCCGCACTCCATCCTGGGTGACGACGTCGGCTCCCGGATAATGCTGGTGCAGCCACATCGGTGCAGGAAGGCCGGGGATGTCGAGGATCACCTTGATCCCCGCGGCATGCATCTGGCTCAGCACCTCGTCGAACCAGTCGAAGGTGAAATGCCCTTCTTCGGGCTCAAAGGAATCCCACGACAGATCACCCATGCGCACCCTGTTGAAGCCAGCGTTCTTCATTATGGCGATGTCTTGCCGGATCTGCTCGGGCGAGCGGTCTATGGGCTGGTAGCAGGTCCCGACAAACAACTGATCGCCGGCCGTGGACTTGCCCGGTGCCTGCGCCGCTATCGGTGCGCTGAAAGCGAATGCGGCGGCAGCGACCGTGGCGCCAAGCCAAATACCTCTTCCTCTACGCACTTAGTCCCCGCTCCCCGTCTTGCGCCATCCCCATCGATCTGCAGCCGACGCGATAGCATCTTCGAATCACATTGGACGGTTGATGTTGCGGACCGGTCTAATGGCTGCACGAAGCGGATGCTGGGCGCAGACTCGGCGATTGCTCGCGTTGCGGCTTTCGGACTGCAGAAGACCTGACCGACGCGGAAGTCGTTAGGCTGGTGGAGCTGAGGGGAATCGAACCCCTGACCTCTGCAGTGCGATTGCAGCGCTCTCCCATCTGAGCTACAGCCCCGCGCCAGCCGTGAGGTAGGCCCGCCGTCTGCTGCGGACCTCTGGGAGCGGCTCCCTTAGCGAGGCTTTCCACCCCTTGCAATCGCTCGCCGCGTTCGCGGCGCGGCCCATCGAAAACACCCCTTTTCCAGACCTCCCCCACTGGAACGGCGCCAAATCGCCAGTCGTTTTCACCAGGTAACGCGGGGCAACGGCGCCCTGCGTCCCCATTTCCAACGGAGGAAGACGAATGGCTTACGACCGTTACGACACGCGGCGGGGGCGCTACCCCGATTCACGAGAACGCGGAGGGCGCGAAGATCGCGGCTTTTTCGAGCGGGCAGGCGATGAAATCGCCTCCTGGTTCGGTGATGACGATGCCGAGCGGCGACGCCGCGAAGACGAGCGCATGAACCGCGGCCGCGGCTGGGATCAGGATCGCAATGCTTCCGCACGCAATCGCGATTACGATCGCGGATACGGCCGCGACTATGACCGAGACCGAAGCCGCGGATTCTACCCGGAGCACGGCTATCTCAGCAGCGAATATGATCCGGATTATGAGGAGCGCAGCAGCGAGCGTCCGATGAAATGGACGTCGAGCGACCGGAGTTATCGCGAGGGCTCACGCGGCGGCTACGGTCGCGGCTCCAGCGGCGGCGACAATTGGGGCACCGGTTGGGGCTATGCGGCCAATGGCGGGCCGACCTATCGCTTTGCCGACAGAAACCGGGACCGGGATCGCCAACGCGATTTCGATCGCGGCAGCGATCGTCAGGACGATTTCCGGCAGACCAGCTATGCCGGTTCGGGCCGCGACTATGACCGGCACTACCAGGCGTGGCGGCAGCGGCACCTCGACGAGCTCGATCGCGACTACGACGACTATCACCGCGAGAACCAGGCGCGCTTTGAAAACGATTTCGGAAGCTGGCGCGAACGGCGGCAGCAGAAGCGCGGGCTGCTTAGCCAGGTTCGCGAGCATTCTGAGGTCGTCGGCTCGGACGGCGAACATGTCGGTACGGTGGACCGGGTCGCCGGCGATCGGATCATCCTTACCAAGTCGGACTCCGCCGACAATCGCCATCACTCCATTCCCTGCACGATGGTGGACCGGATCGAAGGCGACAAGGTCGTGCTCGACACCAAGGCTGAAGAGGCGAAGACCCGCTGGCGCGACGAAAGCAGCGACCGAGCCCTGTTCGAGCGCGAAGACCAGGGTGAAGCCGGCCCTGGAAATCTCGAGCGTAGCTTCTCGGGAACCTACGAAAATCGCTGATCAGGATTGAATCGATGCAGGAAGCCCGGCGTTCACCCGGCCGTCGGGCTTTCCAGTTTCTGGATATCGCAAGCGGCTGAATCGCCGCTCTGGAATCCGGTGCGAAGGGCGTTCATGCGCTGGGCCGAGGTGCCATGGGTGAAGCTGTCCGGGACGACCGTGCCTTGGGTCTCCCGCTGCAGCGTATCGTCACCGATTGCCTGGGCGGCGCGTATCCCTTCCTCGAAATCCCCCGGCTGCATCACCGGCTGCCCCTCCGGGTTGCGCGCATTGGCTGCCCACACTCCGGCATAGCAGTCCGCCTGCAGTTCGACGCCGACCTGAATGTGATTGCCTTCGGTACTGTTTGCTCTGGCTTGCGCCGAATGCGCCTGACCGAGCGTGCCCATCAGATCCTGCACGTGATGGCCGACCTCGTGGGCGATGACATAGGCGTCGGCGAAATCGCCGGGCGCCTGGAATTTCCGAGCCAGTTCGTTGAAGAATTCCGTGTCGAGATAGATGTTGCCGTCGGTGGGGCAGTAGAACGGCCCCATTGCCGATTGGGCAATCCCGCAGCCGGAATTGTCGCTTTCCGAGTAAAAATGGAGCGTGGTGGGGGTGTAGCGGATCCCACGCTGCGCGAGCAGCTTGGTCCAGGTGTCCTCGGTCGATGCGAGCACCTGCAGCGTGAAATGCTTGATGCCGGGATCGAGATTGCTTTGGCCCGAGGCGGCGACCTGCTGCGACGCCGGCTGCTGGACCCCGCCGCCAAGGCCACCGAGCGAGCTCAGCAGGAAGTAGCCGATCACGAGGATGACGACTCCGCCAATTCCGAAGCGGCTTGCGATCATTGGAAGAAGGCAGCCCAGCATGTTGCCGCCGCCTCCGAAGCCGCCCAATCCACCGCCGCGGCCTGTATCATCGGAAAAATTGCTGCTTTCCCGCTCGTCGCCGAACCGCATTCGCAAACCCCTTTCGCCGCCCCAATGCGCGAGCGTCACCAGCAGTTGCAAAGCAGGCCGCGCGCGGCGACTAGCGGCGCAAAGGAGCAGGCATGATTCTCGAAGGCAAGGTCGCGCTCGTTACGGGCTCCACGTCAGGAATAGGGCTGGCGATCGCCCGCGCGCTGGCGGCAGAGGGCGCGAAGCTGATGATCAACGGTTTCGGCGATCCGGCCGAAATCGCCAAGCTGACCGATGAACTGGGCGCGGTGCACGATGGCGCCGACATGTCGGATCCGGCTGCGATCGAGAAAGTGATGGAGCGCTGTGCGGATGAGCTCGGGCCGCCCGATGTCCTCGTCAACAATGCGGGGATCCAGCATGTGTCGCCAGTTGAAAGCTTTCCGCCGGAAAAGTGGGATGCGATCATCGCGATCAATCTTTCGGCCGCATTCCATACCATCCGGCTGGCGCTGCCTGCCATGAAGCGAAGGGGCTGGGGACGGATCGTCAATACCGCCAGCGCCCACAGCCTGGTCGCAAGCCCCAACAAGGCCGCCTACGTGGCCGCCAAGCACGGCATTGCAGGCTTGACCAAGACGGTGGCTTTGGAGGCTGCGCGCGAAGGGGTGACCGTCAACTGCATATCCCCGGGATATGTCTGGACGCCGCTGGTCGAGAATCAGATCCCGGACACGATGAAAGTCCGCAACATGACCCGCGAGCAGGTGATGAATGACGTGCTTCTCGCGGCCCAGCCGACGAAGCAGTTCGTCACCCCCGAACAGGTCGGCGCGCTCGCCGTCTTCCTGTGCCGCGATGAGGCCTCGGCAATCACCGGCGCGAATATCAGCATGGACGGCGGCTGGACGGCGCAATAGCTAGGCATATGCGCCGCGTCTTGCTCGCCCTGCTGGCCACCCTCGCCGCCTGTTCGGCAATCGAACCGTCGCCGCAGGTCGTAGCCTCCGATTCGACCAACTGGCATTCGGTGGTGACGAGCGATGACCGCATTCGCCTGCGCGACTGGCGTCAATCCTTCCTGGATGCGCTGGCCGAAGCCGAAAAGTCGGGCCATGCCGCCGACATTGCCCGCGAAGGTGCGCTTCTGGAGCCCGATGCGGCGCTCGCGGATGGTTCCATCCCGAACGGCCTTTATCGCTGCCGGACAATCAAGCTTGGGGCGAAACCGCCCGGAACCCTGTACTATGTAACCTTCCCACCCTCCCGCTGCGAGATCCGGCAGGAGGGCAAGCGGCAGATGTTCGCCAGGCTGACTGGTCCCCAGCGTCAAATCGGGACCATTTTTCCAAGCGACGGCCTGCGGCAAGTCTTCCTTGGGACGCTGGTATTGGGGGATGAAACCCGCGCCCAGCATTATGGGACGGACAATCAGCGGAATGTCGCCGGCTATATCGAGCGGATTGGCCCAAACCGATGGCGAATGGTGATACCCTCACCTTCCTTCGAATCGAGGCTCGATGTCGTGGAGCTGGTGCCGGCCGCGTAAGGAGTGCGTTTGATGAGGATCGCAATCGTAGCGGCGCTTATAGCGCTGACGTTCTCGGGAGCAGCTGACGCAATGACCCTGTCGGAATCGATCAACAGCGACATGCCCCAGCTGCTGGAGCTTTACCGCGACCTCCATTCGCATCCGGAACTTTCGATGCAGGAGGTGCGGACTCCGGCGCTCCTCGCCGCCGACATGCGCAAGCTCGGCTTCGAGGTGACCGAGCATGTCGGCAAAACGGGCGTGGTCGCGGTGATGAAGAACGGCCCCGGGCCTGTGCTCCTGATCCGGACGGACATGGATGCCCTTCCGGTGAAGGAGCAAACCGGCCTTCCGTTTGCATCGACCGTAACTGGCAAGCTGCGCGACGGTACTGAAACGCCGGTCGCGCACGCCTGTGGTCACGATACGCACATGGCGACCTGGATTGGCACCGCCCGGCGGCTGTCGGCGATGAAGGATCAATGGTCCGGCACGCTCGTGATGATCGCCCAGCCGGGCGAGGAGCTCGTAATGGGCGCCAAGGCGATGCTCGATGACGGGCTGTTCACGCGCTTCCCCAAGCCCGACTACCTGCTCGCGTTCCATGATTCCGCGACGCTTCCGGCCGGCGTGATCGGAGTCACTCCTGGGTACGCATTCGCCAACGTCGATACGGTGAACATCGACGTGAAGGGCGTCGGCGGCCACGGCGCCTATCCGCAGAATACAAAGGACCCGATCGTCCTGGCGTCCCAGATCGTGATGGCGCTCCAGACCCTCGTCAGCCGCGAAAATGACCCGCAGCAGCCGGCGGTGGTGACGGTCGGCAGCTTCCATGCGGGGACCAAGAGCAACATCATCCCCGACGATGCGAAGCTCGCGCTCACCGTCAGGAGCTACACCCCCGAAACGCGCAAATTGCTGCTGGACGGGATCCGCAGGATCGTTCGCGGCGAGGCGATTGCGGCGGGCCTGCCCGAGGACCGCATGCCGGTGGTGGAGATCGAGGAGCCGTCCGCGCCCTCCACTTTCAACACGCAGCACCTGTCGGATCACCTGTTGCAGCTGTTCGGCTCGCACTTCGGGGGGGACCGGGTAGTGCAAACGAAGCCGATTATGGCGAGCGAGGACTTCAGCCGATTCTGGCTGGCCGACCAATCAAAGCAGAGCGTTTTGTTCTGGGTCGGAGGCGTCCCCAAGGACAAATGGGCGGCTGCGGGAGGCGACACTACCAAGCTACCATCGCTCCACAGCCCTCTCTGGGCTCCCGATGCAGAAGCTGTGATATCTACCGCGACGGAAGCGATGACGGTCGCCGCCCTGGATCTGCTCAAGAAGGGCTAACCGCCCCTCATTCACCACTTCTTTGTAAAATTTAGCGACACCGGCGCAATGTCGGTGGATTTGACAGCAGAGCGTCGGAGATTGCGATGATCATCGCGGTCTGGTCCCACGCGCTTGCCGCGGTCGTCTTTGCCGGCTTGCTGGCGTGGCGGTTGATCGCTGGCGTCCGCCAGCCGGGCCACCGTCTGTTGCTGGCTGCATTTGCACTGACCGCCTGCTGGGCATGGTTGGAGGCAATCGCGCCCGGAGCTTCGGTCGCACGCTACGCCGAGACCGCGCGTAATCTCGTCTGGGTCGCTCTTCTCCACAGCGTTTATGCCTCCAGCGGCGGTGAAGGGCGCGACCACGGTATCCGCCCGGTCTACGCTGCCGTCTCCGCTGTGCTTGGCCTCCAGCTAGTACTGACGACGGTAAGGCTTACGACCTCGAGTCTCGCCGTCGAGGAAACCGCGAACATCCTTCGCATAACCGCTGCGGCCGGATCTTTGGTGCTGGTTCACAACCTCTATGGACAGGCGTCGCCGGCGAGCCGCTCAGCTATCCGTTATGCGATGCTCGCGCTGGTGCTGAGCTGGATCTACGATCTCAATCTCTACACGATCACCTATCTCGATCCGCCCATGGCCACCAGCTTTGCCGAGTGGCGAGGAGCCGCAGTTGCGATAACTGGTCCGTTATTCGCCATGGCCGCTCGGCGGGAGGACGATTGGAAGATTCGGCTCTCGAGGGCTGCGACATTCCAGTCGCTCTCCCTGCTGGCAATCTGTGCCTATTTCGCTGTGATGGCGATCCTCGCGACCGCGCTGCGCGGCACGGGGTTTGACTGGCCGCAGACGCTGGCGGTGGCCGTGCTTGCAGTCATGACCGTTGCAGCCATGGTCCTTCTTCCGAGCCGCCGTGCTCGCGCCTGGGCCAAGGTCAAGGTGGCAAAACATCTATTCGAGCACCGCTACGATTACAGGACGGAGTGGCTTCGCTTCACCGCGACTTTGGGAACTACCGGCCCGGAGGCTCGACCGCTTGAGGAGCGGGTGATCAAGGCATTTGCCGACATCCTCGACTCGCCCGCCGGTCTTCTCTTGGAATGTGACGGCTCGGGAGCGCTAACGGTGGGCGCGACCTGGGAATGGTCCGGGGCGTTGCCACCTGCGGTCGGAAGCGACGACTCTGCGGGACTTTGTCACGCAATTGCCGCCAGCGGGCGGATCATCCAGTTCGATTCGATCCGAAGCGGCGTCGCGCAGGCGGAAGACAAGGCGCTGCCACTCCCGGATTGGATGAAGGCCGATCGCTCGATCTGGATCGGAATTCCACTGATCCATGAGGAGGCTCTGGCGGGATTCCTCTTGCTTGCCGCGCCCGAATACCGGCGGCCGCTCGATTGGGAGGACTTCGACCTGTTGCGGACTGCGGCGAGACAGGCGGCGAGTTCACTAGCGGAGGCACAGGGCCAGCGTGCACTTTCGAACGCGCAGCGGTTCGAAGAATTCAACCGGCGCTTCGCCTTCATCCTGCACGACATCAAGAATTTGGTGAGTCAATTGTCGCTTCTCGCCCGAAACGCCGAGCGCCATGCGGATAATGCCGAATTTAGGGCGGATATGATCGCCACTCTCAAGGGCTCGATCGCCAAGATGAACGACCTGCTGGCGCGCCTGACCCCGCAGGCCCTGGCGAAGCAGAAGCGCATCGAACCTCTGTTCCTGCTCGACGTGCTGTCGACCGCGATCGCGAACCGCAGAAGGTCCCATGAAATCCTCCTCCTCGGCGATGCCTCCCAATGGGTCATGGCCGACGCCGCCGGCTTGGAACAGGCGATCGGTCACCTTGTGCAGAATGCGGTGGACGCCAGCGAGGAGGATCAGCCGGTCACCGTTCGCGTCGATAAATCCGGCGAGGAGATCGCGATTGCCGTCAGCGACAAAGGCTGCGGTATGGATCCAGACTTCATTCGCGACCAGCTCTTCCAACCATTCGCTTCGACGAAGCCAAGCGGCTTCGGCATTGGGGCGTTCGAAGCGCGGCTGCTGATCACGTCTATGAGCGGTCGACTGAGCGTCGAGAGCACCCGTGGGCGCGGCACGCAATTCACAATTCATCTGCCGGTGGCCGACGCGCCGGAAACCAGGCAACGGAAAGTAGCATGACCAAGGAATCCGATCTCCCCGTCCTTCTTGTTGTGGAGGACGACGAAGGGCTGCAGCGGCAGCTCAAATGGGCCTACGACGGCTACCAGGTAGTCGCGGCCGAAGACCGCCAGTCAGCCATCGAGGCACTGCGCGCGTACGAGCCCGCGGTCGTGACGCTGGACCTCGGACTGCCTCCTGATCCGGATGGAACAGCCGAAGGGTTCGCGACACTGAGCGAGATGCTTTCTCTGAAGCCGGACACGAAGGTGATCGTCGCCTCCGGGCATGGCGAGCACGAAAGCGCACTTCGGGCCATCGCACTCGGAGCGTACGATTTCTATCGCAAGCCGATCAACATCGACGAGTTGGGACTGATCGTCTCGCGGGCATTCAATCTTCATTCGCTCGAGAGCGAGAACCGCCGGCTGGAATCCGCTTCTGCTCAAACGGTATTGGGATCGATCATCACCGCGGCGCCGGAGATGATGAAGGTCGCGAGGACGATAGAGCGAGTCGCGTCGACCAGCGTCTCTGTGATGCTCCTCGGGGCTAGCGGAACCGGCAAGGAGCTTCTGGCCCGGGCGGTCCACGAGCAAAGCGGCCGCGGTTCGGGACCGTTCGTCGCGATCAATTGCGGAGCTATCCCCGAGACTCTGCTGGAGGCGGAGCTGTTCGGGTACGAGCGCGGCGCCTTTACCGGTGCGGTCAAGAGCAACGTCGGCAAGATCGAGCTTGCACAGGGCGGCACCCTCTTCCTCGACGAGGTGGGCGATATCCCGCTGCCGCTGCAGGTGAAGCTGCTGCGCTTCCTGCAGGAGCGGGTGATCGAGCGGATCGGCGGTCGTCAGCCGATCCAAGTCGACACCAGGATCCTTTGCGCAACCCATCGCGATCTCGAGGCGATGATCGCAGCGGGTACCTTCCGCGACGATCTTTATTACCGGCTGGCCGAGATTGTCGTGAAGATTCCGTCCCTGTCGGAGCGCCCGGGAGATTCGGTGCTGCTCGCTCGACACTTTGTGATGCGCTTTGCCCGGGAATTGAATCCCGCGATCCAGGGCCTCTCGCCGGACGCATCGGCGGCTATCGACGCTTACACCTGGCCCGGAAACGTCCGGGAACTGGAGAACCGGATCAAGCGGGCTGTGATCATGGCCGACGGCAAGCTCGTCACCGCGGCCGATCTGGATTTCCAGGCGTCATCGGCGGCTGAGAGCGAGATGTCGATCAACCTGCGGGCCGCGAGGGAGGTCGCCGACCGGCGAGCTATCCGGCAGGCGATGAGCCGGGCGGAGAACAACATTTCCGGCGCGGCCAAGCTGCTTGGGATCAGCCGGCCGACGCTGTACGATCTGCTGAAGCAATATCAGCTGTCGAATTGACGGCGATCAGCTGTCCTGCCGCTCCAGTTCTTCGGCCATCGCCGCGACCTCAAGCCAGCGTTCTTCAGCAGCGTCTTTGTCAGCGCGAAGTTTCGAAAGCCGGTCCGTGAGTTCAGCGAAACGTTCCGGATCGCGCGTGTAGAGCGCCGGGTCGTGCAGCATGTTTTCGGTCGCCGCGATCTCGCCTTCCAAACGCTCGACTTCGCCAGGAAGCCGGTCGAGGTCGCGCTGGTCCTTGTAACTCAGCTTGCTCCCGGCCGAACTCCGCTGAGGAGCAGACGGTGCCGACCTGGCTCGACTTTGCGCCTTGGCAGGAGAAGAACCGGAATTCCTGTCATGCCTTTTCCTGATCCAGTCTTCATAGCCGCCGGCGACAATGTCGACCTTTCCGGACCCGTCGAGCCCGAGCGTGATCGTCACGGTCCGATCGAGGAAGTCGCGGTCGTGACTGACCAGAAGGACGGTGCCGTCGTAATCGCTGATAACTTCCTGGAGCAGGTCCAGCGTTTCGAGATCGAGATCGTTGGTCGGCTCGTCCAGCACAAGCAGGTTGGCCTCGCGCGCAAACTCGCGCGCAAGGAGCAGCCGCGAGCGCTCTCCGCCCGACAGCGAACCGATTGGCGCGTCGGCGATGGCGGGATCGAAGAGGAATTCCTTCAAATAGCCCTTGATGTGCTTCTTGTGCCCGCGCACCTCGATCCAGTCGCCGCCGTTGGCGAGCACGTCCTTCACTCTTTTGTCGCGCTCCATCAGCTTGCGCTGCTGATCGATGATGATTCCGGAAAGGGTCTTGGCCACGGTGACGGTGCCGGTGTCGGGAGCCAGCTCGCCCGTCAGCAACTTGAGGAGTGTCGTCTTCCCGGCACCGTTCGGACCCACCAGACCGATCCGGTCGCCACGCTGAATGCGAAGCGAAAAATCGCGGATGATCGGCCGCTCGCCAAAGCTTTTCGTGACCTGATCGGCTTCGATCACCGCCTTGGAGCGCGCCTCGTCCTTCGCAAGCGCGAGCTTCGCAGCACCGGGGCTTCCAAGCATCGCCGCCCGCTGCGCGCGCATTTCGTGCAGCTTCGCCAGCCGCCCCTGGTTTCGGCGCCGGCGAGCGGTGACCCCGCGCTCCAGCCATCGCAGCTCGATCGCGAGCTTGGCGTCGAGCTTCTCCGCCGCCCTAGCCTCTTCCTCCAGGACCTTCTCCGTCCAGGCTTCGAACCCCCCGAAACCGATTTCGGCGCGCCGGAGCTGACCTCGATCCAACCAGAGACAGCTCTTCGTCAGCCGCTTTAGGAAGGTGCGGTCATGGCTGATGACCACGAAGGCGCCGGTAAAGCGGCCCAGCCATTGCTCGAGCCATTCGATCGCCCCGAGATCGAGATGATTGGTCGGTTCGTCCAGCAGCAACACGTCCGGCTGTTGCGCGAGCGCTCGAACGATGGCTGCCCGGCGCCTTTCCCCTCCGCTGGCGGTGGCGGCGGGGCGATCCAGATCGATTCCGAGCTGATCGGCAATCGCCGCTGCTTCATGCGGCGCGGGAGCATCATGCCCGCTCAACACCCATTCGCTGAGCGTCTGCTTCGATGACATCACGGGATCCTGCTCCAACAGCACAATCCTGGTGCCGGGAACGATCGTCCGCTTTCCTTCGTCGGGGTCGATGAGGCCCGCCAGGCATTTCAGGAGCGTGGTCTTGCCGGCGCCGTTGCGGCCGATCAGGGCCAGCCGGTCCCGCTCGCCAATGTGAATATCCAAATGGCGGAACAGCCAGCCCTCGCCCTGAATCAGGCCAAGGTCCTCGTAAGATAAAATCGGAGCGGGCATTAAGACCGCGCCTTAACTAGCACCGCCAGATAGTGCATCTGTTGCCGAATTGCCGCACACCTGCGCCTGAACACTTCTATTCTACAACATTCATAGGCCATTCAATGCCTTCGCGATAAAGCAGTTTCAGAGAGTCGCAATGAGCCTGTTTCGTATCCTCCTCTCGGCCGCGGTCGCCGCAGGCCTGCTCGGAGCTCCCGCGCTCGCGGATCCGCGACGCGATGCCGACCGCGCGTTCGATGCGATGCGCCAGGGACGATCCATGCCGCTCCCGGAAATTCAGCGACGGGTGACGCCTCTGGTGCCGCCCAATGCGGACTATCTGGGGCCGGAGTTCAACGGCGACACCTATCGCTTCAAATATATCGAAAACGGCAAGGTGATCTGGATCGATGTCGATGCCGCCACCGGCCGAGTCAAAGGCCGCTCACACTAACACGGTGGTAGTCACTGGCATTTAGTGCTGCGGCTTGCAGCCAATTGCCTCATCGCCCATTTCCTGTGCATCGGCGTGCCCGCCGGTGGACTTTTCCGTTGCGCTGGGAGAACGAGTACAACGATGGCGTTGGACCTGTACCAGAGGCTGGGCCTGAAGCGGGGCGCGAGCGAGGCCGAGATCAAGAAGGCCTACCGCAGCCTTGCCAAGCAGCTTCATCCGGACCGCAACAAGGACAACCCGAAAGCTGCTGAGCGCTTTGCCGAGGTGACGCGCGCCTACGACCTGCTGTCCGACAAGGACAAGCGGGCGCAATACGACCGCGGAGAGATCGACGAAGAAGGCAATCCCAAGATGCCGTTCGGCGGCGGCTATGGAGGTTTCAATGCGCGGCCGGGAGCCGGCCCCGGAGCCGGCGCTGGCCAGGCCGGCGGATTCGAAGGTTTTCAGGGGAATTTCGGCGAGGCGGACCTCAGCGATATCTTTGAGGGTCTGTTCGGCTCCGCAGGCGCACGCGGCGGGCGGGGCGGCGGTTTCGGCGGATTTCGCCAGCGCGCGCAACCCCCGCAAAAAGGGGCGGATACCGCCTACCGGCTCACCGTTGGCTTCATCGACGCCGCAACGCTGGCGCTGCAGCGCATTACTCTCGCCGACGGCAAAACAATCGACCTGAAACTGCCAAAAGGCGTGGAAGACGGGACGAAAATCCGTCTGTCCGGCAAAGGTCAGGAGGGGCCCGGAGGGGCTGGCGATGCGATCGTCACCATCTCGATTGCCCCCCACCCATTCTATACGCGTGAAGGCGACAACATCCGCCTGAACCTCCCGATCACGCTGAAGGAAGCGGTCTTGGGCGCCAAGGTGAAGGTTCCCACGCCGGAGGGTACCGTAATGCTGACGGTCCCCAAGGGAAGCTCGTCAGGCAAAGTGCTTCGCCTGAAGGGGCGGGGCTTTACCGGCAAGAGCGGCACGCGCGGCGATCTGCTCGTAAGCCTGGAGATCGAAGTCCCGGCCGCCGATCCCGATCTTGAGGCCTTCGCGGAAAAGTGGAGCGGCGGCGGCAACCCGCGCGGCGCACTTGGGGTCTGACGCGGCGGTAGCGCATGCGGGATTTTTCTCCACTTTCGCCGGAGGAACGCCGCAAGCGGCAAGCCAGCGCGGCAGCAGCCTTTGGCCCGGATGTCGCCAAACGGCTGAAGCCGCGCCATCCGGCGCTTGAAATCGGGAAACGCATCGCGCTCGGCGTCTATGCCGACGGGTTCATTCACGCCGGAAATCTCGCTTATCTGTCGATCCTGGCGCTGTTTCCCTTCTTCATCCTCGCAGCTGCCGTCGCGCACCTTCTGGGGCAAAGCCAGGATGCGCAACTCACCGTTGCGAATGTGTTGAGCCGCCTGCCCCACAACGTCGCCGACACGCTGCGTGGCCCGGTGCAGGAAGTGCTGACCGCCCGGACTGGCCCGCTCCTGTGGTTTGGCGCGCTTGTCGGGCTGTGGACGGCGGCAAGCTTTGTCGAGACCATTCGCGACATTCTCCGCCGCGCTTACGGAGTGAAGTTTTGCGCCCCTTTTTGGGAATATCGCATCGGATCGATCCTGCTGATCCTCGGCGCCGTACTGGTGCTGATGTTCGCCTTCGCGGCGACTGCCGCGCTGAGTGTTGCGAGCCAGGTGCTGGTAACTTGGTTTCCGTTTGCTCAGGGTCTCGCTACCCGTATCGGAGTCTACCGGCTCCTTCCCGTCGCGACCTTGTTCGTGACCTTTTACGGGCTGTTTTTCGCCCTCACTCCCTCCCGCTACCGCAGACGCGCCTGCCGCAAATGGCCAGGCGCTCTGCTCATCACCCTATGGTGGCTCGCGACCGTGGAGATCCTTCCCGCCGTTCTGGGCCTGCTCGGGGGGTATAACCTGACCTACGGTAGCCTGGCGGGAGTCATGATCACGCTGATCTTTTTCTTCGTGGTCGGTCTCGGCGTCGTGATCGGGGCAGAGCTGAACGCGGCGCTGGCGGAAAGCGGACCGACGGCGCTAAAGGGTGAAATCTACAGCGGGCCGTTCAAGGACGAGCTCGAAGTCGAGGAACCGCAGCCGGGGGAGGATGTCGAGCCTGTGCTTGAGAAGGAGCCGCAGCTTTGAGCGGATTGATGCAGGGCAAACGTGGTTTGATCATGGGGCTTGCGAACGACCGTTCGCTGGCCTGGGGGATTGCACAGGCTGTCGCCGAGCAAGGCGCTGAGCTCGCCTTTTCGTACCAGGGTGAGGCTCTTGAAAAACGCGTGCGGCCGCTTGCGGAACAGCTGGGGTCCGATCTTCTCGTCGATTGCGACGTTTCCGAAATGCACGCGCTCGACCGCACCTTTGCCGCGCTGAAAGAGCGGTGGGAAACCCTGGACTTCATCGTTCATGCGATCGGGTTCTCCGATAAGAATGAACTGCGTGGGAAATTCGTCGACACGAGCCTCGAGAATTTCCTCATGACGATGAACATTTCCGTCTACAGCTTCGTCGCCGTCGCCCAGCGGGCGCGGGCCATGATGCGGCCGGGCGGGTCGCTGCTCACCCTCACCTATTACGGTGCCGAAAAGGTGATCCCGCACTACAATGTGATGGGTGTGGCGAAGGCGGCGCTGGAGACCAGCGTCAAATATCTGGCGATGGACCTCGGCCCGGAAGGCCTGCGCGTGAACGCGATCTCGGCGGGCCCGATCAAGACTCTGGCAGCAAGCGGGATCGGCGACTTCCGCTACATCATGAAATGGAACGAGCTGAACTCTCCGCTTCGCCGCAACGTCACCATCGAGGACGTCGGGGGCGCCGGCCTGTACCTGCTGTCCGACCTCGCCTCGGGCGTGACGGGCGAAGTCCATCACGTTGACGCCGGCTACAATGTCGTCGGAATGAAAGCCGAGGACGCGCCCGATATCGCTACGGTGTGAACCGCCTGGCGCGCCACGTCCGCATCACCGGCGGGGTTCAAGGAGTTTTCTTCCGCGCCTGGACTCGCGATCAAGCGCGCGAGCTTGGGGTCAGCGGCTGGGTCCGCAACGCAAGCGACGGTTCGGTCGAGGCGCATCTCGAGGGAGCGCTAGATTCAGTCGAACAGATGATCGAGCGGATGCGCTCGGGACCACCATCCGCCAGGGTCGAGGATCTGAAGATCAGCGAAGCCTTGGTAAAAGACCTCGGCAGCTTTGAAGTGCGGCGCTAACCCGCAAAGGGATCACTCACCAGAATCGTGTCTTCCCGCTCGGGCGAGGTCGAAACCAACGTCACAGGACAGCGGATCAGCTCCTCGATCCGGCGAACATATTTGATCGCGCGCGCCGGAAGGGCGGCCCAGCTCCGCGCGCCCTGAGTCGAAGCGCACCAGCCCTTGATCTCTTCATAAATCGGTTCGAGCCGCGCCTGATCGGCCGGGTGCGGCGGGAAATAATCGATGCTTTTCCCGTCCAGCTTGTAGCCCGTGCAAACCTTGATCGTTTCGAGCGTATCGAGGACATCGAGCTTCGTCAGTGCGACGCCGGTAATCCCGCCCACCGCAACGGCCTGCCGGACCAGAACCGCATCAAACCAGCCGCAGCGGCGTTGCCGGCCAGTGACCGTGCCGAATTCGTGGCCTCGCTCACCGAGCGTTCGCCCAACTTCATTGTCCTGCTCGGTCGGAAAGGGGCCTGAGCCCACCCGCGTCGTGTAGGCCTTGGTGATTCCAAGCACGAATCCGGCAGCATGTGGACCCGTGCCGCTCCCGGCAGCGACCGTGCCAGCGACCGTGTTTGAAGAGGTGACGAACGGATAGGTCCCGTGATCGACGTCGAGAAGCACGCCTTGCGCGCCTTCGAACAGGATACGCTTCCCGCGGCGCACTGCTTTGTCGATGTCGCGCCACACCGGCCGCGCGAACGGCAGCACGAAATCGGCGATTTCGGCTAACTCGTTGCGAAGCTTCTCGCGGTCGACCGGCGGTTCGCCGAAGCCCGCGCGCAGCGCGTCGTGGTGAGCGCACAGCCGGTCGAGCATCGGGTCGAGCTCATTCAGGTGCGCGAGGTCGCACAGCCGGATCGCGCGCCGTCCAACCTTGTCCTCATAGGCAGGGCCGATCCCGCGTCGGGTAGTGCCGATCTTCCCTGCGCCGCTCGCATCTTCCCGAAGACCGTCGAGATCGCGGTGGATCGGGAGAATCAGCGGGCAGGTCTCGGCAACCATCAGCAAGTCGGGCGTAACTTTCACCCCCTGTTGCCGGATGCGCTCAACCTCCGCCTTCAGGGCCCAGGGATCGAGGACGACGCCGTTGCCGATGACCGACGGAGTACCGGTGACAATCCCGCTGGGGAGCAGCGAAAGCTTGTAGGTCTTTCCTTCGACCACCAGCGTATGGCCGGCGTTGTGGCCACCCTGGAAGCGGACGACCATATCCGCCCGGCTGGCGAGCCAATCGACGATCTTTCCCTTGCCTTCGTCGCCCCATTGCGCGCCGATTACGGTGACATTTGCCACTAGCTCTATCCTGCTTCCGGAAACCCGCACGGCTCTAGGATCAAGCCGCGCGGGCGTCCAGCATTCGTCAGAACTTCAGTGCCCGGACGAGTTTCACGCCCGGGAGCTTTTCGACCTTGGCAATCACGCCTGGACCCGCCGGTTCGTCCACCGACAGCAGAAGCACTGCCTCCCCACCGGCATTCACCCGACCGAGGTGGAAGGTCCCGATGTTGATGCCCGCTTCGCCAAGCGTCGTGCCGAGACGGCCGATGAACCCGGGCGCATCCTCGTTCACAACGTACAGCATATCCCCAGTTAGATCGGCTTCCACCTTTACGCCGAACAACTCGACAAGACGCGGCGCGGCGTTGCCGAACAGCGTCCCGGCGACGCTTCGCGGTCCCGACGCAGTCTCCGCGGTAACCCGGACCAGCGTGTGGTAATCGCCTTCGCGATCGTGCCGCACCTCGCGAACGTCCAGACCCCGTTCCTTCGCCAGAAACGGCGCGTTGACCATGTTCACCGTGTCCGAATGAACGCGCATGAAACCGGCAAGCACTGCACCCGTAATCGGCTTCATGTTCAGTTCGGCCGCAGCCCCTTCGACCTCGATCGAGAGGCCCTTGATCGCGCCATGAGCGAGCTGGCCGACCAGGCTGCCGAGCTTCTCGGCCAGCGCCATATACGGCTTCAGCTTCGGAGCTTCTTCGGCCGATAGGCTCGGCATGTTCAGCGCATTCGTCACGCCGCCGTTGATCAAAAAGTCGGCCATCTGCTCGGCAACCTGGATTGCGACATTGACCTGCGCTTCCGTCGTCGATGCGCCGAGGTGCGGAGTCGAAATGAAGCCGGGTGTGCCAAACAGCGGGTTTTCCTTGGCAGGCTCAGTCACGAACACGTCGAGAGCGGCACCGGCGATGTGCCCCGAATCGAGACCCTCCTTCAGCGCTGCCTCGTCGATGAGGCCGCCACGCGCGCAGTTGATGATGCGAACGCCCTTCTTCGTCTTCGCTAGATTTTCGCGGCTGAGGATGTTGCGCGTCTGATCGGTCAACGGCGTGTGAAGCGTAATGAAATCGGCTCGGCGAAGCAGATCGTCCAGCTCCACTTTCTCGACGCCCAGCTCCACGGCGCGTTCCGCAGTGAGGAAGGGATCATAGGCGATCACCTTCATCTTCAGCCCGCGCGCGCGCTCGGCCACAATCGAGCCGATGTTGCCCGCGCCGATCAGGCCGAGCGTCTTGCTGGTCAGCTCGACGCCCATGAACCGGTTCTTCTCCCACTTTCCTGCCTGGGTCGAAGCGTCGGCCTCCGGCAGCTGGCGAGCGAGGGCAAACATCAGCGCAATCGCGTGCTCGGCTGTGGTGATGGAATTGCCGAACGGAGTGTTCATAACGACCACGCCCTTGGCCGAAGCGGCTGGAATATCGACATTGTCGACCCCGATCCCGGCGCGTCCCACGACTTTCAAATTGGTCGCTGCGTCGAGGATTTCCTTTGTGACCTTGGTCGCCGAGCGGATGGCAAGGCCGTCATACTGGCCGATGATTGCCTTCAGCTCTTCCGGCGTCTTTCCGGTGATCTCGTCGACTTCGAGTCCGCGCTCGCGGAAGATTTGTGCGGCTTTGGGGTCCATCTTGTCGGAAATCAGGACTTTGGGTGTGTGGGTCATTGTTACCTCGTCATTCCCGCCAACGCGGGAATCCAAATTGTGTGTTGAGCCAGGCTCCCGCATTCGCGGGAGTGGCGGTCAGCGGGAGGCTTCTTCCCAAGCCCAATCGAACCAAGGACCGAGTGCTTCGATATCGGCGGTTTCGACGGTAGCCCCGCACCAGATGCGAAGGCCCGCGGGCGCATCGCGGTAGCCGGCGACGTCATACGCCGCGCCTTCCTTTTCGAGCAGACCGGCGAACCGCTTGATGAAGTCCGCGTCCGCGCCCTTCACAGTGAGGCAGACTGAGGTCTTCGAACGTACCGCGCGATCTTCGGCGAGATGGCCAAGCCAGTCGCGTTCTGCGACGAGCCGGTCGAGCGCTGTCGCATTTGCGTCAGAGCGCGCGATGAGTCCCTCAAGACCGCCCAGGCTCTTCGCCCACTCAAGCGCGAAGATCGCATCTTCGACGCAAAGCATCGACGGGGTGTTGATCGTCTCGCCCTTGAAAATGCCCTCGGCCAGCGCGCCTTTCGACATCAGGCGGAAGACCTTCGGAAGCGGCCACGATGGAGTGTGAGTCTCCAGCCGCTCAACTGCGCGCGGACCGAGGATCAGCACGCCATGGGCAGCTTCGCCCCCCAAAACCTTCTGCCAGGAGAAGGTGGCGACATCGATCTTGTCCCACGGAATGTCGTAAGCGAAGACACCACTCGTAGCGTCAGCGAAGCTAAGTCCCTCGCGATCCGCAGGGATCCAGTCGCCGTTCGGAACCCGGACGCCGGATGTCGTTCCGTTCCACGTGAACAGGACATCGTTCGACCAACCGACCTGCGACAAGTCCGGAAGCTGTCCGTAATCCGCCCGAATCACGGTCGGCTCGAGCTTGAGCTGCTTGAGCGCGTCGGTGACCCAACCTTCACCGAAGCTTTCCCAGGCGAGCGTGGTCACCGGCTTTGCGCCGAGCATGGTCCACATCGCCATTTCGAAGGCGCCTGTGTCGGACCCAGGAACAATGCCAATCCGGTGCGTGTCCGGAAGCTTCAGGACCTCGCGCATCAGGTCGATGCAATATTGGAGCCGCGTCTTGCCCAGCTTCGAGCGGTGTGAGCGGCCGAGAACGTCGGTCTCGAGCTTGTCGGCGCTCCAGCCCGGCGGCTTCGCGCACGGTCCTGAAGAGAAATAGGGTCTCGCCGGAAGACTTTGAGGCTTTGCGGCGCGCACCTGCGCATCCGCGGTCACTTGATCATTCACTTTCAACTCTCCTCGCAGAGAGCACGCGCCGCGTTGGGACGGCGTGGCCCGGGCGCGCTTCTAAAGCCGAATGTGGCGAGCGCAAGGCAGCGCGAGAAATTCGCGCAAAAAATTTGATTCGGGAGAGTGTTCCCTCAATCAGGCGCGTTCTGCAGCAGCTACAAACGATTCACCGCGCAAGTCGGACAGTTCGTCCCGCCCACACCTCTCGAAGGTTGAATTCGTTAACCATTCCGGGTCAGTTTCGCCTCCGCCACGACACGGCGGGCAATCGTGTCGCGGCTGTTGGGGCTGGGGAGCTCCTTCATCATTGCAACGCCTGAACGCGGGCTTTTCCGTGTGAGGGGTTTTTTGATTTTGGAGCGGGTACACAATGGCGCAATTGTTGGCCGTACCGAACACACTTTTCCGCGATCGCGATTTCTTTATTCACGATGGTCGCCAGCTTCGCCGTTTCCGCCTTTCAGCTCCCGTCCAGGCTCTCTTCCTTTTTCTGTCGGTCGTTCTGATCGGCTGGTCCGGTTATTCCGCCGCCCAGATTCTCGCTCCCCGTTCTTCCGCCCCTTCTGCAGCTGCCAACCGCTATTCGGCGCAGGTCGCCCAGCTCGCCGCCGAAACTGATCGGCGTGTGCAGGCAGTAGAGCAGCGCCAGCTCGCTCTTGCTGCAGCTCTCCAGGATCAGAATGTTGACCCGGCCGCGCTTCGCCGCCTCGGTTTCATTCCCGACACCAGCGACGCCAAAGCCGCTCGCGGCGGACCGTTCGACGGCGGCTCCAGCCCGACCTTCAAGCAGCTATTCGACAGTTGGAAGAAGCTGGACACGCTTCAGGATGGAGCGATTGCGATTCCGTCCGACAAGCCGCTGCAGACCGCAGTGTTCACCAGCGGCTACGGCTATCGCGACGACCCTTTCCATCACGGCTCTGATTTCCACCCCGGGATCGACCTTGCCGCCCCGATCGGGACACCGATCCACGCGACTGCTGACGGAACCATCGTCGCAGCCGGGTGGAATAACGGCGGCTACGGCAACATGGTCGAGATCGACCACGGCAAGGGGATCCATACTCGCTACGGCCACATGTCGCGGGTGCTGGTAACCGATGGCGAGCACGTGACTCGCGGTCAGGTGATCGGGCTCGTCGGCTCCACCGGCCATTCCACCGGCGCGCACTGCCACTATGAAGTCCGCATCGACAACAAGCCGGTCAATCCGATCCCCTTCATGAAGTCCACCGACTATCTGCTGGCGATGAAGCACGGCGGGGAAACGGGTGCGATGGATCAGGTCGCGGAAGGTGGACCGATCAGCGGCCGGCGTTGATAGCTTGCCGCGCCTCATGGCGCTTCCTATCTCTTCCTGGTGAGTAATGCCGAAATCTCGTTGACCGAGAGTGCCGCGCGCCGGGTTGCGGCGATTGCCGCGCGTAAGGACAAACCGCCGATCCTGCGCCTTTCGGTGGACGGCGGCGGTTGCGCAGGGTTCACGTACAAATTCGATCTGGCGGAAGGCGCCGAATCCGACGATGTGATTGCTGAAACGGATGGCGTGAAGTTGGTGGTCGACCCCATCAGCCTCGATCTGGTTAGGGGCTCTGCCGTCGACTTTGTAGAGGATCTCGGCGGGGCGGCCTTTCGAGTCACCAATCCGAATGCCCAATCCGGCTGCGGCTGCGGGAGCAGCTTCTCCGTTTAGTCGTCGCGGCTCGCAATGGAGAGCGGGAATGGCTAATCGCGCCGGATGAAACTCGCGACCTATAACCTCAACGGCATTCGCGCTCGCCTTCCTCGCCTTGTCGAATGGCTGGGGGGTGAAAAGCCCGATGTCGTTTGCCTGCAGGAACTGAAGTGTGCGGACGAATCGCTGCCGATCGGCGACATTGAAGCTGCTGGTTATGGTGCCGTCTGGCACGGGCAGAAGGGCTTCAACGGAGTTGCGATTCTCGCTCGCGAGCGCACGCCGCAACTGCGGCGCATGGGACTCCCGGGAGATCCGGACGATACGCACAGTCGCTATATCGAGGCGGATGTGGACGGGGTGATCGTGGGTTCCCTCTATCTTCCCAACGGCAATCCGGTCGGTACCGAGAAGTTCGAATACAAGATCCGATGGTTCGAGCGGCTCTACGCTCACTCAAGGGAATTGCTGGAGGAGGAGCGCCCGGTCGTGCTCGCGGGCGACTGGAACGTCGTTCCGGAGGATGGCGACGTCTTTTCCGTTCGCGCCACCGCTCATGACGCCGTGATGCAGCCCGAGGCGCGAACGCTTTTCCGGCGAATGGTGTCGGAGGGATGGACCGACGCGTTGCGGAGTTTCCATCCGCGCGAGGAGAAGCTCTATACCTTCTGGGATTACACCGCCGGCTGCTGGCAGCGGGATCTAGGGTTTCGCCTCGATCACCTGCTCTGCTCGCCCGAGGCGGCTGAGCGTCTCGCGGGCGCGGGTGTCGACAAGCAGGCGCGCGCGCAGGAGAAAGCCTCCGATCATGCTCCCACCTGGATCGAGCTGAACTAACCGATTACGCCTTCCTCTCGAAGGCGCTGAAGCTCGGCGGGACCGATCTCAAGTTCCGTCAGGATTTCGGACGTGTGCTCCCCCAGCGCCGGCGGCCGCAGATCGGAATCAGCCCGTTCGCCGTCCATTCGCACCGGCGAACCGACGGCCGGAGACCCAGCGAGCATCCGCACCATCCCGCGGTGTTGCGCCTGAATGTCCTCCAGCGCTTGAGTGACGGTATTGATCGGTCCAGCCGGAACTCCGGCACTCTCGAGCTTCTCCAACCACTGGCTTGCGGGTCGTGTCCGGATCGAATCCGCAATGAGACGGACGATCTCGTCTCTATTGGCTACTCGCGCTGCATTGGTCGCGAAGCGGTCGTCGTTCGCCCATTCGGAATGGCCGCAAATCTGTGCGAGGCGCACAAATTGCCCATCGTTGCCGACGGCAATGATGATCGGTTGATCCGCAGCATCAAACGGTTGGTATGGTACGATATTGGGGTGAGTATTGCCCTGGCGCGGCGGGTCCTTGCCGGAAATGAGTGCGTTCGATGCCTGGTTGGCGAGCATCGCCAGCTGCGTATCGAATAGCGCCATGTCGATGTAGGCGCCCTCCCCAGTTTTCTCGCGCCGATAAAGCGCTGACACGATCGCGACCGCTGTGTACATCCCGGTAAAGAGGTCAGCGACCGCGACCCCAACCCGCATCGGCCCGCCGCCCGGTTGGTCGTCGGGTCGGCCGGTGATGCTCATCAACCCGCCCATTCCCTGGATGATGTAATCGTATCCGGCGCGTGCAGCGTAGGGACCATCCTGGCCGAAGCCGGTGATCGAAGCGATGATCAGGCGCGGATTGACTGAGTGCAGGGATGCCGCGTCCAGGCCGAATTTGCTGAGCCCGCCGACTTTGAAGTTCTCAACGACCACGTCGGCACCTTCCGCCAAGCGCCGCACCAGCTGCGCGCCCTCTTCTGTCGCGAAGTCGATTGCGGCAGACCGCTTGCCGCGATTGGCCGCGAGGAAATAGGCGGCCACCCGCTTACCTCCTAGATCATGCCAAGGTGGACCCCAATGCCGAGTGTCGTCGCCGGCGCCAGGCCTTTCGATCTTGACCACCTCTGCGCCGAGGTCGGCAAGAAGTTGCGTGCACCACGGGCCTGCGAGGACGCGGCTCAGATCGAGCACCCGAATTCCGGCTAACGGCTGGGCGCTCACGCTTTGCGCCTTCGCCACCAACTGCGATCGTCGAGAATTGCGCGGGCCGCATTGTGTCCCGGCGCTCCCGTTACGCCGCCGCCGGGATGGGCACCTGATCCGCAGAGATAGAGTCCCGCGATGGGCATCCGGTAGTCGGCTGCGCCGAGCATCGGGCGAGCGCTGAACAGCTGGTCAAGGCTCATCTTTCCTTGGAAGATATCGCCGCCGATGAGGCCGAAGCGGCGCTCCAGATCCAGCGGTGAATGGATCTGCCGCCCAATTATCGACTTGGCGAATCCGGGGGCATGTGCATCCACTCTGGCGATAATCGCTTCAGCCGCTTTTTCCCGCTCCTTGTCCCAGCTCCGTCCGGCGCCGAGGTCATAGCGGAAATGCTGGCAGAAAAGACTCGCCACGTGCTTGCCTTTCGGGGCGAGGCTCGGATCGAGAGTCGACGGGATCAGCATCTCGACGATCGGCTGCCTGGTCCAGCCGTTCGTCTCGGCATCCAGCCAGGCTTCGTGCATATACCCAAGGCTCGGCGCGATGATGATTCCGGCGCTAAGATGATCGCCTTTCTTGGGAAGCACGGTGAATTTCGGGAGCTCGGAAAGAGCAACATTCATCCGGAATGTCGCACTCTCGCAGCGCCAGCCGTGCATGCGTCGCGCGACATCCGGATCTACCGAGTCGGGCGGGACCAAGCGATCGAACAGCAGCTTGGGATTTATGCCCGCGACGACCGTGTTCGCTCGCCAGGCCTTGCCGCCAGCGACCACGCCAGCTGCCCGGCCGCGCTCGACGATCATTTCCTCGACCGGTGTATTCAGAAGGATGTCGACGCCCTTCTCGCGGCAGGCTTTTGCCATTGCCTGGGTGATCGAGCCCATGCCGCCGATCGCATGGCCCCAGGCGCCTTCGACACCGGCCGCTTCGCCGAACAGATGGTGGAGGAGAACGTAGGCGCTCCCGGCGCTGTAAGGCGAGGCGAAGTTGCCGACGACTCCGTCGAAGCCGAACAGCGCCTTCGTGAGATCGCCCTCGAAATGCCTGTCGAGAATCTCGCCGGCACTTCGGGTCACGAAATCGTGTACGATACGTGTTTCGCGCGTGGAGAGCCCGGCAAGATCGCGCCCTAGCGTAAGCAATGCAGGCAAGCCGCGAGCACCCGCACCTAGCTCGGGCGGAGCGCGCAGGATCCATTTCTTGAGGAGCGGCACAACTGTCTGCAGCTCGGCGGTGTAGCGGTCGTATCCTTCCGCATCGGCCGCATTGAGACGCTTGATCTCCTTGCGCGTGAGCCCGTTGCGCCCGGCGATCAGATATTGCCCATTGCCGGGAAGGAAGTTGTCGCGCTTGCGCAGGACGACTTTGAGGCCGTGGCGCTCCAGCTCCATATCGCGGATCACCTTCGGCTGCAGAAGGCTGACGGTATAGCTGGCGGCGGAATTGCGGAACCCGGGCAAGAATTCGTCCGTGACGGCCGCTCCACCGACCTTGTCGGCCGCTTCCAGGATGGCGACCTTCAAACCTTTGCGCGCGAGATAGAAGGCGCAGGTCAGGCCGTTGTGACCGGCACCGATGACGATGGCGTCATGCATTTCTCCCCATAGCGGGGTGTGAATTACCGCATCAACACCAGTTCTTCGGCCATCGTCGGGTGGAGCGCTATCGTGGCGTCGAAGTCTGCCTTCTTCAGCTTGGCTTTCACGGCAATCGCCGCAGCCTGCAAAATCTCCGGCGCATCGGGACCGATCATGTGGACTCCGACGATCTGATCGGTGTGTTCATCCACGACCAGCTTATAGAGAGATCGTTCGTCGCGACCGGCGAGAACATTCTTCATCGCCCTGAAATCGGATGTGTAGGTCCGGACGGACCCCAGACTGTTGCGCGCCTGCCCTTCGGTCTTGCCCACTCCCGCAAGCGGAGGATGGCTAAACACTGCAGAAGGAATGCAGCTGTAATCCACGCGCGTCGGCTTGTTGCCGAAGAAGGTGTCGGCGAAGGCCTGACCCTCGCGGATTGCGACCGGTGTCAGCTGTACCCGGTCGGTGACGTCTCCGACGGCAAAAACGGAATCGACTGACGACCGGTTGTCTGCGTCTACGGCTACCGCGCCTTTGTCATTCAACTTGACCCCTGCCACGTCACACCCGAGCCCCTGTGTGTTGGGCACGCGTCCGATCGCGAACAGCACCTGATCGGTTTCGATGTCATCGCAGCCCCTCATCCGCGCCCTCACCCGTCCATCCTCGAGCTTCTCGACGGCGGTGATCGTCGCGTGGAACTTGTAGTCGATGCCTTTGCGCAGCGAGATCTGCATCAGCCGGTCGACGATCTGCTGGTCATAGCCGCGCAGCAGCACATCCGTCCGATTCACCAGCGTGACCTGGCTTCCGAACTCGTTGAAAATGCCGGCGAACTCATTTGCTATGTAGCCGCCGCCCGCGATCACGATCCTTTCCGGCAATTTGTCGAGGTGAAAAGTCTCGTTGGAACTGATCGAATGCTCGATGCCGGGGATCTCCGGCATTTGCGGATGGGCACCCGTCGCGATCAGGATTCGGCCTGCGGAAATTTCGCGGCCCGAGGAGAGTCGCACGCTATTCGGACCGGTGAGTACTGCCCGCTCTCGGAAAATCTCCACCTCATGATTGGTCAGCGTGCTGGTGTATGCTTCCTCGAGGCGGTCGACCTCGGAAAGCACATTGTCGCGCAGCACTGGCCAGTTGAACGTCTTCTTGGGCACGTCCCAGCCGAACATCGCGGCATCATCAAGGTCCTCGGCAAAGTGGGCTCCGTAAACGAGCAGCTTCTTCGGCACGCACCCACGAATGACGCACGTTCCCCCTACACGGTGCTCTTCGGCAATCGCGACCTTGGCGCCGTGGGCGGCAGCGACCCGCGCTGCACGCACTCCGCCCGAACCTGCGCCGATGACAAAAAGGTCGAAGTCCGCCATTTCTACAGTTCAGCCTTTTTCATCAGCGCCCGGGTAGAAGGGTCGAGATCGGCCTTGTCCTCACCCTCACTGAGTGATCGGGCGATCGCTTTGCCGAGCTCGACTCCATACTGATCGAATGGGTTGATTCCGAGCAGGACCGCTTCGGCGAAAGTACGGTGCTCATAAAATGCAATCAGTGCGCCCAGCGTTCGCGCGTCCAATCGATTCAGCAGGATCGTGGCGCTCGGCCGGTCGCCGGGGTAGCTCTGATGCGGATTGTCGCTCGTGCGCCCTTGCATGAGAGCCGCCGCCTGAGCGAACATGTTGAGCAGAAGTTGGCGGTGATGCTCAGGAAGGATCGTGTCCTCCTCCGTCACCCCAAGAAACTCGACGGGAATCAGCTCCGTTCCCTGGTGCAGAAGCTGGAACACGGCATGTTGCGCATCGGTCCCGGTGCCGCCCCAGATAACCGGTGCCGTTGGACCGGTTACCGGCGCACCGTCTAGCGTCACCGATTTCCCGTTCGATTCCGTTTCAAGCTGCTGAAGATAGAAGGGAAGCAATCGCAGACGCTCGTCGTAGGCGAAGGTCGCCCGTGTCTGCGCATGAAACCTGTGAGTGTAGAGGACGTCCGCGAACGCCGCGAGCAGAGGGACGTTCTCCTCCGGCGCGGTGTATCGGAAGTGCCGGTCCATCTCCGCGGCCCCTTCGAGCAGTTCTTCGAACGCGCTCCAGCCGAGCGCCAGCGCCACAACCAGCGAAACCGAGCTCCAGAGCGAGTATCGTCCTCCGACGCTTTCGGCGAATTGAAGGATTCGGGTTTCGTCGATCCCGGCCTTCACGGCGTTCTCCGGCGACGCAGTGATCGCGACCACGCGCCCGTGAGGATCGGAGATACCGCCGCGCCGCAACCAATCGAGCGCAGCTTCCATGTTGGCCAGAGTCTCGGCTGTCGTGAATGTTTTCGACACGACCGCTACCAGAGTCGTCGCCGGATCGAGCGCTTCGACAGCTTCTTCGAATGCATAAGGGTCGATGTTGGAGAGAAAGCTTGTACGCACTCTGCTGACCCCGCGGCCAAGCGAGTCGACCACAAGCTTGGGGCCGAGCAAGGAGCCGCCGATGCCAATGTGGAGAACGCCGGTCACGTCACCAAAGGCGCCGGCCTCGATCGCGTCGACGAGCGCGCGCATTCGGCTACGCCGCGATGTCGCAAGATCGACGTCATCGGGGGAACCGGTGCCACGCTCCGCAACATGTGTGGCGGACCGTCCTTCGGTCGGGTTGACGACCGCGCCCGCAAACAGCGCCTCGCGTGCGGCTTCAAAATCGCGCCGTTTCGCCAGCTCAAGGAAATTGCGAATCAATTTCCGATCGAGGTGCGTCTTCGACCAGTCGAAATAAATCCCGGCAAGGTCCTGCGTCAGCAGGCTCAACCGGTCGGGTTCGCTCCGGAACAGCTCCCCAAGCTTGCCCAACGGTTCGGCCTCGATTTTTTCCCAAAGAGTATCAGCCATGGGCGACGCACATAGTGGGCGCGTCGTCGATTGCCATCCCTTGACCAATTCGCAGTCCACCGGAACAAGCGAACAATGAGCGGGAAGCGAACGCACAAGAATGAGGAGCCTGGCGGTTTGGTCCGATTCCTGTTGACCGTCGCAATTCTCGCTTGGTTTCTCCGAAGCCTCGTCGTTGCGACCTACGACATACCCTCCGGATCCATGCTCCCGACCTTGTACATCGGTGACTATCTCGCGGTGTCGAAATGGCCGTACGGCTATTCGCGCTTCAGCTTCCCTTTCCATTTTCCGCCAATTGGCGGGCGTCTGCTCGCACGGCTCCCGAAGCGCGGCGACATCGTCGTCTTCTGGGTACCAAGTGAAGGTCAGGATCTGATCAAGCGCGTGATCGGTGTACCCGGCGACACGGTTGAGGTCCGTGACGGGATTGTGATCCTCAATGGACGACCCCTACCGAGGCAGCCAAGCCGCCCGTTTGCGATGCCCATTTCCGCCAACAGCCCTTGCAGTCCCGCGCCCGGCGCCAATGCACAAATCCGCGGGAACTCCTGCCTTTATCCAGCCTATCGTGAAACCTTGCCCGGAGGCCCCAGCTACATCGTCCTCGACCAGGTCCAACATGGTCCGGAGGATGACTTCCCGGCCACCCGAGTCCCTGCTGGACATGTTTTCATGATGGGCGACAACCGCGACGATTCGGCGGACAGCCGCTTCTCTGTTGCGGACCATGGCGTGGGAATGGTTCCCGTCAATGACCTCGTGGGACGCGCTGACCTGATCTTTTGGTCGACGGACGGCACCGCCAGCTACTTTAAGCCTTGGACCTGGTTCACGGCTCTGCGAGGGCGCCGCGTGGGTTCGGTCCTGTGAGTGCGGAGTTGGCTGAGTTCGTTTCGCGGGCGCTCGAATATGACCCGAAGGATCTCTCGTTGTTCGAGGTCGCCGTTACACACTCAAGCGCGCAGGGCAGCAACTATGAGCGGCTGGAATTTCTCGGGGATCGCGTCATCGGCTTGCTGGTCGCCCACTGGCTGTACGAACGCTTTCCTTCCGAACCTGAAGGCAAGTTGTCGCGCCGTTTCAATAGTCTGGTTGCACGCGAGATCTGCGCCGACATTGGCCGGGAGCTTGGGCTTCCGGCGCTGATCCGGCTCGGAAAACAGGCGCGTGGGGACGGCGCCAACTGGAGCGACAACGTCGTTGGGGATGTCGTCGAAGCGCTTGCAGGTGCGCTTTTTGTCGACGGCGGGCTGGAACCGGCAGAGAGGTTCGTCCGGCGGTCTTGGGCACCATTGATCGAGGAGCAGCGCAAGGCGCCGAAACACCCGAAATCGGCTCTTCAAGAGCTTGCTGCTGCAAAAGGGTTGCCCAACCCGGAATATGAGGTGACCCGCCGGAGTGGGGCTCACCACTCGCCGCACTTCAGCGTGCGAGTTTCGATCCCCGATCTCGGATCGGCTGAGGGCGAGGGTGCAAGCAAGCAGGAGGCTGAGACTGCGGCTGCGGCTGCCCTGCTCGAATCGCTGACGCAAAAATGACCGGAGCCGCCCGTCGGCGGCTCCGGCTTAAGCCTGGTCTAACGCCTGTTACCCGCGCTCTGGCGCAGGAGGTGGCGGCGGTGGCGGAGGCGGCGGCGGCGCGGGGCACGTTGCCGTCACCGGGATCACCGTTCCATCCGGACACGTCTGGGTCGCCGGAGCGGGCGGCGGCGGCGGGGGTGGCGGAGGCGGCGGCGGTGGCGGGGGCGGCGGTGCCGTGAAATTGTAGATCACGCTGGCCAGCAGCGAATGGGAACGCCACTCGCCAGCCAGATTGAACGGCCCAGCCGGTCCAGTCGCCTTGAAGCGATACTTGTCGATGTTGAAGAACCGGTATTTCAGTCCAACGTCGATGTTCGGCGAAACGGCGTAGCGGACGCCGGCAATGATCTGCCACGCGAAGTGAGAAGTGCTTCCCGAAAAATTGCGGTTGATTGACGGAACATCGAAGCTGTCGTGAACCCGAGCCACGCCCGCTCCGGCCCCAAGGAAGCCGCTGAAGCTGTTCTCATCACCGATGTCGGCCATCGCATTGACCATCGACGACCAGGCAGTGTTGTGGCCGCTGCCACTGGAAATAGCGTTCGCGAACGCCGGGTCGATCTGGGGGCTAACCAGAACTTTTTTGACACCTGCGTTCTTGTACCCGATTTCACCTTCGAGCCGGAACATGCCGAAATCGTAGCCACCGATCAGATCGGCATCCCATCCGATGTGATGCCGGATCGAATAGGCGCGATCGATGTCGACCAGCGGATCGGTGTATCTGTAATTCGTATCTTCGAGGACCATCCCACCGGCCTCGATTCCTATGTACGGACTATTGTCCCGAGCAACGGCTGGTGCGGCGAGTGCCGTCGAGGCAAGGGCAACCGCAATGGTGAGTTTGCGCATATTGAATCCCCTATTCGCGCGACTCCGGATTGGAGCGATCTCTAACGGTCTAACACCAAAACAGATGCATTTGCATAACCCATTTTGGGCCGCCTGTTGCAACGCGGCAACGGTCGGGACCCTATCGAACGCCTTAGGGTATTACGAAGAGGAGATCAGGCCATGTTGGCGAAGTGCTGCGAGAATTGAGGAGATCGCGGTGCGCGCCTCGGAATCGATCGTAGCCCCCCCTGCTGGATCCGCGATTGAAGACGCCTGCGCTCCGACTACCTGAGCACCGCCGACAACCACCTTCGAACCGAAGAGAGTTCCCACCTGCCATGCCCCGGCAGCGTAAATCGCTAACACGGAAGAGGATTTTATCCAGACCTGCATTCCGTCGAGCGGCGATGCGAACCTCCATCCGGCTGCCGTATAGCTTGCGAGGGCGTTCGCGTTCGACGCCCAATCTCCCGTCGGTGACGGACCCGCCAAAAAGCAAGTCCCAACAACGGGAGGATTGGGAGGATCGTTGCGCGGCGGCTCTTCGGCGGCGGCGGCGATCACGGAATCCAGAATTTGGAGGGCCTCGTTGTGAAAAAGCTCCTTCTGCGCCTGTCCCGGGCTGATGAAGGGCAAAGACAATCGTGCGCTGGATTCCATTTTATGTCCTCAGGAATTGATTTGGATTGTGGCTGGTCTGGAGACTGCGAAATCGCCAACCTGCGTCACGTTCAGCACCATGCCCGATCCGATGGTGGTGATATCCGCAGCCCGGAAGGTCGCGCTGGCCACGTTGGTCTGCAGCTCCAACCTCGATGCGCTGCCCTGAAGCTGAACCGTGTAGAGTTCACTCGAACACCCAAGCGGCGCATCGACGTTGTCGATCCACGCCCAACCGGACCGGCTCCGACGGCACCACGAACAATTGAGGTTGCCGGCGCTATCGAATTCGGCCGTCAGATGCACGGGGCTGGGAGGCTTCAGCGCCTCTCCGGATACGGTGTGGACAACCGGAACGGCGGCGTCATCACCCAGGCCCAGCGCCGTAGCAGACAAATCGCTGCCGATGGCCGACACTGGGACTGGCACCGGCTGCAGGCGGGTGGGATCGATCATCGCGAATGTCTCACCAGCACCGTGCGTGCCCATCGCCCATTCCGTTCCGCGGCGACCTCTCAGAAGACGGCTCAGCCGGAATTTGCCTGCTCCCAAGGTTTCCACCTTCCCGAACTGGATGAGTTCGGTTCCGACGGCCGCCAGGTTCCCGCCATTTACCAGAGCATCGTCGTCGCAGCTTTGCAGCCAATGCTCGTGACTAGTCAGCTGAACGTCGACGCTGGATCGTTCGTCGAATAGAATTGACTGGCCGTCACCTAGAACGGTGTCTGCCACTCCGAGGATCGTCGGCAGTGCAGCAGTCTGGCTGATCTGGCTGATTCCGGAAGTATCAATCTGGACCGCAACGGGCTTCCATGCGCCTGCTGCACTTGAGGCGGCTATGCTAAGCTGAGGAGCATCTCCGGCAGTGCCGTCGATATCCGGCAGCTCCAGTATCGCAAGCTGCGTCGGCTGCACCTCAACATCGGGCGAAGAGAGAACTCGACCCGGGTCGCTGGCCATGGATTCGAATGAGCCATAGCGCGAATGCAGATCCGCGATGACGGCCATCCCGTCCGTCTCGGTCCGTGACACCGTCCAATAGGCGGTGTCGTTCGGCCGCTTCAGGAACATCCCGGGTTCAAGCGTCAGATAAGGCGGCGGCAATCTTAGCCGCAACGTGTCGCGTTCCGCCCACTGCCGGGCCAGAGCGGTCTCGGTCAGTGCTCTTGCGAACCCGCAATCCAGCGCCGCCGGCAGCTGCTCGGTAGCGGTCTTGGCGAGTGCAGACGGAATGGAAGCTCGGCTCTGAGCGGCCTGGAAATCCCTCGCTGGATCGTAATATTCGACGGTTAGCGCGGTAGGCAGCGATCGCGCCGCCACTTGCGATCTCGCCGCTCTCGGTTGCGGCTGCAAATCGGCAGAACATCCAAGCTCCGTGTCGAGGCAATCGAAAGAGGCGGATGTTGGCGCGCGAAGACTCTGTCCGTCATCGAACAACTGGATTCCGAAATGGTCCACAAATGGCTGGACCGCCGGCTGAATCGCGTCGCCATAAGCAGCGTAGCCCACGACGTTTCTTTGATCAGAGGCTGCAATTTTGCCGCCGCTCGCGTCCGCCAGGATTGCGGTGATCGTCGGCGGCGATGGATCGGACTCCACTTCGAAGGTGAAGACCCAGGCGAAATCATGCTCCGGCCCGCGCAGCCCGTCGGCATTGTCGCCCGAGAAGATCTGGGCCTCGCTCCCGTTGCGCCAGGTGAGCCGTCCCAGGCTCGGTTCCCATTCCACCCTGCTGCCGTTGCGGGCAGCAACGGAAAGCACGCCACTGACTCCCTCGACCATCACCCGCCGAGCCTCATCGATCGTCGCTCCGATGAGCGCCATCCGGACTCCCGGCCGGCTCCGCGCCAGCCCCTCGATCCATTCCGCCCCGGCCCGCGTTTTGCCGAACCCGCGCCCGGCCATCATCAGCCAGTTGCGCCAGCCCTGGTCCGGCGGCGGCAGCTGGTTCCTGTGCGCCCAGCTTTCGAAATCCGCGTCGAGCGCCAGCAGGTCTGCCGGAGTCATGCTCCAGATGATCCGCCGCTGCTCCTCGGGCGCGGCGGTCGCCAGCGCGCGGATCAGCTCGCGCGCTGACCTGAATTTCACTGCGACCTAGTCCTTCGCTTTAATTCTCGTTCGGAGCCGCTGCAGCTTGTTGAACAGCCGCTCCCGCACTTCCTCAATGTCGGTCACCGCCGGCTCTTCCATCGCTTCCGCAGCCGTCTCGCGATGGTGCCGCAGCAGGGTCAGCGCGACGGCATTCGGATATTCGCGCACTCGTTCTTCCGACCCGTCCTTCCGGATCACGATCTTCTCGCTTCCGTTCAGCGCCCGGTCGAGCAGCGCCAGCTCCAGGCGCTGGTAACCGGCCGCGATCGCCTCCCGGCAGCTGGCGCGGAAGGCCGCATTGGTCTTTCGTCGCTTCCAGGCGCTGCTCGTCGAAACCCCGGCCGCTTCGGCAGCGCGGGTGAAGTTGCAGGTCTCCGCCAGCGTGTTGACGTAGACTTCCTCTTTCGCCTTGCTCCAATCCCGCTTGCCGGCTTTCTTCATTTTCGGGCTGCCACCGCCCCGCAGGACGAGCCCGTCCGCCGGCGCGGCCTTCCGCCGCCCCGTTGATTTCCGCGCCATATTTCACTTTCTCGTCATTCCCGCGGAAGCGGGAACCCAGAATCAAATCGGGCCGGAAACCCCGACCCGCTCACCCTGAGCTTGTCGAAGGGCCCCGGCCCGACTCGCAATTCTTCACTGTTCCTGTCATGTACCTAAACAGCGTGACGCTGTCAAGGACTATTTTCCAAATAGGTTATCTTATGGACGGCCATGGATGGGAAGGGCACCTCGGGTCAGCCGGCGGCTTCTGGGGCACCGTACTCAAAA